>Ga0308163_10000522_pt1 | contig 65693 bp, 59 predicted proteins | sample PhyTR1_FD_201037 | JGI IMG/M metagenome (GOLD analysis project Ga0308163, IMG submission 201037) | Phyllosphere microbial communities from UC Gill Tract Community Farm, Albany, California, United States - DLSLT.R1 | ecosystem: Host-associated > Plants > Phyllosphere > Unclassified | place: USA...
CATATTTAAATTTAGTTTTTAGTTAATAGTTAGTTATGGCAGCCGGATGGCTGCCATTTCTGGTTTAAAGGAAGTTTTAAGGGCTCTCCAGGCTTTGTAAAAATCTGAATAGAATGTAGTTGTATTCTACATTTTAATGTAGATTCATAGTTATTAATCTAACTAAATAATGATGATGAAAAATTTTACTTTAACTGCGATGGCCTTAGGTCTTTGCCTTAGTTCTTTTGCGCAGGATACGCCAGACAAAGCGGCTGTGGATAAGATCAGAAAAGAAGGCCTGGAAAACTCTAAGGTGATGGACATTGCTTTTCAGATTACTGATGTAGCGGGTCCGAGACTGGCAAATTCACCAGGTTTAAAAAGAGCTCAGGACTGGGCGGTGAAACAATTGAGCGACTGGGGCCTTAAGAACTCACATCTTGAAGCATGGGGAACTTTTGGAAAAGGCTGGCAGGTAGATAAATTCTATGCTGCTACTACCCTTCCATGGTACCACGCAATAATTGCCTCACCAAAGGCCTGGACACCGGGCACTAATGGTCCGATTAAATCTGAGGTCATTTTAATTAAAGCAGATACTGTTACCGATCTGGCACAATACAAAGGAAAACTTGCGGGCAAGATTGTGATGTTTGACCAGCCGAACATTCAGCCCCTACAAAATACGTATAAACCTGATGCAGTTCGTAATTCTGATTCTACTCTTGCTGTGATGGAAGCGGCACAGGCAGGCGCTGCAGGCGGACAAAGACGTCAGGGAAATGCAAATAATGCAATGGCTATGATGATGCGGATGAGACAAAACCGGACGGCAATCTTAGCTATGCTGCAGGAAGAAAAAGTTGGCCTGATCCTTACTTTTGCAAGAGGCAGCTATGGCACCTTCTTTACCAGCAACGGCGCATCATATGCTTTAGATGCAAAACCTGTTTCTCCGGAGCTGGAAGTATCAGCGGAAGATTACCTGCACATTTCAAGATTACTGAAAGCAGGAAAAGCGGTAGAAATGGAAGCTGATATTAAAACTTCATTTAATGATCAGGATCCACAAGGATATAATGTTATTGCTGAGATTCCGGGTACGGATAAGAAACTGAAAGAAGAAGTGGTAATGATAGGCGGTCACTTTGATTCATGGCATTCAGCAACAGGCGCTACGGATAATGCTGCAGGTTCTGCTGTAATGATGGAAGCTGTACGTATACTCAAGGCCATTAATTTCCAACCTAAAAGAACAATCAGAATTGCTCTATGGAGTTCTGAAGAACAGGGCCTTTTTGGCTCAAGAGGTTATGTTGCTAAACATTTTGGTGATCCAAAAACTATGGTCTTGACCAAAGAACAGGAAAAAATCAGTGCATACTATAACCTTGATAATGGAACCGGCGCTATTCGCGGTATCTATCTTCAGGGCAATGAAGGTGCAAGATCAATTTTCAAATCCTGGTTAGCTCCTTTTAATGATATAGCTGCCGGAACGGTTACCATCAACAATACTGGCGGTACAGATCATCAGGCATTTGATGCTGTAGGAATCCCTGGCTTCCAGTTTATCCAGGATCCAATGGATTATAATACACGTACCCACCATAGCAACCAGGATACCTATGACAGATTAGTGGAACAAGATCTTAAGCGTTCTGCCACTATTGTTGCTTCCTTTGTCTATAATACTTCTCAAAGGGTAGAAAAAATCCCAAGAAAAGAGCTGCCTACACCAGCTCCGGCAAGACCATAATTAATATAGTCTACCCTTCCTTCAGGCCGTAGCAGAATCGCATAAATACATTTTATGTAAGCGATTGTGCTACGGCCTGTTGTTTATATGCTATTCTTAAAACCCTTTGTAACCTACATTTCTAAATTTATTTCTATTTTATTTTGAAACTAAGAATTTAGTTTATACATTTATACTACACACCAATAAATATATAATAGAATGGAAATCAAAGATCTGACAAAAGCTGAAGAACAAATCATGCAGATTGTCTGGCAAATTGAAAAAGGCTTCGTCAAAGAGGTTATGGACTACCTGCCTGAGCCAAAGCCAGCGTACAATACCGTATCAACCATTATCAGGATACTGGAAGTGAAGGGCTTTATCGGGCATGAAGCCTTTGGCAAAGCGCACCAATATTACCCTTTAATTTCTAAAGAGGATTATAAGCGGCATGCCACAGAAAAATTGTTGGGCGGTTATTTTGAAAACTCTGTAGAGAGCATGTTTTCCTTCTTTGTGAAGGAAGAGAAAATGGATGTAAGTGATGTGGATGAAATCCTTAAAATGATAAGCAAACTTAAAAAGAAATAAAGATGACTTGGGCACACTATCTTCTGCAGGTAAACATCTACCTGGTTCTATTCTACGCATTCTACAAATTGCTATTAGATAAAGAGACGTATTTTATAATGAACAGGTTTTACCTGCTGACCTCTGGTGTGCTCTCCCTTACTATCCCCTTTATAAAGCCAGAATGGTTTTCAAAACAACCGGTAACGCAGCATCTTAAAACCAGCGTTAACCAGTTACAGATGATGATTACCCAGGTAAATAACTCTGCAGATGAAGCAGCAAGCTTTAACTGGGGGCAGTTAGCAGGCGGACTTTATATATTTGGAATGCTTTTCTTTTTATTCAGGTTTATATTTCAGCTGGCAGCAGTTAAAAAAATGATCCAGGAGAGGCCAGTAGGGGCCGCGTTTTCATTTTTCCGCAAGAAAGTGATTGACCAGGCACTGCCCGGATTGGAAACGATTCATCAGCATGAAGAAATTCATAGCAGGCAACTTCATACCTTAGATGTCTTGTTTTTCGAATTAATAGCCATACTGGTATGGTGCAACCCCATTGTTTATCTCTATAAAAAGTCTGTAAAAGCTATTCATGAGTATCTGGCCGATGAAGAAGCCGCCCGCTTTGAGGGAGATAAAGAATCTTACGCGCTGCTGCTATTGAGCAAGGCTTTTGGAATTGAGCAAAATATCTTAACAAACAGTTTTTATAATCAATCACTCATCAAAAAACGTATCATTATGCTTCACAAAGAACGTTCTAAAAAAACCGCAGTCCTAAAGTATGGGATGGTTTTGCCGCTATTCGCCATTACATTATTGTTTTCATCTGCTACAATCCGCAGCAATGAGGAGCTGAAATCTGTTGCAGAGAAGATTATTGCACCAGTAATTGAAATTCCTGCCCCACCGGCGGAGGTTATTCACATAAAGGAGAAGAGGGCGGCTTTATTATTGCCAGAGAACTGGAAAGCTTTTTACAAATATTTATCTGCCGCGGTTAACTATCCCAGGGCGGCTCATGAGAAACAACTGCAGGGAAATACAATGGTTAAATTTGTAGTGAGCAGTGGCGAAGTAAATGGCATCAGTGTGGTAACACCCCTTGGCCTGGGTTGTGATGCACAGGTAATGAAGAGTATTCTGGGCTATAACGGCTTTAACAATGTTAAAGATGGTAAATACTGCATTACGGTTGGTTTTAGGCTTAGCGATGCGACAAGTACCATTAAAAATAAAATGATTGTTGCTCCTGCTGGATACAACCAGTTAGATGAATTAATTGTAACTGGCTATTCTTCTAACAAAGCTACCACTGCAGTTCAGGATAAGACAAAAGCTCTTTCAGAAGTTGTTGTAGCGGGGTATGAGAACAATAGGTCTGAGCAAGAACCTAAAGTATTTGACTTTGTGTCTATAGAGACGCCACCATCATTTCCTGGTGGCATGAATAAGTTTTACGAATACCTTTCTAAGAATGTAAAATATCCTAAAGAGGCCCAGAATAACAACATTCAAGGAAAGGTTTTTTTATCTTTTATAGTTGAGCAAGATGGTACAATAGCTGACGTGCAGGTGGTAAGAAGATTGGGTGGCGGAACAGACGAGGAAGCTGTAAGGCTATTACAAGAGTCGCCAAAATGGGTTCCGGGAATATTAAATGGCAAGACCGTAAGAGTTAAATACAATATCCCTATCAGCTTTACTCTAACAACAGATAAGCCAAAGAAATCATAAAGAATTTAGAGTAAAGGCATGACAGTACAAAAGGCTTTTGCATAGCTAATTATAAGCAGTTTTGAAAATGCGCTTAAACACAAAACCCCGACTATTAATTAGCCGGGGTTTTTATGTTAATCCTTGTCTCGTTGATTAAATTTATTAAACTTCTTCTTCAGAAACAAATTTTGCTGAATAAAAATCTCTGTTCATTCTTGCAATGTTCTCCAGAGAGATACCTTTAGGACATTCTACTTCGCAGGCTCCTGTATTTGTACAGTTACCAAATCCTTCGGCATCCATCTGTGCCACCATGCTTTGTGCGCGTCTGTAACGCTCTGGCTGGCCTTGAGGAAGTAATGCTAACTGCGAAATCTTAGCTGATGTAAATAACATTGCAGAAGCATTTTTACAAGTTGCCACACAAGCACCGCAACCAATACAAGCTGCCGCTTCGAATGCTGCATCTGCCTGAATTTTAGGAATAGGAAGGGCATTGGCATCCTGAGCATTACCAGTGTTTACAGAGATAAATCCACCAGAAGCGATAATCCTGTCAAATGCTGTACGGTCTACCGTTAAATCTTTAATCACCGGAAAAGCTTTTGCTCTCCATGGTTCAACCACAATAGTGTCGCCGTCTTTGAATGAACGCATGTGCAGCTGGCATGTAGTTACACCTTCTTTCGGACCATGCGGCCTTCCATTAATATACATTGAACAGGCACCGCAAATACCTTCTCTGCAATCGTGATCAAACACAACTGGTTCGTCTCCCTTAGTGATAAGTTGTTCGTTAAGAACATCGAACATCTCTAGGAAAGACATATCTGGAGAAATTTCTGATAATTTATAATCCACCAAATTACCTTTGGTTTTGTTATTCTTCTGACGCCAAACTTTAAGCGTTAAATTCATATTTCCTGTACTCATGATATCGAGATTTTGGTACTAGATTATTTATAACTTCTTTGTGCAATTTTGATGTTCTCAAATTTCAGCTGCTCTTTATGCAGTTCAAACTGTACACCTTCTTTATATTCCCATGCAGAAACGTATGCATAGTTTTCATCATCCCTGAGGGCTTCACCTTCTTCTGTCTGATACTCTTCCCTGAAGTGTCCACCACAAGATTCATTTCTGTCTAAAGCGTCTTTACACATCAACTCTCCTAATTCGATAAAGTCGGCCACACGACCAGCTTTCTCTAATTCAGGATTAAATTCATCAGCACTTCCAGGAACCCTCACATCCGACCAGAAATCTCTGCGCAATTGCTGAATTTCAGCAATAGCTTCAGTCAGACCTTTGGCATTACGTGCCATTCCGCACTTATCCCACATGATCAGACCCAATTTCTTATGGAAATAATCTACAGATTTAGATCCTTTGATGGAAATGAATTTATCAAGAATACCTTTCACACTAGCTTCGGCCTCTACAAATGCCGGATGGTCTAGCGGAATTGGTTTAGTTGCCAGTTCTTTTGATAAGTATGCACCTATTGTATAAGGGATTACGAAATATCCGTCTGCAAGCCCCTGCATTAAGGCAGAAGCACCTAAACGGTTTGCACCATGATCTGAGAAGTTAGCCTCTCCAAGTGCATATAAACCAGGTACAGTAGTCATCAAATTATAATCAACCCATAACCCGCCCATAGTATAGTGCACTGCAGGATAGATACGCATTGGCAATTCATAAGGATCTTCTCCAGTGATCTGCGCATACATATCAAACAGGTTACCATATTTCTCTTTTATTACATCACGTCCCAAACGCATACAAGTTTCATGATCTGGATTGTGGATGTTGTGTTTAGTAGCCTCGATACGTCCGTAACGTTCAGTATTTGCTTTGAAATCCAGATATACAGCAAGTTTGGATTTACCTACACCATAGCCTGCATCACAACGTTCTTTAGCAGCTCTTGAAGCCACATCACGTGGTACAAGGTTACCAAAAGCAGGATAGCGGCGTTCCAGATAATAATCTCTTTCATCTTCAGGTATTTCAGAAGCTTTACGCTGGTCATCTTTTTTCTTAGGAACCCAGATCCTGCCATCATTACGCAGAGATTCAGACATCAGTGTTAACTTACTCTGGTGATCTCCAGATACCGGAATACAGGTAGGGTGAATCTGAGTAAAACATGGATTGCCAAAGAAAGCGCCTTTTTTATGAGCTTTCCAGGCTGCAGTTACATTACTTCCCATTGCATTGGTAGAGAGGTAAAATACGTTACCGTAACCACCTGTACCTAATAATACTGCATGGCCAAAGTGACGTTCCAGTTCGCCTGTAATAAGGTTACGGGCAATAATACCGCGTGCTTTACCTTCAATCACTACAACTTCGAGCATCTCATGACGGGTAAACATTTCAACTTTACCCATTCCTATCTGACGCTCTAATGCACTATATGCACCTAAAAGCAGCTGCTGACCAGTTTGTCCGGCAGCATAGAAAGTACGCTGAACTTGTGTACCACCAAATGACCGGTTATCTAAAAGCCCGCCATATTCTCTGGCCAGTGGTACACCCTGTGCCACACACTGATCAATAATGCTTGTACTTACCTCTGCCAGACGGTGAACATTAGCTTCACGTGCCCGGTAATCGCCACCTTTAATGGTATCGTAGAAAAGGCGGTAAACACTGTCACCATCATTCTGGTAATTTTTTGCCGCATTGATACCACCCTGAGCAGCAATAGAGTGCGCCCTTCTTGGTGAATCCTGAAAACAAAAACATTTAACTTTATATCCCATTTCGGCCAGGGTAGACGCTGCAGATGCACCTGCTAAACCCGAACCTACTACTATTATTTCTATACTTCTTTTATTCGCCGGATTAACCAGGGGCATAGAAGACCTTAACTTGGTCCACTTCTCGGTTAGCTGTCCTTCCGGTATATTTGCATTAAAATCTGCCATTATATTTAGCGTTATTACGTTCTAAATTATTTAATTATCCCTAAATACATTGCAATTGGCATTGCAGCAAAAAGCAGGGAGATTATGATAGAATACCATACACCAAATGCTTTAATAAGCGGTGTATATTTTCTGTGGTTCCATCCTAAAGTTTGAAACGCGGAAGCAAAACCATGTAATAAGTGGTAAGCCAATGAAATCATTGACAGTACATATAAAACTACCAGTCCGATATTCCGGAATGTTTCTCTCATTACCGCATAAAGATCATCATGACCATTTACATCTACCCCACCTAAGCCGGTAAAGCGTGATTTTACCCAGAAATTTGCAAGGTGTATAATCAGAAAGATTAGCAATAATGTTCCTAGTAAACCCATTGAACGAGAATACCATTTACTATTTGCACTACCATTATAAACCGCATATTTTTCCGGACGAGCTGCCTGGTTAAGGAAAGTAAGGCGAAGGCCTTGCACAATATGCGCCAGCAATCCTAACATCAGTATAATTTCTGATCCCCTGATCAGCCAGTTGGTAGCCATAAAATGGGCACCAAGATTGAATGTTAATCCACCGTCATTCAAAAATATCAATGAATTGATAAAGCAATGCACAATTAGAAATAAAATTAGAAACAGGCCGGTGATACCCATTATTAGTTTTTTTCCTATAGACGAGGAAAAAGCGTTTCCGAAACTAGCCATTAGATTTTTATATTTGAGTTCTATTCCTGCAAAAGTATTTAATAAATGACTTAATTTATACAAGAAAACCACTTAATAGCAACAAATAAACTATTTAGAAACGTTCTACGTTTTTGTTTAAAAACTCTTCTGAGCCTCTTATTAATATAAAAAAGGGGAAGCAAGATTGAACTTACCTCCCCTTTTTTTTGATATCGGTTTATGTTAATTGAAGCTGAAAGTATAATTTCCATTTGGCCCGACTCCAGAAACTGTAGTTTTACCACTTCTTGAAGTTGGCAATGCATCTTCAACATCTTTAGCACTGTTAACTGGTTTACCATTGATAGATGTCACCAATAATCCTTTAGGAACATCCAGACTATCAAACGCTTTACCAGGAATTACAGCGGTTACAACCACACCGCTTTTAACACCATACCTTGCTTTAGTTGCAGCCGGCGCAGGAGCAAATGAAGCACCTAATTTGTCTATAGTAGTACCAGTAGACCTGGCTGCTGTAGAGGTTTTAGCAGGAGCAATGCTGTTATCCCCTCTAAGAGTGACATTAAAATTCTGCTCTTTACCATCTCTTTGAACAGTAAGCTGGATTTTATCGCCAGGGCTTAAACGGCCAATTTTCTCCTGCAGGTCTGGAGAAGCAAACACTTCTCTTCCATCCACTTTCTTGATAATATCGCCTTTTCTAATCCCTGCTGCAGCGCCACCGCCATTAGGCATTACATTGGTAATGTATAATCCGCTTACATCATTTATTTTTAATTCTTCAGCAGCATCAGCATTCAGCTCTTGGAAGGTAACACCTACATAAGCTCGCTTCACAGATCCATATTTTTTAAAATCTTCAAGGATCTTTTTTGCAAGGTTAACCGGAATGGCAAAACCGTAGCCTTCGTTGGTACCCGTTTGAGAAGCAATTGCAGAGTTTATTCCAATTAGTTCTCCATTTGCGTTTACCAGGGCACCACCGCTATTACCAGGATTGATGGCAGCATCGGTCTGGATATAAGATTCAATGGCTTTGCTGCCTAACCTTTCAGGCACTTTACCTGTACGCTGGTATTCTTCATACTCTTCTTCAGTTGGGCGCTCCTGATCTTTGCTTAAAATACCAATTGAACGGGCTTTAGCGCTTACAATACCGGCAGTCACGGTAGTCTGCAAGTCAAGTGGAAACCCAACTGCTAATACCCACTCACCTACCTGTACATTATCGGAGTTACCCATTTTTACAACAGGAAGGTCTGAAGCATCAACTTTTATCAGGGCCAGGTCTGTGTTAGGGTCTGTACCAATTACCTTAGCTTCTACCTTACGGCGATCAGATAAGATAACCTGGATCTTTGAAGCATTGTTTACCACGTGATTATTGGTTACAATATAACCATCGGGGGTTAGAATCACTCCAGATCCTGAAGCTGCGCGCGGTGCACGTCTGGTTCTGCCACGGCCACCTCCAAACAGTTCTTCCATCATATCCATAGGTGAGCCCTCACTCCCTGATGATTCTGAAGAGAAAGTTGTTTTTATGTGTACTACAGCCGGTGATACTGCCGCTGCTGCCTGTACGAAATCAACGGCACCAGTGCTGGAAATATTTATCGGGTTACTGGCGAAAAGAACATTTTGTTTTTCAGCCAGCGTTTGTCCGTTATAATTGTTTTCCAACAATTTGTAACCGCCAATTGCTGCTGCACCTCCTATAAATGCAGCTAAGACTATTAATGCTATTTTTTTCATGTGCTTGTATATTATTTTAATTTCTAATCCTGGATGAACTCATTCAGGTTCATTTGTGTGTTATACTTATTTCTTTTGTCTTTCTATTCAAATTTAATACCATTAGAACGATATTTGCATCAGTACAACATCACATAAATTGTTAAAAAATGTTAAATACCAATGCTGTAAATGCTGTTAAAAGCCACTTCTATAAATACCAGGGTGCCGGAAACGATTTTGTTCTGATTGATAACCGGGATGAGCATTTCCAATATAAAGATAATAATGCGGTTTTACAACTATGCGACAGGCGTTTTGGTATAGGTGGTGATGGTTTAATGCTGCTTCAGAATCACCCAGATTACGATTTTGAAATGAAATACTTTAATGCTGATGGTAAGCTTGGAAGCATGTGTGGCAATGGCGGCAGATGTATGGTGGCCTTTGCAAAGCACCTGGGGATAATTGACAGGGAAACTGACTTTCTGGCGGTAGACGGACCACATTATGCCAAAATTACTGAACAGGGCAATTGGGTTGACCTGCAGATGATTGACGTTAGTGTAATAGATAAAGATGGTGATGCATATGTTTTAAATACCGGTTCTCCGCATTATGTAGAACAGGTAATAGGATTAGCCGAAATGGATGTATTTAGTAAAGGCAGAGAAATTCGCAATAATTCCATTTATGCAGAGAAAGGTATCAATGTTAATTTTGTTGAAGACAAAGGAAGCCATTTATTTGTACGCACCTTTGAGCGTGGCGTAGAAGATGAAACCTATGCCTGCGGAACCGGCGTAACCGCGGTAGCACTTGCTATAGCTAAAGAACGGGCACAGATTGGTGAGCACAAAACCGATATTAAAGTTTTGGGTGGAGATTTAAGCATTACTTTTACCTATGACGGCAGTGCATTTAGCAATATATTTTTATGCGGGCCGGCAGAGCTGGTATTTGAAGGAAATCTTAAATAGACAGATTTACTGGCAATAGAGTTATAAACTAATTATTATCAGCAAGATGGGCAGCAATGCCTATCTTGATTTCTCCAAAAGTGACACTTTTACCCAGGTGAGCCCGTATAGGGTTCATATTTATCGTTTGCAACTCTTTAATGGCCTTCAGAATTATATCCAGTTTTTTCTTGCCCAATATGTCACGAGCTGAGATCTCCTGCTGGGCTACATAGTGCGCCAGGTGTCCTTCAATAGTTCCTGCAACCATTTTACGTTCTTCAGCAATAGCAGTAATGCTTTTGCCTTTACGGAACATCTCCAGAGACACCTCTTTGGTATCTTCTTTCGGCTCTTTGGGTGTGGAAGTTTTTTTGACCCGTTCTTTTTTGGCAGTAAAATCAAGCTTGTTCGGCATGGTGAACACTTTTTTCATTTGTTCTGCCCTTTCGGCCTGGTTTAAGAGGGAACCAACATCGGCCTTGGTAAAGTCGGTGCCGTTTATGGTAGACTGTAACAAGCCAGTACCTTTTCTGATTTTTTTAAATTGTTCATAAAAGAGTGCTTCCATTTCCAGCAGCTCCGTCAGGTAGGCAGTAACCTGCTTATCCTGTTTAACCAGCTCCATACGTTCAAAAATACGCTCCGACATTTTCAGCAATAGCGGATTGAAGTAATTTTCAGCTGCAGTTGTACGTTCCAGCAGAGCTGCAAGCCCGTCTTCAGAACGATCCAGGCATAGGCGATGAATCTGGCTCAGAAATTTATTGGCGTTTATTTTCAGTTCGCTCAGGTCTTTTAACAGTGCCTGAGCCCACTTAACGTGTTTTTGCTTCGCAGATTTATTGATGTCCATGCTATATGAATGCACATGTTCATAAACATAGTTATCCAATGGCGTTAAATCAAAACATTGCATCAGATAGGAACGTAAGAATGCTTCGCTTTCCAGTTTAATCTGTTCATCCAGCTGTTCTTGTTTTTGCTTGTTTCTGGAAAAATAAGAAACATTCTGATCTTGTCTTATACCAGTTGTTGAAATCAATGACGTAAGTACAAGTCCGTCTAAAGAGCGCAGACGAGATAAGGCAACATAAATCTGCCCAGGTGCAAAAGCGTTTCCAATATCTATTATAGCCTTATCAAAGGTTAAACCCTGACTTTTATGTACTGTTATTGCCCAGGCCAGCTTAATAGGATATTGGATAAATTTTCCTATTACCTCTTCTTCAATTTCATTGGTTACTTTATGCTTGCTGTAGCGGATATTTTTCCAGGTATATTTTTCTATGGTAATCCTTTCCCTCTCTCCTTCAGTTTCTACCTCTATGCTGTCGTTTTTAAGCCCAATCACAGTTGCAATCTTGCCATTGAAGAAGCGTCTTTCTCCACTCTGATCATTTTTTATAAACATAATCTGGGCGCCTAGTTTCAACTCCAGGCTGTATTCTGCTGGATAGGAATTTTCTGCAAACTCTCCTTCGGTAGTTGCTTTGAAGAAGTAAGAGTTTCCCTTGAGGTCTTCCAGGCTTTTCTTGTTCATGGTATCCGCCCGCTGATTATGCGTGGTCAGTGTGATATACTTATCTTCCCTGGCAGGCACAAAGTCCTGTCGGTAATATTGTTCCAGCAGGGATACATCTGCCTGGGTAATTTCATTGTTCCTTAAATTATTCAGAAGGTTGATAAATACTGAATCAGCCTGCCGGTAAATTTTTTCAAGTTCAATATATACCGGTGGGTTTTGCTGTAACGCATGTGCATCAAAAAAATATACACTGTTATAAAATTCGCCGAGCAGCTGCCATTCATTAGACTTTACCACCGGCGGCAGCTGATGAAGATCGCCGATAAACAGCACCTGTACCCCGCCAAAGCTTGCATTATTTTTTCTGATGTACCTCAGCACCATATCTATTGCATCCAGCAGATCTGCCCGCAGCATACTGACCTCATCAATGATCAGCAATTCCAGATCAAGGAAGATCCTTCTTTTTGTGCTGTTCATCTGCAGGTGCCTTACAATAGACCTGGGTGTGTTGTATTGCTGGTTAACAGGTTCTACCGTTGGCGATTTAGGCAGATAAGTACCAAAGGGCAATTGAAAAAGTGAATGTATAGTAACCCCTGCAGCATTTATTGCTGCAATTCCGGTAGGTGCAACAATTACAGCTCTTTTATGTGTTAGTTCAATTAAGTTCCTTAGAAAGGTTGTCTTACCAGTACCTGCTTTTCCGGTGAGGAAGATATGCCGGGAAGTGTAATTTATAAATTTAGCCGCAATTTCAGCAGGATTGTATTCAGACATAATTTTGCACCTTTACTGACAAAGGTACTAAAGTTCGCACAAATTAATTAATAATACAATTAATTACCCCTAATTATACGATCTGTACAGTTAAATCTCCACCTGTCTTAGCTAACCAGCAGCTTGTACCCTTTCCCATGAACATTGAGAATTTCTACTTTCGGATCTTCTTTAAGATACTTACGCAACTTGCTGAGAAATACATCCATACTCCTGCCATTAAAATAGTTATCATCCTGCCAGATGCTCTTTAATGCCTCTTCACGAGTTAGTATGGCATTTTGCTTTAGACAGAGGAGTTGTAATAATTCAGCTTCTTTAGTTGATAGCTTTTGCTGTTTGCCATTGTGCTGAATAAGCTGTGTAGTAAAGTCGAAAGTATAACTGCCAATTTGAAAATTAGACTGTAAAGGAAGGTCGGGTAGATTATCCTTTACCGCAGAAGAGCGTTTAAGCAGCGCGTTGACACGTAGTAACAGTTCCTCTATCCTGAAAGGCTTAGTAATATAATCATCACCCCCAAGGTCGTATGCCGAAGCCTTATCTTCTAGCATTGATTTTGCCGTGGCGAAAATAATAGGGACATTCTGGTTTATTTTCCTGATTTCTTTACCCAGAGCAAAACCATCTTTTTTAGGCATCATGACGTCGAGAATACATAGGTCAAAGTCCTGACTATTAAAGGCACGAAGACCTTCTTCGCCGTCTACACATAAAACAGTTTCGAACTTACCCTTTATCTCCAGGTAATCTTGCAAGGCGGTACCAAGATTAGGATCATCTTCAACTAACAGAATTTTCTTCATTTTTTAGGGTATAATTATTTCAAAAATTGTTCCTTTATCTTTCTCACTGCGCACCGATATACTACCGCCCATCTGCATAATGATATCTTGAACATAGTTTAATCCCAGTCCAAAGCCTTTAACATCATGAAGGTTTCCGGTAGGTACTCTGTAAAACTGATCAAAGGCCCGTTTACTTTGTTCCTTTGTCATTCCAATCCCCTTGTCTTCGATTTCAATGATCAGCTTTTTCCCTGAATTACGCGTACTAATCCGGATTTGGGGCGCACCAAGACTATATTTATTTGCATTATCAATAAGATTAAAGATCACATTAGAAAGGTGCAATTCGTCTCCTTTAATTATTGGATTTGCTGCATCAAGGTTTAGGGTTAGCACGGCCTCTTTTTTCTGAAGCTGCAAAGACATACTATCTGCCACTGCAGAAATAAGAATATTCATATCTACTTCTTCGTTTTCCAGCTTCAACTCTCTGTTCTCCAAACGGGCTATACTGAGGACCCTTTCAATATGGTTACCTAATCTGACATTCTCATCAAATATAATCCCTGCAAGTTTGTTGATGCGCAACTTATCTTGTTGAATTTCCGGGTCTCTCAGTGCCTCACTGGCTATCATAATAGTTGAAACCGGGGTTTTAAATTCATGTGTCATATTGTTAATGAAGTCCGTCTTCATTTCTGAGATCTTTTTCTGTTTCAGGATGGCATACAAAGTATAGGAAAAGATTGAAATTAAAACCAGCAGCAATGCTGCAGATGAAGCCATAGTAAAACCCAGGTTGCTAAATATTAATGAATTTTTGTTTGGAAAACTGATGTATAACATTCCAGGGTCTCTGATAACATCATTACTAAATAACGTGGTCTTATAAGTATTAGAGGGCAGTATTTCGTTGCTTTGTGAGGCTACTTTCTGGAAAACCACTGCATTTTGGCGTATACTTTTCAGCCAAAAATCATACTCTAGCTGAATGTTTCTGTTTGCCAGCTCTGTTCTTAATAATTTATCCAGCGCCTGTTGTGACACACGATTGTGTAAAGGGATATCGAGCTGGCTCATTTCTTTAGCCGCGGCCTCCAATACACTAAAATCCCCATCGTTCAGTGGATGGAATGAATCAGCCTGCAATTCTTCCAGAGCACGTTCCCGCCTTCTCAGGGCTGTTTCATTTTCAATACGGAATTTCAGACGCATATCTCCATTTAAACTGGGCAATGATATCCGAAGCGGCTGGTCATTTTCCCTGCTATATACAAGGTAACGTATACTGTCTGGTAATCTCTCTGGCTGCAAATCAAATGTTTTGGGTGACCGTATTCTGAAAGTTTTACGTACGGTTCCAACAAGATTTAGATCTTCATCAAATCCTACATTAACATCTACATTGAGGGGGGTAGTATTTTGATTGGCTAAGGCATAGAACTCTGCTTCGGAAATAATACTTGGGCTTTTGTATGCTCTTCTGATCATACTATCCTGAAAATTCAGCTCATCTATAATTTGTTTTTGCTGTGAATACTTCCTGCTTCGTTCTTCAGTTTTAAACTTTTGTTCCAGCTCGGCAAGCTGTCGGGTTTTATCACTCCGCTGGCTTTCCATTTTCATTCTCCATTCGTAATCTTTTTTGGAGATATGCTTTACGGCATCAAAACGCTGCACTTTAGCAGCAACCGCACTTAATGCCTGGCTTACCTCCTGCTCGAACAACTGAGACTTAAGTCTGTATGCTTCCCTGATGTAATACAATTGCATTACAAATACACCAAGCAACGCTACCGTCATAAGCGCCGTAATCAACCAGAGATTTTTTTTCTTCATTATTTAAGCACCAAAAATAAGGAAGAGCATACTAAGAAACTCTAATTTAACAAATTTTAACAATGTAAATGTCAAATAGTTGGACCAAAAAAAATGCCGGGAAGATTATTCCCGGCATCCGCTTGCAATTTGTTTATTAAAAAAGATCTTAAAACGGCAAATCGTCGTCATCGCCAGGTGCACTGTTTACATCTGCAGGCGTAGCATATGGTGGTGCAGATGCAGCACCGGCAGTATTAGTCAACGCATTGATACGCCAAACTACTAAACTGTTAAAGTAAGAAACCTTCCCAGTTTTATCCGTCCATGGGCGACCGCGGAGATTAAATGAAACTTCTACATCATCACCTGTTTTCAGGCTATCAAACAAAGCAGTTTTATCTTGTAAAGCTTCGAACCTGATATATTCAGGATAAGTTGGGTTTTCTGCATACTCTATAATGAGATCACGCTTTTTAAAAGTCTCACTTACCTGCTGTAATGCACCTATCTCGTGCACTTTTCCTTTTAATTCCATAACAATACTCTTTTATTCTACTTACTAGTTCAAATCTCTATATTTTTATTGATAACTTCGCACAATAATTATGCAAGTTTTCCACAACAAAAGTAAGGTTATTTTAACCTGTAACAAGAGACTTTCTCCATATCTGGTAGAAGAGGTTAAAGCACTGGGTTATGAAATTGTAAGAGATTTTCCAACCGGGGTAGAATTAAATATAACTTTAACAGAGTGTATTAAACTTAATCTGAATTTAAGATGTGCAAGTCAGATCCTATACTCATTAAGCAGCTTTAAAGCTAACAACCCGGAAGAACTGTACCGTGAACTGGTAGATTTGCCCTGGGAAGAACTGATTGATTTTGCCGGTTATTTCTCCGTTACTTCTAATGTGGACAATCCTACTATTACAACCCCTCTATTTGCTAATTTGAAAGTAAAGGATGCAATTGTAGACCGCATAAAAGCAAAAAAAAATATACGGCCTAATTCAGGCTCAGATGCCAATAAAACGGTAGTGCACCTATACTGGAAAGATGACCAGGCAGATATCTTTCTGGATACCTCAGGAGAAACGCTTGCAAAACATGGATACAGGAAAATACCTGGAAAAGCACCTATGCTTGAAGCACTGGCAGCATCTGTGGTAATGAGTACTACATGGGATCAGAAATCTCCTTTTATTAACCCAATGTGTGGTTCCGGAACCCTGGCAATTGAGGCAGCATTACTAGCCACCAATCGGAGGCCTGGCCTGTTCAGGATGAATTATGGATTTATGCATATATTGGGTTATGATGAAGAAGTGTTTTTTGCTGAACGACGGATACTGAAAGATCAGGTTATTAAAAATGTAGACCTGCAGATCGTTGCTACTGATATTTCTGAAGATGCTGTAGATGTAAGCCGTAAAAACGCAAAAACAGCAGGTGTAGATACGCTTATCACTTTTGAAGTTTGTGATTTTGCAGATACGCCTGTACCGGAAGGCGGAAAAGGAGTTGTTGTATTTAACCCTGAATATGGCGAACGTTTGGGAGTTCACTCCCAGCTGGAGCTTACTTACAAGCGTATTGGCGACTTTATGAAGAAGGATTGCAAAGGATACAGTGGTTATATCTTTACCGGGAATCCCGACCTGGCAAAAAAAATAGGGCTTAAGGCAGCACGTAAAATCGAATTTTATAATGGCAAGCTAGATTGCCGGATGATGGAATATGAATTATACGATGGCTCTAAAAGAGCGGATGAAGAAAGACCAAAGCCAAAGGAACACCTGCCAGAAAACTAAATGCTGAGAGACAAGTTTAAAAAGCATGCTGCTGCTAATATCAAACGGCAGCATGCTATATTTAATTTACTATCCTTCAAGGCCTTTTTATAATTCTTCGAAAAATAACTATAAATGTTATTTTTATTTAAAAGATTAATAGATCAGCTTACCCCCTGACGTTGTGCATCTTACAACAACCTGATGTTGTGAAAATTGAGATTTCATGCTTCTGATTATACAAAATGTATCTTTTTATAAATCCGTCACTTTCATTTTTTCGTTAGTTACCAAATCACGAAATAACAAGAAAAATTATCCAAATAAAGAATATATTTTTATGAGAGATCCACTAGATTTAAAGCCGAAAATTGTAGCTGGCAATATCAGGAAAATTAGGGAGCACCGAAATTACACACAGGACTACCTGGCTGCAAAACTGGCTATTTCTCAAAATGCTTATAGCAAAATTGAGCTTGGTTACAGTAAGTTAACCCTAGACAGATTATTTCAGATTGCCATTATTCTTGACGTTAAGGTAATGGACCTTATCAGTACCGACCACAGAAACACAATTAAAATTGATTTACCCTCTGGTGATTTTCCCTTGAATTAGTCTCTTCTGTTATCTTTGCGACTATGCAGGATCTGGAAAACATACTAGGTAAAACAATACAATTTGTAAAAGTAACTCTTGCCGGAGCAGAAGCAGGGCATGACTGGTTTCATATTGATAGAGTGTATAAAAATGCCCTGGCTATTAATCTAACTGAGAAAGGAAACTTACTGATTGTAACCCTTGCAGCCTTATTACATGATATTGCTGACAGTAAGTTTAACAATGGAGATGAAGAAATAGGCCCACAAAAAGCTGGTTTGTTTATGGAAAGTATTGGAATAAATGAAGATACCATTTTCCACGTACAGCAAATCATCAGGAACCTGAGCTATAAAGCCAGTCTGGGAGAGATAAACTTTAGCTCTAAAGAACTAGATATTGTACAAGATGCTGACCGCCTTGATGCCATAGGAGCTATTGGTATAGCACGGGCTTTTACTTATGGCGGATATAAAAATCGTACAATGTACGACCCTGATATTGTACCAGATCTTAACATGAGTAAAGAGGCATATAAAAATTCATCTGCTCCTACCATCAATCATTTCTACGAAAAACTTCTTCGCCTTAAAGACCTGATGAAAACGGGGAAAGGTCAGGAACTTGCCCTAAGCCGTCATGATTTTATGATGAATTACCTTCAGCAATTTTATAGTGAATGGGAAGGAAACAGCTGATTTAATTCCCATACGGAATGCGATAAGCTAAATATATTAGCAACTATATGCTATCTTTGTTAGTAAATAAATTACTATGTCAGAACGCATTAGAGAAAAGCTTAATATTTTAGCAGATGCTGCTAAATACGATGTTTCCTGTTCTTCAAGCGGAAGCAACCGAAAGAATGACAATAAAGGACTGGGCGATAGCTCTAATGGCATCTGTCATACTTATACAGAAGACGGGCGTTGTGTTTCACTGTTAAAAATCTTACTTACTAATCATTGTATATTTGATTGTGCTTACTGTGTTTCAAGAAAAAGCAATGATATAGAAAGAGCAGCTTTCACTGTAGAAGAAGTAGTTCAGCTTACCATGAATTTCTATCGCCGGAATTATATTGAAGGTCTTTTTTTGAGTTCAGGCATTTTTAAAAACGCTGATTTTACTATGGAGCGCTTGCTTAAAGTGGTGAAAAAGCTTCGACTTGAAGAGCGCTTTAATGGATATATTCATCTGAAAACTATACCTGGTGCAAGTGATGAACTGATTAGGGAAGCGGGTATGTACGCAGATAGAATGAGTATTAATCTCGAAATGCCTACTGAAAGTGGCCTGAAGTTGCTGGCGCCCGATAAGAGTCATCAGGATGTAATTACACCCTTAGGCAATGTTCAGAACCAAATTATTCAATTTCGGGAAGAACGAAAGCTCATCAAGAGTGTTCCAAAATTTGTTCCCGCCGGTCAAAGTACCCAAATGGTTATTGGCGCCACTCCCGAAACTGATAAAGATATTATGCATACCGCTGATACCTTTTACCGTAACTTCTCATTGAAAAGAGTTTATTATTCTGGCTATATCCCTATCAGCAATGACAACAGATTACCTGTTCTTGGCTCACAACCGCCATTAATCAGAGAAAACAGACTTTATCAAACCGATTGGCTAATGCGTTTTTATGGTTTTCATGTAAATGAATTACTTAATGATGCCAATCCCCATCTGGATATTGACATCGATCCTAAATTAAGCTGGGCACTGCGTAACCTTCAGCATTTCCCAGTAGACATCAATGTAGCCTCATACAAGGTGATCTTGAGAGTGCCAGGCATTGGTGTAGGATCTGCTAAAAAAATAGTTCAGGCAAGAAAATTTGGTAAGCTTCGAATAGATCAGTTACAGAAAATAGGAGTTGCATACAACAGAGCCAAACATTTCATCAAATGTGCAGACAGCCCTTATCAACTCAAAGACTATCAGGGCACTCAGATAAAGTCATTCATTCTGGCAGAAAGCCAGAGCAAGTATATTAAAAACGATACAAATCAGCTGATTTTGTTTTAATATGATGGTTTATATTTTTGATGGCAGTTTTGAAGGATTACTGTGTGCTGTATTTGAATGGTTTGAGCGTAAGCCTGGGACCATCGTTCTGAAATCAGTAAAGGCATACCAGCCAGATGCCTTCATACCAAGTTTTGAAATTTACAATGACAAGGAAAAGGCGGACCGTGTATGGAAGGCGTTGCGTACAAAATTACCTTCAAGCTGGACAAGAAGATTTTACTGCACTTATCTTTCTGAACTGGATGATGCATATGCCGCCCTGTTTGAATTTGCCTGTTATATATTTTCTAACCCAGCCGGAGCAGAAAATAATTATGGAAATCCACATGTAATTACAGTAAGTAAAACTGCTACCAAAGTAGAGCGGGAAAAACATAGAATGGAAGCATTTATACGCTTTCAGCATACAGCAGATGGAATATTTTACTGTGGGATTGACCCGGACTTTAATGTTCTGCCGCTGATTATGAAACATTTTAAGGACAGGTATGCAGATCAGCAGTGGATCATATACGACATAAAAAGACATTATGGTTTATTTTACGACCTGGAGAAGGTTGAGGAAATCAATTTTAGTTTTGAGTCACAGCAGTCAATGATGAAGCCAGGTGCAACCCAGCTCTCTGGAAATGAAGAACTTTATGCTGTGCTATGGAAAGATTATTTTAAAAGCACTAACATAGTTGCCAGGAAAAACACTAAACTTCATGTGCAGCATGTGCCTAAGCGGTATTGGAGATACCTTACAGAAAAGCAGCTTTAACAAAGAAGAATGTAGCTTGATTTAACACCGAATTGCCGAATTATCTTGTAAATTGGCTTCATGAAGTTAAGTGTACTGGTTTTAATAACCTCTATGGCAGTAGCCTTGTCTATTGCCCTGGTAAATTTCCATTTTCAGAAAGACTGGTATTTTATGCTGGTATCTTTTGGAATCTCATTTATCACCTGCTTTATTTTGTTTTACTATATGCTCGAAAAGTATATTTATTCCAAAATTAAACTGATCTATAAACTAATCCATAATTTGAAATTGGGTAAAGATCTTAAAGATGCATTAGGGGAATATGTAAGTTCAGACCCGATCAATGACGTTGAGCATGAAGTAAAGGAATGGGCGGGAGCAAAGAAACAAGAAATTGAGGTACTTAAAAAACAGGAGCAATTTAGGCGGGAGTTTCTATCTAATGTATCACATGAATTTAAAACGCCGCTTTTTGCTATACAGGGTTATATAGAGACCTTGCAGGACTGTCTTGTAGACGATCCGGATATGGCAGTCAAATTTCTGCAGAAAGCCGAAAAAAACGTAGAGCGGTTGAGCTATCTCATCAATGATCTGGACTCGATCTCCAAACTGGAATCGGGAGAAATACCTATCGATTACCAGAAATTTGATTTCGTGATACTGGCTAAGGAGGTAATGGAGGGTTTGGAAGATAAGGCCAAAAAAAGGGAGGTTAAGCTATCCTTCAAAGAGAAATATATGCATCCTGCATTTGTTAAGGCCGACCGCGAAAAAATAAGACAGGTAATGATTAACCTGATCTCTAACTCCATAAAATATGGTAAACAGAATGGCTCTACAGCAATAAAGATTTTTGAACTACACGACCAATATCTGATAGAAGTAACAGATGATGGAATTGGTATTGATGAAAAGCACCTGCCCAGATTATTTGAACGTTTTTACAGAATAGATTCTCACCGTTCCAGGGAAGTTGGGGGTACAGGGCTCGGTCTGGCAATTGTTAAGCATATACTTGAAGCACATGAACAAATTATCTCTGTAAGAAGTACCTTGCAGATAGGTACCACCTTTGCGTTTACCCTGCAGAAGATAAATTAGTATTTTAACAAATAATCAAGAAATGCAGATGCTTAACATTAACTTAACATAGACACGCTATTTTTGTACCTATATTTTATCAGTTAACATGAACAATATCTTTAAGTTCTTTACCCCAAAAGACAAAAAATTCCAACCACTTTTTGAACAGGCCGGAAGCAATGTATTGAAGATTTCTGAAGCTCTTTTCCTTGCGGTAAGTGCTAAGGACCTTGAAAAGAGAAAAGAGTATATCAAAGAGATTGAACGTTTGGAACACGTTGGAGATGACATTACACACTCTATCTTCCTGGAACTAAGTAAGAACTTTATTACACCGTTTGACAGGGAAGATATTCATGCCCTGGCGAGTGCCGTTGATGATATTGCCGATTATATACATGCATCAGCTAGTAATATTGAGCTTTACAATATTAAAAACATTGGTGATGCCATGATCAAACTTGCTGAGTTACTGGTAGAGATGTGTACAGATTTAGATAAAGCCATCAAAGAACTGAGAAGTTTTAAAAACATACGTGTTATCGCTGATGCCTGTGTTCGGATAAACAGTGGTGAAAACCAGGCTGATTATGTATGTAACCTTGCCATTGCAAGATTATTCGAATTTGAAACTAACGCAATAGAGCTGATCAAACAGAAAGAAGTTCTTCAGACACTGGAAATGGCTACAGATAAATGTGAAGATGCCGCAAATGTGTTAGAATCTATATTGGTTAAGAACGCTTAAAAATATAAAAAATGGTAACTACCTTATTGGTTGTTGTAATAATTCTGGCTATAGGTTTCGACTACATCAATGGATTTCATGATGCAGCAAATTCTATAGCAACTGTAGTATCTACCAAAGTACTTACCCCATTTCAGGCAGTTTTATGGGCAGCCCTTTTTAATTTTGCAGCGTATTTTTATTTTACGGATCACAAAGTTGCAAATACAATAGCCAAAACTGTTGTAGAGCAATATATTACCCTCGAAGTAATATTATCCGGACTGGTTGCTGCCATTGTATGGAACCTGTTTACCTGGTGGTATGGTATACCTTCGAGCTCCTCGCATACGCTAATTGGCGGTTTTGCCGGTGCCGGAATGGCAAAAGCCTCTTCTGTAGGTGCAGGTTTAATGTCTGCTATTAACGTAGCACCGATATTGAAAGTAATAGCATTTATTGTACTTGCCCCGGTTATCGGAATGTTTATCTCGGTAATTATATCTATTATCCTGTTGCACCTCTCAAAAAATGCACGCCCGTCAGTTGCAGAAAAATGGTTTAAAAAACTACAACTGGTATCTTCTGCAGCCTTAAGTTTTACCCATGGAGGTAATGATGCCCAAAAAGTAATGGGTATTATCTATGTAGCTATGGTTGCTTCTAATGTTTTAAAAAATGGCGATACGATGCCTGAATGGATACCAATCTCATGTTATGCTGCTATCTCTTTAGGTACAATGAGCGGTGGCTGGAAAATTGTAAAAACCATGGGATCTAAAATAACCAAAGTTAATGCCTTTGAAGGTGTTGCGGCAGAAACGGCCGGAGCGGTAACCCTGGGTATCACTGAGCATTTTGGAATCCCTGTTTCCACTACACATACCATTACTGGATCTATTGTTGGGGTAGGATTACTGAAACGGGTTTCGGCAGTGCGCTGGGGTGTTACCGTAAGCTTGCTCTGGGCCTGGATCTTAACTATCCCTGTGTCAGGCGTACTTGCAATTATAATATTTAAACTTATTGATCTGTTTTTCTAAAATAGTATCCAATTTAAACAGATAGCAAAACTCCTGAATTGTACATTCAGGAGTTTTTTATTTAATAGTCTATTTTGTAAATAACCTTATCACTGCTTAAACGGGGCACTTTCCACCTAGGCCCTTCTTTTATTAAACGGACTGCTTCCTCGTCGAGATCCTTTACCGTACTGCTCGAAATAATAATAATATTATCCGGAACGCCGTTTGTATCAATATTAAAGCTGAGCTCAACCGACATGCCCCTGAAAGCGCGATTTGCTTTTTTATGATTGAGCAGGTAAACTTCAAACCTTTCCCAGCCCCCAACCGGCATAGATACTGTAGGGAATGGAACTGCGGGTGCCATTGTAACTTCAACTTTGCGGCCCGGTAACTTTGCTCGCTGTTCTCTGTTTTGCCTGTCGCGCATCACAAAAATTATGCTGACTGATATAAACATCACTGCTGCAGCAGCGCCAATACTTAATCGCTGCCAGGTATATACACTTCGCTTTTTCTGCTCTTGCTGCTCACTTATACGATCATAAAGCTGCTTTTGCAACAATGATAGTGACTGTACTGATCGCCGGGGCGATTCACTCAAGCCTGCCAGTGCCTGTGCAACAAAAGGATCTTCTTCTGCCTGCCTTTCAATCTGGTACATGGTTTTGCTGTCAAGCTTGCCATCAAGATAATCCTCCAGTAATTCTATATCTAAAAAATCGTTATTCACCACTATTTTTCTCTATACAAATTTTCAAATTCCGCTTTCCATTCTGAATATAGCTCTTTACCTTAACCAATTCAAAACCTGTAATCTCCGCAATATCTTTATAGCACTTTTCCTGCAGATAGAACAGGTCAACACAAATCCTTTGTTCATCAACTAGTCCATCCATACACCTTTCCATAGCGGTCAGCTGTTTCTCCTTTGTATCTTCTATATCCAGATGCACAAATTCATCCTTTTCCACAAATACCTCTTCAATAGATATAGTATTATTTTTAGAAAGCTTGCGCAGAACCATCAGGCAATGGTTACGCGTAACAACATGAAGCCAGCTTTTGAAATTCTGCACCTGATGAACTTTAAGTTTCAACACAAGTTCCTCGAAGATCTGCATCACGGCATCTTTACTTGCCTCTTCATCTTTCAGATAATTAAGGCATACTCCATACACCAGATGCATATATCGATTATACAAAAATCCCAATACCTCCAGGCTACCGTTTTTTTTATATTCGGCAATCAGGGCAAGATCATCATAGTCTTTAAATGCGCTTGTATTCTTTATAAATTTCAAGATGCTGCTTAGGAGAAAGTTCTTTTCAAGTATAAATATATTTTTTGACTACTCCATGAAATTCTTCGTTTAAAACTATGACTGCCAGATTATATTAAACGTTTAATGGCCGGAGTTTTGCTTACTATTGTGTTCTCAAAGAATATACATGAAAAGGATCAAATTAGCAGTTATCGCCCTTACTACAATTTTTTTTAACAGTTGTGATGTGCAAAGCCAGTCTAAGTTAGGAGATATTTTAAAACAGATTCCTACATCTGCGACAGGAACGCCGAGCACATTAGAAATTGCAACCGGAATTAAACAGGCGCTTGAAGTGGGAACTTCACGCGGGGCCGACCTGCTCTCGGCTAAGGATGGTTTTCTTGGCAATGCAGCCGTTAAGATCCTTTTTCCACCCGAAGCACAAAAAGTAGATAAAACTTTAAGAGCGATTGGATTGAGTTCACTAGCAGACAATGTTGTGACCAGTTTAAACCGTGCGGCTGAAGATGCAGCCAAAGAGGCAAAGCCCATATTTTTATCTGCTATCAAACAGATGACAATTACTGATGCAACAAATATTCTGCTTGGTAACCAAAACTCGGCAACAGAGTATTTTAAAAGAGTGACTACAGCACAACTGATGCAAAAATTTACTCCGGTAATTACCAACAGCCTGAGTAAGGTAGGTGCTACAAGATATTGGGGCGATGCCGCCAGCAGATATAATAAAATTCCACTTGTTAAACCAGTTAATACAGATCTGTCTAATTACGTAGCACAGAAAGCAATTGATGGCATGTTTATTCAGGTTGCACAGGAAGAACTTTCTATAAGAAATAATATTGGCGCACGTTCTACTACATTGCTGCAAAAGGTATTCGGTTATGCCGATAAAAAGAAATAACCCTGAATACTACATGTAGTCTTATAAAAAAAGACACCAACTAACAGAAATAAAAGGTACTTTTATACAGTACAATACGAATAACATACAAGTATATTGGATTTTAAAGATTTTAATTTTAACCCTGATTTGTTAGAGGGTTTATTAGCGATGGGTTTCAGAAATGCAACTCCTATACAAACGGAAGCAATTCCCCTTATTCAGGATAAGAAAGACCTGATAGCCTGTGCCCAGACTGGAACTGGAAAAACGGGAGCTTATCTTTTACCGATCATGAATATGATCAGTCAGACAGAGGAACGTCATAATAATACCCTCATTCTTGCTCCTACCCGCGAACTTGCTCAGCAAATAGATTTGCAGGTGGAAGCACTTTCATACTTTACTAATATCAGCTCTTTAACAGTATATGGTGGCGGAGACGGAATTGCTTATGAACAGCAAAAACGCAGTATGCGCGAGGGGGTTGATATTATCATAGCTACACCTGGAAGATTAATTTCGCATTTATCTTCTGGCTTATTGAAGCTTGACCAGTTGCAGCATCTTGTATTAGACGAAGCTGACAGGATGTTAGATATGGGTTTTTATGATGATATTATGCGAATAGTGAGTTTTCTCCCTGAAAAGAGACAAACTGTACTTTTCTCAGCTACTATGCCCCCCAAAATCAGAAAACTGGCCAGTAACCTATTGCATAATCCTGAGCAGATAAGTATTGCAATTTCGAAACCTGCCGCTGGTATCAATCAGCAGGCCTATATCGTTCATGACGCACAAAAAGTGAAACTGCTGACAGAATTGATGAAAAATGTGGAATATCCCAGCATATTGATATTTGCTTCTACTAAGGAGAAGGTAAAAAATCTGGGTAAGGTATTTCGCGGGCTGGGCTTTAAAGCCGAAGCATTTCATTCTGATCTTGGTCAGAAAGAAAGGGAAGCAATATTATCAGAATTCAAAAATAAACGTGTGCCTGTATTAATAGGCACTGATGTTCTTTCCAGAGGTATTGATGTAGAAGGTATATCGCTTGTAATAAATTTTGATGTACCCCATGATCCAGAAGATTATATTCACCGGATTGGGCGTACGGCACGTGCTGCAACTACCGGAACGGCTATTACCCTGGTAAACGATAAAGACAAACGGAAGTTTGCGAACATTGAAAAGCTGATAGATAGAAAAATAGACCGGATGCCTTTACCGGAGCACCTTGGAGAAGCCCCTGATGAAAATGCAGTGTCTGCAGAAGCCAGGCCAGCCAGAGACAGAAAAGCCCCGCAGCGTAAAGTCTGGAAAAAGAAACCTAAGGTTGCCGGAACTACCCCGAAGCCAGAATAAATATTAAGCAGGAGCAATGAACATTGCTCCTCTTTTTTTTATCTTTACTTTTATGCAAAACCTAGCTCCCTTAGCTGAACGCATGCGTCCGCAGAACCTGGACGATTATGTGGGACAAAAACATTTAGTTGGGCAGGATGCTGTATTGCGCAAAGCGATACAAAGCGGGCAGCTTCCTTCCATGATATTCTGGGGCCCGCCTGGAGTGGGTAAAACTACTCTGGCATATATAATTTCCCAGGCACTTGATCGCCCTTTTTTTAATTTGAGTGCTATTAATTCCGGAGTTAAAGATATCCGTGAAGTAATAGATAAAGCGGCTTTACTAAAAGATAGCTTTTTAGGTTTACCCATATTATTTATAGATGAGATCCACCGTTTCAGTAAATCACAGCAAGATAGTCTTCTGGGGGCAGTTGAGCGGGGACTGGTGACATTAATTGGTGCTACCACAGAAAACCCCTCATTCGAAGTAATATCGGCTTTGCTATCACGCTGTCAGGTGTATATACTTAAATCTCTGGATGAGGATGAACTTTCGGGGCTGTTGCAAAAAGCAATTAAGGAAGATGTTGTATTAAAAGAGAAAAAAATCAGTATCAAGGAACATGAAGCACTGATACGACTATCTGGTGGCGATGCAAGGAAATTGCTGAACGTCCTTGAAATAGCTATTAATGGCATAGGGGGTAAAAGTATTGTTCTTACCAATGAGAATGTACTGGAACATGCACAGCAAAATCTGGCACTTTATGATAAAGCTGGCGAACAACACTATGATATTATTTCGGCATTTATTAAATCAATAAGAGGCAGTGATCCAAATGCTGCTGTTTACTGGCTGGCAAGAATGATAGAAGGAGGTGAAGATCCCTTATTTATAGCAAGAAGATTATTGATTTTAGCCTCTGAAGACATAGGTAATGCCAACCCGAATGCACTTTTACTAGCAAACAATTGCTTTCAGGCAGTAAACGTAATTGGCTACCCGGAAGCCAGGATCATTCTCTCGCAGGCTGTAACCTACATGGCCTCTTCTGCAAAAAGCAATGCATCATATGAAGCCATCAATAAGGCACAGCAACTCGTTAAACAGACGGGGAATTTACCTATACCCTTGCATATCAGAAACGCTCCCACAAAATTAATGAAAAATATAGGGTACGGTAAAGATTATAAATATGCCCATGGCTTTGAAGGCAACTTTGCCACTCAGGAATTTTTGCCAGATGCAATTAGTGGAACAAAATTTTATGATCCGGGCAATAACCCTGCAGAACAAAAACTCAGGGAAAAGCTCAAAAAGGACTGGAAAGATAAATACAACTATTAATTATGCTCTTAACGTTTTTAAATCATCAATGGACCGGATTCTGGCGTTCAAAAAGTAAATCAGGCACCATTGCAGCACAGCTGGTTATTGGCTTTCTAGTGCTTTACATCATTGCAGTTTCAATCCTTGTTGGGTACAGTATGGGAGAAATCATTGAAAAGTTTTTCCCCGGAAAAGAAATCATGACAGTATTTAATGGACTGATACTCTATTATTATGCTATTGAATTTCTGATACGAATGCAGATACAGGAACTACCCACCCTTGCTGTGGTACCCTATCTGCACTTAAATATCCCAAAACAGAAACTTGTCAACTTTTTAAATGTCAGCGCCATATTTTCAGCATTTAATATTCTCCCTATTTTCCTGTTCTTTCCTTTCATCATTATGAATGTCAGAGTAGAATACAGTCTGTTTGCATGTATAGGCTATCTGGTTACGATACTATCACTAACGGTATTCAGTAATTATGCAGCTCTGTATATAAAACGCATCTCTACAGGCAATATGAAAATTGTCTTGGCAGGCTTATTTGTTTTGCTGATTGTAGGTGGATTAGAATACTTCCATATTTTTTCCATCACCTCAATTTCCAATATTATATTTCAAACTATAGCCAGTTATCCGCTTACTGCTATATTGTTTATTGCCTTAGCCACATTCATATTCCTTACCAATGCACGTTACCTGAAAAGGAATCTGTATATAGAAGAATTAAAAAGCAGCATTGAAAAAAAGTCTAGCACAGACTATCCATTTTTAGACAGATTTGGCGAGGCAGGAACGCTTGTTGCACTGGAAATCAAATTGATTCTAAGAAATAGACGTCCTCGTGCAACAGTAAGCAAAGGCCTTATCTTTTTATTTTACGGATTTCTTTTTTATCAAAAAGGGATAATGGAAAGTAACCAGTTTGGCAAAATGCTTTTCTCCGCAGTATTTATGACGGGCAATATGATTTTGTTGTATGGTCAATTTATGTTTGGCTGGCAGGGAGCAGAGTTTGATGGTTTACTTGCAAATAATATTAATATCCGGATATTTTTTAAAGCTAAATTATTAATGCTAACCCTTTCAGCATCTGTACTTACACTAATTACCAGCTTATATGGTTTACTAAGCTGGAAGCTTGTATTGATACAGTTATCTGCATACCTGTATAATATTGGTATAGGGGTAATCATTGTTTTATATTTTGCAACCCGCAATTATAAATATATTGATTTGAAAAAAGGCACTAATTTTAATTGGCAGGGCGTAGGCGCATCTACCATGTTGATGTCACTTCCGATTTTACTTATTCCATATTTGATCTACCTTCCCCTTTCTGTATTGATTAACCCGTACTGTGGATTGGGGTGTATAGCCATAGTTGGCATTGCCGGCTTATGTGCCCGCAAATACTGGCTCCAAATGCTGGTAGATGCTTTTAACAAACGTAAATATAAAATTGCCGCCGGCTTTAGAGAACAATCATAATGATAGAAATTAATAAATTAAATAAGTCGTATGCGGGTAAAACAGTTGTAGACATTCAGCATCTTGTAATTAATAAGGGCGAAACAATAGGCTTAGTTGGAAACAATGGTGCAGGTAAAACAACTTTATTCAGGATGCTGCTGGACCTTATCAGGCCTGATCATGGCGAAATCTTATCTAATGGTAACAATGTAGGTACTAGTGACGAATGGAAACATTATACCGCCTCTTACCTGGATGAAGGTTTTCTTATTGATTACCTGACACCTGAAGAATATTTTATATTTATAGGTGGGCTTCACCAGATGAGCGTAGCCGATGTACAAGAACACCTGAAGCAATACATTGAGTTCTTTAACGGTGAAATTTTAGACAGCGGTAAATACATCCGCGATTTCTCCAAAGGAAACCAGAATAAAATTGGAATAGCTTCAGCATTAATACAGAAGCCCGAACTGCTTATTCTGGACGAACCATTCGCAAATCTCGACCCTACCACTCAAATCAGGTTAAAAACACATATCAAACTTTTAAAAGCTAGAATGCTTACCACTTTAATTTCAAGTCATGATTTGAACCACATTACTGATGTATGTGACAGGATTATATTATTTGAAAAGGGCAAAGTTATCAAAGATGTATACACCAATGAAAACACACTGAATGAGCTGGAAGATTACTTCTCAAAGTAGAAATTGTACACAATTGTAGTCAATTTGTTACTATATATGTGCTAATGAGACTTTGTTTTGCCCGATCTAAATGCTAGGATTATGCGTCAGCACAATTCTTTACGCTATAAATAACGCTAAAAAACAAATCCTATCTATAATTGGCATCAGGTTTGATTTAGAGGCATTATTAATTAACAAACGATTTATAACCATGATTACTTCAAAATTTAAAATAGCAACATTCAGTATAGCTTTATCAATTAGCGCAATGGCTTTCCAAGGTTGCGATAGTTTGACAAAAACACAAAAAGGCGCTGGTATAGGTGCTGCAGCTGGTGGTGTATTAGGAGCTATTATTGGTAAAAAAGCTGGTAATACTGCAGTAGGAGCTATTATTGGTGGTGCTGTAGGTGGTACTGCTGGAGGATTTATAGGAAAGCGTATGGATAAACAGGCGGCCGAAATCCAAACTGCAATACCAAATGCCGAAGTTGTTCGCGAAGGTGAAGGTATTATTGTGAAATTTGATAGCGGTATCTTGTTTGACTTTGACAGTGCCAACCTTAAAACACAGGCAAAAGATAATGTAAAATCATTGGCTAGTTCAATCAATGAATATCCTAATACTGAAATTAAAATTGTTGGACATACAGATAATAAAGGTACTGAAAGCTACAATTTAGGTCTTTCTGAAAGAAGAGCAGCGGCAGTTAAAGCATTTGCAGTTGCCAGCGGAGTACCTTCTTCTCGTATGACAACTGTCGGAAAAGGATTTGCTGAGCCAATTGCTGATAACACAACTGATGCAGGAAGAGCTGCAAACCGCAGGGTTGAGGTAGTAATTGTTGCTAACGACCAACTTAAAAAAGAAGCAGCTGCACAAGCTAACTAAAATAAAATCTACCTATGAAAACAAAAACCGAAGTCTGATAGCTTCGGTTTTTTTAATTTAATCATAGATATCTTCAAAATAGGAAACAGCTAAAGACTTTAATAAGAGTTCCTGTTCCATCATTGCAAAAGAAGGAACAGGCTTTATTAATTTCCAATGTGGCCAGCCATCCTGATCTAACCCCTCAAGTTCATAAAAGCCCATTTCGCTTAACAGTCTGCATGTTGCAATATGCATCAACTCCTCCTTTTGTCTTTTGCTATACTTGCCGGGACCTTTGCCTAGCTCCTGAACTCCGATAAGAAATAGCATAACTTTCAAATCAGGTATATCTGAATCAAATTCCTGAGCAATTTTTTGCTGTAGAATTTTCCATTTTGCATTAATCTCTGCTGGTTTCATGGGACAAAGATAAAACTAAAGCAAGGTTTATGACAATAGTATTAATACTTAAGTTTATCCTTTAAGTACATTTAACATTTAAACAGATACCAATGAATAATATTATCACAACAGGATTGATGGCCTATGGCATGTCAGGAAAAGTATTTCACGGCCCCTTTTTAAATGCACATGCCGGATTTAAACTGCATGCCGTTACCGAACGTAATCACAAAAACGCGGAAAAGGACTATCCTGCTGTGATCAGTTACAACAGTACTGACGATTTGCTGAAGGACCCGGAATTAGATCTTATTATTATCAACACACCTAATTTTACCCATTACGATTTTGCGAAACAAGCATTATCGGCGGGTAAACATATCCTGGTAGAAAAACCGTTTACTGCCACTGCGGAAGAAGCTAAACAATTATTTCTTCTGGCCAGACAAATGAATAAAAAGATATTTGTTTATCAGAACCGCCGTTGGGACAGTGATTTTTGTACAGTAAAAGAAATTGTTCTTGCCAAGAGTTTGGGTAAATTATCAGAAGTCCATTTTCGCTTTGATCGGTATAAAGCAGCGCTAAATGTTAAGGCTTTTAAGGAAGAAGCTGTTCCAGCAAGTGGCTTACAATATGATTTAGGTCCGCATTTGCTTGATCAGGCAATCAGTTTGTTTGGTAAACCCTTATCTTTTCATAAAATATTAGGAAAAAACAGACCACATACAGTAGTTGACGATTATTTTTCAATCCATTTAGCTTATCCTGATAGTCTTAATGTTTTTGTTCATGCTAACCTGCTTGTAACAGATCTACAACCAGCTTTTGTATTACATGGATTTAGAGGAAGCTTTATTAAATACCGTGCAGACATACAGGAAGAACAGTTGATAAAAGGTATCAAACCTGGCGAGCCTGGCTATGGAATGGAAGTAAGAGGAATAGAAGGAAAATTAAGTTTGAGAGATGAACTTGGAGAGCAACATGAAGAAGTGGTTCCGTCTGAACCTTCAAGCTACATGCACCTTTTTGAAGCCGTGTACCAATCTATCATTAACAATACAGCATACCCGGTAACTGAAGAAGAAATAATAACACAGCTTGAAATTCTGCAATCTTAAGATTCAGCATTTCAGGCTTACTTCCTGGTACAGATACCCTTCCCTTAATAATTTACAGTGCTCCTAAGAGGGCAACTGTAAATTCTGTAGCTATTTCAAGATGCGGAATGTGTCCACAGCCATCAAATTCAATTAACTTAGCTTTAGGTATTTTAGCAGCTGTCTGTTTTCCTAAAATTTTGTACTGACCATGCAATGCCTGTTCAGCGGGACTTAATAACCCTTTGCCTACAATAGTTTTGTCTTCCTTTCCAATAAATAATATTGTTGGAACAGTTATATTCTGAAATTCATGAACAACCGGCTGCTCATAGATCATAGTAAAGGTCATTGCAGCTACCTTGGCCCAACGCGGATACTCTGCACTAAAGGTAACTCCGGCACCTATTCTTACTAATTCATCATATTCTGGCTTCCACATAGTGAAATAAGATCCCTGATAGTATTTTTTAATACTTTCTGCAGTGGATTTAAGTTCTGTCTGATATTGTTCTTCGGTATTGGCATACGGAACAAATTGCCTGTAATCTTCTAATCCAATTGGATCTTCCAGTAGAAGCTTTTCTGTATTTTGCGGATACATCAATGCAAATCTTGTAGCAAGCATTCCGCCCATTGAATGTCCAAGAATATTTGCTTTCTGAATACCCAGGGTATCTAACAATGCTTTGTTCCACCTGGCCAATTGATGGAAACTATAATGAATATACGGCTTTGAAGATTTACCGAACCCAATCTGATCTGGAACAACTACCCTATAGCCCCTTCCTGTTAATGCTTTGATAACATTAGTCCAGTAATACCCACCGAAATTCTTGCCGTGCAAAAGAACCACTGTTTTTCCGTTAGTGTTCTGTGTTGGCGCAACATCCATATAAGCCATACGTACATCCTGACCCTCCGTATGTATGGGGAAATATTTTACTGGATATGCATATTTTACGTTTTCAAGGGTAATAGATAAAGTATCTGCTTTTTGTGCGTATACAGACATTGATAAACATAAAAGCAAAGCTGGAATGGAAAACTTTTTAAACATAAGAATGTGGTGTTATAAAATCACAAACAAACCTGCCAGGGAAAAAGTTCCAGACATCCGTGATTTAAAAATAAAGCCCCGCTTCTATCAGAAGCGGGGCCCTAAGCGATACGCTGCTCTATTTTTTTAAGGTGAAAGGAATATTTACTCCGAACGTGATATTACGGCCCATATTGTAGATCCCTAATGTTGGGTCTTCATCACTTAAGCGTCCCGGTTTGAAACGGCTCAAATGATCATAATACGCTTTGTTAAGTAGATTTTTACCCGCCGCATAAATAGAAATAGTCTGGTTTTTGCTCAATTTCAAGGTTGTTCCAATAGAGGCATTCAGCAAAGTATAACCTGAGGTTGGCTGTTCAAAGCTATCAATCTTACTTTGTTTCCAGAAGTTATCTATTCCTACTGCTACATAGGAATGAGAGGTGCCCCTTAGGTTAGGTTCAAATCTCAGTTCATTGCGCAAGGTAGCAGCTGGTATGAAAGGCAGTGATTCTTTAGTTGTACGATTGGTAGCCCTGGTATACGAAAAACTGTTTTCGAAGTGGATAAAACTAACTGGATGCAACGTAAGCGAAGCTTCTACTCCCCTAAGCAAGGCATTATCCTGAACAAAGTTATATACCGGAAATAATCGCTCATCAATCTCTCTTGTATCACCACTGGTATTATAATAAATATAATTGTTTATCAGGTTGGCAAAACCACCTGCGCTTGCACTTATGTACTGGTTTTGATAATCAAAAGAAGCATCAAACTGGTAACTCTGCTCAGGCTTAAGATTTGCATTACCTATTTCATAACGAAAAACCCCTTCATGAACCCCATTAGAAGCCAATTCAGCAATGTTTGGCGCTCTGAAAGCACTACCGGCATTTGCCTTAAAACTCAAAGCATCATTAAATTCGTGGGTATAGCCTAATGCACCTGTTACGTGCGAAAATTTATTTGTGAAGGCATTAAATTGCGAATCGCCATTAAAAGACTCCCCTGTCATTTTTCTATAATCAAATCGAATTCCAGCATTAAATGTATCACTATCCCAGGTTTTTTTGAGGTAAGCAAAAGCACCAAATGCCTGCGAATCGTAATCAGGAACTAATTGTTCTGCACCTGTGGTATTAATACTATGCATATACTCACCAGACACGCCAAATACAGGAGCCCAGCCGTTTATTTCACGGATTGAATATCTAAGATCATAACTGTAGGTATGGCTATTTAGATATAATGCCAAACCGTCGTCACCTGCACCCTCTATTTCTTTACGTGAATTATGCTGATAGCCTAGAATTGATTTTAAACTTCCATTACCTAATAAAATATTACTGTTAAGCGCCAGTTTTGTATGACGGATATCTTGCTGAGGATAGGCAAGGGTACGGTCTTTATTTTGTTTATCACTATATATATCCCCGTCCTCATCTACCAGTTGCCCGGCATCATTGCGTATTGGCTCATAGAAGCCAATATTATTATGGAAAGTAGATGCGTCCAGATGTGCATAACCCCATTTCTTGTTTAAACCAATTTGTCCTGAAAAACTAGTCTCATTAAAGCCAGAATTAGGAACGTACTCTGTGGGCGTTTTATAAGAATAAGCATTTTTATAGGAGCCCCGTACTTTATATACCAAGCCATTTTCATTGCCCTGCAACATCAGTGAATTGCCAGTTAAACCATTATTTGTTGCATAGTTAGATAAGAACTCCCCCCTTAGCGTTCCATCTGGAGCTGGCAAACCATCAAGAATATTAATTACGCCACCCAAAGCATCAGAACCGTACATTAAACTTGCCGGCCCGCGCAATATCTCCACGTGGTCTGCACTATATTGATCAATTTCAATTCCATGTTCATCACCCCATTGTTGACCCTGTTGTTTCACTCCGTTATTTACTGTTACTACCCGGTTATAGCTCAAACCTCTTATAACAGGTTTCGAAATTGCCGGCCCCGTGGTAACCTGCGCCACACCAGGTACGCGTGACAATGCATCAATCAGATTGGTTGTGGGATGTGATAGTAAGTCTTCTTTACTTACGGTAGTAATTGACGTACTGTTTTTGCGCTTGTCTGAACTGGAACCCGATCCGGTAATTACCACTTCTTTACCTTCTATAACGCTTGGCTGCAGAGCAATTTCCTGCATAACGGAATTAGCAAAATCAACATATTGTGTAAACGTTCTGTAGCCAATATATCTGATCTGAATCAGAAAACGGCCCTTTGCAGGTACATTTTTAAAAGTAAATTCGCCCTTCTCATTGGTTAAAGCTGACTTGTTTAAATCAGGAATGGAAATAGTAGCGCCTGGCAACGGAGAAGAGGTTTGCGCATCAATAACTCTTCCTCTCAATTCTGATAGATCAACAGCAAAAGCGGTTGAGATAGTAAAAACAGATAATAGTACAACTAAAATTAGATGTATCTTTTTCATAAAAAATAATATGTATAAGCTGGGTATTAACCCTGGCTGGCTTGTGCCGGTTAGTAATATCGCTATATAACGACTCGATTAGATAATAAAAGCTGAGTTAAGACACTGCTGGGGGCCCCCGCAGGGATGTACTGATCAGGGTAACATAACTGCTGCTGATCAGCGCAAAGTTCCGGCACACAGCTTCACTTTGAAAACTAACACGGAAAGCAGCTACAGAAGTAATCAGGTCTTTAGTGAAATGGGCTGAACATATCAGACAATTATGCTGCTGCGTTCCAACGTGGACTTTATGCATGCAGACAGTTCCTTCCTTACTACAGTAAGTATGCTGTTCTTCATGATGATGCAGAGAACTCCAGGGCGTAAGCGCTATAGCAAATACACTGAGCAGCAAAAAGGTAATAACCCGGTTGATATATTGACGTTTGTTCTTCAAGTAGATTGTAAAAGTAAACAAATATGCATAAATGGTTTAAGCAATACCAAACATTGCCCTGAAATGACTGCAAAAGGAATTAAACTGTTACAAACCACGCAATATGGCATGGAAACTGTGCATTTAAAAACCAGGACACAAGCATTTCCGTTATTAAATATATAACATATGGCAACTTCTCAACAAATAAAAAATGGGTATATAGATTATGTACTAACGCATGATGAACAGCCTAAATCTGTTTATAGCTTTGCAAAAAAATTAAAAATCAGTGAGGCAGAGTTCTACGAGTTTTACGGATCATTTGAAAGCATTGAAAAAACAATCTGGGTAGAACTTACAGCAGAAACTATAGATACAATTCGTCAGCAGGAGGTATGGAGCCAATATACCTCGCGCGACAGGATGCTTTCTTTTTTTTATAGTTATGTAGAACTATTAAAAAGGCATAGGAGCTTTATAGTTTACAGTCTTAAAAAACACGCTGCAAGATTTGCCGCTCCTGAAGTATTGTCTGGTGTGAGGCCCATATTTGAAAATTTCGCAGAAGAACTCATTAATGAAGGGCTGGAAACTGGTGAACTTGCCGAGCGTAAGTTTTTAACCAAAAGATATAAAGATGCATTGTGGATTCAGTTTGCATTTATTGTTAATTTCTGGATCAATGATGACAGTACAGGATTTGAAAAAACAGATGAGGCAATTGAAAAAGGAATTAATGTAACCTTCGATCTTTTTCAACGGTCACCCATTGATAACTTATTTGAATATGGAAAATTCCTGTCCAGAAATGGAAGGTTTGCAGAAAAAATGAGAGGTAAATAAATATGGACGAACAGAACAGTATCCCGGTCAGTAAAGTTGAACGCTCGGCTAAATTTGTTAAAACCGGCTTCCAGATCGGCGGTAACTATATTAAACATTATTCCAAAAAGCTTTTCAATCCCGAGCTTAACCGCGATGAACTTAATGAGGATAATGCCACAGACATATATAAATCATTAAGTGAGTTAAAGGGCAGTGCTTTAAAAATTGCCCAGATGCTCAGTATGGATAAAAACATTCTACCACAATCTTACGTAGACAAGTTTACACAGTCACAATATAATGCACCTCCATTGTCTGGTCCGCTGATTGTACGGACTTTCACTAAAAACTTCGGAAAACCACCAGAAGCAATTTATGATAAATTTAACCTCCAGTCTACTAATGCCGCATCGATAGGACAAGTGCATGAGGCAGAATTAAATGGTAAAAAACTGGCTGTAAAGATACAGTACCCAGGGGTAGGTGACAGTATTTCATCCGACCTTAAACTGGTAAAGCCATTTGCTTTTCGCCTTTTGGGAATGAGTGAAAAAGAATTAAACATTTACATTAAGGAAGTTGAAGAGCGTTTACTGGAAGAAACAGATTATGAACTTGAAGTACGCCGTTCTATAGAAATCACTAATGCCTGTAAAGTATTAGACAATGTGGTATTTCCAACCTATTATCCAGAACTTTCAAGCAAGAGGATTATTACCATGGACTGGATTAATGGGCTGCATCTAAAAGAATTTCTGCAGACTAATCCTTCACAGGAACTCCGGAATAAAATTGGACAGGCGCTATGGGATTTCTATAACTTCCAGCAGCATGAACTTAGGGCTGTACACGCCGATCCACATCCGGGTAATTTTATGATAACGCCGGATAACAAACTAGGTGTAATAGATTTTGGTTGTATAAAAGAAATGCCAGAAGATTTTTATGATCCTTTCTTTTCACTCGTTTCTTCGGACGTAGTAAACGACAAACAAAAGACTATTGAAGCATTCAGAAAACTGGAAATGATCCATAACTCTGACACAGCCCAGCAGATTGAATTTTATTATAAGGCATATCTGGAAATGATACAGCTCTTTGCAAAACCTTATGCCAGTACCTCTTTCGATTTCAGTGAGCCAGAATTTTTTACGCAGCTATATGCGTATGGTGAGAAAATTGCTAAAATGCCAGAGTTTAAACAGGCAAGAGGGGTTAAACATTTCATTTATGTAAACCGCACCAATTTTGGCTTATACACTATTCTGCAGGAATTAAAAGCCACTGTTAAAACAGATACTTACCAGCCCCATATTAAATGAAAATTCTGCTAACCGGGGCCAATGGATATATCGGCACAAGGCTGCTGCCCGTACTTTTAGAGCAAGGGCATGAAATAGTATGCATGGTACGAGACAAGCGCCGGTTTGCTGCAGAAAGTGATTTTGGAAAAGAAGTAACAATTATTACTGGAGACCTGCTTGAACCGGAAACATTATCAAATATTCCGCAAGACATAGATGCTGCTTATTATCTGGTTCACTCTATGTCATCCGGAGGGGAGCAGTTTTCTGAACAGGAATCTGAATCCGCTCTGCATTTTGTGAAGGCAATACAGCCAACTTTGTGTAAGCAGATTATATACCTGACTGGTATTGTAAATGATAACGATCTTTCAAAACATCTTAGCTCAAGACTGGCTGTAGAAAATGAATTAAAGAAATCTGGCATTGCATATACTATACTACGTGCAGCAATAATTATTGGTTCCGGAAGTGCATCATTTGAAATTATACGGGATCTGACAGAGAAACTGCCTGTAATGGTTGCACCAAAATGGGTAAGTACCAAATGTCAGCCTATAGCTATCCGCGATGTGTTAGCATATTTAACAGGTGTACTGATGAAAGAAGATGCCTTTAATCATACTTTTGATATAGGAGGCCCGGATATATTAACTTATAAGGAAATGCTGCTCCAGTATGCAGCATCAAGAAAATTAAAAAGATGGATTATTACAGTCCCAGTATTAACGCCTAAACTATCTTCGTTATGGCTTAACCTGGTTACTTCAGTTCCCTATACCCTTGCCAGCAGTTTAGTGGAGAGCATGAGAAATGAAGTAGTTTGTAAAGATAACAGCATCCAGTTAATTGTACCACGTACATGCTTGACCTATAAAAAAGCATTAGATCTGGCATTTGAGAAAATAGAACAACATTCTATTGTATCAAGCTGGAAAGATGCAATTAACCGTGGTTATCTTGGAACTTCGTTTATGGACCAGGTGAAAGTACCTCAGAAAGGAACGTTAGAATATAAAGTTAAAATGCCTTTTGAACGCGTAGCTGAAGAAGTGTTTGAAAACATATGGGGCATTGGTGGCACCCGGGGATGGTATTACCTGGACTGGCTCTGGGGGCTAAGAGGATTTTTAGATAAAGTATTTGGAGGAGTAGGCACCAGAAGAGGCCGCACTAGCAATACCACGTTACAGGCGGGTGATGTTTTAGATTTCTGGCGCGTATTACTGGCAGACAAAGCAAATAAACGGCTCTTACTTTATGCTGAAATGAAAGTACCCGGGGAGGCCTGGCTGGAATTTAAAATTGTTAGCTTTAATGGGAAACATTTTTTATCACAGGTAGCTACGTTCAGGCCATCAGGCTTACTCGGCCGGTTATACTGGTATTCCATGTACCCTTTTCACCTGGTATTATTTAAGGGAATGGCCAGGAAGATAACTACTTATAAGCCTGAACAAAAAAAGGTATAGCCGCCACAACCATACCTTTTATAAACCTAAAAACTTATTTATAAGACATACAAAGTCAAAAAAGGTTTCAATTTTATAGGAAAAATATTTAGCATGCTGACAATCTAACATGAAAATGTAATCAGTAAATCCTTTTGTTTATAATAATTTTGAAAAAAGTAAACATAGTCCAATGCATTAAATATATTTGTACCATAAATTTTGAATGCTTTGGACAAACTCCCTTCCTCTTGTAAAAACGTACTTGTAATAGAAGATAATCATGCAATCCTTGATGTGATTACACTCATCCTGCAAAGCGAATCTTATAAAGTTGACGGTTTAAACAAGGGTGCAGATATGTTATCTCATATCGAACAATTCAAACCTGACCTGATCATTCTTGATATTATGCTTCCTGATGGTGACGGAAGAGATTTTCTAAAAGCGCTACGTTCTGATAGCGCTACCGAGCATATACCTGTTCTGATGATTTCAGCACGATATACTGAGCAAAATGTTCAGCATGGAGAATTTAAACCAAATGGTTTTCTTGCCAAGCCATTTGATATAGATGATCTGCTAGACAGGATCGAGGGAATACTTGCAGGTAAAACTTATTAATCATTTTTTCCATAAGTAATAGTCAATTCGCAAACATTGTTTAAATGATAGCTGTTATCCTTTAAAAAACAATGAGGAAAATATTGACTTTTATACTGACCATTGTGGTCTGCAATACCTACGCGCAGCTTAAACCTGTAAGTTATACGGATGGTGCTCAAAAATTAACTGGTTTTTCTATTGCGCCAGCAAAGGCAAGTTCTGGTAAAGCCGGGGTTTTGATTCTACCGGCCTGGAAGGGAATCGATAAACATTCAAAATCAGTTGCAGCAGATCTTTCAAAACTGGGTTATTATGCCTTTGTAGCAGATATTTATGGAGAGGGCAACTATCCCGCAGATACTAAAGCTGCAGGCGAAAAATCAGGTTATTACAAAAAGAACTTTACTGAATACCAGCAAAGAATCAGATTGGCTATGGAACAGCTAATCAAATCAGGGGCCGATGCTTCACGTATCGTTGTGATTGGTTATTGCTTTGGCGGCACCGGTGTATTAGAAGCTGCAAGAGCCAACTTTCCGGTTAGGGCCGTGGTTTCCTTTCATGGTGGCCTGGGTAAGGATGCATCAAGGCCGGTAACACCGATCAATGCCAAGGTGCTGATATTGCATGGAGCAGATGATCCTTCAGTACCACCAGCGCAGGTAATGGCTTTTCAGCAGGAAATGAGAGAGGCAAAGGCAGATTGGCAAATGATCTATTATGCCAACGCAGTACATGCGTTTACGGAACCTGAGGCAGGTAACGACAACTCTAAAGGTGCTGCTTACAATGAACTTGCTGCAAAGCGGTCCTGGAAACACATGTTAATGTTCCTTGATGAAGTTTTAGCCCGCTAGAGGCTAAAACTTCAAATAATGTTATAGTTCAATCTTTAGTATTATAATGCTTTCAGCAACTCAATAATCTCTTCTGATTTAAGTTTCTTTTGCTCGCCGGTATGCATGTTTTTCAAGGTTAACAGCCCACTTAGCATTTCATCACTACCTATCAGTAACACATAGGGAATATGCTTGTCATCAGCATAACTCATCTGCTTTTTCAGTTTTGCAGCCGAAGGATAAAGTTCAGCGGCAATGCCAGCCTCTCTCAGCTTATGTAATAATGGAAGAGCATATGATTCGGCAGCTTCATCAAAATTACTGATCAGTACTTTCGTGCCTGCTGTGGCAGTTTCAGGAAACAAGTTCAATTCCAGCAGCACATCATAAATTCGGTCAGCACCAAATGAAATTCCTACGCCGGTAATTCCTTTAAGGCCAAACATCCCGGTGAGGTCATCATATCTGCCCCCGCCCCCAATGCTACCCATCTTAGCTTCATTTGTTTTCACTTCGAAAATACATCCGGTATAGTAGTTTAATCCACGTGCAAGAGTAATATCAAGCTCAAGGTCGGGTAATTTGGCAGAACTATTAATCAGTAAATTTTTCACATATGAAAACACTGTTTCAATTTCCCGGATACCTTGTAAACCCGTTTCAGAACCTGACAGTACTGATTTCAAACTTATCACTTTATCTTCGTTACTTCCTTCCAGTAATATAACCGGCTCCAGCTTTCTGATGTCTGCCTCAGTAAAACCTCTTTCAATTAACTCTTTGGTAACACCGTCAAATCCTATTTTATCAAGCTTATCAATAGCCACTGTCATATCAACAATTAGCTCTGGCTTTCCGATTATCTCTGCTATACCTGACAGAATTTTCCTGTTATTGATTTTGATGGTAAAATCAGTCATACCCAGATTACTCAGCGCTTCCTGATAAATTAGCACAAATTCTGCTTCATTCAATAAGCTATCAGAACCTACAACATCTACATCACACTGATAAAATTCACGGTAGCGCCCTTTCTGAGGACGGTCTGCACGCCACACTGGCTGTACCTGAAAACGCTTGAAAGGAAGCGAAATGTCATTCTGGTGCATTACTACATACCTTGCAAAAGGTACGGTAAGGTCATAACGTAATGCTTTTTCGCTGATAGAGGAAATTAACGCATTAGAATTTAACTGAGTAAGATGTCCTGCATCGGCTTTAGACAGATAATCACCTGAATTCAGGATCTTGAAAATAAGTTTATCTCCTTCGTCACCATATTTACCGGTCAGTGTAGAAAGGTTCTCCATTGCGGGAGTTTGAATTTCTGCATAGCCGTATTTTTTGAATACGGTTTTTATGGTATCAAAAATATGATTACGCTTCACCATTTCCTGAGGTGAAAAATCTCGTGTACCTTTTGCTAAAGAGGGTTTAATGTTTGACATGGCTGCAAAAGTACAAATTTCAGCGCCTCTTTAAACAGATCAGCAGGAAAATGTTTAGGCATAAAAAAAGCTGCATAAGCAGCTTTTTTTATATTTTGAATGGAGTTAAACCAATAACCTTACAGGTTCTTCCATCAATGATTTAAATGTTTGCAGGAATGCAGCTCCCGTAGCGCCATCTACCGTACGGTGATCACAGCTTAGGGTAACTTTCATAATGTTTCCTGGAACAACAGCACCATTTTTAACAACTGGTACCTGAGAAATTCCACCAATGGCAAGAATACAGGAATCAGGAGTGTTAATAATTGCTGTGAACTCATCAATACCGAACATACCTAAGTTTGATACAGTAAAGGTTGAGCCTTCCCAGTCAGATGGCTGTAGTTTTTTTGCTTTGGCACGTTGCGCAAAGTCTTTAACTTCTGCAGAAATACGTGACAATGATTTACCATCAGCAAAACGTACTACCGGTACCAGTAACCCATCTTCAACAGCTATTGCTACACCAATATTAACATGCTCATTATAACGGATAGTATCACCTCTCCATGAAGAGTTAACATTTGGATGTTGTTTTAATGCAACTGCAACTGCTTTTAGCACTAAATCGTTGAATGATAATTTCACCGGAGAAAACTCGTTCATTTTTGTACGTGCAGCCATTGCATTATCCATGTCAATAACCATGGTCAGATAAAAATGCGGTGCAGTAAATAAACTTTCACTTAAACGTTTAGCGATCACTTTACGCATCTGCGAAACAGGTTTCTCTGTGTACTTTTCCTCGCCTACAAAAGCAGGCAATATCGCAGCTGCTTTCTCTGCAGGAGCAGAAGCGCTGGCTTCAGCAGCTTTAGCAGGGGCCGTAGCAGGCTTAAAGTTTTCTATATCTTTTTTGATAATACGACCACCATCTGCACTACCTGAAACCTGGCTTAAGTCAATACCTTTTTCCTTAGCAATTCGTTTCGCTAATGGAGATGCTTTTAAACGGCTTCCATCAGCAGTTTCTGCCGGCTCTGCAGCAGCTGGTTCAGCAGAAGCGGCCTCTTTTACCGGAGCATCAGAACTTTGATCTGCAACAGCTTTCGCGGCAGGAGCATCACCCTGGTTAAGAATACCACTGATATCAGTTCCCTCAGGACCAACAATAGCAATAATTCCATTCACTTTTGCAGCAGCACCTTTCTCTACTCCAATATGCAGCAATGTTCCTTCTGCATAGCCCATCACTTCCATAGTAGCCTTATCGGTTTCTACATCAGCAAGTATATCATCATCTTTAACTTTATCACCAACCTTTTTATGCCATTCAGCAATTACGCCTTCAGTCATGGTATCACTTAATAAAGGCATGCGAACAACCGTTACACCCATTTTCTCAAGGTCAGCATCAGTAAGTGCTGCCGCTTTAGATTCAGCTTTCTGAGCTTCTTTTTCTGCAGCAGGTTTGCCCTCAGTTTTTTCTGCAGCCACCGGTGCAGCAGCACCTTCAGCATCCAGAGCAGCTTGATAGTCTTCTCCTTCTTTACCTATTACCGCCATAACAGCATCAACAGGAACAGCTTTACCTTCTTCTACACCAATATAAAGGATGGTGCCATCCCAGTATGATTCCATATCCATGGTTGCCTTATCGGTTTCCACTTCAGCAAGGATATCACCACTTTTAACTTTATCGCCAACTTTCTTGTGCCACTTTGCCAAAACCCCTTCGGTCATGGTGTCGCTCATTTTGGGCATTTTAACTACTTCAGCCATTCTATATTTTCAATTGAAATATGTTCTAAAATTAATCTTGGTATGGATAGTCCTGTTGCATATATACATCTTTGTATAATTCTTCTGCTTCAGGGAATGGAGATTCTTCAGCAAATTTAACTGACTCATCAACAATCTGCTTAACTTTAGCCTCAATCTCTTCAATCCACGCCTGGTCTGCATACTTTTCCTGAAGTATAACTTCCCTTACCTGCTCAATAGGATCTTTAGCTTTATATTCTTCTAATTCATCTTTACTACGGTACTTAGCCGGATCTGACATGGAGTGACCGCGGTAACGGTAAGTTCTCATTTCAAGGAAAGTTGGTCCTTCGCCATTGCGGGCACGTTGCGCTGCTTCATCCATTGCATTGTGTACTGCAACAGGATCCATCCCATCAACTGGTGCACATGGCATGTCAAAACCTAAACCGATTTTATAAATGTCAAGCATATTAGTAGTACGCTCTACAGAAGTTCCCATTGCATAACCATTGTTTTCACAAACAAAGATTACCGGAAGTTTCCATAGCATCGCCATATTAAAGGCTTCATTTAATGCACCCTGACGGACGGCACCATCGCCCATATAACATACGTTCAGATTTTTAGTTCCTTTAAATTTTTCAGCAAATGCAATACCTGCACCTAATGGTATCTGACCACCCACAATTCCGTGTCCACCATAAAAGTTGTGCTCTTTACTAAAGATGTGCATAGAGCCACCTTTACCTTTTGAACAACCAGTAACTTTTCCGTACATCTCAGCCATAATCTCATTTGCACTTACACCTTTCGCCAAAGCATGAGCGTGATCACGATACGCTGTAATCATAGAATCTTCAGGTTGTAAAGCAGAAATCGCTCCGGCAACAACTGCCTCCTGACCAATATATAGATGACAAAAACCACGGATTTTTTGTTGTCCGTAAAGTTGACCAGTTTTCTCCTCGAATTTACGCATCAGCAACATCGACTCAAACCACTTCAGATAGGTATCCTTATTAATTTCTACTGCACTCATTTTTGGCTATTGATTTTTATTTACGAGAGCAAATCTACTTTTTTATTGCAATAAATCGAAGAAATAGTGTAAAATGCATGTGATCATTACATTTTAATAAAATATTAAGCGAATTACATTTGGATTACATTTCTAAATTATCTAGTTTTGAAAACCTGACAATAAACCCGCAGTGGTGTACGTTTAAGTGCAAGTGCCTAATACCCAAACTTAATAGTGTAACATGATAAAAAAGTTTTTGTTTTCTACCCTTATTGCCCTGTGCAGCTTCTCCGCTTTAAATGCACAGACTAAAGCAAAAGAAACCAACAAATTAGAAGATCCTGACAATTTAGCTTCACAGTATTTCTCACAGGTGATGGGTGTTGCAGTAGATGCCACCTCTAATATCAAATTGTATAAATTTATTTACGAATGGATTGGTACCCCTTATCGTTTTGGTGGTAATACCAAAAATGGTATTGACTGTTCTGCTTTCGCAAAGACAATTTATGACAAGGTTTTCAACACCACTTTACTGAGAAACTCAAGAGATATTTTTAGCATGGTTGATCCTTTGCCTAAAGATGAGCTGAAAGAAGGTGATCTGGTTTTTTTCAAAATTAAAAGTAAAAGTATTACACATATCGGGATTTATTTGGGAGACAGCCGCTTTGCACATGCTTCTAACCGTGGAGTAGTAATCAGCAATCTGAATGATCCCTATTATTCACGCTTCTTTTATAAAGGCGGAAGAATCCTCGAGTCAGGCAAGAAAGATTTAATTGAGGAATAGTATTCCTGTAAATGATATAAAGTCCTACTGAATTTTTTAGAAGGACTTTTTTTTGATATAAGAAATTGAACTGCTAATGCAAAATATTAAGAGAAGCAGGAATGCTCAGATCAAATTACTGAGCCTAACCATGTTTAGTACGGCCGCTATTTTGATTTTGCTCAGCTGTGCAGGCAGCCCGGCCATTACTGCTAAGCAAACCGAGACTCTTAGTGATACAACCTTTAATGCTCATGATACGTTGAGTATAATAGCAGTTGGCGACATCATGCTTGGTTCTGCCTATCCATCAAAATCAGGATTACCAACAGACGATGCAAAAAGCAGTTTTAAGAATGTATCATCCTTACTTACGGGAGATGTGGTGTTTGGGAATCTGGAAGGGTGTTTTCTAAATGATGGAAAATCTACTAAATGTAAAGATACAGTAGGGAATAGCTGCTTTGCCTTTAGGATGCCAGAAAGATATGCCAGAATCTATCAGGATGCAGGTTTCAACTTACTTAGCATCGCCAATAACCATGTTGGTGATTTTGGACTCAAAGGCAGAAAACGTACAGTAGAGTTATTGGATTCATTAAACATTAAATATGCAGGTTTATTGTCACAGCCTTACACTGTGTTTCAAAAAGATAGTATAATATATGGCTTCTGTGCATTTGCACCGAATGAGAATACTGTATCTATAAATAATCTCGACAGCGCCAGAGAATTAGTAGCCGCAGTAAAAAAGGAAGTTGACATCATGATCGTTTCTTTTCATGGTGGTGCAGAAGGTTCAAAATTTGAACATGTTACCAGAGCCAATGAAATATTTTACCAGGAAAACCGGGGTAATGTGTATGCATTTGCACATGCAGTAATAGATGCCGGCGCGGATCTGGTTTTAGGTCATGGCCCGCATGTAAGCCGTGCAGTGGAAGTATATAAAAACAAGTTCATAGCTTACAGCCTGGGCAACTTCTGTACTTATGGTATGTTTAACCTCAAAGGTCCAAATGGTATAGCCCCCCTGCTAAATATCAAAATCAATAAAAAGGGAGATTTTCTTTTCGCCGATGTAACGTCTGTTAAACAAGACAAAATCAATCGTCTGCAGGTAGATCCGCTGCATACAGCTTTTAAGAAGATCGTACAGTTAACAAATTTAGATTTTCCAGGAAACCGCCTTTCCTTTTCAGATCAGCGGATCCAGGTTAAAGCTAATTAGGCCACGTCTTTCGTGTTTTTTACCAGGCCTATGCCTGAAAAAAAGAAAATTACGCTGATAATACCTACAACAATGAGTTCGCGCGCATGTATGGTTTGTTTCATAAACCCAAAGCCACTGTAAATTAAGCCTATTATGCCTAGTATAGTCAAGATTGTTCCAAAAGTTCTTTTTACGTTCATCAGATAAAATGTTTAGTCCTCTATAGGTATGCAATATCTGTGCCTCACTAAAATCTTAACATATTAACCAGATAACAAATATTTCGTACCTTGAAAAGGTTTAACATTAAATATTTCAGTTATGGCACCCGTTCTATACATTTTTCTATTTATTCTTCTCGTGATTTTGTTCAGCTCCTTTGTAACAGTAAAGCAGGGAACCATTGCGGTAGTAACTATTTTCGGCAAATATCAGCGGCAGCTAAGACCCGGACTAAACTTCAAAATACCATTGATAGAAGTAATTCATTCCCGGATATCTATCCAGAACCGGTCGGTAGAACTATCTTTTCAGGCTGTAACCCAGGATCAGGCAAACGTGTATTTCAAAGCAATGTTGTTATATTCTGTTCTCAATCATGATGAAGAAACAATAAAGAATGTGGCATTTAAATTTGTTGACGCCTCTAACCTGATGCAGGCGCTCATACGTACCATAGAGGGTTCAATCAGAGCCTACGTGGCCACGCAGAGGCAGGCCAACGTGCTCGCACAGCGAAATGAGATTGTAATGCACGTTAAAGAACAGATTGATATAGTACTGGAATCATGGGGATATCATCTGCAGGATCTGCAACTGAATGATATAACTTTTGATGAAGAGATTATGCGTTCGATGAGCCGGGTAGTAGCTTCTCATAATCTTAAAGCTGCTGCAGAAAACGAAGGACAGGCGCTGTTAATAACCAAAACTAAAGGAGCGGAAGCCGATGGTAACGCAATCAAGATTGCAGCTGCGGCAGAACGGGAAGCAGCACAGCTACGTGGACAAGGTATTGCACTATTTCGTGCAGAGGTAGCACATGGTATGACTAAAGCTGCGCAGGAAATGGAGGAGGCTAATCTGGATATCTCTGTTATTTTGTTTACTATGTGGACTGAATCTATTAAACATTTCGCAGAAAACAGTGACGGAAATGTTATCTTTCTGGATGGATCTACAGAAGGAATGAATAAGACTATGAAAGAAATGATGTCGATGCAGGTAGCAAAGGCAAAGGAAAAATAACAAGACCATCTATCCTAAAATGAAGAAAGGCTACGGCGGTAATATTACCACTGTAGCCTTTTTAATACATATTGCAGAGAAGCTATTTCTTCAGGTTTATGAAATCAGCCATAACCCTCATACTCTCATCTTCAAATAAGTCAAAATTTTCATCTTTCTTCACTTTATCGCCTTTCTTTACTGGCAATAAACCTCTTGCAACCCTTAACTTATTAATTTTATCTACCGATTTAGCCTCAAGGCTGTCTCGCTCAATTTTTAATTTAGCCTGATTAAGGGTAACTGAAGTCTCCAGTTCGCGTTTCTGCATATCAGCTATATCCTGTACCAGACTTTTATAATCTAAGGATTTTTCCATCCTCTCATTATGTCGTTTTATAAGTTCAGGCCTGATAGCTGTTAAATCAGCCACAGGAGTAAAATTAGACTTCTGAACTTCATCCCATGGTAAAGCCGAAGGTTCAGTATCTTCCCCTATTTTATCCATTGGATAAAACGATGGCAGAATAATATCAGGCATTACACCTTTATGCTGCGTACTGCTTCCGTTTACACGGTAAAACTTAGCCATAGTAAGATTAATCTGGCCCAGCTGAGGAGCAGTCTCACCTTTTCCTTTAGATGATATTACAGAGGTTTTATTCATCTTATCTGCCTGCACAAGACTGGCAAGACGTTGCAGTATACTTGGATTAACCAGTTTATTCAGATCAATAGACTGCTGTACAGTTCCTTTACCATAGGTTTGTGTACCTATAATAACTCCCCTTCCATAATCTTGTATCGCTCCGGCGAAAATCTCAGAAGCAGATGCACTCAAACGATCTACCATCACACCAAACGGGCCCTCCCATGCCGCACCTGGACGCTCATCTTCCTGCACATCAATATCTCCCTTTAAATCCTTTACCTGAACTACCGGGCCTTTATCTATAAAAAGACCCGTCAGATTAATTGCTTCAACGAGAGAACCTCCACCGTTTGCCCTCAGGTCCATAACAATGGCATCTACTTTATCCCTGTTTTTCAAAGTATCGATAAGTAGCTTTACATCTCTTGTTGTACTTTTATAATTAGGATCACCGGCATTTGCAGCCCTGAAATCAGCATAAAATCCAGGTACAGTTATAATACCTATCTTATATGCCTTACCCTCAGACTGAATCGTTTTTACAGATTTCTGTGCAGACTGATCTTCCATTACAATTTTTTCTCTCACCAGTTCAATAGTAACTGGTTTAGCAGACATATCGTGTCCAACCGGAATAATTTTCAATCTTACTTTCGTTCCCTTAGGCCCTTTAATCTTTGCTACTGCACTCTCTATTCTCCAACCAGTAATATCCTCGAAATCTCCTGTGGCTTGAGCAACGGCTACAATACGGTCACCAGCATTTAACAACTTACTCTTAAATGCAGGTCCGCCCGCAATAATTTCGTCTATCTTCAACACATCATTCTCCATTCTTAACCGGGCACCAATTCCTTCAAAAGAACGCGCCATATCTTCATTAAATTTCTCAGCATTATCTGGGTTAAAATAATTGGTATGCGGATCAATAGTTTCTGTAAAGGCATCCATGATAATCTGGAATACATCCTGATTGTTCAATTTTGCTGACTGGCTTTTTAAGTTCTGATATCTTTTTGTTAAGGTTTCTACATTTTTTGCCGCTGTAGAACCAGCAATATCAAGATTGATCAGTTCGTACTTAACGCGTTTTTTCCATATATCATTCAGTGCAGTAGTTGAAGCTACCCACGGCATTTTCTCCCTGTCAAATACATAGGTATCATTCTGATTAAAATCATACTTGTCCTTTATATGTGCAATAGCATAATCAAGAGTCTCATTATACCTTTTAGAATAAACATTAAATATATAAAAAGGTGCACTCAGATCTCCCAGTCTGAATGAGTCGTCTAATGTATTTCTGAATTGTTCAAAGTCCTTGATATCTGAGGCAAGAAAATAACTTCTATATGGATCCAGCGCTTTGATATACTTGTCTAGTACCACCGATGATATGGAATCATTTAATGTTATCTTTTTGTAGTTATAATTTTCGATGAGAGCCACAATCTCCTTACAAACCAAACTTTGCTGCTCATCAGGCTTAATATTAGGTATACCTTCTACCAGCTTCTGTGGCTTTGGCGCAGCAGCCTGACATGCAAGTACAGCAGCAGTAAAGGTTACCAGTAATATTCTTTTCAACATCTCTTTAAATAATTTAAAATCCATTTTTATAGTAACAACCAATATGATACCAATTTCTCAATAAAACAGAAAAGAGACAGTGTTATACTGTCCCTTTTCTGTAATCTTTACCAAATATAATTAAATCCTGAAACACTAACCCACAACAGATCCTATTTACCAGCGATCTTTTTTTCAGCAATAGATGTCCGGGCTTGTTTTATTTGTCCTTTGAACTGGTTTAAATGTGAATTTTTGGCATAGAGCTCCGCACGGTTAACATCATTAAGAGCCAGCGTATATTCCCGTTTCTTAATTTTAACCTGGGCCAGCCCCAGAATAGAGTCTACATAAGAAGAATTATTTTTTATTTGCTTTGCCAGAATGCCTTGCTGCGTATAAAACCACATTGATTGGGTCAGTTTGTTAGCCGCAAGATAAATCCTGCCTAACTGGTTATAAGAAGCAAGCTGTCCGCCGCGGTTCCCAAAACGCGAATACGTTTTAAGAGCTACATTCAGGATTACTTGTTCTGCCTCTGTATAATGTTCTAAGAGGTAATGCACATTACTTAATCTGAGCAGCGAAGCTCCATAGCGCGAAAAATTCTTATTGTTATTATATTCAAAGGCTGCTTTACCAAAAAAGGTAAGTGCATCATACAGGTCACCATTCTTTTCATTTTTTTCAGCTTCCTGAAAAAAGGAATCTGCTTCAGAATCGTCAGTACCAGAAACAGCGATGTTGATTGAAGTACTCCCAGAGGGAGATTCCTGCTGAACAATATTATTAGTTTGTGCCATTACCGTATCTGACAAAACAAGACATAGCAGCGCGAAACACAGTTTATACATATTACAAAGATAAATCTTTTTTAAATATATATTATTTTTTAGTTAAACACCTGTAAATTAACATCAAAAGAAGCCCATACCATATAAGGATGAGAGTCTGTATGATAAATTTCTCCTTCAGCAGTAATGCCAATTACACCGGCAAATCCATCAATCTCCCGGAGTTCATCAAAAGATTTATCACACGCCGCCTTTAAGCTGAAGCCATCCATAACACGCGTTACAATGCGCGCCGATAGCGCTACGCTAACAATATCCTCTCCAACTCCGGTACAGGAAATGCCAGCAAACTTATTTGCATAGTTACCTGCAACTGTAGCAGAATCACTAACGCGGCATGGAATTTCAAAACCTTTACCACCTGTTGAGGTACCCGCCGCAATATTTCCATCTGCATCAAGAACCACACAGCCAACTGTGCCTTTATTGTTTTGCTGGTTTAGCTTCAGTTCATATTCAGACTGCCTCTGAGAAGTAATAGGATTAAAATAACCAAAACCATTTTTTCTCGCAAAATTAACAGCCCCATCGCCACTTAATACGCTGTCTTCATAATCCAGGAGAATAGATGCTACCTCAATAGGATTTTTAACATCCTGAATATTTATTACCCCTGCAAACTTTTGCGTAATGCCATCCATAACAGATGCACTTAAACGAACCTTTCCATCACTTTGAATCTGTGAGCCCAATCCTGCATTAAAAAGCAGATTATCTTCAAGAATAGCTATTGTATAGGTTACAGTCTCCAGTGCAGTATGGTTCTGCAGATATTTATACGCACGTGTAGCAATTTCGGCCAGCGCCTCTTGCTTTGCTTTCTTTGTTTCCTGGTTAGTGCTGGATTCACTAAAAAACCCACCATGTATAATTAACTTCATAATTATTTAAGCAACAGGTATAACTTTAGGGTGATGAATGGTCAGCTCATGGGCGCTCAGGTCATATATATCGCCATCGCACATTACATGTACTACCAGATTTTTAATAGATACCGGCTGTCCCATCTCAACATCAGTAAGGTTGGTATCAGCCATCGTTCTGCCATCTACCAGAATTACCATTCCAGATCCTATTGCCTCCATAGTATTTCCATTCGAAATATATAAACCTGTATCTTCACCCAACCCAATACCTAATATACCAGGACTGCTTGCCGTGGCATATAGAAGCCGTCCTATCCGACCGCGCTGTACAAAGTGAGTATCTACAATTACCCCATCAATAAATCCTAAGCCTGCAGTAATTTTAACTTCACCCTTTAACAAAGCATCCTTACTACTCCCCTGATAGATCATATTTTTAGAGCTGGCGGCGGCACCTGCCGAGGTACCTGCAATTACAATTTCTTCATTCTGGTATTTATCCAGGAGAATCTGATGAATCGCTGTTCCTCCAAAAATCGATGATAAGCGAAGTTGATCGCCACCGGTGAATATCAGTACTTCAGCAGCTTTAACCCGCTCACAATTTGCCAGATCATTAGCCTGTTCACGATTGCTGATGTCTAATACGCCAACATCATGTACATCCAATTGTGCAAATGCCTTAATATACTCCTCACCAACACGCTCAGGAACCAATGAAGCTGTGGTTATAATTTCAAAACGGGATGCAGTATCTTTAACAGATTCAGTGGTAATACGTTTTAATATCCCTCTTTCAAAAAAATTCATATTTTGAGGAAGGCCGAATTGTGTTTCTGCAAAGCTTCCGGTGTTTATTGCCCCACCTATAATTATCAGTTTCCCTTTTGGCGTCATCTTTATCTTTTCTTATCCAATAATTTCAAATATATACGCAAAACTTCAATTATCACCATATTAAATCATTAATGTACCCAAGAATGTTAAATATTTTAGTCAAAATCTTATCCTTTGACTAGATTTCATCCAAGTTTAAATCAAAAATATATATCCCTGATCTTTGTGAGTTTTTAAATAAAATATCTCTACATTAATAGCCTGTTATGCCTCACCTGATATAATCAGATAAAGTAATTAATACCCAAATAGCTACACTTAAAACCCTTTGACTGTTTTATAGGTTTATAGTGTACAGGAATAGCGCCTTAGGGCTTTAATAAGGTCAGACCAGATTAATTAACGAAAAAACAATAATTTTATATGAAAATACTCGGCATTCAAGTGCTTAGGGGACCAAACATCTGGTCAATCAACAGGAAGAAACTCATACAAATGAGATTAGACCTGGAAGATATGGAACAGCGCCCAACCAATTCCATTGAAGGCTTTACCGAGCGTATCGAAAAGCTTATACCAAGCTTATATTCTCACAGATGTTCAAAAGCTGAGCCCGGAGGTTTTTTTGCACGTGTTCAGGAAGGTACCTGGATGGGCCATGTAATAGAACATATTGCGCTAGAAATACAGACGTTGGCTGGAATGGATACAGGCTTTGGAAGAACCCGGCAAACCAAAACTGAAGGCATATATAATGTGGTATTTAGCTATCTGGAAGAAAAATCAGGCGTATATGCTGCAGAAGCAAGTGTTAAAATTGCAGAAGCCCTTATAGCTGATGAGGATTATGATCTGGAATATGACATTCAGCGTTTAAGAGAATTAAGACAGTCTGAAAGATTGGGACCGAGCACCGGATCTATAGTTGATGAAGCGATTGCAAGAAATATTCCCTGGATCAGACTCAACAAAAGCTCGCTGATACAGCTTGGCTACGGAAAAAACCAGGTAAGGTTCCGGGCCACTATGACAGAAAAAACCAACAGTATTGCCGTAGATATCGCTGGAAATAAAGATGAAACCAAAAGAATTTTAAAAGATTCTGCTATACCTGTAGCCAAAGGAGTAACCATTTCCGAGATTGAAGATTTGGATGATGCAATCAGGTCAGTTGGTTTCCCGCTGGTTTTTAAACCGCTTGATGGTAATCATGGTAAAGGTGCCTCTATCAATGTGAAAACTGCGGAGGCAGCTAAACTAGCTTTTGAATATGCCAAACAATATTCACGGAGAATCATTATCGAAAGTTTTATTACGGGATATGATTTCCGCATCCTGGTGATAGATAATAAAATGGTTGCAGCTGCATTACGGGTGCCAGCCCATGTTACCGGAAATGGTGTACTTACCGTACAAGAGCTTATTGATAAAGAAAACGAAGACCCACGCCGCGGCTATGGCCATGAAAACGTTCTGACAGAAATTATTGTTGATCGTGATACGCTGGACCTGCTGGCAAAAAAAGAGTACAACCTGAACACTGTTGTACCTAATGGTGAGCTGGTCTATCTAAAATCTACCGCCAATTTAAGCACTGGCGGTACCTCTATTGATGTGACCGATCTGGTACATCCTCAAAATATTTTTATGTCTGAACGTATCTCCAGAATTATAGGTCTGGATATATGCGGAATTGATGTAATGGCGCAAAACCTGACACAACCGCTCACCGAAAATGGTGGTGTGGTTCTGGAGGTTAATGCTGCTCCGGGTTTCAGGATGCATTTGGCGCCAAGCGAAGGTTTGCCAAGAAATGTTGCAGCTCCGGTAATAGAAATGCTTTATCCTCCCGGTAAGTCTGCCAGGATACCCATTATTGCCGTTACAGGAACTAATGGAAAAACAACCACAACCAGATTGATTGCCCACATTGTTAAAAGCAATGGTACCCGGGTAGGTTATACAACCTCTGATGGGATTTATGTGCAAAATACCCTACTCATGAAGGGCGATACTACGGGACCGGTAAGTACAGAATTTATCTTGAGAGATCCTACCGTAGAATTTGCTGTTCTGGAAACTGCCAGAGGTGGCATATTAAGAGCCGGGCTGGGTTTCAACAGTTGTGATATTGGTATTATCACCAATATACAGGAAGATCATTTAGGCATCTCTGATATACACAATCTATCAGACCTGGCAAGGGTAAAAGGTGTAGTGATCGGCGCAGTAAAACGAGATGGCTGGGCCGTTTTAAATGCAGATAACAAATATTGTGTTAAGATAGCGAAAGAAGCGAGTTGCAAAATTGCCTACTTCAGCATGGATGAGAACAACCCCGTTATTGTTGAACATTGCAAAAAAGGCGGATCTGCAGCTATCTATGAGAATGGATACATTACAATTAAAAAAGGAGACTGGAAGATAAGGGTAGACAAAGTAACTCATATACCACTAACCTTTGGAGGAAGTGTAGATTTCATGATTCAGAATGTATTAGCAGCAACACTGGCTACCTTCCTTTGGGGATATAAAATTGAAGATATCAGAATGTCTCTTGAAACCTTTATACCGTCTGCAGCGCAGACACCTGGAAGAATGAATATCTTCAAATTTAAAGAATTCAAAATTCTGGTAGACTTTGCGCATAATCCTGATGGATTTAATGGAATCAAGGCATATCTCAAAACGGTTGAAGCTACGGAGCACATAGGTGTGATTTCAGGAACTGGCGACCGTCGAGATGAAGACATTAAAGAAACAGCCCGCATAGCAGGCCAGATGTTTGATAAGATTATCATTTGTCAGGAAAAATACCTGCGTGGCCGTCAACAGCAAGAACTTATTGACCTGCTTATTTCAGGCATCCATGAGACTAAACCCAATGCAGAAATCATCATTAATAATAACGGGGCGGAGTGTCTGCAATATCTTATTGCTACAGCTAAATCCGGCTCATTCATAACTATTTTAAGCAATACAATTGATAATGCTATTGATAGGGTAACCGAATATTTAGATAAAGAATACGGAATATAAATTACCTGCCAATAACCACAAAAAAAGCCCGGTTCCAAAATTGAAACCGGGCTTTTTTATGCTATAGAATCAGATTATGCCTGCTGATCTCTTAATGCTTTGATCTCATCGTGTGATACTCTAAGATCAGCTTTTTGTTCTGTAATCAATGATCTGTTCTCAGCAGATAATCCTTCTTCTTCTAAAGCCATTTTATAAGCTTTCTGAGCAGCATCTTCACCAGCTTCGCAGTTGTTTAAAACTGTTTTACGGTCGTGACCAGTAAATACTGCTTTCACATCCATCCATGCGCGGTAAATTTTACCAGAAGTAGTTGTACCAGTTTCAAGCTCGGTTCCCGTACCCTGAACTGCACTGGCTAATGCTAATTTATGTTTATGGCTCTGACCAATCATTTTAACAAATAATGCTTTCAGGTCACTATCTTCAGGTTTTAACTCTTCAATAGCTTTTTCATATCCTGCAACTCTATCGTTATTTATTTGTATCAGGTCGTTTAATGTTTCTGGGTTTATTGCTACGTTTTCCATTTTTTCTAAGATTTGATGTATTTAAACAACAGACCTGTTAAAAAAAGGTTTTTATAATTTGGAATTCTGAAGCTCCTGTATCAGCATTCTGGCTCGATTCTCAACGGTTTTAAAAACAGGGTCAAACAGGTTGTCATCAAAATAAGGATCGGTAACTTCCAGTTCATCAGTAAGAAACAGCCGCACCTTAATTCGTTGCTGATCATTTACTGCTAACTTTAATACATCTCGCAGGTTATTTTTGTCCATCACTAAAATATGGTCATAATACTCAAACATCTGCGCATTGAAATGTCTGGCCTTCTGTTTAGAAATATCATAGCCATAATTGCTGGCTACGGCAATACTGCGCTTATCTGCAGGCTGGCCAATATGCCAGTTCCCAGTACCTGCAGAGCCAATTTCCCAATCAAGCTGTGCTTCCTCAGTAAGATTTCTTACAATACCTTCTGCCAAAGGAGAGCGACAAATATTGCCCAGGCAAACCATTAAAATTTTCATTATGCGTAGATCTGATTAATTATTTCGGCTAACCGTATTCCCCCTTTAAGCAGGCACTCATTAACTGTATCTGCAAAATCAAAATTATAGCGGTAACTTAATTTATCCTCCGCTTTGGTCATTTCATATATTTTATTGCAGATAAGATATGACTCGAAAACAGTTTCTTTCAGCGTATCATGACTCCATTTATTAAACTGCTCTTTTGTAGGGTGGTTTATCGCCTCCGCATATTCTGTGTAACTCAGCTGCTGATATTCTACTAGACCTTCATCCCACACGCGGTGAAGATTTGATTTCTGTCCAAACCAGGTAACATTAACCCGGTTACCGCCCAAATCATCTTTACGGGCAGTATGCATCGGCTGGTGCAGATCACCAACCAGGTGGATCAGTATACGCATTGCCATTTTCTTCTGGTCTGCAGAACTCTGTTTGTTTTTCAAAACAGCTATCATCTCTGGAATCTTATTAAAAACATTCGCTTCCTTGCTGCTGTCTAAAAACTGAAATACTCCGGTTTGATCTAATCCGGCCGGCAGGTTAACATAGTGCCAGGTATTTAAATAGTTATAGGCTGTATCAGACTTAATAAAATCCGGCCAGTTACTCGCCATAGCAAGAGATTCACTGCCCAGAACAGCTTTCACATTTTTCCGTGCTTTGGCAGTAAGGTAGTATTCCGCCACCTGCCCCACTACCCTATGGCCCGTTATGCCCCAGGCTGCAGCGTTTAAAGGTAAATATGCAACTATGGCAATTGCTATACCTGCTTTTTTTAAGTTATTGAAAGAAATCATTTTTATAATTCTTGAGGTACACATTTAATCTTTTGCTTCAGCACCAGATTTACATCGCGTAGATCACTCAGGCTTTGCAGTGATAAATTTTGGGCATCAGCAGATTTAACAATAAAGTTTTTTCTATAAATGCCAACGGTATAACAGCCAGAAACCTTTTGCTTGTAATTAGACTTTGTATAGGTTCCCAGTAAGAAAAGACTATCCTTCCTTAATTCATAAACACCTTTTGCATATTCTTTCCAAACGCCGTTATTATAGCAGGGATCTTCATAATAATTAACCTTTGAATGGGTAGTCATATCAACATAGAAAGAATCACAGGTAAACCTGATCTTGTGACTTGTATAATTCATCAGTTTTTCAGAGTTGGCAATACTGTCCTGGTTCCATACACCCTGTAAAAATACTTCACCATTCCCCTGAACATTGGGGCGTCTCTCACAACTGAGAAACGCTGTCAATGCACAAAGAATAATCAGATAATGGTATTTGCCCATATTATTTTAAGCTTCCCACCATATCTTCTGGTCTTACCCATTCATCAAACTGTTCACTCGTAACTAAACCAAGTTCAATAGCTGTATCGCGAAGTGTTTTATTCTCCTTATGTGCAGTTTTTGCAATTTTGGCAGCATTTTCATACCCAATATGCGGATTTAATGCTGTTACCAGCATCAATGAGTTTTCAAGATGTTTTTTAATCTCAGGAAGGTTTGGTAGTATGCCTATAGCACAATTGTCATTGAATGAAACACATGCATCACCCAGTAGTCTTCCAGATTGTAATACATTAGCTGCAATTACGGGCTTAAAAACATTAAGTTCAAAATGTCCGTTACTACCTCCTATGCCTACTGTAACATCATTCCCCATTACCTGTGCACATACCATTGTCAATGCCTCAGGCTGTGTTGGGTTTACTTTTCCCGGCATAATTGAAGATCCTGGCTCATTATCAGGGATGATAATTTCGCCTATACCTGAGCGCGGGCCAGAGCTGAGCATTCTGATATCATTAGCAATTTTCATCAGCGCAACAGCTGTACGTTTATATGCGGCAGATAATTCTACCATTGCATCGTGTGCAGCCAGAGCCTCAAATTTATTTGGTGCTGTTACAAAAGGCAAGCCTGTTAGGTCAGCAATCTTTTTTGCAACTAAAACATCGTAACCTTTTGGCGTATTTAATCCGGTTCCAACAGCCGTACCGCCCAGCGCAAGTTCAGTAATCATTACCAGCGCATTTTTGATGGCCCTGATGCTATTGGTAATCTGCTGAGCATATCCTCCAAATTCCTGACCCAGCGTAAGTGGGGTAGCATCCATAAAATGTGTCCTTCCGGTTTTCACTATGCTGCTGAATTCTTCAGACTTGGACAATAACGTTTTTAATAGTTTTTCAAGACCAGGAATTGTGATTTCTACCGCTTGTTTATATGCAGCAATGTGCATGGCCGTTGGGTATGTATCATTTGATGATTGTGATTTATTTACATCATCGTTTGGATGAAGAATTTTTTTCTCGTCGCTAAGGTCTCCGCCGTTTAAAACATGAGCACGATAAGCAATAACCTCATTCGCATTCATATTACTTTGTGTTCCAGAACCAGTCTGCCAGATCACTAATGGAAACTGTTCGTTCAGCTCGCCTGATATTACTTCATCACATGCCTTTGCAATCCATTGTGCTTTCTCAGCACTTAATACGCCCAGTTCATTATTTGCTAGTGCAGCCGCTTTTTTTAAATAGCCAAAAGCATGTATAATTTCCTTAGGCATAGATGCTTCAGGACCAATTTTAAAATTATTACGTGAACGTTCGGTTTGTGCACCCCAGTATTTATCAGCGGGCACCTGCACTTCGCCCATAGTATCATGTTCGGTTCTAAAATTCATTTGTTATTTTTTTGTACCAAAAATAAGGTTTTATATGTTTAGAAGAATGTAATATATCTCATAATCTTTAAAACTCTTTTACGTTCAAATGGTTATTATTGTTTATTTTTCCGGCTTCAAACAGATATACCAATACATGACCTACCGTACTATCCTACCCGTGGCTTTTCTGGCCACATTTTTATTTAATGCCTGTTCACATGCTGAGAAAAAAGTTGAAGACCCTAAAGTCAGAACTGTAAATGATGATAAAGCCGACAGTCTGATGTTGGTTTACAATCCCGCTAAAGGAGATAAATGGATCGCTAACTTTGTGCAGAATCTGCACAAAAAATATGGTTTCAATGGTAATATGCTGGTGGCTAAGGATGGGAAAATTATCTATGAAAAAGCAATTGGATGGGCAGATTACCTGCACCGCGACAGCCTCAAAATAAATTCAGAATTTGAACTTGCATCTATCACAAAAACCTTTACAGGGGTAGCAGTTCTTCAGCTGATAGAAAAAGGTAAACTTAAATTGACAGATGATGTTAAAAAGTTTTATCCAAACTTTCCTTATGAGGGTATAAATGTCAAGCTGCTGCTTACACACCGCAGCGGAATGATGAATTATGTTTACTTCACTGATGGGATCTGGAAAGAAAAGAAAAAGCCAATGAGCAATAAAGATGTAATGAACCTGATAGCTGAGCATAAGCCTGCCCGTTATGCCGCGCCAGATACGAGGTTTCATTATAATAACTCAAACTTTATGGTACTTGCTGCCATCATTGAAAAAGTAACCGGTAAAACGTATGCCGATTACATGATGGAAAATGTCTTCAAACCGGCGGGTATGAAACATACTCATGTATATTCAACTACTGTTTATCCAAAAATACCTGTTGATGTTGTGGGTCACGATCGTACCTGGAGATACTCTGTTGTACAAAACTTCCTGGATGGCCCGGTGGGAGATAAAGGTATTTATAGTACTGTACACGATTTGGTATTATATGATAATGCACTTAAAAAAGGCAGACTACTGAAACAGGCCAGCCTAGATTCGGCTTATACCGGACATAACAAAGCGGTAAACGGACATTTTAACTATGGTTACGGCTGGAGAATGTTTGATGGGGAAAATGGACGAAAAGTTGTTTATCACACAGGATGGTGGCACGGATTCAGACATATATATGTTCGTGACATCCAAAAAAATATTGTTATCGTATTCTTAGGCAACCTTACAAATGGCAGCTTGATGCACCTTGATGACTTATATAAACATTTAGGTGTACCCGTAATCAGAAAGGGAGCATACACAGGAACCGGATCTATGCCCGGCAGCGACGAAGATTAGATATTACTTCAATTAAGAAATTTTATCCAGTCCAATACCCCTGCTTTTTTTATCTACAAATCGTTTCAACAGCGAATTTTCAGGTAAAGAAAGCAGGGGATCCTGCTGAAATATTTCAATCACTGTATTTCTTGCTTCAGTAAGTATTTGCTGGTCTTTAACCAGATCTGCCAGTTTCAAATCCAGCACCCCACTTTGCATTGTACCTGATAAATCTCCGGGTCCGCGCAGTTCCAGGTCAATTTCAGAAATCTCAAAGCCGTTATTGGTCATCACCATCGTTTCCAGGCGTTTGCGACCTTCCTTACTTAACTTATTGCCAGACATAAGTATACAGTAAGATTGCTCCGCACCCCTACCTACCCTTCCCCTTAACTGATGTAGCTGAGAGAGCCCAAACCTTTCTGCATTTTCAATGATCATTACGGATGCATTTGGAACATTTACTCCAACTTCAATCACTGTAGTAGCTACCATAATCTGTGTTTTACCTTCAATAAACCGCTGCATTTCAAATTGCTTATCTGCATTAGGCATTTTACCATGAACAATACTGATTTGATATTCTGGCAAAGGAAACTGATAACGCATCTGTTCTATACCCGCTTCAAGATGCAGCAGGTCCAATTTTTCACTTTCTTTAATGAGCGGATATACAACATACACTTGCCTGCCTTTAGCAACTTCCGTTTTCATAAAGCCAAACATGCGCAGCCGCTGTCCTTCATAAAAATGTTTGGTGTCAATAGGTTTCCTGCCTGCAGGCAGTTCATCAATTATAGAAACATCCAGATCTCCATAAAGCGTCATTGCCAGCGTCCTTGGAATAGGCGTAGCAGTCATTACCAAGATATGTGGGGGAATATGGTTTTTACGCCAAAGCCTTGCCCTTTGTTCAACCCCAAATCTGTGTTGCTCATCAATTACAACCAGACCCAGATTTTTAAAAATAACTTTATCTTCAATCAGGGCATGGGTACCTATCAGAATATCTATCTCTCCTGCTTCCAACTGCTGATGAAGCAGGATGCGCTGCTTTTTTGTAGTATTTCCTGTAAGAATATCAACCTTGATTAATCTACCCTCCAGTAATGAAACAATAGAGTGGTAATGCTGCCTGGCCAGTATTTCTGTAGGGGCCATCATGCAGGCCTGGAAGCCATTATCATTAGCCAGAAGCATACTCATCAATGCCACTACTGTTTTACCGCTTCCTACATCGCCCTGCACCAGCCGGTTCATCTGAATTCCTCGCTGGGTATCAGTCCTTATTTCCTTGATCACCCTCTTTTGGGCACCTGTTAATTCAAATGGCAAAATATCCTTATAAAAGGTATTTACCCGTTCACCCACTGTACTAAAGAGGTGCCCTTTAAACTTCATTTCCCTGAACTGTTTATTGCTTAAGAGCTGCAGCTGGATAAAAAAAAGTTCCTCAAATTTTAACCTTCGCTGTGCATGCTGCAAGGTGGTACTATCTTTTGGAAAATGGATATTGAAGAGCGCTTCCCGGCGGTTAATTAAACGGTATTTATCAAGTATGTAAGCAGGCATCGTTTCTTTAATTTCCTGCAGACATTGCTCCAAAACCAGCGACTGTAGTTTCTGAATACCTTTGCTTTCAAGGGTAAACTTCTTCAGTTTCTCTGTGGTATTATAAACAGGCTGTAAAGTAAGGTTACCAGTTAATGTGGCCGGACGGGGATAATTTTCAAGCTCAGGATGAGAGATACTATATGAACCATTAAAAACAACTGGCTTACCAAAAGCAATATAAACTTTGCCGCGCATTACATTTTCCTCAACCCATTTCAAGCTTTGAAACCATACCAGGTCTATTGATCCCGTTTCATCAGTTAACCTGGCTACAATACGCTTCTTATGTTTCTCACCTATGGTTTCCTTACCCGTTATTCTTCCTAGAATCTGAACATAAGGTAATTCCGGATGAAGCTCACTAACTTTATAAAAACGGGTGCGGTCAATATACCGGAAAGGATAATACTCCAATAATTGGGCATAGGTAAAAATACCCAGCTCCTTCTGTAATATTTCGGCGCGCTTAGGACCTACCCCTTTCAGGAATTCTATGGTAGTATCTAAATCGGAAGCAAACAAAATGTTAGTTATTGATTTTTTTCTCTCCTGTAAAGATATCCTTTATCACTTGCCAATTAAACAAAAACACAGAAAATAATAATAGCAGATATGCATATAGCTGCTGCTGATTAATTACCTCATTGAAGTATAATACTGCTATTGCAAATGAGATGATAGGATTAATATAAATCATGATTCCAACTGTTGAGGAAGGAATACCAATCAGTGCATATAGATTTAGAAACAGTGGAATGATAGTAAAAACGATTGCAATCACAATAATATTCATCCAGAACCAATGTCCCTGCGGCAATGCATGAAATTGATAAATATAAAAAGGCAGCATTATTATTACCGCAAGTGCAATCTGTACTGCAAGGAGGTGCAGCTTGTCAAAGCCCTGCATTTTACGCTGGAGGATCAGATAACCGGCAAAAAATACGGCAATAATAACCGACCATACCACATCGGTAAGTGATCCTGTAGCCAGACAGATAATGCTGATCAGCGCAACAAAGAGCGATATCAGCTTTATCCTGGTTAAATGTTCTTTCAGAATCAACCCCCCCCCAAATGCAGTAAGCAGTGGACAAACCATATAAGCGAATGCTGCAGAGGTAAGGCTGATATTATTGATGGCATAAATGAAGCTATACCAGTTTAATGTAAGAAAAACTGTTGACAGCAGTAGTTGCGTTACCAATGTCTTTCGCGTCTCTTTAGAAATCAGCTTTAACTGATCAATATCCGCATATAGCTGCTTTCTTCGAAAGATGAAGATAGCTAACCAAATAAAAATTAAAGAAGTAAATACCCTGTAGTACAATATTTCCTCCGATGGAAATGCTTTTATATTCCTTAAAGGTATAGAAAAGAAGCCCCAGATAGCAAAGGAAGCAAGTGCCGCGAAAAAGTACTTCGTTGTTGATTTCCCCAACTTATCCTTTGTAGGCAATTACTGATATTTCAACATTTGCACCTTTTGGTAAACCTTTAACAGCTACTGTTTCACGTGCCGGAAATTCGCTTTCAAAGTAAGCGCCGTATATTTCATTCACCTCAGCAAATAAACTCATATCAGACAGAAAAATTGTGGTTTTCAGGATATGGGCAAATCCAAAATCAGCTTCCAGTAACACTGCATTAAGATTGCGCATTACCTGTTCAGCTTCCTCTTTAATAGATTTTTGTTCCATTTCGCCTGTAACAGGGTTAATTGCTACCTGTCCGGAAACATATAAAAATCCATTGGCCAAAACAGCCTGATTATAAGGCCCTATCGGAGCCGGCGCATCAGTAGTGTTAATTATTGTCTTCATTTAAATAAGGTGAGTAAGTTTCAAAATAATACCAATCAGAAAGATAGAAATAGCCAGCACATTAATCACATGCATAATTTATATGTCGAAGTTTGTGGGCCTTCCCTTATCCTTTTTTCTGAAAAAATATATATTCACAAATGTATAAAATAAAGCGAGATCTCTAACCCAGATTGTATACCCCAGTAAAAAAATAAGGAACAAAAAAAAAGGCTCCGATAAATCGGAGCCTTTCTCTGTATGTTGTTTAAGAAATATTAGTTTCTTGAAGTTTCAACACGACGGTTTTGGATACGACCTTCTTCAGTATCGTTAGAAGCGATTGGATTTGCTTCACCTAAACCTTTT
>Ga0308163_10000527_pt1 | contig 64987 bp, 57 predicted proteins | sample PhyTR1_FD_201037 | JGI IMG/M metagenome (GOLD analysis project Ga0308163, IMG submission 201037) | Phyllosphere microbial communities from UC Gill Tract Community Farm, Albany, California, United States - DLSLT.R1 | ecosystem: Host-associated > Plants > Phyllosphere > Unclassified | place: USA...
GGAATATATCTTAAAGGTAAGGCGGTACAAACGTATCCATTTGCCCTATTTCAGTCCTGACGGCCTGATGGAGCCCATCAAAAAACTGAAGATACCTTACGAGTTTTACACTATTGACGAGCACCTTGAACCGGTACAGGACTTTGTGGTGGGCGAGCAGGAATGTATGCTTTACATCAATTACTTCGGTGTAAAAGGCATCACTGCTGAACAGCTGAGCCATAAGTATCCAAATGTGATCATTGACAATTCACAGGCCTTTTTTGCAAAGCCACTGGCCGGCATTGATACATTTTACAACTGCCGTAAGTTCTTTGGCGTGCCTGATGGGGCTTACCTCCACACGGACAGTGTTGTAAAGTTAAAAATGGAGAAAGACCACTCGCACGAACGCTGCGGCCATCTCCTAAAGAGTATCGATCTGGGAACTGAAAAAGCCTACCAGGATTTTATAAAGGATGATGAGGCACTGTCCAACTGTTCCCTCCGCAAAATGTCTGCACTGACGCAGCGGATGATGGCCGGTGTGGACTATAAATACTGCAGTTTCAGAAGGACTTCCAATTTTTATTTCCTGCATGAATACCTTGCCGCGGTAAACGACCTGGTGTTTGACAGCGGGGTTATAGACGGACCAATGGTCTATCCGCTGGTGATCAAAAATTCAGCTGTGAGGGAAACCCTGATTGCCAATAAAGTTTATATAGCCACCTATTGGCCCAATGTACTGCAATGGACAACCAGAATGATGTATGAACACTATCTCACTACTAATCTGGTAGCGCTGCCCCTGGATCACCGCTACAATCATACTGATATGAACAGGATTATTCAACTTATCAAAACATGTCTATGAATACAAACGAGACGCAAAGCACTATGGGGATGATAAGAGTTTTGGGAATTGAAGACAGGGAGCAATGGATATCCTGGCTGGAACAGGCGGAAACATATGATTTCCCGCATACATGGTCTTACCACAACCTTCACAGGGATTACGGCATGCCCCTGTTATTTGTATATAAGGAAAACGATCATTTCGTGGGCATTACTTTTATCAAAAGAAAGGTTCCCAACTTTGAGTGCTATGATCTGACTTCGGTATATGGATACTCAGGGCCATTTTCTGATGTGCCCTTCGATGAGTTGGGGCCAGGTTATGCCGAACGCTTTAAAAATGCTTTTCTGGCCTTCCTGCAGCAAGAAAAAATAGTGACGGTCTTCTCTGGTTTGAACCCCTTTATAGATCAGCTTCCGCTGCTGAATGTGCTGGGTGGAGTAAGGGATAATGGTAAAACCGTAGTGATAGACCTGAGGCTAAGTGTGGAGGACCAGCGCAGGCAATACCGGCGTAACCTGATGACTAATCTGAGGGCTGGCAGAAAAAAAGGCTGGAAAGTGAGAGAAGGAGGCACTGCCGGCGATATCGAAATCTTCCTTGAGCTCTATGGCTCGGCCATGGAGCGTTTGCATGCCTCTGCAAGGTACAGATTTGACACTGCCTATGTGACTAAACTGTTGTCGGCAACAGATTTTGATGCCCGTATGGTTTTCCTGGACAATGAGGAGGGTGAAGCGATGTGCGCTACAATAGTGATTGCGGAGGGTAGGGTGCTACAGGCATTTCTGCTGGCCACCCGCGAAGAGTACCGCTATCTTTCACCGGCCAAAGTGCTTGCTGAAGAGATGACTTTCCTGGGCCGCCAACTGGGCATGCACTATTTTAACCTGGGGGGAGGACTGGGCTTTGTAGAAGACTCCCTCTATCACTGGAAACGCGGATTCAGCAACCTGACCCTCGACTATAAAACCTGGCGGTACGTAGTGAATGAACCGCTTTATGAAATGATTATCAAGAACACCGGAATCGATCCTGAAACGCCCGTCGATTTCTTTCCCCTTTACCGTTTGGAATCTACTACACATTAACATTTATCAGATATGAAAAGAATATCATTCTATGACCGGATATGGTCGCCATGGCTCGTTTTTATCATAGACCAGTTTATTTTAATGACAGCTGTGCTGGTCTCGGTGTTCATCCAGCAAAGTGTAAATTTTCAGGAGGTATTTACTGGCAAGATCATCATTTGCCTCAGCATCTATAACTTGATTGCAGCTGCAGTTTTTATCCCGATGAAGCTGCATACCGGGATCGTGAGGTATAGTAGTGTAGTGGATGTTTGGCGGGTTTTTAATGCAGTGCTGGTGGTTAGCCTGCTTTCGGAACTGATCATCGGTTTGATCCTGGCGCCCTATCTGAATATTATCCACCATTGGCTGAGTTCAGTACTGATCATCAATTTTTTTATCTCCGCAACTGCACTTGTTGTAATGCGGATCACAGTAAAGCTCAGCTATCATTACCTGGAAGACCTGCAGATGGCTGGTAAGGAAACGCTGCTGATTTACGGGGCAGACAGTTCCTCATTACTGATTAAACATGGGCTTGATGCGTCAAGGGAACGCAATTTCAAACTGCTGGGTTTTATTGATGACCACCAGAGTAAGAAAAACAAAATGATAGAGCAGAAACAGGTTTATGGTTCTGCCGCGATCCCGGGCCTGAAAAGTAAGTTTGGTATACAGAAAATGATTGTACTGGAGCAATGTGCGGATATGGAAGGCAGGAAACGGGCCGTGGAAATCTGCATTGAACAGGGTATCCGTGTAATTTCTGTGCCTGCCTCCAGCCACTGGCTCAACGGAAAGCTTATCCTCAGCAAACTGCCGGAGTTTAAAATCGAGGACCTGCTGCAGCGCAAATCCATAAAGCTTGACCGCACATGGATATGTAAGGGCATCAGCGGTAAGCGCGTGCTTGTGAGTGGTGCCGCTGGCTCTATAGGCTCCGAAATTGTGAGGCAGATCCTGGCCTGCGATCCTGCAATGGTGATCCTTTGTGATCAGGCCGAAACGCCTCTCCATGAAATGCAGCTGGAGATCAGGGAGCATTTTAAAGGGAGTATATGCAAGTTTTTTATTGTCAGTATGTGTAATTACGACAGGTTAAAACAGATATTCGAACGTTGGCGTCCTGAGGTTGTTTACCATGCTGCAGCATTAAAACATGTTCCGATGATGGAAAGCAACCCGGCAGAGGCCATTCGTACAAATATACTGGGCACAAGGTATCTTGCCGATCTGTCGGTACTTTACAGGGTAGATAACTTTGTGATGATTTCTACTGATAAAGCTGTGAACCCTACTAACGTCATGGGGGCCTCAAAAAGAATTGCAGAAGTATATATTCAGTCACTCCACAGTATGCAGGAAACCGGCACAGCGCATACCAAGTTCATTACTACCCGGTTCGGGAATGTGTTGGGGTCAAATGGGTCGGTAATTCCACATTTTAGAAATCAAATTGCACGTGGCGGCCCTGTGACTGTGACTCATCCGGAAATAAACAGATACTTTATGACTATCGATGAGGCTGTGCAGCTGGTACTTGAGGCTTCTGTGATGGGCAAAGGCGGCGAGATTTTTATTTTTGACATGGGCAAGCCCGTAAAGATCCTTGATCTGGCGGTCAGCATGATCAAACTGGCAGGATATTTACCGTATTCTGATATCCAAATATTATTTACCGGCCTCAGGCCCGGGGAAAAACTTTACGAAGAATTATTGAACGATACGGAACTTGTATTGCCGACCTATCACGAGAAAATCAAAATCGCTAATGTTATGTTTTATCCTTACCATTATGTCTGCAGCCATGTAGACCACTTACTGTCGCTCCTCAATGAGGGTGACAATGACGCCTTACTCATCAAAAAGATGCAGGAAATTATTCCTGAGTATCGCAGTAACAACCACCTTATTACAGAGGTCAGCGAAATACAGGCCTGAACCCGTTAATTGTACCCTAATACCATTTACGAAAAATCGATACTAAAATGATTTCACAAAATGCTGGAGAAATAGTTGAATTAGCTGTTCGGAGGAAGAACATCAATATCAGCGAGCTGTCAAGGAAAATGAAGGTAAACAGAAGGACGTTATACAACTGGTTTCAACAGGAAACCCTCACTTCGGCTGTGATCCACTCGATTAGTCAGGCCATTGATTATGACTTTTCACAGGAATTTCCTGAAGACTTTTTTACCAACCGGTCTACCTGCCAGAAGACGGTTGAAGAGGATAATGCAACGGAAGCCGGAGGACAACAATACTACTGGATGAAAAAGTATATTACGCTCCTTGAGGATTACCGGTTGCTACTGGAGAAATACAATAACAGTATCAGTCAGACGCCCGTTGATGAACGGCGGTACTATAAATATTCCTGACTGGATGTAATTGCTAAGTTATAAGGCCTGAAATTGTATGATTTCGGGCCTTTTTTTTTGTGCCTGGTACTGGTTGCGGTTGCTGTTCCTCTCTATATCCGGCAACCTGCTGAGCCTTAAAATGCCCGGGGCAGGGAAAAGTGTATTGGCGCTAGTGTGTATGGCAAAAAGTATGCAGGATTGAGATTTAATTTTTATATTTTTACAAATACAAACAATATCACACAATCCAGTGTAATACAATAGGTTGGATGTGTTTTCGTATATGCGTCCCGATACTCTCAAATTCCTGTGAAATGAAAAATATTCCCTTAACCTCCAAAAAAATTCAGTACGCTGCCCTGTTTGCCGCTGCTGTAATTAGCCCTCTCCTGATTTCTTGTCATAAGGATATTGCCACTAATCCCGTTCAGAATACCGCTGCTATAATGGCCGCGGGTACAAACGCAGCGGTGAATACGCAAAGTTTAGTCACGGGCAGTATATTAAGAGAGGTCTGGAACAATATTTCCGGCAATGATGTAGCCCAGGTTACGCTGTCAAAAACACCTTCTGCAACTACGTCGCTCAGCTCGCTGGAAGTTCCGGTAAATGTGGGAGAAAACTATGGGGACAGGATCCGTGGATACATCACGGCACCTGCAACCGGAAATTACACCTTCTGGATTGCTGCGGATGACGCAGGGGAGATCTGGCTTTCCGGTAATACGGATCCGGCCAATAAGGTTAAGATTGCTTATACGCTGAGCTGGAACAACAGCCGCGAATGGACGAAATTCGCCTCACAAAAATCTAAAGCTATAGCTTTACAGGCGGGCCAGAGCTACTATATTGAAGTACTGCACAAGCAGGGTGGCGGTGGCGGAAACCTTGCCGTGCAATGGACCTTGCCGAATGGCAGTGTGGAGTCGCCTATCCCGGGGACGCGTTTGTCGCCCTATACTGAGGCAGTGGCTACAGACCCTGCCTACACATCATCACCCGTGATAGATTTATACGGACAGCATGATATAACTATCAGCGGTAAATTTATTACCGGGGGATCGGCACCACTTATCAAACTTACCAATTGTTACAATATTCATATCACCGGAAACAAACTGACAAATGCCGGCAACGTTGGAGTTTACCTCTATAATTGTAACAACATCACCATTGATAACAATTATTTCAGCAAGGTGAGCTCAGGCGTATATGCCGATCATACCCAGGGGGGGATAGTAGTAAATAACAACCAGTTTCTGAATATGATGGGGCCTTTTCCAAGGGGCCAGTTTGTGCAGTTTAACAATGTAAAAGGCGCGGGCAGTTCCATCAGTAATAACAGGGGCGAGAATATCATCGGGCAAAGTTATGCAGAGGATGCCATCAGTCTTTATCAAAGTGCCGGCACATCGGCCAGTCCGATTCTGGTAAAGGGTAACTGGATCCGCGGTGGCGGCCCAAGTGAAAGTGGTGGCGGTATTATGCTGGGCGACAACGGGGGCTCATATCTTTATGCTTCTGATAATATCCTGGTTAATCCCGGACAGTTTGGAATGGCCATTTCCGGTGGCAGCTATATCACCATGGTAAACAACTCAATCTATGGCAAACAGCAGTCGTTTACCAATGTGGGTATCTATGTAAACGATATTGGCGGCTGGAAAACCTCTAACTGTAAGGTGACCGCCAACAAAGTTAAATATTACAACAAAACCAATTACCAGAACAATGCATGGCTATCGCCAAACAGCGCGAAGCCTGAAGGATGGGATGCGAATTTATGGGGTGCTGCGGTAGATGAATCCATGTTACCTTCGGTGATCATTACAAAGAAATAGGCTAAAATTACACCTCCCGGTAACCCCGGCCATGTAAAAATGGCTGCGGATTACTTTTGCACGTCGTGGATGTGCAGCAAGCGCTCGTCTATAAGCTCTAAAATTTGTTCGTCATGCTCTCCCTCAAATTTCCTTGCAAAGAGCGAGTTTGTTTTGGAGAGCTCGTCCATGTCCTTAACTGTGAGAACTTCCGGATGTGCATTGTCCAGTTTTGCCCAGTTTATGTAACGCAGGTTATCTTTACAGATACTTTTTTTGAGCCTGGGATCTGTTGCGTTCAAAAGGATGATATGAAAGAAGAGTTCGTCCGGGGCAAAGGTGAATTTGTGGAAATTTACATAGTCAGGGTGTTCTTTGATAAAGTTGAGGATGTAATTGAGCGCATACATATCGATCGTCCACCATTGTGATCCGCAGTAGGGAGTGAGATCAGAGGGTAATTTTCTCGCCAAAACAGGAACATATGTGGACACCAGGTTTACAAACTTGGAGACCAGGAGCGACAATCTGTCGATACCAAAGAAATATTTGCTGTAGCGGTAGGTACCTCCGGATTCCCAGCGTTTATAATTGGGTAAAGTAAAATAGTCCAGAAAAACGCTGTATTCCGAGTCCCTCAGGAACTGGTCTATCTGCGGGTTACTTTTTATAGGATAATCCTGTCCGCTCAGCAGGCTGATAGCTTTAAAGTCAATGCCGGTGTCCTTGATATCCTGCATTGCATTTAACGTAGCCTGTGCAAGGCTGAAGCCTCCCCATGAGGTAGATATCCGCTTGATCAGTGTAACATGTTTACGCTTGGCAAGTGCTGCATATTTGCTTGGAAGAGCCGTTTTTAAGTCGACATGAATAAAAAAGAAGGAGTTGCCATCTTCCAAACGCTCCACCATGCGGATCAGATGGTCGAGGTTTTTGTGAGCCAGGATGATGTATGCTTTTTTCATTTTGCGGTAGACTAGTTACTACTAAATCGTTTAAATATCGATAAAGTTTTAAGTTTTTTAATTAATTATTTGAGTATTAATCCTTTTACAATCGATTTTCTGGCCTATTTTTTGGCTTTTTAGCGGTATGCAGGAAACTCATAGTGCAATTCAGTCGGCAGAAACCGCCTCCCGGACGGAATCCCAGCAGAAACGCAAGGAAAAACCGAATTATGCCTTTGTAGACTGGATCAGGATGATCAGTATGGTTGGCATCATTTGGGCCCATACCCCTGGATTTGCCGCGGGCACCAATTACCTGATGCTGGATAACGTTCCGGTATTCCTGTTTTTTATGGATTTCTTTAAGTTTGGGGTCATTTGTTTCTTTATGATCTCGGGATTTCTGCTTGCCGGTAAGATCCATACTGAGCCTCCTCTGGAATATTTCAAAAGGAGGATGATATCTACCTTCCTGCCTTATATTTTTGCCTTTGCGGGGATTGTGCTGCTGTTTATGTTTAAATTGTATGTGATGCACATGCCGGGAGACCTGAGTTTAGGTGCCTACATAGTTGATATGTTCTTAAACTCAGCCTTATGGTTTTTGCCCAGCTACTGGCTTTCCCTTGTTGTGATCATGTGCTTCAGGAAATACCTTGACAATAAATATTTCGGGATCTTTCTACTGCTGGTTACGCTGGGGCATACCTGGTATTTTGCCTATTCTGTAAATGCCCAGTCGCATGTACATGCGCTTTTTGGATTTATCCTTTATCTCTGGCTTGGCTACTATATCGCCCGTGCTAACCTTGCGCGTTATGTCCGCAAAATCCCTGTCAGCAATCTTATTGCAGGATGTGTGCTCCTGTATATCCTGAGCAGCCTGGAATCTGTTTCCATGTGGCGCAATGGTTTCAATGAACCGCTTAGTATACTGCGGATCAGTAATCAGCTCTACTCAGTAATGGCATTTATCACTATGATGCGGCTGTTTGATCAGCCCGTCGTTTCGAAATGGATGAATCCCCGTAAGGAAACTTTTGGCATTTATCTTTACCATATGTTTGCGCTGGCCCTGCTGGTATTTCTGTTAAAGGCCCTTGCGAAATTTAACATCAATACTTTCAGCCTTGACATTGCTGTATTCCTTCCCTGGTTTATCGTTAAATTTATCTTTGTATATATAGCGACACTCGTTATTGTTAAAGTTTTGCTGCGCCTGAACATTGGTTTCCTGAATTATGCAGGTGGGAGAAACAACAGCCTGAAAGTTGGGGTTAGCGACTAAAATTACCCGATTTGTGGCCATCGTACTATTTTTAAGACATGGAAAGTGTGTAAAGTACACACCATAATGTGCTGAGAATTTGCGGGATATTGAAAAGATATTATACTTTTTAAGGAAATTTTAAAATAAGTTGATTTATTTTTTCAGAACCGCAGTTTAATAATTTACTCAATTTTACTCACAATGGGGGGATTTGTTCCGTGCTGATCAGGATGATGGATACCACCCTTCGGAATAAAGAGCGCTCAATGCGTTTAGAAGGAGTATTTTTACAAAATGCAAGAATTGAGATCACAAATTTGAGTAGACCGGGAGACTAGCATAATTTTTGAAAGGGCAAAAAAAAGGCCTGATTATGGTATATGAAATTGCATAAACTAATTCTACTCATGTTCAAAGGATTCAAACTCAGCGCTCGCGGAACGGCGCTTACACTTTTAGTGTTCATCTGCTCTGAAATGTTACTTAGCTCCTGTGCAAGTTCTAAAAAGACAGTTTACTTCGCAGATCAGCAGGATGCAGTCCTGAAATCAGCCAATATTCCATCCAAGAACGTGATACAGGCCAACGACCTGCTGAGTATTGCAGTAACCAGTTTAAACCCCGCAGCAACAGAAATTTTTAATAAACCAAATAATTCTTATGTAAGCAGCACTGGTTTAGGCGGTATTAACCTGAGCTCTCCGGGATACCTGGTAAACGAACAGGGTATGATCCAGTTTCCTGTTTTGGGAGACCTTAAAATTGAAGGCCTTACCACTAACGAACTACGCCTGAAGATCACCAATGAACTTGTTGGCAGAAAACTGCTGGTAGATCCTATTGTCATCGTCCGCCAGCTGAACTTTAAAGTTTCTGTACTGGGAGAGGTTTCGAGACCATCAGTAGTGAATGTGCCCAGTGAAAAAATTTCCCTGCTGGAGGCACTTGGCCTTGCAGGTGATATTACTATCTATGGCAGAAAAGATAATGTAATGATTATCCGTGAAGAGGAAGGCGTGAAAAAGATCAAAAGGATCAACCTGAACTCCAGTGAAATCTTTGAGTCGGAATACTATTACCTGAAATCAAATGATATAGTTTACGTTGAAACCAATAAAGCAAAGGTTGCTGGTTCTACCCGAACATCGCAGCTGCTGCCGATAATTTTAAGCGCACTGTCATTTGGTGCGATCATTATTGACCGTATAGCACGATAAAAGAGATGAAATTGATCAGAAAAACGTCAGAGGCACAAGCACCGCCGGCAGCAACAGAGCAGGGTGGGAATATGGTCTTTAAATTATTGCCTTACTGGCCCCTGTTTGCTATCCTGTTTGTGGTGGCAATTGCAGGTTCATGGCTTTATTTGCAGATGACTGCTCCATTGTACGAAGCGACAGCCCGGATCATGATCAATGAAAAGAAAGGTGCTGAGGAGGCTAAAACCGATGCGCCGATGCAGATTACCACACCGAAGAAAACAATCGACAACGAAAGGGAAATGATCATGTCAAACCCTATCCTGTATAAGGTTGTAGAAAACCTGTCGCTGTATGCACCGGTATTTACAAAATCGTCGCTTTCAAAAAAAATCGCCTACAGTAACTCCCCGGTACAAATTGTTGCAAAAGATCCTAAATCGGTTAAATCAACCGAACCGGTTGAATTTACCTTTGCTCAGTCTGCCGTAACTTTCGGTGGCAAATATTATCCCCTGAACAGCTGGGTGAAAACCCCATACGGGACGCTGATGTTCATGATGAACACGCACAACAAAACCTTGCAGCGGACAGGAACTTTCTTTTTCTCGCTGATCCCTGAGAAAAAGGTAGCTGCAACCCTTAGTTCAAGATTGAAGGTGGTAGAAGCCAATAAGCTTTCTACCATTTTGAATGTAACACTGACTGACGAGGATCCGGACAGGGCAGAAGCCATTCTGGATGATGTGCTGAAGGTATACACCAATATGGCTGTTGAAGAACAAAACCGTCTGGCCTCCAATACTATGGATTTCATTACACAACGTTTAACAGGGGTCCAAAGCGAACTTTTGGCTATTGAGAGCAACCTGCAAAACTACCGTGCTGTTGAAGGTGCTGTAGACGTAGGTACACAAGGAAAATTATACCTTGAAAATGTAAGCAACAATGACCAGAAGGTTGGTGAAATCAATATGCAGCTTTCTGTACTGGACCAGGTAGAGAAATCTGTCCGTTCAAACAATCTTGCAAATGGCGTGGTTCCATCAACCGTAGGGGTAAATGATCCCGGACTGAGCCAGATGGTTAAAAACATCTATGAACTGCAGCTGAATGCAGAGAGCCTGAAAAAAACTACGGGAGAGAACAACCCGATGTACGTGTCGTATATAGACCAGATTGATAAAATCAAACCACAGATTGTTCAAAACCTGCAGAACCAGCGTGCAAGCCTGGAAGCCAGCCGCAGAAACCTGTCTTCAACTACAAGTAACTATTCATCGGCACTGCAAAGTATGCCCGAAAAAGAACGGAAAGTAGTTGATATCAGCAGACAGCAACAGATCAAGAGCAATATTTATACTTTCCTGCTGCAGAAAAAAGAAGAAACTGCACTATCCTACATCTCTAATGGGTCAGGAAGTAAAATTGTGAACAATGCTGAAGCGTCTGAATTTCCGGTTAGCCCGAAAAGAAAAATGATTTACCTGGCTGCTTTATTTGGCGCAGGAATCTTAGGCCTTGGCATTGTTACTGCCAAAGAAGGATTACGCAGGAATGTAATGTTCCAGAGCGATATTGAAAATTTAACAAGATTACCTGTGATTGCTGAGATCACTACAGATAAAGCTAACCGCGCGATTGTAATGGGCGGGCAGGAACGTACTTTGATTGCTGAGCAGTTCAGGGCCTTGCGTACCACGCTGAGATACCTGGGTGTAAGCACTACGCATAAACGCGTTATGGTTACTTCTGCGATCTCTGGTGAGGGCAAAAGTTTTGTAGCCTCTAACCTGGCTATCAGTTTGGCGATGACAGGGAAAAAGGTGGCTTTGCTGGATTTCGATCTGAACAACCCTACGCTGCACCGCAAATTCAACATCAAACAAACTGTTGGTATTACTGAATACCTGCAGGGAACGATAAGTGCCGCACAGGCGATTGTCCCATCCGGACAAAATGATAATCTGTCGCTGTTACTGACAGGCGCATTGCCAATGGATCCTTCGGAACTGATCCTGAGCGATAAAACAGAGGAGCTGCTGAACTATCTTGATGAGCACTTCGATTATATTGTACTTGATGTGCCTCCGGTAGGACCGGTATCTGATGCCTATACGCTGGCGCAGTTTTGTGATGCTACCCTATACGTTGTGCGCCATGCCTATACGCCTAAGGCATTTGTACAGCGGATTGATGAAAATATTAAATTGAATAACCTGCCTAATCCGGCCATTATCTTTAATGCTGTTGCGCCAAGGGGATTTGGCACAAACAGTTATGGATACGGATACGGATCGGGAACAGTATATGGCGGGTCTTATGACCAGAAGCGTATCAGCATCGACAACGGTAAATAATGAACAAAAAAATATTAAAGTGGAACTTCATTTTTCAGTACGGATATGTGATCACAAACATTATCAATTCTGTCATTTTGCTGCCGCTTTACCTGAAAAGAATTGACTCTTCTACCCTGGGCCTGTGGCTCGCTACAGGCAATATACTTGCCTGGATGACTCTTGCCGATCCTGGTGTTGGAGATGTGCTGCAACAAAAGATTGCACAGCTGCGCGGTCAGAACTCTGACAGGGAAATCGGACTGACCATAGGCTCCGGATTATCGGCCTCTGCCGGCATCCTGGCTATATCTGTCATTGCAGGTTTTGTGTTTTATTTTTTAATAGGGACGATTATCAATAAGGATGTTTCAAAATATGATGGTTTGCAGGTTGCACTGCTGGTATCTATAATTGCCACCGGTATGTCCCTGGTCTCGTTTAGCCTCTCGGGAATCAATCAGGGTATGCATAATTCAGCTCCGGTAGCAATAGGCTCACTAACAGCGAACTTCCTGTTTCTGATCACAAATGTAGTGTTACTGTATCTTGGCTTTGGTGTAATCTCCATTGCAGCTTCTAACCTGACCCGGGCGCTGTACATCAACATTTTTAATTTTACCGCACTCAAAAAAGTGCTGAACCGCGAAAAGTTATCCATCATTTTTGATCGTACGCATTTCAAAAAATTTATCAAGATCTTCTCTTTTACCTCGGTATCCCGAATTATCGGTGGATTTGCCGCCAGTATGGACATGATTGTGCTGGCCAGGTTTGTAAACCCGGCAATGATCACGGTTTTTGAGATCAATAAAAGACCTATCCAGATGACGCAATCGCTCATCGGCAGGCATTCGGTAGCCCTGATGCCGGTAATCTCTCACGCCAACGGAAAAGGAGACACTGAGGGCATTAAAAACCTGATCGATACGCAGTTTAAATATTACACCTATGCTGCCATCTTTATCGCACTGTGTTTCATCCTCAATTACCATAGTCTGATAACTGCCTGGACAGGCGAAGGGAAGTATGCCGGTAATACTATAGTGTATCTTTTGATAGGTAATTTCTTTTTTGACCTGCTGGGTTATTTTATGGCCAATATGGGTTATGCACTCGGGGATATCAAAATGAACAGCTTTATCAATATACTGAAAGGCATTGTTTCAGGGGTGCTGTATTATTTTGTTACTAAAGCATACGGGCTGGTAGGACTGATGGTTACGATGATCACGCTGAATATCCTGATCGATTTTATCTTTTTCAGTGTGAGGCTTTATAAACTGGGCTTCCTGAATATGCAGCTGATGAGCCGCTCGCTTATGTTATGGGCTATGATCATCCCTGTTTCTGCATTGGGGGGATGGGGTTTCAATGTCCTGTACACCATGGTGATCCCGGAAAAGATGTATATCATTAAAATCCTGCTGAACGGTGGCAGCTTTGCGGTCTTCTTTGCAGGACTGATCCTGCTGCTGGACAATGCCCTGAGAAATGACGTTACCTCGATGCTATCATCGGTATTTAAAATAAATTTTAACAAACAAAGTATTATTAACCAATAGTTGGTCTATGGCTAAATTAGTAGTTATGCTCCGTGTAAAGGACGGAATGTTCTTCGTTAAAGAATGGTTGGACTGTTTCGAGAAACTGGCAGATGAAATTGTAGTGCTTGATAACGGATCTACAGACGGTACTTATGAAGCGCTCAAAGCTCATCCTAAAGTTGTGGATATCATCCGTACGGAAGGTTACAATGAGGGCAGGGACAAGAACCTGATGTATGAGCGTGCCCGTATGCGCAAGCCCGACTGGTGCCTGTGGCTGGATATTGACGAGATTTTTGAACCCGGGCTTACCCGTGCGCATTTTGATAAACTGATGAGCAGCAAGTTTGTGAACAAGTTTGCCTTCCGCAGGTTCCATTTCATCGACCGCGAACATTTCGCCGGATCATGGTACAGGCTAAACTATTCGTCGGGCCACGACCGTATTATGTGGCGTGAACATCCGGATGGCCATTTCCAGAACCTGATCATCGATTCGCCAAACGTAAAGGGAATTAAAGGGCTCAAACGCGGCACCAACTTCCGCCTGAAACACCTGGGTTATATCAACAAGGAACTTGTAGACAAAAAGGCCGAAATCTACCGTGCAATTATTCCCGAGAAAGAAGAGATCTTCCAGAGTATGTACCTGCAGGGCGAGAAACCTATCAAATGGATAGACGACCGCAACAGCCTGAAGGTGATTATGCTCAACAATTTGCTAAGTACACTCCAGTTAACGCATATAGTTCCTAAGGTATACCGCAGGATTAAAAAAATGATCTGATGAACCGTATTGTTAAAATATTCAACTATCAATTTTATGTGAAGGAACTCCTCGTGGTCTTCTTTACCTATCTGCTGATGGAGAATATTTTTTCATGGATGGTAATGCCGGTATCGGTAATCGTGCTGATGTACGAGAAACTGCTTAGCCTGGCCATCTTTGGTTTTGTGCTGTATAATTTCCGTAACCTGAAAAGAAACGAGCAGATTTACATAGGGCTGATGACTTTTATGCTGGTAAGGCTGGTATTTGATTCCATGATCAATTATGGATCTGTATTTCAGCAGCTTACTATGTTTAGTGTACTGTTCCCCGTCTGCTATGTGATCTATATAAAGGCGGTATGCCGTACGCTTGACCTTGACCTGCTGGAGTTTCTGGCCAAATTTTATATTGTTCTGTACATCGCCTTTATGGTGGTGTATGGAAGAGGCTTCTCTTTCAGTCTTGAACAGGTAACAATGGATGATTACGGTCCTTTTTCCGGAGATAGCAGGATTATCCATGCCAGGTCTATCTTTATGATGATCCTGCCTTTGTTATGGTACCTGAACCAGTTTCTGAAACTCGGAAAAATGAAACACCTTGGGTTGTTCATCTTCTGTTTTGTGGTGATCCTGGTTCATCAGCACCGCTCGGTATGGGCTTCTGCCTTGTTCTCTCTTGGGGTATACATGCTGATGAGCATGAGAAACCACTTGCTTGGCATGTCTAAACTTGTTAGGGTAGGACTGGGGGCTATTGTACTGCTGGCTCTTACGGTCTTTGTGGTATCACAGGTTTTTCCGGGCTTTCTGGATTTTATGGGAGAAAGATTTAGTGAGATCCTGGATCCGACCAGAGAGGACGGTACGGGCAAGTTCCGCGACGATCAGCGCCGCACGTATTTCCCGATGGTGCTGGAACGGCCCTTCTTTGGCTGGACTTTCGAAGGCTTTGAAATGAAAAACCCGCTGGTAGACTGGTGGCCGGCGAAATCCGGACAGCACTTTCACGAAGGGTATATGGAGATGTTATTTTATCATGGCTTTCTGGGCCTGATCCTCAAATATTTTTACCTGTTATACCTGGCTTTTAAAGCCTTTAGTAAACGCCTGAGCCAGGAATCAATTATCCTGATTGCTTTCTCACTGGCGGGCCTGATTTTCTCCTTCAGTTACGTGCTTCCATTTGTATTCTGGGGCCACGTAGGTCTTTGCCTGTATTACCTGGAGCGTGCACCGGCAGCAGAAACCAAAGATGAGCCGGGCGATGGGGAGATGGAAGATGATGTTGAAGAAGTAGAATTTGAAGAAGTGCACCCGCGTTACCAGGTGAACAAAAGAAGAATAAAAGATTACGAATTGTCAAACCCTAAATAGCTCAATTAACGACTATGAATTATATATGTACCTGGCTTTGTGCGGATGTAAAAGGAGAAGAAAGTATCTATCCGCAGACCGGTGAGAAATCATCCGGACAAAAACATCAGAATATTTACTGGCGCTGCCTGGTATTGTTTTATGCCACCAGTAAACGTTTCAACAAAACACAGAAACACCTGCTTTTTACCAACGTGAATGTTTTACCTGAGGTAGATGGAAAAAGTGTGCAGGTGATGCTCGATGAGCTGGGAGTGGAGGTGATCTTTACGGACTTTAAGTATAAAACCCCAAAAGGCTACTTTAACCTTTTCCAGAACCAGTTTTATGAGTTTTCTATCCTGGAGTACATTGTAAATCATAACCAAAATCCGGAGGACAAGTATCTCATCGTAGACTCTGACTGTATCTTTACGAAACCAGCTGAGGAACTCTTTACCGAAGCTACGGCCAACAATGGCTTTATCTCCTTTGAAGATGCCTGTACTACTGAGCTGGTGATCCACGGGCTGAGCAGGGTAGACATGAAACATCTTTATGAGGATTTATCAGGTAAACCGGTGAACGAAATTCCGGGTTATCATCTGGGCGAATTTTTCCTTGCCAGTGTAAAAAATATCAATACTATTTTCAGTGACTTCCTGGAGCTTTGGCCTGAACTGATGCGAAGGTATGAAGCCGGCTTACCCAAGTTTAATGAGGAAGCACAGACACTGAGTTATATCTACTATAAAAACGGCTTTAAAGCCAGTCCGCGAACAGATTTGCTGAAACGGATCTGGACCAATCCGGTGTTTTACCGCAATGTGGAAAAAACAGATCCTGAAGTTACGATCTGGCACCTGCCATCTGAAAAAACCTACGGGCTGGCCCGCCTTTACCAGACGCTGGTAAATACGATGCCTGACTATGGTTTTGGCTTATCTGATGAGGTGTACCTGAAAACCGTTAAATCAACACTTGGTATTCCCTATATGCCGGTATCTATGCGTCTGGAATATTACGTTGTGAGTTATTACCGCGCGCTGCGGAAACGGGCAAAGAAAATCAAATTTATACCAAAAGCTGCATTATGACGATAGCTGTATTACTGGCCACCTTTAACCGCAAAGACAAAACGCTGACTTGTCTGGAGAGCCTGTTTGAACAGGCCTTACCTGAGGGCACTGCGCTTTCTGTCTTTTTAACAGATGACAATTCATCTGACGGTACCCGGGAAGCATTGCGTGAGCAATATCCCCAGGTAAATGTCTTTAAGGGCAGCGGTCAGCTCTTTTGGGCGGGTGGAATGCGCAACTCCTGGACTGAAGCTTTAAAAGCCGATCCGGATTATTACCTCCTGCTGAATGATGATACTTTACTGGAAAAGGATGCGATCAAAAAACTGCTGAAATACTATGATGTCTATGGTACAGAGCCCAATGCGCTTGCTATAGGCAGTACCATAGACCATAACAATGAGATCTCCTATGGAGGCAGGTTGCTGTATAACCAGAACAAAGTACAGAATTACACCGCCTACAGTGAAACCGAATATGTGGAGTGCGACCTTGCCAATGCGAATATCATGATGGTTCCACGCGAAATCGTGGAGCGGGTAGGTATTTTATCAGACATGTATACACACAGCATCGCCGACTTTGACTATACCATGAAAGCTAAAAAGGCTGGTTTTAAAGCTGTGGTGATGCCCGGAGTACTGGGCAGCTGTATTGACGACCATGGCAACAACTGGAAATCAGGTAAGGCAAGCCTCAAAGAAAGGATCAGCTACCTGAAAAGCCCGAAGGGGCTGGCATATAAAGAATACATGGCCTTCATCAAGCACCACTTTCCCACACATGCACCGGAGGCATTTTTTAAGTTGTGGATGAAAACACTGTTCCCGGTGATTTGGGATAAATTCAAGAGATAAATTAAAAAAGAATAAGCATGGAAAGATCAATTATCATAGGGGTGTTTTGTTATAACAGGGCTGCGAAATTAAAAACCTGTATAGAGGCACTGCTGAAAAATCCTGAATGTGCTTCGATGGATATTATATTTTTTAGTGACGGCTATAAGAAAGAGGCCGATAAACAGGGCATCATGGAAGTGCGTGCCTATATCGACTCGCTGACAGGCTTCAGAAATGTTATCAAACACTACCGCGACCGGAACTACAGTACCGGCCCGAACTTTCAGACCGGGTTAACCTTTCTGAGCGAGAACTATGATGAATTTATAGTAGTTGAAGATGACCTGGTAGTAGCGCCGAACTACATTAAATACCTGATGGACGGCCTGGATTTTTACAGGAAGGACAAATCTGTTTTCTGTATCACGGCATACGTTTTCCCTATCAAAAAAGACAAGTCTTACCCATATGATACCATCGTTTACAAACGTTTTTGTTCCTATGGATGGGCAGGATGGGCAGACCGCTTTAAGACTGTCATCTGGGATAAAGATGAGCTGCAGCATATGATGGACACTTCTCCGGGCTTCAAAAAAAGAATGAATGCCGAAGGCTATGACCTGGTGAGAATGCTGAAGAAACAAATTTCGGGAGTGATTTCGACCTGGGACGTGCAGCTGCAGGCGCATGTTGCAGAAAACCGCCTGAAGGTAATTTACCCGGTGCTTTCCAAAGTAAGTAACATTGGCTTTGACGAGGAATCCACCAATACTTATGGAATTAATTACCTGATTACTCCGATCGATAAAGGGGTAAAAAGAACTTTTAGCTATTGTAAGGGAGATTACATTGTTCCGGAGCTGCAGGCACAGATCAAAAAACCTTACGGTCTGAAAGCCCTGGTTACGCGTAAGCTGATCAACGAATTTATACGGGTAACAAACAGGGTAAAAAAGGCCGGTTAAATGAAGATACTGGTAGTTCATACCTATTATAAACTGAAAGGCGGGGAGGATAGCGTTGTTGCAAATGAGATTAAACTGTTGCGTGCTGCCGGTATGGAGGTAGAGCAGTTAAGTTTCAGCAACAGCGGCTCAACACTTTCGAAATTAGTACAGGTTCCATTCAATTGGGGCTCTTACCGAACTGCTTTGCGTAAGGTTGAGCAATTTCATCCTGATGTGGTACATATCCATAACCTCCACTTCAGTGGCTCTGCAGCAGTAGTTTATGCAATTAAAAAGCTTAAGGTACCGATTGTGATGACGCTGCACAATTACCGCCTCTTGTGCCCTTCCGGTTCGCTGTATTATGATAACCAACTCTTTCTGGATTCGCTTAAACCAGGCATGGCCTGGCAGGCGGTTAAGAAAGGGGTATACCAAAACTCTAAAGCTATTACGTTCTGGATTGCCGCTGCTGCATATTTGCATGAAAAACTCGGTACCTGGAAGAAGATAGACCGCTTTATTCTTCTCGGGCAGCATTCCAAAGATCTTTTTGCAGGTTCTAAATTAGGGGAGCTTGCCAGCCGTATGGTAGTGAAGCCTAATTTTTGCTTTTCTTTGGCTGGAGGACCAATTGGTACGGCAGGTAAAGTAAAAACAGCTGTTGAGAGCTCTGCTGGTGCACTACAGAAGCAATCCTATTATCTGTATGTAGGGCGCCTTACAGAAGAAAAAGGGCTGCCAGTGCTGTTAAAAGCTTTTGCAGCTTCGGGCCATGCGCTGAAGATAGTAGGTACAGGCCCGCTCGAAGAACTGGTGAAAGATTACAGCAACCGCCACGCAAATATCAGCTTCTGCGGTGCCCGGTCTCAGGAGCAGGTTTATCAGCTTCTAAAAGCTGCTACTGCATTAATTTTTCCTTCGGTATGGTATGAAACGTTTGGAATGGTGGTGATTGAAGCCTTCTCCAATGGCGTTCCTGTTATTGCCTCGGATCTTGGGAACATTAAAAATATGGTGACTGACGGCTTCAACGGTTTGCGTTTTACTGCGGGGGACGATAACGACCTGCGGGAAAAAATAGGGTATTTTGATGCCCTGACCATGGAAGAAAAGAATAGGTTTGGAAGCAATGCCAGGCAGACTTACGAAAGTCAATACTCGCCTGAGACAAATGCTGCACAGCTGATTGAGCTGTACCAGGCAGTTATCCCAGGCAGAAATGATCCACAGGCAGGTGGTAATAGGGTAGTTTTGAACAATCAGTAAGCATTTTTATCGCCCCTGATGGTAACATAAACGGTTAATAATATAATTCTGATATCCAGCCAGACGTTCCAGTTTTCAATATACCAGATATCGTGCTCCAGACGCTGTTTAAGCTGTCCTGGCTGTTTAATTTCTCCGCGGTGACCATTGATCTGCGCCCAGCCCGTTACTCCCGGTTTAGACAAATGGCGTACCATGTAATCACTTTCCATGTTTGCGAAATCTATTGTATGTTTGAGCATATGAGGCCTCGAACCTACGATGGACATATCCCCCATAAGTACATTGAGGAACTGGGGTAACTCATCGAGGTTGGATTTCCTCAGGAAACGTCCTACCCGGGTAGTACGGTCATCATTTTTTGTAACCTGAACAACTGCGCCATCAGCATTGTTATGCGCTTTTAGGCTGCGTAGTTTAAGGCATGAGAATTCTTTGTTGTTCTTGCCGCTGCGTTTCTGGGTAAAAAACACAGGTCCTTTTGAATCAAGTTTGATAATTACCGCCAGGATCGGCAAGAGCCATGATAACAGCAGGATAGAAATTATCAGGCTGAGGACCACATCAAATACCCTTTTTTTTACCTGGGCAGTAGCGTATTCCATGGGCTCGGCCCGGAGCGAAAGCACAGGCATGTGGTCTATGAAGTCGACATGTACTTTGCGGTCAATAAATTTGCGCAGATCCGGTACAAAGCGAAAACGGATAAAGTTTTTCTCTGCGTCTTCGGCCAGCTGGTATAGCTCAGCAGAACTCTCTGGAGACAGGGTACAGTAAATTTCTGAGATCTGATTGGCGACTGAGAAGTCGAGGCAGTCTTTGATATCGCCCAGAAAGGGATAATCCTGGTGGTTGAAATCTGCTGCATTGTAATCGAAATAGCCCTGGATCCTGACATTGCGTTCATGATTGTAAATCATGCCGATCAGCGACCTGGATATTTCATTGCAGCCGATGATCACTACATTGGTGTAGAACCGGCTGTTTGTGCGGGTGTATAAGACATAGGAGATCAGCAGCAGGCGGCTGATCAGAATGAAAGTAGCAAATCCAAACAGGAGACAGGCGATAAAAAACCAATCGTACTTAAAATTCACAAAGACTGCGAAGGCTACCGCAGAGAGGCAAAACAGAAACAATGAGGCTGCTGTCCGTCGGGTGATCAGTTTAAGCTTTACATTTTTGTAGATCACGTAGGTTGCCGTTACGTATGACCATACCAGCCATACGGCATTGCTGGCCATATACAGTATGGTGTAGTTTTTCATGTCGGCCGCCGGAAGTGCATCCAGACGGGACAGTAAAAACAGAAAAATTACGTTGAGTGCTATCAGATCTGACAGGAGAAAAAAAATCCTGTAAAGATTGGTATACCGGCTGTTCATGATGCCTTTCTTACTTTGAATTCGTTGCTGAGTTTTTTTTCTTCCAGTAATGGGATGGGATCACCGCTATCGAGTTTACGTTTAAGGATGTGGTATAAATAGATTGGCCCAAAGTAGAGATACCTGCGCCACATTCTTTTTGGCTCGCTCACTAATCTTCCCAGCCACTCCATTTTCATATTGATCATCATTGTGCTTGGTCGTTTAACAGTACCGGCATAGAAGTCGAACACCGCACCTATTGCACAAATTACTTTAGCATTGATGGCTTCCTTATGGTCGTGCGACCATTTCTCCTGCTTTGGTGCAGTAAGTCCTATAAACAGAACTTCAGGAGCAAAGTCGTTGATGGCGTTGATCATATCCTGATTGTCCTGCTCGGTAAATTCAGTTTTGAAGGGTGGTGAGTAAAATCCAGCCTGAATTTCCGGATACTGTTTATCCAAATTAGCTTTGATCTTAGCCAAAGTTGAAGGTGATGATCCAAGATAAAAACACCGCCCTTTTTTCTTGGCCAGCATGCTGAGGAAATGGTCGTGAAGCTGGGCTCCGGATATCTTCTTTATTTTTTTCCCTGTCAGGATTCGTTCTGCGATCACAATACCATCTCCATCCGGAAGCAGTACTTCCGAATCCTGTAATGCCTTTTTGAAAGTAGGATCATTTTCGGCAATACAGTAGGAATACTGATTAATAGTATTGATCACAGTCTTTTTTGTATATGACAGATCATTCAAGATCCCTGTATACAGGTTATAATCGAATCCTGTGGGTTTGATGTTATTCATGATGAGTAGGTTTGATGAAAACTGTTATGCAAAAAAGACACCAATAATTTAGCGTGATGCTACCTAAAACCCTTGAAAATTAGTGTTTTAGCTAAAATTAAAGTTTGGCACGACAGTATTTTATGTTATTTAGGATAACTAGTGTACTCAATTCCCCACACGCTACAAATTGGGGTTGTCTGGTTTGTTAACCAAATTTCTTTCAAATTATTTCATGTGTCATTTGACCCATGGAAATTGTCATGAATTTTGTACTTTGGATTAGCGGCCTTATTATTGATATAGATTTGATAGCGTTTCTGAAAAAAAATCACTTATTTGTGTACCAAAAGAATGTGAAAAATAACGAGGAAATAAGTCTACACTTTTGTATCTTTACCTGTAGTCATACCAGTTGTACGTTTTATTTTAAAAAAAAAATTTAATTTTTATAAATTTTCCCTAATTCCTGCTTCTATGAATATTATCATGACTACTTCGGGATACATCCTCCGTTTCAAAGATCTGATCTCTGCTAAATTCAATGGTTTGCTGAATTCAGCTACTTCATCACATCAGGGATTTGCCATGGCCGAAGCACGGGACGCTGGTTTTACAAAAGAGAACGCACTGCATTATTTGCTGGATCAGGGAAAATCATTTCATGAAGCTGAACTTGTGATTGCGACGCTTGAGGAGTGGGGTTTGGAGCTTGATCAGGTTACTTCAATGAATTTTGAAGTTCAGGGCAATTCTGTATGGATTAAAGCGGATTAGATAGCTATTGTGTCGGTTCGATTTTTTTTTGTGTTCCCGCCTTTCTTCTAATATAGACTTTAGCCCAGCAGTTATTGCATCTGTACCTCTTTATATCCATCCAGAAAAGCACATGTTTTACAAAGAAGTCCCGGGGGACCCTGCGGTCCAGATGCCCGACTTTACATTTAGGACATCTCAAATATACCTTTTCAGCTTTGACCCACAGTGGCTGTGAATCGTCAGACATCGAATTTTGAGTAGCGTTTATCAATTTGATGGTATTTAAGGGTTCATGATCAGGGTTAATTTTGTAACATTATCGAGATGCGGCTCATGCTGTTGTTTGTTTACGGTTTAATTTGTTTCTTTAGACAAATATACAATACCGTGATTAATAAAAGAGCTAAAAGTTGTCTACTTTCACTTAGTTTATCTTATGTTCTTATGGAGACAGTGCATAATTGTAATTATAAAATATAGATTGTTTAAGGGTAATAAAGTGCACTCAGGATAATATTCGCGAAATCAGGTCAGGTTTGAACATTGCTAAAAGCTTTCTTTTATACAATAAAAATTATAGCTTTGTGTAAATAGCGCACTCCATTTTTGTGTAAAGCAGATTGACGTTCTTAAAACCGCTGTAATGCATTAATTTCATTCGTTTCTGCTATAGAACATTTATTTTTTGGAAAATATATACGAAATTGTTACATTGGTGCGTTATTTGATTGGCAGTGTATTATGTACACTATGACCGAGATTGGTGTTGTTCTGACATATTGAAAATTTAGCCCTTGAAAAGGGACCTGTGCTTTTTAATTATTATAAAAGAATATAAGCGAATGAATGACACCTCATTAGAAAACACCTATGTCCTGATTATGGCGGGTGGTGTAGGCAGCAGATTTTGGCCTAAAAGCAGGAATAGCTTTCCTAAACAGTTTATTGACATCATGGGGATGGGAAAATCCCTGTTACAATTGACTTATGAACGCTTTCTTCATGTTTGCTCAAAGGATAATATATATATCCTTTCCAACGAGCAGTATTCGGACCTGGTATCCACGCAGCTACCGGATCTTCCTTTAGCCAATATCATAGCTGAGCCGAGCCGCAACAATACTGCGCCATGTATTGCCTACGCCTCTTTCAAGATCCGCCAGTTAAATCCTGATGCCAGGATAGTGGTAGCACCTTCTGACCATCTGATCTTAAACGAGCCTGTTTTTCTGGAAAAGATTAATCAGGCTCTTTCATTTATAGGGGAACAGGATGCATTGGTAACACTGGGAATTACCCCAACACGCCCCGATACGGGGTATGGCTATATCAATTATGAAAAAGCCGAAGTGGAAGGTTTGCATAAAGTGATCCGCTTTCTGGAAAAACCTAACCTGGAGAAAGCTCAGGAATTTGTAGCCAGCGGTGACTACCTTTGGAATGCAGGAATTTTTATCTGGAGCGCAAAGGCCATTTTGTCTGCCCTTGCCATCCATTCTCCGTCTATATACAATCTGTTTGAAAAAGGAGAGGACGTGTACAATACACCGGAGGAAGGATCCTTTATTCAGGACAATTATCCTTTATCTGAAAATATTTCCATTGATTATGCAATTATGGAAAAAGCAGAAAATGTGTATACAATTCCGGGAGACTTTGGATGGTCTGATCTGGGAACCTGGGCATCATTGTATGACGTGGTAGAGAAGGACGAACACAACAATGCGTTTTCCGGCCATACCCTTAACTTTTCGGAAACAACCAACTGTATGATCCAGATCCCTAAGGATAAGGTAGCGGTAATTAAAGGACTGGATAACTTCATTGTAGTGGATGACGGTAAAGTTCTGCTGATTTATCCTAAAGCAAACGAACAGGAAATCAAGGAAGTTTCAAAAGCGATCGTAATTGATTGCGGAGAGAGTTTCGCTTAAAACATATTATTATAATAATCTAATTATAAACTCATAAACATTAATCAATGAAAGTTGCCCTAATTACAGGAGTTACAGGCCAGGATGGAGCCTATTTAGCAGAGTTCTTATTAAAAAAAGGATATTTTGTACATGGTGTAAAAAGAAGATCTTCGATGTTCAACACAGACCGTATAGATCACCTTTATCAGGATCAGCATGAAAACGGAGTGAATTTTAAACTTCATTTTGGTGACCTTACGGATTCTACAAACCTGATCCGTATCATCCAGGAAACACAGCCGGACGAAATCTATAACCTTGCTGCGATGAGCCACGTTAAAGTGAGTTTTGATACGCCTGAATACACTGCTAATGCGGATGGTATCGGTACCCTGAGATTACTGGAAGCAGTGAGAATCTTAGGTCTGGAGAAAAAAACACGTATCTATCAGGCTTCAACTTCTGAGTTATATGGTTTGGTACAAGCTGTACCTCAAAGTGAAACTACCCCATTCTATCCACGTTCACCATATGCGGTAGCTAAAATTTACGGTTACTGGATCACGGTAAACTACAGAGAGGCATACAATATGTTTGCCTGCAACGGAATCCTGTTTAACCACGAAAGTCCTTTAAGGGGAGAGACCTTTGTAACACGTAAAATCACACGTGCTGCAGCTAAGATCTCTCTTGGTCTGCAAAAATGTCTTTACCTGGGTAACCTTTCGGCAAAACGCGACTGGGGACATGCAAAAGATTATATCGAAGCCATGTGGTTGATCCTGCAACAGGATAAAGCAGAAGACTATGTTATTGCTACTGGTATTACAACTACAGTTAGAGACTTTGTGAAAATGAGTTTTGCGGAACTTGGTATTACTGTAGAATTTAAAGGCGAAGGCGCTGAAGAAAGTGGTGTTGTTGCTGCGATTGATCAGAATGTTGTTGCTGAACTGGGACTGAATGTAGCTGACCTTGCAATAGGTGCTACAGTAGTTAAAGTTGACCCGGCATATTTCCGTCCTACAGAGGTAGATTTATTGTTGGGAGATCCTACAAAATCTAAAACTCAGCTGGGCTGGGAACCTAAATACGACTTGCCTTTACTGGTGCAGGACATGGTTAAGTCTGACTTGCAACTGATGAAAAAAGACGAATATTTAAGACTTGGAGGTTTCAAGACCCTGAACAACTTCGAATAAGAAATAGAAATCCTGACCGATACAGCTGGTCAGGATTTTTTGTATACAAGGGATTTGCTATTTTGATATTACAGATTTAACAATGGATTTGTATGAATTCTGTAAATCAATAAGTTTGTTGACTAATTTCCCGTAAACATGCAGATGCAGCCAGGCAATTGAAAGCCTGAAGAATTAAAACCAATTTCGTTCATAAGCTATTAAATATACGAAGCACGAAAGACAACCGCTTCTGCTTGGGCAGCTATGTTCAGCAGCCCTAATTAGCAACCAGGAATCCCAGCTTTAATGCTTTAAGCAGGTTAATGATAAGTAAGCAGATTGAGGTTATCAAAAGCGTTGAAAAAACAGGAATGACAACCGAAGCGCCCGGGAATTGCAGATGGACATTCATGGTATTCAATACCGGAAGAAGTGTGGTGTATACTAATGGATTTAAGCAGAAGATGCCAAGTGTGTTTCTGGCAATCATGCTAACAGTTTTTGCAAGGGCTGCCGGAAGAGATTCATAGTCGATTTTATTCTCGAGTGTGCCTGCCAGTAGCATGGTAGAGATGAATACTCCGGGTATGAGGTATAGCGACACCTGCTGAGGATGCAGCCAGTAGATCTCTGCTGGAATTATTGCCAGTAAGATGATGCCTGCATATAATGGCAGCTGAAAGCTGAAAATGTTTCTATGCGCATAGATAATGCCAAGGATTGCATAGGGCAGCCAGTAGATAAATACCCTGTCATTTATTTTACTGATGGCACTCACATGAAACCAGCCAGAATAAGAAAGACCGGCATAAAATAGTATACCACAGATAAATATCCAGGGTACGTATTTTATTAGCTTTTGACTAACGGTGGTAATCAATGGAAACAATAGTACCAATTGGAAAAGGATGATGAAATAGTACTGCCCGGACCATCCATAGCCTGAGAAATGTTTGGTAACAATTGCGGCGATACCTAAGTGTCTGAAATCTGCCAGAAGCAGGAAATAAACAACTGACCAGAACAGATAAGGAACAAATAAGCTGTAGAACTTTGGCATTACGCTCTCTCTGCCGCGTTTGATAACAGACTTCTCCATAAAGTAAGCCCAAAGAAATATGAATATAGGAACACAGAATCTTAGCGCCCGTTCTGCAAGCTGCATAACAGGAGCGTTTAGATCGAATCCTGATTCCGAATAGGTAATAAGTGAGGAGCCATGGATGTAAACAACAGATAGTATTGCAAGCACTTTTAAAATATCAGGCATGGCCTGACGTAGATTGGTGTTAGGTATTTTGACAACTGTAGGATGAGGTTCTGCGGCTAAATTTATCTCAGGCATAAAAACTGGGTTAAGTGCTAATTGTAAAATAGTTGTAGGTAAAGATAAATATTTAAAGGGATAAATTATTAATGTTGCCTACATTCGATTTATTGAGATTCTGAACATATTTTTAGATTACCCTTTCGCGCTGATGAATAGGAATAATACCATTGAATTAGCGATCAAAGCTCAATTTTAGCCTTTAAATTTAAGTTTTGGCTTGTTTTTTTTGGATACTGTTTAAAAAACGGAATTGTTTTGGAAATAGTACAGGAATATGAACATCGACTGCTACTCATTTTTTTCAATGTATTAACGCTGAAGTCTGACGGTTAAAATTACATATTGTAAAAATAACACTAACACTGCAGCAGCCATTTGAAAAACAGTGATTTATAGTTATCTTTAGTTGTGCTAAAACGATTGTTTAGCACTTGCCGGAATAAAATTGGTATTATAATTGATACATTGACCAATAATTGGCCTGTCGTATTATTTAATATTTAAGCTTAATTAGATAATTTGTGCAGATTCTTATTTATTATGCTTAATTAAATTGAGCTGTTATTTAGAATTTTAGTTGCCTGAACTGAAGTGAGATTTTTTTAATTTTTAACACGTATTTGGAATATTTTTGGAAGAAAAGCATCTCTACATATGAATTTTTTCATTAATAAGCTTATATTGTAACGAATTTGATATAATATTAGACAAATAAATGCGTTTTATAAGCAAGAACGCCACTTTAGGCGTATTACAATGCATTTTGAATAATATTTGTCAGGAGTGGGATATGCTCCCTGATTTTAACATAAAGATAATTGAAAGATAACAGCTAATTATTCGTTTCTTTTCTTTGTTTTTTAGAAAAAATATTATCTTGCTTAAATATTTTTTTATAGTTTATCGTGACCTGATGTGCTGTTTTTTGATTTACTTAACAAATTATTAATGTTCTCATTATTAAGACAAAGAAATATAATAACAAAGCTTCACTGCTCAATATCTGACATTCATAGATGTGTCTCATCTAACATTCTGCTCTCGCAAATGGGTAGACTCTTTATAGCTTATTTTCTCCAACAGTCCATTTCCCTAATCTATAATCCGATATTCATTTATGAATAACTTGTACAAAAAAAGTGGCTTATTCTATCTATTGGCCTTTTCCTTTATCGTATTGATCTCTTCATGCGGAACCCCTCAGAACGTTATCTACTTTTCGGATCTTGATTCCACTAAAGTGAACAGTATTCCGGTGGCCAAATTTAAAGAGCCGCTGATACAGACTGATGATATACTCAGTATCAATATTCAAACTTTGGATATTGATGCTCCTCCGGGACTTAACCAGTCGACATCTTCAACAAGTTCAAGCAGCAGTTCTACTGAAGACAAATCATCATCTCAGCAGGGGGCAGTTGCCACAGGATTTCTTGTAGATGAGGATGGAAATGTTGAAATCCCTATGATCGGGCCACTGAAGCTTGCCGGACTGACAACTAATCAGGCCAGGGAACTGGTACGGAAAAGTGCTGCAAAATATTATAAAGACCCAACCGTACAGGTCAGGTTTGCCAATTATAAGATCACGATTCTTGGAGAGGTTACCCGTCCTTCTACCTATACCGTGCCCTATAAAAAAGTGACAGTACTGGACGCGATTTCTATGGCAGGAGACCTGACAATTTACGGTAAAAGGGAAAACATACTGTTAATGAGAGAAAATGGTGATCATAAAGATGTGGTGAGGCTTGATCTCAATTCATCCAGCCTGATGGCATCCCAATATTATTATTTGAAACAAAATGATATTATTTATGTGCAGCCTTCAAAGGCCAAAAGTGCTGCCAACAATGCTCCCCGGGTTCAGTTGATTACAATTGCTATAAGTGTGGCAACCCTGATAACTACCATTTTGCTAAGATTTTAAGTCGTCCATCAAATAAAGTATAGTATATGCCTCCACAAGAAGATGTCTTTGTAGAAAAAAATAAAATCAACTTTAAACAGCTGGCAGCTAAGATGCTCCGCAACTGGTATTGGTTGGTTTTATCCCTGGTTGTTTGTACAGCGTTATCCCTTGCTTATTTAAGATATGCAACACCTCTGTATTTCACTACTTCCAGAATTTTAATCAAAAGTGATGATAAAGCTTCTGTTGGCGATGATGCAATAGCTAAAGCACTTGGCGGACAGCTGGGGGCCAGCAGTTCTCTTGAAGGAGAGGCCGAGATCCTGAAAACAACTCACCTGATGAGTAAAGTAGTAAAGGACCTGAAATCTTACGTCAGCTATTTTCATAAGGGCCAAATAAGATCAGTTAACCTTTACAAGTTTGCGCCATTTAAATTGACTATCCTGGGCTCTCCGGATAGTATACAGCCAATTACACTGGAGGTAAGGTTAAATGGGACCAAAATCACCTTATCGAACGACAATTATAATAAACAGGTAAATTACTTCCAGCCCTTTATCATTCCTGGGTTGGGAAGAGTACAGATAGAGAAAGGGTTAACTGAACCGGAAAAAGATGTGGTTTATGAAGTGAAAGTAAACACTGTCAGACAAACTGTTGCTGGTCTGATCAAAAAACTGGATGTGGCTATTCCAATTAAACAGGCCGAAATTATCTCTTTAAGTTTAACCGATCAGGTTCCTGAGTATTCTGAGGACGTACTGAATAAACTGATTCAAAGTTATATTGATGGAAATATACTGGATAAAAACAAAGTTGCAGACAGTACCATCGCATTTATTGATAACAGGTTAATCTATGTAAGCCAGGAACTGGGAAGTATTGAAGGTAATGTCCAGTCATTTAAACAAAGAAATAAAATTGCTGACATTACTGCACAATCCGGTTTGCTGGTCACCTCAACAGGTGATAATATTGAGCAGGAATCGAAAATACAAACGCAGTTGAGTATTCTGAATTCGGTAGAAAATTACCTCACAAGCTCGGGTGTAAACGAAAGGATTATTCCAAGTGGTGCACTGCTTGAAGATCCGGGTTTTGCTTCCCTTGTGGAAAGGTATAACCTTATCGTATTGGAAAAAGAAAGAAGCAGCATCAGCAAAACTGAAGATAACCCTTACATGCAAAACCTGAACAACCAGATTGCTGGTGCAAAATCAGACATGCTGACGAGCCTAAAGGGATTGAGGAAATCACTGGAGATATCTAAAAATAAGATTCAGTCGCGCTCCGGTGAGCTGGCAGGACAGGTAAAAAAGGTTCCCGCAGTTGAGCGCACCTATCTTGATCTGGCAAGACAACAGCAGATCAAACAGGAGTTATACGTTTATCTGCTTACCAAAAAGGAAGAAACAGCTATATCGAAAACTTCAAATATCTCTAACTGTTCAGTAATTGAACCTCCTCTGACTATGGGGGCGGTAAGTCCTGTAAGGGCCAATATTCTCGGTTACGGTATATTTATGGGTATCCTGATTCCGATCGGGATCATTTTTATCGGCGACAGGTTGAACAACAAGATCAATTCCAAAGAGGATGTCACGTCAAATACCAACGTACCTATTATCGGTGAAATTGGCAAGAGCCCTGTGGCACTGGAAACTATTGTTGTTGAACAGGGATCAAGGACGCCAATTTCTGAACAGTTCAGGGCGCTGCGAACGAACCTTGGATTCTTTATGAAGGACACTGACAAAACGGTGCTCCTGACTTCCAGCATGTCTGGAGAGGGAAAATCATTTATATCACTTAATCTCGCAACAGTTCTTGCGATATCTGGTAAAAAGGTAGTAGTGATGGAGATGGATTTAAGAAAGCCAAATTTATCAAATAAACTAAACCTCAAAAATGATTTCGGTTTTACGAATTACATTGTGACAACCGAGCTTACTGCAGACAGTATTATTAAAAGTTCAGGAACACATGAAAATCTGTTTATTATCAGTTCCGGAAACATTCCGCCTAATCCAACTGAAATCATTTTGAACTCCCGTATGGATGACCTGATGGCAGTACTGAAAAATAAATTCGATTATGTAATCATTGATGCGCCACCGATAGGAATGGTTACTGATGCGCAGTTGCTGGGTAAATACGCAGACCTTACCCTATATATAGTACGTCAGGGTTATACAATGAGAGACCAGATGTCTATTCCGCAGGAGATTTATACCAACCGTAAGATGAACAATACTGCTATCCTGCTGAATGATGTAAAACAGGAAGGCGCTTATGGCTACGGCTATGGCTACGGTTACGGATTGGAAGAGGAAAAGAAAGGGTTCTTTTCAAAGTTTACAAAGCGTTAATCCTAATTTATGTTTGCAAATATCCAGCGCTTATATACAGATAAAAAGTTCACCAGGGTTTTTGAGTGGAGTAAACTTGTAGCGGTTACAGGCGGCGGACAAATCGTTGTACAACTTACTGGATTGCTGAGCGGCATCATGATCATAAGAATGCTGCCTACAGATCAATTTGCCTACTATACAATAGCAAATACGATGCTTTCTACTATTGTTCTGTTGTCTGATGGCGGAATCGGAACTGGTACTTTAGCATTTGGGGGTAAGGTGTGGAATGACAGGAAGGAACTGGGAACTGTTATATCGACTGCTATCAGATTGCGAAACAGGTTGGCAATAGGAAGTATAGGTATAGGAATACCTATAGTGATTTACCTGCTCCTGCACAATGGGGCAAGTGTGCTCACAGCAGTTTTAATCGCTGTTTCTATATTGCCCGCCATCCTGGCCGGATTAACTGACAGTCTGTTGGAAATACCGTTAAAACTGAACCAGAATATCGTGGCTTTGCAAAAAAATCAAATAATGTACAATCTTTCGAGGTTTGGATTTATCGTGATTTCTTTGTTTACGCTTCCATGGGTAACCATTATTTTGCTGGCAAATGGTATTCCGCGGATATGGGCAAATTTCAAACTGAGAAAAATTTCCAACCAGTACGCGGATGCAGGACAGCCGCATGATCAAAAGGTGCAGGACGGAATGTTCAGGATTGTGAAAAGGAGCATGCCCGAAATTATATACTATTGTTTGTCAGGGCAAATTACAATCTGGCTGATTTCACTCTATAGTTCTGTGCAGTCCATTGCTGAAATCGGCGCTATCAGCCGGATATCCTTGCTGATAAATCTGTTTTCTTCGATATTCACTACACTGGTAATCCCCAGGTTTGCCAAACTTAAGGAAGAGCGTGCAAGTCTGATCAAAAACATGTTTATCATCTTCTTTTGTTCAATGCTGCTGTCGCTGTTCATTACAGCAGGCGCCTGGTTGTTTTCTGACCAGATCTTATGGCTGCTGGGTAAAAAGTATTCGGGGCTTAAGGTTGAACTTGTATTGAATATAGTAAGTACCTGTCTGGCAATGATATCGGGAGTGTTATTCCAGGTGTACTCCAGCCGCGGATGGGTAATGAACCCGGTAATATCTATAAGTTTAAATATCATTTTTCTTGTGATCGGTATCAGTGTAACTGACTTTAACTCGCTGAGATCGGTTATTGTATTTAACATTTTTGTAGGAACGCTGCAGTTGCTGATGCATCTGGTTTATGCACTCTTCAAAATGTCTAAAACCCCAGTGAAAGCCCATGATTAGAAAACTGAAAAAGATCTTCTGGGAGATGGCTACTTATCTTAAACATGCAAGTGTGTTAAGAGGTAGCGGGATAGTGATTAAAAACAGCAATGTGTCACATCATGGAGTTGAAATATATGGGAATGTAAGTATCCACAATTCGACCATAGATGAGCATAGCAAAATATACGATTTTTCAATAGTGACCAACTCTTCCCTGAAAGGGAATAAGATTGGAAAAAATTGTGTTGTAGGCAACTGCAGCATAGGAATATACAGTTATGTAGCAGACTTTTCAATGGTCAATAATATCAGCATCGGAAAATTCTGTTCCATAGGCCCAGGGTTTAAATGTGGGCTTGGATCACATCCGCACAACTTTATCAGCTCCAGTCCCTTTTTTTATACGGAACTGAATGAAAGTGGAAAAGCGATCTACGAGGAGTATGATGAAATAAAGCTTGGAAATGATGTGTGGATTGGCGCTAACGTCTTTATTAAAGACGGGGTAACTGTAGGTGACGGAGCTATCATTGCTGCAGGTGCCGTGGTGTTGCATGATGTGGAAGATTATGCAATTGCAGGCGGGATACCTGCGAAAGTGATAAGGTACAGGCACGATGCCGATACCATAAAATCATTGAAAGGATTGGCCTGGTGGAATAAAGATATTGAATGGTTAAAAGCCAACAGACAGTACTTTCAAAAGGAGATATCCGGACTAAATGACATTAAAGGTATAACAGATTAAATAAGATGATGACGAAAATTTTATCCTTCCAATATAATTCTGTTTATCAGCACGGCGGCGCAGGCCGGGTGTTAAGGAGACTCTTTGAGGGGCGTGAGCATCAGGTTACTTCTATGTTTCTTAAAACACATCCGGGCACCGACAGAACTGGCCTGATCAAGGAAGTAGCTGTTCCTGTATTTCCATTACAGCGTCCATGGATGAGATGGCGCCTAAGAAACCTTGCCATTTGGCTGAGAGAGGTGTTTTTTTTGGAGCGTATCGTCAGGGATGTACGTAAAGCAGCTTCTTCATTAGATTTTGAGGTGATCCATACAGTTAACCATGGGCCATACTGCACGATTTTTTGTGACGAAGCATTCTCTGCTACACCTCTGTGGGTCTCATTCCATGACCATTTCTCTACCTGCAGCACGTTTGAAGATACCAGTAAGTTGTGGAACCGCTCGGTAAGACGATTGATGATATCCAGGGAAATGGGCATTGAATACCAACGCCTGTTTGGTGACAAACCTTTTGAACTGATTACCGATGGTGTGGCAACCGATGAAATCTCTGCGCCGAAAACAACTGCAGGATCTCCTTTAACAGTTTATTTTGCAGGACTGCTTCACCTGGAATATATTCCTCTGTTTGCAACTTTGGCTGATGCACTGGAATCGCTTTCAGCAGATGGCACAGCTGTCAAGTTGGTACTTCGGGGTACTCAGAAGCTCGACTTTCTGAACAATAGGTCTTTTGAAGTAGATTACCGCCAGGATTTTGTGACAGACGCACAGGTGAAGGCCGAACTGGATGCAGCTGATATTCTTTATTTGCCGATCAAGTTTAATGTGCCTGATTTTTATCTATACAGCTTATCTACTAAGCTGATCAGTTACCTGGGTGGGGCCGGGACTATACTTTATCATGGGCCAGGGGATGCAGCAGCCTGCAATTTGATCAGGGAATACAATGCAGGAGCTACTGCCACATCACTTGATAAAACAGAATTGAAAGAAAAAATACTTGAAATCATAAAAGGAGAAAATACATTCTCCGCAAATGCAAAGAAACTGGCCTCCGGTCAGTTTGATTTAAAAACAATAAAGGACCGCTTTTGGTCGGAAGAAAAGGTATAAGCTATGGCGAACCCACTATTATCAGACTTCAGGATCTATATCTGTAATGAACTTATCTCCCGCTTCCCAAGTCACAGGCTAAGGGGATGGTTCTACAGGAAGGTTATGGGCTTTCATATTGGAAATGGCAGCACGGTGTTTTTACACTGTACATTCGATTGTACACGCAGCTTTTCTATAGGAAACCACTCGGTAGTAAATGCCGGATGCAGGCTGGATACAAGGGGCGGAATCAAAATAGGTGATAACGTAGGGATCTCTCAGGGGGTAATTATCCTCACTGCGGATCATGACATGAGCCTCGCTGATTTTGGCGGCCGGAACAGGGAAGTAGTGATTGAAGATTATGCTTTTGTGGGTACCAGGGCGATGATCCTGCCGGGCCTGACCATTGGTAAAGGGGCAATCGTTGCTGCAGGTGCAACTGTAACGAAGGACGTTCCTCCGTACGCAGTAGTAGCCGGGATGCCTGCAAAGGTGATCAAAGAACGAAGACAGGATTTAAATTATAGTGCTGAATATTTTAGAAAGTTCCAATGAGTTACCTGATACAACAAAGTGCCTTTATCCTGCGGTTTCGCTACAAAGCGAAAGCAATGGGACTGCTGCGGAAAATCTGGTACCGGTTTCAGGGAATGAAGGTTGGAGCAGGAACGGTACTGCCAAAGATTTACGTGACCTGGCCGCACCAGGTGCTGATTGGCGCCAACTGCCTGCTGGAACACCAGGTATACTTTAAATACGATGGCATCTGGAAGAAAGGCCCCTCTATTGTTTTGGGGGATAAAATCTTCCTGGGAACAGGTTGTGAGTTTAATATCAACCACGGGATTACCATTGGAGATGATGCCCTGATTGCATCGGGCAGCAGATTTATAGACCATGACCATGGCTATGAACTGGGCATCCCGATGAACAGGCAGCCAGGAAACGGCAAACCGATCACGATCGGGAAGGATGTTTGGATTGGTTGTAACGCTGTAGTGCTAAAAGGGGTAGATATAGGTGAAGGAGCAATAGTGGCTGCCGGCGCGGTGGTAACTAAATCAATACTACCCAGAGAAATATGGGCAGGGATACCTGCCAGAAAAATTGGAGAAAGAAAGTGATAACTGTAGATCAAAAATGAAGATTATTTTCCTTTGCGGCTCATTAGAGCCGGGACGAGATGGTGTTGGAGATTACGTAAGATGTTTAAGTGCTGAACTTATTCGTCAGGGGCATCATATTGCCGCTGCGGGAATCAATGACGGTCATATTTCTGAAATGCAGAACAGTGGGTTGCAGGGGCCGGAAGCGCTTTCTGTACTGAGGCTGCCATCAAATCTGGCAGAGGAAGACAGGATGGCCTTATTAAGGGTTTTCATAGATTCTTTTAATCCCGAATGGATAAGCCTTCAGTTTGTTGCGTTTTCGTTTCATCCGAAAGGCCTCACATTTGGTCTCGCCAGTAAATTAAAGGCTGCCGGAAACGGAAGAAAATGGCAGATCATGTTTCATGAACTCTGGGTGGGCATGTCTGCTGAAGCCAGCAGAAAAGAAACCGTCTGGGGAAAAGTGCAGCTGCTGCTGATCAAATCAATGATCAGGAAAATACAACCAAAAGTGATCCATACCCAGTCTGATCTGTATAAAAAACAGCTGGAAAGAATTGGCAGTAGCGCAGAGCTGCTACCGCTGTTCTCTAATATTCAGGTAGTTGACCCTGAACAGATCAAAGCCAAGATCAGCAGAGGGATTAAGATTGAAAATAAGATCAGTATTGTAGTTTTCGGCGGTATTCACGTGGGCGGGCCAATTAGCCAGCTGGCGAAGGAAGCCAAGAAATATGCAGATAACCATGCGCTTGAGATTGAACTTGTGATAGTAGGCAGAAATGGTAAAGAACAGGAACGATGGGTGAAGGAATGGCAGAGCGCTGGTTTGACTATCACACAGATGGGCGAACAAAGCGCAGAACGCGTATCAGAAATTCTGAGCACATATGATTTTGGGTTTTTCACAACGCCTGTAGCATTGGTAGAGAAAAGTGGATCTGTAGCTGCAATGCGTGTGCATGGGATTCACTTATTATGTGTATCCCGCGAATGGAATGCCGAAGGGATAAAGACAGCAGATAATCCTTATGGGATTACTGAATATGAAGTGGGAGGCTTGGCTGCGTTTTTTGAGCAGAAGCCTGATTTCACTTATATGCCCACGATAAGTATTGTGGCTAAACAATTTATTGATAATTTATTGATAACCAGCTAATATGGCGAGTATACATTTTTTATTTACACACCGGGCCAAGTTTCCTTTTGGCTCCCGGCCTTTTTTTAAAAGCTGGGCAAAAAGGATACTGTTGATGCCCTCACTTGTGGTGATGAATTTAAAGCGGCAGCTGCTGGTGAGTAAAGGGGCGAAGATTAATGGCAGAGCCGAACTGGGAAAAATAAAGATTGATGGGCGTAAAAGTAACCTAAGTATTGGAAGTCAGTCTTTCTTAGGCCGGGTTACGATGGCACTGCATGATGAAATTATCATTGGAAACAAAGTTTGCATCAATGATGGGGTTGAGATTTTAACGGCTTCTCATGATGTAATGGACCCGGAATGGAAACATGTGAAGGGCAAAGTAATTATTGAAGATTATGCCTGGATCGGCACGGGCGCAATGATATTGCCGGGAGTAACGATTGGAAGAGGGGCAGTAGTGGGTGCCAGGGCAGTAGTGAGTAAAAACGTTGAGCCCGGTGCTATTGTGGTTGGTGTGCCAGCCGTACCGATTAAAAAGAAAAGAATTGAAAACCTGACTTATGATCCCTGTGAGTTCCTGGCCGCTAACCGCGCCTGGCTGATAGGGTAGATCAAATAACTGCTGAGAAAATGAAAATTGCCGTAACACATCCAACAGGTAACCGTAATGTAAGAGCCGTGATGTCTTCTTTTGAAGATGCCGGTGTGCTGGCTTTTTTTGGTACAACGCTGGCGGTAAATCCGGATCATTTCCTGCTGAAATTTTTACCGGCGAAGCTGAGAAAGGAGCTGATCAGAAGATCTTATCCCCTCAGTTACGGACTGATCCGAAGTAGGCCAACGCTTGAGGTATTACGGAATATATTGCCAAAACTTGGCTTTAAGAATGCCGTAGCACATGAAACTGGTTTTGCAAGTGTTGATAAGATTTATGAAGATCTCGATATGGCAACGGCCGCGATTTTAAAATCCGAAAACAGGAGACAGAAGATCGATGCAGTATACTGTTATGAAGATGGTGCGGCGGAGACTTTCATTGAAGCAAAGAAACAGGGTATGGAGTGTATCTATGACCTCCCTATCGGATACTGGCGGTCGGCAAGAAATCTGCTAACCGCAGAAAAAGAACGCTGGCCGGAATATGCATCAACTTTAGTGGGGTTCAGGGACTCTCAAAGAAAGCTGGACCGTAAAGACGAGGAACTCAGACTGGCGGAAAGGATATTTGTTGCAAGCAGTTTTACTGCAAAAACACTGAACGATTATCCTGGAAAACTGGCGCCTGTAGAAGTGATCCCGTACGGCTTTCCTCCTGTAGTTGAAGACAGGGAATATTCTCTTCCGCATAACAGGCCTTTGAAACTACTTTTCGTAGGTGGCCTTTCACAGAGAAAGGGTATTGCCGATCTGTTTGCTGCGGTAAAAAATATAGGTGATAGTGTCGAATTGACTGTAGTGGGCATGAAGATGAGTGTAGAATGCCCGGCATTGGATGTTGCGCTGAAAGAACATCACTGGATCCCAAGCCGCTCTCATCATGAAATTCTTGAGTTGATGAGAAGTCATGATGTATTTGTTTTTCCGTCACTGTTTGAAGGGTTTGGATTGGTTATTACAGAAGCGATGTCACAAGGCACACCAGTAATTACTACAGACCGAACAGCGGGGCCTGACCTGATTACACATGGTAAAGACGGGTGGATCATTGAAGCCGGATCTACAGAGGCATTACAAAAGCAAATTGAAGAACTGATTGCAAAGCCGGAAACAATTATTGCTGCCGGTAAAGCAGCCATGGAACGTGCTAAACAACGGCCATGGGAGAAATATGGACAGCAGTTGACGGCCGCTATAATGAGAGCTATATAATGATGAAAACAAAGGAAGACAAAAGTCAGCTCAAGAAAGCCATCTGGGCTTATTTCTTACTACTGATTTTTGAAGGCGCATTGAGGAAATGGGTACTTCCGGGATTAGCTACGCCTATTTTGCTGATCCGTGATCCTTTGGCTTTATGGATTATTTTTAAAGTATGGGAACAGGGTAAAATGCCCGATTCTATTTACCTCAAGGTTATGGTGATTCTTGGCACATTGGGCATATTTACGGCCCTGCTGTTTGGTCACGGAAATATCGCCGTTGCAATTTATGGTGCCAGAATACTGCTGATCCATTTCCCGCTGATGTTTGCTATAGGTAGGGCATTTGACAGGGATGATGTGCTGCAGATAGCAAGGACAATAGTCTGGATTGCCATCCCCATGGCAGTGCTCATTGCAATGCAGTTTTATAGTCCGCAAAGCTCATTCGTGAACAGGGGTGTTGGGGGAAATTTAGAAGGAGGGGGATTCTCTGGCGCAATGGGTTTCTTTCGTCCTCCGGGAACATTTTCATTTACAAATGGTCTGGTGTCCTTTTTCTCGCTTGCCGCAAGTATGGTAGTTTACTTCTGGTTGAACCAGGGAATTAACAGAACTGTACTGATTGTCGCTACACTGGCAATTATTGCTGCAATCCCACTATCCATTAGCAGGACTCTGTTTTTTAGTATTGGTGTAGCGCTTATGTTTGCGGTTTCTGCTACCCTGCTCAATGGGAAGAATACAGGCAAGGTTATCACTACTGGATTTATCCTTGTCGTTGCACTAGCTATACTCGGCCAAATAACATTTTTTCAAATGGCAACTGAAGCTTTTACAGAAAGGCTGACAGGCGCGAACGAATCTGAAGGCGGAGTTAAAGGTGTATTGGGTGACAGGTATTTCGGGGGATTAGGCTCTGCCCTGTCCAATTCGACTGAACAGCCGTTTTTTGGCTTTGGAATCGGAATGGGCACCAATGTGGGAAGTAATTTGCTGACAGGTGGAACAAAATTTCTGATATCAGAAGAGGAATGGGGCCGGGTTATTGGAGAAATGGGCGCAATCATGGGAATAGGGGTTATTTTAGTCAGGCTCGGACTGTCCCTGAAGCTTTTCATATTTGGTTACCGTCAAATGATCAGGGGTGACCTTCTTCCATGGATGTTGCTAAGCTTCGCATTGCTTGTTATCCCACAGGGACAATGGGCACAGCCTACTTCTCTGGGATTCAGTACTCTGATAGGAGGGTTACTGTTTGCTTCGTTCAGCAAGGCAAAATCATCAGAAAAAAACACCGAAGATACCAGTCATACAACTGTTGCAGCTGCTGCTGTAGGTTTAACAAAATATAAATATATACGATGAAGATAGTCTTTTTTGCCCATCCGTCATTCTTAGGCTCGCAGAGCATGCCCCGCTTCGTCAATATGCTTGCGCAGGGAATGGAAGCCCGCGGGCATAAGGTAGAGGTTTGGAGCCCTGAGGCATATTTCTCGAATATACCTGTAACCAAAGTTAAAAAGTGGCTGGGATACATGGATCAGTATCTTGTTTTTCCGCGGCAGGTGAAGCAAAGAGTGAAAAAACAGCAGGAAAAAGTCTTGTATGTTGTAGCGGATAACGCACTTGGCCCTTATGTGCCATTGATCGCTGATCAGCCACATGTAATCCATTGCCATGATTTTTTGGCCCAGCGCTCTGCATTGGGAGAAATTCCTGAAAATATGACCTCTGCAAGTGGTCAGAAATACCAGGCATTTATCCGACGGGGATACAGAAAGGGAAAGAACTTTATATCTGTATCGGAGAAAACAAGGAATGATCTGGCTGATTTTCTGCTTAACCTGCCGCTGCGCTCTGAAATGGTCTATAATGGATTAAATCCTTCGTATCAGCTGGCCTCACCGGCGGAGTCGAGATCAGCATTGACAGCAAATTTGGGAATAAACCTTGAAGCAGGTTATCTGCTGCATGTAGGAGGTAACCAGTGGTACAAAAACAGGATTGGGATCATAGAAATTTACGACCAGTGGAGGGAACGTTATGGTTTATCGCTCCCACTATTACTGATAGGGGAAGCACCTTCAGCTGCGCTTAAAGAAAGATATGAACGCTCACCGTACAAAAATGAAATCCACTTTTTAACTGGAGTGCAGGATGATACTGTAAGGCAGGCTTACTCAGGCGCAACAGTATTTATTTTCCCATCTATCGCTGAAGGATTCGGATGGCCGATAGCCGAGGCTATGGCATCGGGGACACTGGTAGTGACTACAGGGGAAAATCCCATGCTGGAAGTAGCTGGTGACGCGGCTTTCCTGATTGCAAGAAAGCCCTTTGAGAAAGAGAAACTTAAACAATGGGCTGCTGATGCTGCGGCCGTAGTAAACAAGGCTGTAAGCCTGGCTGACATTGAAAGGCAGGAAGCTGTTACAAAAGGAATAGAGAATATACAAAAATTTAAAGCCGCAGACGCTCTCGATGCGATTGAACGCATCTATATAGATGTATTTAACGATAAAGCTAATTAGATTATGAAGATACTGCACATTGTACCCTCTTATAAACCGGCATATATTTATGGCGGACCGATTGAATCAGTTTCAAAGTTATGCCAGGGCCTAGCTAAAGCAGGAAATGTGGTAGATGTATACACTACTACTGCAAACGGCAAGGTAGAATTGGAAGTTGAACCTGCTAAAGTAATCGACGTGGATGGGGTAAATGTGACTTATTTCAAGAGGGAAACCAAAGACCATACGCATATATCACTCGGATTATGGGTACACCTCTGGAAGAACGTAAAGTCTTATGATATTGTCAACATTCAATCCTGGTGGAGTTTTCTCGTGATTGTAGCTGCTTGTATTTGTCATGTGAGGGGGGCTAAAGTTGTTGTATCGCCCAGGGGAATGCTTAGTCCGTACATTTTTAAGTCGGGCCATGTAAAGAAAAAGAAGCTGATCCACGATTTTGTTGGAAGGTGGGCACTGAGGAAATCCTGGTTCCATGCAACTGCTGAAGCCGAGGTGATAGAATGCAAAAAGGTGATTCCGGGTTGGAAAGGGTTCATGATTGCAAATAATGTGACATTACCTGAGGTGCCGGTCATTAAAAAGGAAAATGAAGTTTTCACCATGATCTTCATGTCGCGCTTGCACCACAAAAAAGGAATAGAGATCCTCTTACACGCACTGACAGATGTAAATTTTCCAGTATTGCTGCAAATAGCGGGATCTGGTGATAAAGATTATGTTAAAAAACTGAAACGACTGGTGAGAGACCTGAAGATCGAAAACAAGGTAGAATGGTTGGGATGGGTGAACCGCGAGACAAAATTTGATATCCTGATGAATGCTGATCTTTTTGTGCTGACTTCAATGAATGAAAATTTTGCGAATGTGGTAGTTGAATCGCTGCACATGGGCACCCCGGTATTATTGTCACAGGAAGTAGCTCTTTCTGCCTTTGTTGCTGACCACCAGCTTGGCTGGGTATCTTCCCTGAGTACTAAAGATGTAACAGCGAAGATTGCCATGGCTAAAAATGATGTGGAGAAAAGGAAATGGATTGAAGATTCCGGCAGAAGGATTATTGAAGAAAACTTTTCTGAAAAGGTGCTGATAGCCCAATATATGGAACATTATCAAGAGGTTATAAACGATACTAATTTATAAAGCATGGAACTCATCAAATCAACTGTACTGCAGGCTTTAATTCTGACAAAGAATGAAGAACCTAATTTAAAAAGGGTGCTGGAGAAACTCAGCTGGCTGGAAAAAGTGGTGATTGTAGATAGTTACAGCACTGATGCTACTCTTGATATAGCTGCTTCATTCAGTAATACGGTGGTAGTGCAGCGTCCTTTTGATTCCTTTGCCAGCCAGTGTAATTACGGGTTGGGATTGCTGGATTGTGAATGGGTACTCAGTCTTGATGCTGATTATGTGCTGACAGACGACTTTATTGCGGAAACCAAAAAATATGTGACTACAGGTGACAAAGCAGCGTACGCCACCAGCTTTAAATTTATGGTTTTTGGCAAACCCTTACTGAAAGATAATACAACGCCGCGCCCGGTACTGTTCAGAAAGGAAGCCGGAAGTTATTTTAATGATGGCCATGCCCACCGTTTATTGCTAAAGGGTGTACAGGGAAACTATAGTTCTTTTATTTTACATGACGACCGTAAATCTTTGAGCAGATGGTTGAGTAACCAGGATGGTTACTCTGTAAAGGAATGTGAGAAACTGACCCACCATACCAATGGACCGCTGCCATTGAGCGGTAAGATCCGCAAAACAAAAATACTTGCCCCCTTTATGGTGTTTTTTTATTCATTATTTATCAAGGGATTGATATTTAATGGCTGGAGAGGATGGCATTATGTGCTGCAGCGCACAATGGTAGAAATAGTAATAGCGCTGCGCGTTATTGAAGAAGAAAAGTTAAAGAAAGATATAGAGCTGTAATGATGGAAGAACTGAACCGCTCAAAAGTAAAGCTGGGGAATTTTGATTCGACCGTAGGGTTGGACAGGGGGGCAGGCAAAATAAAAGAGATCTGCTGGTATTTTACCAAGATGATCTTCTTTTTATCGGCAGTTCCATGGCCAAGTAGCATAAAGTGTTCCCTGCTGCGATTATTTGGTGCAAAGGTGGGTTCTGGGTTAAATATAAAGCCAAGAGTGAATATCCATTTCCCCTGGAAGCTGGTAATAGGCAATGATGTGTGGATAGGCGAAGAAGCTTTTCTGCTGAATTTTGAACTGCTGGCGATTGGCAATGATGTGTGTATATCACAAAGGGCATTTCTGTGTGGGGGCAATCATGATTTCAGAATTCCTGAAATGCCCTACCGTAACGGGCCGATTACGCTGATGGACGGAGCATGGATCGGTGCCTCTGTGTTTGTTTCGCCGGGAGTGACAATTGGTACAGACAGTGTGATAACAGCAGGTTCGGTGGTGACGGGAAATATTGCTCCAAATGGTATATATAAAGGAAATCCAATAGTTTATATCAAACAAAGATGGTCATGAAAAAAAAGATATTGGTTTTAGGAATTAACTGCTTGCCAGAACTGACCGGGATAGGTAAGTACACAGGAGAAATGATCTCGTGGATGGCAGAACAGGGCCATGATGTGACGATGGTAACAGGCTTTCCCTATTATCCGAACTGGAAAGTCCAGGAGCCTTATAAAGGAGACTGGTACAAGTCTGAAACGATGTTTGGAGGAAATTTAAAGATTCACAGGTGTCCGCTTTACATTCCATCCAAACCATCCGGTCTAAAACGGCTGATACACGAATCCATATTTTTTATTTCGGCAGGTTTTGTGGTTTTAAAGATGCTGTTTAGACCTAAGCAGGATCTGATTTTTGCAATTGCTCCACCCTTTCATTTGGCCATACTGGCTTTATTTTATCGTTTTTGCCGGGGCGGTCGTATCATTTATCACGTTCAGGATCTGCAGATTGAGGCAGCCAAGGAATTAAAAATGCTGCGGTACAAATGGATGTTTGATATTCTTTTTGCTATCGAATACTTTATTCTCCGGAAAATGGACTTTATCAGTACCATTTCTGAAGGCATGATGAAAAAGGTGGGACGCAAGATTCCTAAGGACGTGATGTTCTTCCCGAACTGGGTGGATACAGAGACTTTTTACCCCCTGTCTGACCGTCACTTGCTGAAAACAAAATGGGGGTATGAGACAGACGACCAGGTAGTATTATATTCTGGAAGTATAGGTGAAAAGCAGGGGCTGGACAGCCTGATCAGAATTGCGGACCGACTAAAAGACAGGAGGAACATAAAATTTGTGATCTGCGGAACGGGACCTTATAAAGCCGAACTTATGAAGATGGCTGAGGAAGCCGGATTCAAAAACCTGGCATTTCTGCCTTTACAGGGTTTTGATGTATTCAATGAATTTCTAAATATGGCAGATATTCACCTTGTTTTGCAAAAAGCTAATGCGAGTGACCTGGTGATGCCATCCAAGCTGACGGCTATTTTAGCTGTAGGCGGACTGGCACTGGTAACCGCTAATCCGGGAACAACACTGCATGATGTAATCAAAGCCCACGGCATGGGTGTGATTATTGAGGCTGAAAAAGAAACCTTACTGGCTGAGGCAATTATTGAGATTACTGAAAATGACTTTGAACCCTGCAGGAGGAATGCAAGGGTGTATGCTGAAAAGTATCTGGACAAACGTAATATACTGCCGGAAATGCTGGAATATGTGTCTGATATAAATAACCACAATTGATGGCTAAATCTATTTTTATGAAAAACTTTCTATGCGTTATCTTTTTAATGCTGCTGCAGATAACGCTAAAAGCCCAATTTTTGGATTCTCTGCAATTACAGGTGGGAACAATAGCCTCTTTGGCATCTAAAGACTATATGCCTTTATGGCTCGTATCCAATCGCTTTGGAATTATCACGGATAAAAAATCTGATTTTTCTACCCATGTAAGGGTAATAAACAGCAACCGGATTGGTCCGGCAGTTTCGATTTATGATGAAGATGACCGGGGAATTTACTTCGATTACGGCCTTGATGTGTACAACAATAACAGTTTCAAAAAAAATATAATACAGGAAGGTTACCTGAAGGTAAGATATAAAAACCTGACTTTTAGTGGCGGAAGGTTTAAACAGATTATTGGTGAGGTTGACCATGACTTGTCTTCGGGCTCGTTGGGAGTGAGTGGAAATGCCCTGCCTATCCCAAAACTCAATTTGGCACTGGAATACACAGATATTCCTTTTACCAATGGCTGGATTCAGTTTAAAGGGATGATCAGCCACGGCTGGATGGGAGACGAACAGTTTATGAAGCATGCTTACCTGCATGAAAAAAACATCTATTTCAGGATCGGAAAAAACAAATTGAAACTCTACGGTGGTATACAGCACTATGCCGTTTGGGGTGGAGGCAGAGATGATTTTTTCAAAACCGATAACTCCTTCAAGGGATGGCTTAATGTTGTAACTGGCATTGAGGCGAATGATGGAAGTGTTGTTAACGGCTCAAATCCGAACAGGCCGGGCGATCAGCGCGGGGATATCGAATTTGGTGCGGAATGGGAAAATGACAACATTAAATTTCAGCTGAACAATCAAACGCCCTTTGACAGTGGTCAGGGTATTGATATTAGAAATATTGACCGCTTGCTCAGTCTGAACATCACCAATAAAAAGGAGGGTGGGATTTTGAAAAAGTTAACGCTGGAATTTATTCATACAACGCAGAGCAATGACTTTTATGTAGCCCAGTTTAGGGAGAGCTATTACAATAACGGAATATACAGGACTGGCTGGGAATACAACAGGCAGATCATCGGTACTCCCTTATTTATCAATAGATCGAGAGGTTCAAAATATTTTGACAGTATAGAGCCCTATGACTGGGATGCACCACAAAGTACAATCTATGCCAATTCTAATATCATTGGCAACAGGATTCTGGGAGGCCATGTAGGAGCTTTGTACCAGATAACAGAGAAGATCACGGGAAAGTCTTTGATTACCTATACCAAAAATTATGGTTATTTTGGGAAAAATGTTTTTAGCCCTTACAAAAATCAGTGGTATAGTCTGCAGGAAGTGAGCTGGACGATTCCAAAAACAAAGCTGTCTTTTACAGGTGCTATAGCTTATGACTTTGGCGATTTATCTACAAACTTTGGAACATTATTAGGTCTGCAGTGGCAGTTGAGAAATTAATATAAAAAATTCTTTATCTTAGAGGTAAGATTATTAGGAATGAGAAAATTTTAATTTATCTTTAGGGATAAGCTCAGCAAATATGAAAACTCTCTCAAAACCACTTTTCATCTCCGTCATTTTTAACATTGTGCTTTTCCTTTCTGTGATTCATTATATCCGGAAACAGGGGGGTATTAGCCTTTTTAGTTCAACTTTCAGTAAGCCTGTTGCAGTTTCAGACCGGTATTACTATGCCAAAACCAGTTTATTTAATATGCTGCCGAATGAGAAGGAGGAAATTCTTTTCATTGGAGATAGCTTGACGGATTACTGTGACTGGTATGAGCTTTTTGGAAACACAAATATACGCAACAGGGGAATAGCCGGGGATTATATCGAAGGCGTTTCGAAACGCGTAAAGGATGCGCTGAAGTCAAAACCTAAAAAGGTTTTTCTGATGATTGGCATTAATAATCTTGTCCTTATCCACAATACCCATGAAGAGGTATTGACTGCTTACGATGAGCTTATGAGTGCAATTAAAAAAGCCTCGCCCTCAAGTAAGGTATTTATTCAAAGTATCCTGCCCGTTAATGGGAATCTTCAGGAGATCAATAAAAATATTGTAGTTATCAATAGAGGTCTCATAGAGCTTACGAAAAAGTATAATTTTCAATACATCAACCTGCATGATTCGTTCCTGGATAAGGACAACTGTTTAAATGCAATTTACTCCGGTGATGGACTGCATCTGAATGGGAAAGGATATGATATCTGGAAAAATAAGATAAGTGATTTTGTCAATGAATAGGGTGCAGCAACCTTTGCCTCTGTCCGTAATGACCACCGTAAGTGCTTGAATCCCAATGAAAGAATGGTGTTCTCTTTATTGGAAACACTTTTGTTTTTCGCTAGAATAGAAGTGTAGCATGAGGCACTACTGTCTGTATTTCTATCGGGTTGTTTACAAAAGTAGCCACTTATGTTGAGAAATGTCCATTTAATATTCCCCCCGGGGTATTTATTGTCCATTCATCAATAATTCTCCTGTATTTTGGCGTTAATTTTGCGTTATAAAATTATATCTATGTATGGCTTTCCTGTCTGCGGAAATGAAAATACTTGTAATTATCACCGGTTATTGAGTGATTGTTAATCTAAAGTTTACTAAATAAGAAATGTAGACTTTTTTTATTTAATTATAGCGATTTTCGTATATTCGAAACAATTATTTTTGGTTTAAATTTAATCGCTCCCTTGGTATAATTCTTGTTACAGAGTTCCTTTAATTTAATGTTTTAGTATGTCAATTCAAACCCGCTACCTTTATTTACTTAGATACATATTGCCGGTTACAGACATTTTAATGCTCAATATGATTTATGTACTTGCCTATTATTTTACGGGGTACATGGGAAGAGGAGTGAGCGAAGAGTTACAGAAACATTATCTGGTGGTATGTAACCTGCTTTGGTTTTTAAACACGGCGGTCTTCAATTTATATTCAGAGTACAATGCAAGAAAGATCGAAAGGATTTACAGAGGGACTGCAAAAAGCCTGTTGCTGCATTTTGTGATTTTTTCACTTTACCTCCTGTTTGCAAAAGACTACGAGTTTTCAAGAAGTTTCCTGATCTCATTTTACATCTTCCTGTTCATAGGGTTTATGCTAAATAGATTTATCGGAACCTATATCCAGCATGTGCTGATCAGTAAATTTCATTCGACAAGAAAAGTTGCCGTGATGGGTGATAATGATACAGGTCTGCGGGTAGCCGCTTATCTCCAAAAACAAAGGAATATCGATTTTTATGGATTTGTAGGTGACGATGCCAGTATCTACGGTGATGGCAACGGCAGTATTTCTCCTGAGGCTTCAGCCAGGTTACAAGAGGCGGCAACATATGGAGTAAAAGACCTGTATGTATCTGTAGCTCCTTCAAGGATGCGTGAAATTGGCCCGCTTGTAATGGAAGCTGACAAGCAGTTGTTACGTTTAAAGTTTATCCCCGATCTTGCAGGTGCTTTAGCAGCCCCTTACAGAATTAGTTATATGGGAGGCGAATTCCCTATTATTACTTTAAGGCATGAACCACTTGAAAGTATGGGTAACCGTTTTAAGAAACGTGCCTTTGATATGGTATTCAGTGCCTTTGTTATTGTCTTTGTACTGAGCTGGCTTTATCCGCTTATTGGCCTGCTGATCAAATTGCAAAGCAGTGGCCCTGTAATGTTTAAACAACAGCGCAGCGGCATAAACGATGAACCATTCTGGTGTTATAAGTTCAGAAGCATGAGGATGAACAACGATAGTGATAAGGTACAGGCTACAAAAGGAGATAACAGGATCACGCCTATAGGCAGGATTTTACGTAAAACAAGCCTGGATGAAATGCCGCAGTTCTTTAACGTCTTTCTTGGCAATATGAGTGTGGTAGGCCCCAGGCCTCATATGCTGCGCCATACCGAAGAGTACAAAAAAATTATTGGCCAGTATATGGTGAGGCAGTTTGTAAAGCCAGGCATCACCGGTTGGGCACAGGTTAATGGCTACCGGGGTGAAACCAAGGATGACTCTGCCATGGAGAAAAGAATTGAACACGATATCTGGTACCTGGAGCACTGGAGCAATATGCTGGATGTAAGGATTATATTTTTAACAGTGATTAATGTTTTCCGCGGTGAGGAAAATGCTTATTAAGCTGAAAACAATATCAATTAATAGCTGTTATAACTTGATGTACTTGCTGAGGCTATTATCTGATGGAAATGTGATAAATTCGATTTCTGTTTAGTAGTTTTAGAGAAAATACACACCCCTAATCTCTTATAAAAAAAAATATACACTGAAAAAAATATGTCTGAAATCAAACCTTCTTTAGTAATTCTGGCTGCTGGAATGGCTAGCCGTTATGGTGGAAACAAACAAACTGAATCTTTTGGCCCTTCTGGCGAAACCATCATGGAATACTCTATCTATGATGCTATTAAAGCTGGTTTCGGTAAGGTGATTTTTATTATTCGTGAAGAATTTGCGGAATCTTTCAAATCGGTGATCGAACCGAAATTAGCTGGGAAAATTGAAACTGATTATGTTTATCAGTCTCTGGAAAGCTTTAGCGGTGGTCGCGAGATCCCTGCCGGCAGAACCAAACCTTTTGGTACTATGCATGCCTTGCTTTGCTGTAAGGATGTATTAGATGCTCCTTTTGCGGTAATTAACGCAGATGATTTCTATGGTTTTGATGCCTTCAAACAAGCGTATGACTATTTAGTTGACGGTATTGAAAAAGGTAAATATGCTTGTATCGGTTATGAACTGAAAAACACTTTAAGTGATAATGGTTCTGTAACAAGAGGTGAGATCAATGTTGATTCTTTGAAGAACATCATAAGTATTACTGAACGTAAGGAAATTTATAAAAAAGACGGTAAAGCTTTTACTCCTGATGGAGGCTCTGATGTTGAACTGCCTTTGGATACTAAAGTAAGTATGAACTTTTTCTGTTTCACACCTGACTTTGTAAACTGGTCTGAAGATGAATACTACAAATTCCGTGATGCAAATGCTGCTGAACTGAAAGCAGAGTTTTTGATTCCTGAAGTTGCTGATATCCTGATTAAATCTGGTGAGGGTGTTGTGAAGATGATCCCTACCGAAGCTGTTTGGTTTGGCGTAACTTTTAAGGAAGATGCTCCTGTTGTTAAGGCACAGTTGCAAAAACTAATAGACGAAGGCACTTATCCTGAGAACCTTTGGGCATAATAGATTACCCTGTCATTTAATCTGATTAATAAATAAGCCTTAGCACTGACTGTGCTGAGGCTTATTTATTTACATATATCAGTGAATATTAATATTGTTCTTTATGCGTTAATGTAAAATATCTGGGATTTAAGTCAATTAATTAAAAAAAAACTATAGGTTCCAGATGTGAAATGGCATCTTGTGATGAACTATTGCCCTAACTAATCACTCATGTTTAATAAACTAACGCTCTCCCTCTCAATTATTCTTCTCATATCCCTGGTTGTAAATGCATTAACTGTTCGGGAAATCATTAAATATGAGCCAGCGAAATATAAATTCCGGTTTTATAATAATTTTAAACAGAAAGGCTGGTTAGATAAAAGCTTTGGCGTGGAGAAATTATCGGCTGATAGTACGGCGTACATAATGACACTGGGGCAGTCAAACTCTGCAAACTCAAGTAACGCTCTGGATACAGCTTCAACAAATGCTTACAGCTATTACAATGGGCAATTGTACAGGGCACAGGATCCAATGATTGGCTGCAGTGGCGATGGAGGCAGTGTATGGCCTGTGCTGGCAGATAAAATTATTCTGGCCAAGAAGTATAAAAAAGTAGTTATTATACCAATAGCAGTAGGCAGTAGGGAAGCAGAAGTATGCTGAATTGTGGCATAAAGCCCTATTTGCTAAAGATACAGATAAATGAGTTATTTATCGTGCAAAGATCAGTGCCAGCAGCCCCGTCATAAACTTGGTAAAAAAATGAAATTCGTAGATAGGCCTGAAACTTTTTTGAGTGAGTGGAAAATAGTGTGCCGCCCAATCCCCGGCTTGGGAAAGCAATTCCCTATCTGTGATTTCATGGGAATACCATTCTACCACTTCTGCTTTTTTTACAGGCTGGATATGTCCAAGAAATTCGTGTTTGTGATAAACCGAAAATAATGAATAATCCTCATATACAGGCTCAATTAGCAATTTGCCCATAAAATGCTGGCACATCACTTCAATTTCTATTTTTTTCATCTGGGCTGAGAGGTTAACTTGGTTACTTAGTATAAAACAATAATATAGCCAGCTATTTTGGCAAAGATGATTCAGGGTTATCTTTTAGAATTCATTGCAGCCATCATCAAAAATTTATATATTAACACAATTACTTTACTCATACAGCAATAAAAACACAGCTCCCAATTTCCATTTGCATTCCGACCTATAATCTACCTGACTACCTGCTTCAGGCATTTCGATCCTGTATTGAGCAAACTGTTAAACCCCTGGAACTTATTATAGGAGATGATTCCATCAATGAAAATACGGGTTAAGCTGGTTAAGGAACTTATTAGAGAGATGAATATCAAGGTTAAGTATTTTCATAATGTGCCTTCGCTAAAACAAGCATTGAATGTAAATGACATGTTTGCAAAAGCAGAAGGTGAATTTATTGTTTTACTGCACGATGATGACCTTTTGCTACCGAATGCATTGGAAGACCTGTACAACTGTTTTGTTCAAAATGAAAGTATTGAGGTAGCGTTTGGAAAACAATACCTGATGTCGGAGTCAGATGTGGTGGACGATAAAGGTTCTGAGGTCATCAACAACGTATTCTACCGGTCTGGGTAGCACATTTTATTAATTTTGCATAGCTTAGAATTTAGCTAGGATAAAGGCTACGAGGCCAGTCATGAACTGTGTAAAAAACTTAAAATCATAAATTCTTTTGAAACTCTGATCAGTAAGCGGAAAATGATAAGCTGCCCATTCACCAGCTTGCCCGAGAAGTTCTCTGTCTGTAATTTCATGAGAATACCAGTCAACTGAATTGCCATTCTTTACTGGTTGAAGATATCCGATAAACTCATGTTTGTGATAGACCGAAAACAGGGAGTGATCCTCGTATACAGGTTCTAAAAGTAATGCGCCCACATAATGCTGACACATGACTTCAATTTCGATGGCTTTCATTGTTGCTGGTTAGTAAGCGTACTTACGATAAATGTTTAGCCATGGATTATAGTGTGACAATTACTTTCTCCAGATTTAATCAGCACTATATTGTTTGTATATTAGATATTGACAAAACAAATGCTTAGACATACTTATGCAGAATTTAGCGTTTTTCCGTCATCCTCATGAACTGAGCTGGGGGTACCTGATGTCAACTCATATATTTTCTCGATCACCTCTTTATCAACCAGTTCATCAAATTTCCGGGCGAACAAATCTTTTGAGGCCATGATTCTGTCAAGATCTTTCATTGTCAGGACATTGGGGTGTGCCGTTTTTTTCTCCCATTCAGTATAACGCAGGCTGTCGCTCTCGATATTGGTGATGCAATTGGCCAGAATGGTTTGCACCCAAAGTTCATCACCGCTCTCTGTGTATTTAAAGGTATTCAGGAAATTTGGATTTTCGTGCAGATACTTGAAAATCTGGTTCATTGCGTCGTTGTTGATGTTGATCCAGTTCCATCCTCCATAATATTGAACAGGATAGAGTTTTCGTTTGATACCAACACTTCTCTGGAACTTCCTCAACGCAGTATAAAGCTTTCTTCTGAGCATGCCCAGATCTCTTGCCTCAAAATGAATTCCATGGTAATAATCAATCCGGTCAAATCCCCCATTCTGATCGGCCCAGTCGGCACGGGGAAGGGGCTCAAAATTTACAAAATTAAGCTCCTTGTTTTGAGTGATAAAATCAAGGAGCTGATCATTGCTTTTAATCGGGAGATCCTGACCGCTGATCAGCAGGTAATAATCATATTGTTTTTTCCATGCAGCAGTGTATAGTTCCAGCGTTGCATCGATCTGAAGATGACTTCCCCAGTGCACTTCGTGACGCTTTACGAAATGAACATTGGGATAAGTGCTGAATATGTTCACGTCAAGCTTCCACTTCCGGTCTGCATGAATGTAGATATCAAATGTTTCACTGAGCCTGCGTACTAATTTCTCTAGCTGCCAGACATTCTTGTGTGCCAATATAAGTATCGCTGTCTTCATACAAAGAAATGGAGGGTTAATATTACTCAATAACACTTAAAATGCTTTGTAGTTTTAGGTTAACTACCTGTTTTCTAAGATTTAAATACGTGATTTTACTCCTGTTCTGCCTGTTTGATGATGTCTACGATAATCTCATTCAGTTCATCTGCTGAAACAATCAGGTAATCAAGGATCTCTGATCTTTCCTCTCCGTCCTGCATGCCAGCGATTAAACTGGATAGGCTCATTACGCGTGCAAGTGGTGCCCTCACTTTATGGCTCTGAATCCAGGCGATATGCTTGAGCCTGTTGTTCTGCGCCTCAATACTGGTGACATACTTTACCCGCTCGGTAATATCTGTAGCCAGCACAAGCAGCCCTGTCTTCCCGTTAACTTCAATCGGATTACTCCTTACTTCAACATGAAACGTTCGCTTGTTCTTCTTTGAATGAATCGTATTTCCTTAAAGGATTTTTGATTTTTCCGGTAGCTGCCAATCATCCTGAGGCTTTGCTTCATATCGTTTTGAGGGCGAAGATCTTCGAGTGTAAGTTGCATAAATTCCTCTCTTGTGTAACCATACAACCTGAGCGCAGCATCGTTGACCTGCAGGAAATGAAGCGTTGATGTATCATAAACCCACATTGGACTGGGATTACTGGCAAAAAGGTACCGGTAATAATCCTCAGACTCCCTGAGTTTATTATTCAGTTCTGCGATCTCCAAAGCCTCATCTTCGAGCTGCCCCTGTAATTCACTTTCCCTGACGATAATCTTTTCCAGTCTGCGGATGGTGCGCTGTATAAGGATGAGGGTTACGAGATTGATGAAAAGCAGCGTAGAGGTATGATTTAGCCATGAGATAGGCGTAAAGTGCTGCAGAAGTGGTGTTGGAATGAGCCGGTGGTAGATAACAAAGGCCAGGCTTATAAAAATAATGAAATTTGCCAGGAGAAAGTAATAAATCCTGTTGCCTTTAAACAGGAACACTGTAAATGTGCAAGTGCAGGTGAAATACAGTAGTCCGGGTCCTTCTGCACCTTGTATAAGAAGTGTAACAAGTGCAAACACGTAGAACATGACGGTAACAAAGATCTTTTTAAATCCAATGGTTAATCTACTTTGAAACAAGGCACCCACCAGTACCAGATAAAACACGAGGTCAAAAGCGGCAATAAGAAGATGATCTTCCAGCAGGCCAAGCCAGATTCGGGAAGCCATAGCCAGGAAGCTTACCGGCAGCAGATACACTATGATCTTTACAAACGAAAGTTCCCTCCAATAGCTGACATCTCCCTCATCATACCGGGTTTGTATGCCCATGATTTCGTGGATATATCTAGCGTAGCGAAGCCACCAGGACCCGAGAACCTTTTGTAAATCTTCTACCATGCAATCATTAGACCTGCTGAGGAAATAGGAGTCATAACACTCTAAGGTAGCAACTTGTATTTGAATTTCTATAATGATTTAGCTATTGTTTTAGCCATAGTCCGAGGGCTTCGTCGGTAAGTTGTCTGACACGTTTGTAGGCAGGGGGAATATAATCATCCGGGCAATGGAAAGTGGCAAGCCTGGTACCCGCAGGTTTATCGTCCAGCAGTTCATAGAACAGCGACAAATATTCATCGTAGATTTCTGCGGAAGTTTGGACCAGGTTATCGATTGGTTTGTGGTGGACTATATTTTCACTGAAAGAATTGTAAAAGTAAAAGTGATCAAACTGATCCATGTTGAGCGTTGTAAAATTAGCATGGATGAACTTTACATTTGTGGTGTTTGTTGCATTTTGGGCAATTAGCGCCTCGTCTATAAGGGCTTGACGCTGTTCAACGCCATAAAAAATATGCTCGGGAAAATAATGTGCAGCAGTAATACAAAATTTCCCGACGCCGCTGCCAATGTCAAGAATGTGTTTCCCTGAACCCGAGGTAAGATGCTTTGCGGCCTGTTTCGCTACATCTATAGGTGTCCAGTGCATAGAAGAGAGTTGCTGTGCCCGCAGGGAATACAAACTGTCGAACGCTGCATCGCTGGAAAATATGTCATTTGTACCGGATGGTATGCCCATTGTTTAAAATTGGAGTAACTTTTGCTAAAATATAAACTAATCAATATAAAACCTACGATAATGAACAAGCATGTAAAAATGGGATTTCGGGAATTGGTATTTGGAAAGGTTCAACATTTTAACAGTTTGGTTTAGTATTTTATGTCCTTTCTAAAAGAGTACTGGTGGAAGATCACACGCCTGATTGAAACAGCTGTGTTGCGGAAAGCAGACCCCTCTGAAGAGGAGCATGTTTTCTGGCGAAAAAAACTCTTTACCAATATGATAAGCTATGCTTTTATCGTTAGTATAATAGCATTTGTTTCATCCACGAGTTTTGGTATTTTTGCCGGCAGTACTGTAGTACAATGGTTTAACATCGTGTTTGGCTTTGCTTTGCTATATATTATTTTCAATAAAAAAATCATGATTCAGACCAGGAAAATAATCGCTCTATTTCTTCTCTATGTTTTGGCGATCATTTATATCGCTGTACTGGGGTCAGAAGGGCCGGGTGTATTGTACCTGATCATCATTACCATTTTTTGTGCAATGATCTTTCCACGTCCGGTAGCATATTACCTGGTGGGATTGAACGTCTTGATCTGTGCAGCTTTTGGCGCGGTGATCCATTACAAATTATTTGATAGTCCCTTGCTGGACAGTTATGACCTGCCTTTATGGGCATCGTACTCCGGAAACCTGATCTTTGTAAGTCTGATCAGTGTGATGCTGGTGAGCAAGGTACTGAACGGACTGGAACAAACCATTCAGAAGGAAGCCAAACTGGTTTCGAAGCTGGATGCTTCTGAAAAATATTACCGCACCACCTTTGAGGCAAACCCGGTTCCCATGTATGTATTTGATATGGAGAACGGACGTTTCCTTCATGTAAATGAAGCTGCGATTGCCAAATACGGTTATACAAAAGAAGAATTTCTGCGGATGAATATCAACGATATCCGCCCGCAGACAGAAACCAGCAAGCTGCTGGATTTAAACAGCATGATCAGGAGCCGTGATTATTCTGGTGTACTGATTCATATCAATAAAGATAATGACGCCTTCCCGGTTGAGATTGAAACCAATGTGATCAGGTTTGAAGAACGTGAGGCCAGACTGGTACTGGCTACGGATGTGTCAGAACGGATCAACTACATCAAAGAAATTGAGCGCCAGAACAAAGACCTTAAAGAAATCGCCTGGATACAGAGCCATATGGTAAGGGCCCCTCTGGCAAATATCATGAGCCTGACAGAGTTCCTGATCAAGTATCCAGGAGAGGATACGCAGGAAACGCTGACCTTCCTGAAAGATTCATCGCAAAAACTAAACGTAGCGATCAAAGCTATTGTAGGCCAGGCAGATGGTTCCGGGCTTGCGGGCTAAAAGGTTTTCAATTCTGATTAATGAACAAAAGGAACGCTGTCCGCTGCCGGATAGCGTGTTTGAATATGCAGAAAAAATGATATCTTGGGTTTAGAATAATAAGTTGGTTTTCTTTGTAGTAAAGAACCAATCTTATAATTAGATTTGTACTCTTAGAATTGTGATCACTCCTGCTTATGATTAACATCCCATCACTGAATAATGAAGCCGAAAGAATAGATGCGCTTTATGTGTTGGAAATTTTAGATACCGGAAAAGAAGAAGAATTTGATAATATTGTGAAGCTCGCATCTATCATTTCACATTCACCCGTTGCTGCGCTCACTTTTGTAGATGCGGATAGAATCTGGTATAAAGCTAAGCAGGGTATAAATTGTGAGGAGACTCCAAGAAATAATGATGTAGCAGATACTTACCCTTTTTTCGTTGCCATTCCTATAGTAGTGAATAAACACCTGGTTATCGGTCACCTCAGTGTAGCAGGTTTTGAGGCACTGACGCTGACCCAGGAACAACATAAAGGACTGGCTTTACTGGCTCAGCAGGTAGTAACGCTGCTACAAATGCGCATGCCGGTTATCAATAACAGTATCAAGGAATTTTACGAAAGCATCCTCAATAATATCCCCCAGGATATAGTGGTTTTTGATGCCGACCACAAATATCTTTTTGCCAATCCCGGTGCCATCAAAAATGAAGAATTCCGGAAATATATAATAGGTAAGGACGATTTTGAATATGCAGCTTACAGAAACCGTGATCCGAAGATCGCTGAGGCGAGACGTGCTCAGTTCCTGGAAGTGAAGAACTCTGGGAAGGCCATCGGCTGGGAAGAAAGCCAGACGGATCCTGAAGGAAATGTGATCACCTTTTTACGCAGGATGTTCCCTATGCATGATGAGCAGGGGAAATTTATCATGGTAATTGGTTTTGGAATTGATATTAGCGAACGGAAGTCGCTGGAGGAAAAACAAAGTCTGATTATGGAGCGGCTCGCAATACAGAATACACAGCTGATCGACTTCTGTAATGTTGTATCGCATAACCTGAGAGGCCCGCTGATTAATATGGCTATGCTGGCTGAGTTTATCCAGGAATCTGAAGATGTTGAAGAACAGAAATTATTGGTTTCGAAACTGGAACCTGTAATTGACATCCTGAAAAGCACTTTTAACGAACTGGTAGAATCCATACAGATCAGACAGGATAACAATGTGAAATCTGATAACCTGAACTTTGCGGCCTGCCTGCAGGAAGCACTGGACGGACTGGTAGAGGAGATGCGGAAGACCGAAGCTAAAATCTCGATAGATTTTGAAGATGCCCCGGCTATTATCTATCCGCATAAATACCTGGCCAGTATTTTTTATAACCTGATCAGCAATGCCATCAAATATCAGAGCCCGAACAGGAAACTTTCACTGAACCTGACATCCAAAATAAAGGAAGGCAATATCGTACTTACCGTAAAGGACAATGGTCTGGGTATAGACCTGCTGAAACATAAAGACAATATCTTTAAAATCGGCAAGGTGTTTCACCGCCACCCTGATGCGAAGGGTTTAGGCCTGTTTATGACCAAAACTCAGGTAGAAGCCATGGGAGGAAAGATCTGGGTAGAAAGTCTGCCGGATGAAGGTTCTACCTTCACGGTAGAATTTGTAAATCAAAATATGAACTGGTAATGAAGAAAGTTTATCTCATTGATGACGATGACATCTATGTGTTTCTTACCAGGAAAACCATTTTGAAGGTAAGACAGGATGTAGACGTGGAGGTTTTCTCTGATGGCTTGCAGGCAATGACGCACCTGAGGGCAATCCAAAATCAGCCTGAGCTGCTGCCGGACGTGATCTTTCTGGACCTGAATATGCCGGTGATGGACGGATGGGGGTTTTTGAAAGAATACCAGGAACTGGCTCCTGCCTTTGCCCGGAAAAATGAACTGTATATTGTCTCTTCGTCTATCTCTCCTCATGAAATGGAACGCTCCAAAGGTATCCCGGTCGTATCTGAATTTATTATCAAACCTCTTGTTAAGGAGAAATTTCTTGAAATTATCGGTAAAATATAATTAGTTACCCATATTTGTTATTCTTATATATAAATAACTCTATTCATTAACCCTAAAAAAATCTTTGTAGATAACTCAAAAATCTAGTTTAGATCAATGTTTCAATAACGTTCTGTCAATCTCGACATTATCAAAAAAAGGGCATTTAATTTAAGGTGGGCAACAGTGCAGGAAGGGGCTTCTCAGGTCTTTTACTTGCAAGCCAATACTTTTCCGGCTGGTCAGCAGAAATCAATCCTGAATTTCCCTGGTTTTACTGCTAAAACGATTATTTTCCCGGTAAAATGAGGATTTTTGTGCCGCTTTGTAACATCAAGATATGTCTGTTCATTGCTTCATAATGAATGAACGGAATGAATGCTACAGGTGAAACCCCTAATCCTTAACTTTATCCTATTATCGTCTGAACTATCTGTACGATAAGAGCTAAGGAGGCAAAGTTTATGATCAAAGTGGGTATAATTGACGGAAATCTGCAAAGCAGAGGTATGATGCGTGTGATGCTGGATCATCAGCAGCAGTACAATTTGAAGGTTACGCTTGAAGCTGGTTGTATGGGAGAATGCAAAAAGGTACAGCCATCGCAGGAGCCCAATGTAATGCTGCTTGATATTGAAGAAAACGGTGTGGAATCGATTATGGAGATCTACCGCAAATTTCCCAATACTAATGTAGTGGTGTATAGTAATATTCAGGATCATAACAGTGTACTTGCCTGCGTGAAAGCAGGTGCAATGGGCTACCTGACCAAGGATACCTGTGTGAATGAGGTGATCTCTACAATCGTCACTACACATAAGGGAGGTTCTGTGTTTAGTCCTTCGATATCAAGAAATGTGATTCAGCACGTACAGCAGACAATAGATTATCAGAGTAACCTCAGTTTCAGGGAACGCCAGATTGTGGAAGGTCTTAAAAACGGGTTGAGCTATAAGCTGATCGGTTATAAATATGGGATTTCGCTGGATACTGTTCGTCAGTATATCAAAAGAACCTACAAAAAACTGAATATCAACAGTAAGGGCGAACTGCTAGCTCAGTTTAAATAATCGAACTAACTAATGTGCATAAGTTATGCAACCCATATTGTCCTAATGAAAAAATCTCTGGCTATTTGAAGATAACTCTACACAATTGATGTACCCGTACCGCTATTGGAAGCTCCTCTGTTTGCTTCTTTGCTTTCAGCTGGCCGCGTTTAAAGCTTCCGCACAGGTTAAATATGCTTTTACTCAGGATACGCTGGAAATAAAAGGGGGCACAACTTTCGCGAATTTATTGCGGGTAACCAACTCTTATGCCGAAACGGTAATCCTGAGGCAGGACCCTACACAGAAACAATTGACCAAGGGGCTGATCTCTTTGCCGGATAGTTTGGTGCTGCAGGCTGGCCAGACCAGGAGTTTCCCTGTGAAGTATATTGCCGACAGGCAGGTAATTAATACCAACGTACAGACATTTTCTGTCCATCTCGTGGCGCTAAAAGGCTCTACCACGGTACAGAAGTCTGCAGCCTTTACAACACAGCTTAGTAATGTAGGCGGACTGACCCTGGGAACTGAAGAAGATGAGATTTATTTGAGTCAGCTAACCAACCAGGTGCAGGTGCTTGTTCGCTGCGCAAACAATGGTTTTATCCCTTTAACTTTCAGGTTACTACTGAACGGTATTCCAGATGGTCTCGAATTTCTGGGCCAGACAATGACGCTTACACTGCAGCCGGGTGAGCAGCGCTTACTGCCGTTTCTGGCCAGGAATAAATCTGCCGGCAAGAACAATCCGGACTTTGTGGTGACGATTAAAGCAGTGAACGTGAATAACGAGCAACTGGCGATTAAACAGATGCGCATACTAAATGTGACGAGTGGCAGAAGGCTGAGCCAAAGCAATGACAACTTTGGTGGTGTAGCCCCGAACACTATCGCCCTGCGCTATGGAAGTTTCAATAGCAATACAAACTTTTATCAGCTGCAGGGAAATGGCAAGACAACTATAGGAGAAGGTAAGACCCTGGAATACCGCTTAAACGTAAGCCAGTACCGCCAGCCTGGCCTGAGTGGTATAAATATTAACAATACTTTTCTGGACTACCAGACGGAGCACTGGGGGCTTAAAGCAGGTAATATCTACGAGAATGTAGATTTTCAGCTGAGTGGCCGTGGGGTAAAGGCAAGCGTGAAAATGGCTGACGGAGGGGTGTTTTCCGTCCTCGGTGTACAGAGTAATTATCTCCTGTTTGATCAGCTGAACAATTCTATCTCAGGGGCGAAGACATTTGCACTGGATTATAACCAGATAAACATGGCTGGCGAGCGCAGATTAACCATGTTGCGCAGCAGGGACCCTTTTACGGGCCTCGATGTGAGCCAGCTGAGCACGAAGTCGCTCTTTAAATTGTCTGATGCCCAGTCGCTTGGTTTGGAGGCAGGTTACTCCCTGGAGGAACAGCGTAACGGATCATTTTCTCCAAAGCAGGGATATTCAGGAGGGCTAAACTATGCAGTGAGGACCGAAAATATCAACCTGAGTGGCAGTACATATTACAACAGCCCGTATTTTACCGGATTGCGCAGAGGTTTGCTATTATCTGATTTTCGCATCATGGGCAGGCTTGACGAGACCAACAGCATCTTTGCAAATTTGCGCCTGCAGGTGCAGAATGCAAAGTTCCAGGATAACTTTAACAATGTGCTGAGTCAGGGTGTGAATAAAAATGGAATCTATCAGTATGAACTGGGATACAGTAAGAGGGCAGGGAGATTTTCACTGGGCCTGAGTCCATATTTTTTAGCCCAGCACCTGACCCGGCAAACGAAACTGGATGATGAACTGGTGTATTCTGACTGGAAATCACGTTCTGCAAGATTTCTGACGACAATGTCTTACAGCACTTCGGTACGGAGTTTATCCCTTTCAGCAGATTATGGATATACGTACCTGAATAATTCACAAAAGCCTCCGGCACCGTATAGTTCCTTTAAGTTCAATTTGAATTATACTATGCCCCTATTTGGATTTACCGGTCTTGCACAGGTGAATCCTTATTACTTAACGGACCTTTTGGCCTCGACCGGAGATACGAAATACAACCTGTATTCTCTTGGCCCTAATGTGCACTTCAGCGCATTCAAAAGCAGTCTCGATCTGCAGTTTAGCGGAACTTATACGTATTACGGATTCAGTAACAGCAGCAATTACAGTACCACCGGCTCGGTACGTTACAACATGAAAAAGAACTGGTCACTAACCGGTGATGTGGTATACTCAGTGTCGAGACAAAAGGTAATAGGTGCACATTACGACACAGAGCTTAATGCTACAGTAATCAACTCAAGCCTGTCGTTCAATAACAGGCAGATCAGGATGGGTATCGAGAAACATTTTGGCAGGCAAACCAATGCAGGGAACAAAAAACTGGAGCTTACCTATTATGAGGACCGTAACAGCAATGGCATTCATGAGGCTGAGGAGCCTGTGGTTGCAGGGGTACTGGTTAAAATTAATAATGATGCCGCATTGACCAACAGCAAAGGCAGGGTAGAGTTCAGTGAGATGACTAAGCAGGAGTACTCGGTCAGTGTGACGAATACCAAAGGATGGAGCCTTGAGCATCCTACAGTAATATTCCTGGACAAAAATAAAAAACTTGATATTCCGCTGGTAAAGACCCAGGCCCTGAACGGCCATATAGAGTTAGTGGCAAGCAAATACCTGAATGGTAAACCGCTGCTGGCTGGTATAAGAGTGAATGCCGTAGATGGCAATGGGCGTATCCATTATACGCTTACGGATGATAATGGTGCTTTCTGCTTCTATTTACCCAGAAGCCGATATTCTGTATACATTGATACAGAAGGAATGCCTTTTTCTATCCAGAATGGAAAAGAAGAGGTACTGCTGGAAGGTAAACAGGTGCAGATGCTTACCTTCCTGTACAAGGATGAACGCAGAAAGGTAGCAGTAAGTAAATTCTAGAAAAACTAAGGAGCGACGTAGGTAAAAACAATTGTAGTTGCATAGGTGCCGGCTGCATGGCTGAGCAGGTTGCTGTTCGGTGCAACAGTGTATTTAAGATCATAGGTACGTGCAATTACAGGACTGGCACCACTGATCAGGTTCTGTGGATTGGTAGAGAGGTTAAGGGGGGTAATATTATCTGCAGGATTTACGCCAGATATGGTCATGAGGTTGAGCGGGAGATTATTGGTGCCATTTACAAACGTAGAGGTATTAGCCCTTACGGTAACATTATAAGGCAGCGTACTGCTGACGGTAAGTTGTGCCGGTACATTTTTGCTGACTCCAAGTTTGTAGTTTGAGGAGGTATTGAACGCCAGGCTAACCGCCGCCGGTGGAACAGAAAATGCGGCCAGACTGGCAACAGTGACGCGCAGAAGACCCGTTTTAGTGATAGCTGCAGGCGTAACCCCTGTAAGCGGGCCGATTGTATAGGTAAGGTCGGCCTCATAGTTTCCGGCTTTCAAAAAGGAAGTTTTAAGATCAGCCGCCGATATGCTGAAAGTAGGCTCAGGAAGGTTGTTATTTGCAGTGTAGGAGGTAACAAGAAGTCCGGCAGCAGGACTGATGGTGGCATCTGTACTGGAAAGTGGAAGCTGCGGACCGGTAACTACTCCTGTTAAGGCGGTGGTAATCTTGCCAACTGCAGTATTGGGATTAGCCATCCCTGAAGGAACCGACGTATAGTTCAATGTGGGCAACGTAGCCTTGAGTTTTAGCGTAGTTGGAACAGTAGTATGATAACTTACCTGTGAACTGGCGCTGATGCCGCTGGTGTAAAAAGAGAAGTTATTGACATTGATGGTGGTGACAGGAATGGCGGGATTTAACGTAGAGATGAATTCCGGTACTGTAATAGTGAATGTTTGCTGGGGAGGAGTAACAGAGTTACCGAGACCATCTGCGGTATAATCCAGTTTACCTTCATAGGTGCCGGCCTGCCAGTTGATGACATTGGTATTGATTTTATAATTGGAGGTGATCGTACCACCGCCGCTTACTCCTGCAGAAAAGATCCTTTTCCGGGTTACTTCAGGAACGACGTCATACACGGTATTCAATAAATTTACAGGTCCTATTGATATGGCCTGGACATTTAGTACCGTCAACGGCAATGCAGGCAGGCTGCTTGTAGGTTTTGCAGGATAAGGTCCACCGGCATTGGCTACATAAACTGAGCCTCCCAGAAGTAATACGCCTGTAGTACCATTGGTTACACTTTGCACATACTGACTCTGTGCCACAATATTTGCTGCAGGCAAACTGATGGTATGCGGCTGGGCTTGTGCAGTTATACTGGCAAGAAAGCAGAGTGCTGCACTAAGGGCGGTATATAAGTTCTTTTTCTGCAACTTTTAAATCATAAAAAGATCCGGCATCGAGCATAGCTATCGCAAGGAATTTACCTTTGAGATGTGCAGGAAGGTTAATCGTAACCCACTGTGTGGCCCCGGGAAGCATAGCAATGATGGCAGGGGCAATTTTAACTTCTTCGCCTGTTTCTTTATTGGTGAGTTCCAGCTTTACCCAGGCATCCTTGTTAAGATCGCCGTTATTGTGGATCTTCAGGGCAATTTTCCTGTTTTTTACCCCCTCGGTTTCAATGATACCCCGATCTTCGAAAGCCTTGAATTCCAGGTCGCCACCATTGAGACCCGGCGGCGTATAATAGACTTGTATGCCCACTTCCATGATAACGTTAATGCCTATGCCCGCCTTTGTATTTGTCAGGGGCTGTTGCTCATGTCTTTGTGTGAAAAAAACCATGCTATGGGACAACTTCTTTGCCGTAGGAGGTATAACCATCGTAAGGCTGACTTGTTTAGTTTCTCCCGGCTCTACAGTTATCTCATTACCGGGCAACGAAAGCCATTGTGCATTTGATACCGGCATCGTATTGCTGGCGTAATAAACTTTATTGCCGATGCTGTCACGATCCCAATCCTGCATCTTCGTCACGAATGACATTTTTTTACCAGAGGTATTGGTGAAGACAAGATCCCGCGTGACGGTCTCTCCGGGATTCCCGCTGAAAAAAACACGGGAGGGTGCAATGGAAAAGCCCTGCCCCGACACAGCTGTTGGCAGTGTAAAGGCAAGGCTTACGGTAAATATAATAATAGTTAATAGTCTCATATGAGCACTACAGCTGCGTTACGGTATAAATAACATTTGTAGTGTAAGTTCCGGCAGTAACCAGCAGCAATGGCGTTGATGTCGGAATAGTATAGTCAATAGTGAATGATGTTCCAAGTGTTGATGGAGCAGGGGTGATTAATGTTGCATCGGTTGTACTTAATGCTACGGCTGAACCAGTAAGACCAATAGGATCAGAACTGTTCACTGCTACTTTTACTGCGCTTAAAGGAATAGTAGGCCCTACAGTTGGTACCTGGAATGCAGCATCAGCTTTTACACTAAGTGTGTATGTCCTGTTGCTG
>Ga0308163_10000530_pt1 | contig 64654 bp, 59 predicted proteins | sample PhyTR1_FD_201037 | JGI IMG/M metagenome (GOLD analysis project Ga0308163, IMG submission 201037) | Phyllosphere microbial communities from UC Gill Tract Community Farm, Albany, California, United States - DLSLT.R1 | ecosystem: Host-associated > Plants > Phyllosphere > Unclassified | place: USA...
GAGAACTCGTAGCGGCTGAAGGCGAGCTTGTAGGTGTAGGTGCTGAGCATCTCTGTGACGTTCACGGGGCCGCCGCCGGTCGTCATCCAGATCAGAGCGAACTGCTGCGAGGTCCAGATGATGTCGAGCACGCTCATGCTGATGATGATCGGCTTCAGCTGCGGCAGGGTCACGTTCCAGAAGCGCTGAAATGCGGATGCGCCGTCGACCCGGGCCGCCTCGTACAGATCGGCGGGCACGCCCTGCAGACCGGCGAGGAGGGTGACCATGTAGAACGAGTAGCCGGCCCAGATGTTGATGAAGGTCACGGCGAGCAGGGCGGTGTCGGGAGACGACAACCACTCGATGCCCTTGTCGGTCAGACCGAGCGAGATGAGGACGTAGTTGATGACGCCGTTCGGGTTCAGCATCAGGCGCCAGAGCACCGCGATGATGGCGACTGTGAAGAGCCACGGCAAGATGTAGACGACTCGGAAGAGCGCCTTGGTCACGTTGCCGACGAGCGGCGAGTTCAGCAGCATCGCGAAGCCGAGGCCCAGAAGCAGATGCGCAGCGACGCTGACGAGCGTGAAGAAGAGTGTGTTGCCGGTCGCGGTGCGGAACACCGGGTCGCTCAGAACCTCGACGTAGTTGTCGATGCCGACGAACACCGGGAACTTGTTCGTGATGACGTTGTCCATGAACGAGTAGCCGATGACCATGATCACCGGAATGAGCATGAGCACGAGCATCACGATGACGGTCGGCGAGAGGAACGCGTAGGGAGTCAGCTTGCGTGCCGTGGGCGCCCACCCGGAGGTGCTGCGCTTCGTGCTGCCCGGTCTGACGACGGTGTGAGTCGAGGCCACTGCAGAAGCCTTTCTGTGAGGGTGGGTGGCCGCGCCGCGGGAACCTCTCTGCGAGGGGTCCGCGGCGCGGCCGTCAATCGACGGGTGTTTGTGGGGCGAGGGGGCTAGAACTCCCCGACCCACGCATCCTGGGCCTTCTTGAGGCCGTCGTCGACCGACTCGTCTCCCTGCAGAATCGCCTGCAGCTGCTCGTCGAAGAGACGCATCAGCTGTTCGGCCACGGGCAGTCCGACGAACTCGTTGGCGGGCTTACCCTCGGAATAGATGTCGAAGGCCTGCTTGAACAGCGGGTCGCTCGACGAGAAGTCGGGCACGCTCTTCGTGTTGCCGGGGAACGCGTTCGCGAGCGTCGACAGCTCGGAGTTCGTCTTCTCGTTCATGAGGAACTGCACGAGCTTCCACGACTCGGCCGGGTGCTTGCTGCTGGCAGACACTCCCACGCCCCACGAGGCGTAGGGTATGCCGCGTTCGCCCGTGAACCCGTCTTCTGCGGGAATGGCGGAGATGCTGAACTTGAGGTCGGGGTTGGACTCGCGGATCAGATCGATGTGCGACAGCGAGTCGATCATCATGCCGACTCGACCGTTGGTGAACTCCTCGACCTTGTCCTGCTCCTTCATCGTGGCCGAGCCCGGTGCGATGACGCCCGCGTCGTTCAGGCCCTTGATGTACTTGACTGCACCGGTGACGTCGTCGTTGGTGACGTCGGGCTTGCCGTCTTTCAGCATGGTTCCGCCCGACGACCAGACCCACGACATCACGTCGTTCTGGATGCCGTTGGGCGCCTCGGACGAGAGCGGCAGGACCCAGCCGCTCGTGTTGTCTCCGAGCGCGGTCACGGCCTTTGCGGCCGTCTCGAATTCGGTTCGGTTCGACGGGGGCGTGGTGATGCCTGCCTTCGCGAGCAGATCGTCGTTCGTGAAGAGAGGGTAGACGAAGTTGACCACGGGGATCATCTGCGTCTTGCCGTCGACCTTGATGGTCGAGGCGAGCTCGCTGTCGTCGTACTTCGCGTCTTTCATCAGAGTGCTGAGATCGGCGAGCGCGCCCTGCTTGGCGAAGTCGCTGACCCACGCGCCGTCGAGGCCTACGACGTCGGACATCGTGCCCGCCGCCGCTCCGGCGAAGAGCTGCTCTTTGGTCGAGGCATAGGGGCCGCTGAGCAGCTTGACCTTGATGTCCGGGTTTTCTGACTCGAAGGTGTCCATCAGAGTACGCAGCGCGCCGTCGGGCAGTTCCGGCTCCCACCACTGTGCGAGTTCGATGGTGACGTCGCCACCCGAGCTCGAGTCGTCGCTTCCGGCGCCGGACGAGCAGCCGGTGATGAGGGTGAGGGCCGCTGCGGCGGCCACAGCTGTGGTGACGCCTCTTCTAAAACGAGCTTCTTTGCTCATGTCTCTCCTATGAGATGCGGGATCGTGCTGTTGAATGCGCTTTTGTGCGCCTTATCGTTGCGACAGTAGTCGCTCGCGTTGTTTAACGCAAGTAAACGCATAATGGTGCGTACTTGTGCGATTTATCTGACCGTCTTAGAACAAATGTCTCGTCGTCGGGCAGCGGCTTGCAGGTTTCTGCAGTGTTCTGCTACAAATCAGACGTGGCCGACTCCTCCTTTTCCTCAGACGGCGACGACCAGCCCCTCCGGCTGCCGGCCGGACGCAAGGCGGATCTCGCCGCGTATGTCACGGAGGTGGGCGAGGTCACCGTGTCTGCGTTGGCGGCTCGGTTCGGCGTTTCTGCGGATACCATCCGTCGAGATCTCGATCAGCTCGACGCCGATGGCTTTCTGGTGCGCACGCACGGTGGCGCCGTGAGCATTGCGGTGATGCCGTCGACCGAGAAGAAGCTCGACGTGCGGCTCCGGTTGCAGCGGTCGGCAAAGGAGAAGATCGGTGCCCTGGCGGCAGGCCTCGTCGAGAACGGTTCTGTCGTCATGATCAATGCCGGCACCACCACGCTCTCCGTCGTGCGGCATCTCGAAGACCATCGCGAGTTGACGATCGCCACGAACAACCTGCGGATTCCGACCGAGATCTCACCCAAGATCTGTCGCGATCTGTATGTGTTCGGCGGCGCCGTGAGATTGAGTGGGCAGGCCACGATCGGACCGATCGGATTTCAGTTCTCGGATTCGGGGAACGACCTCGATCTGCACTGCGACCTCGCCCTGATCTCTGTCGGGGCAGTCTCTGCCGAGAGCGGATTCTCGACCAGCAATCTCGCGGAAGCGATGATGATGAGCGAGATGATCTCGCGCGCCTCGAAGGTTGCCATCCTGGCCGACTCCACCAAGTTCGACCGGCGACTCTTTGCGCAGGTGGCCGATCTGGCCAGCGTCGACTACCTCGTGACCGACGTCGCCCCACCCGCAGATCTCGCTGATGCGCTCCGTAGGAACGGTGTCAAGGTTCTTCTGCCGTCGAGCGTTTCTGGCGCAGAATAAGACCATGAGCAGCTTCAACGATCAGATCATCGAGGAGTTCCGCGCCAACGGTGGCCATGTCGAGACGGCGGGGTTCGGAGACAAGCTCATCCTGCTGCACACGCGGGGTGCGCGCACGGGCGAGGAGCGGGTCGCGCCCACCATGGCGCTCCGCGATGAAGACTCCTGGCTCATCTACGCGTCGAAGGCAGGTGCGCCCGAGCATCCGGCCTGGTACTTCAACCTGCTCGAGCATCCCGAGATCACGATCGAGACTCCGCACGGTCTGGTCGAGGTGACGGCCCACGAGCTGAAGGGTGACGATCGCGACACTGCCTGGCGTCAGATCGTGGCCGTCGCACCCGGCTTCGGGGACTACGAGGCCAAGGCGGCGCCTCGCGTGATCCCGGTCTTCCGGTTGACTCCCCGCTAGCGCTCGCGCGCAAGCCCCATGTGACAGCGTGCGGCTGGGCTGGCACACTCGAGGCATGAGAATGAGCTCCCGTCTTGCGCGTCGCATCCGGTCGGGCGGTCTCGTCGTCGCCGCCGGTGCGACCGTTCTCGTTCTTCTGGGCGGGTGTGCAGCATCCGAGGCCCCGGCCGCGCCGCAGACGTCGTCGGTACCCGTGGCCTCGGCTCCGCCGACGGTTCCGAGCGATCCGACGCCCGCGTTCGCTCAGCTCGAGCAGGAGTTCGGCGCGCGACTCGGTGTCTATGCGCTCGACCCGGCCACGCGGGCCGAGGTCTCCTACCGGGCCGATGAGAGGTTCGCGTATGCCTCGACGTTCAAGGCGCTCGCGGCCGGCATCCTGTTGAAGACGGTGCCCGACGACCAGCTCGACGAGATCGTCAGCTATGACTCGAGCCAGCTGCTGCCGAATTCGCCCGTCACCGAGGAGAACGTCGACGAGGGCATGACGCTTCGCGCGGTGGCCGAGGCCGCCGTGAGGTTCAGCGACAACACCGCGGGCAACATCATGCTCGAGCGTCTGGGCGGGCCCGAGAGCTTCACTCAGGCATTGCGCGAACTCGGTGACACCACGACCAGCTCCGATCGCATCGAGACGGAGCTCAACAGCGCGATTCCGGGAGACGTGCGGGACACGACCACCCCGCGCGCGTTCGCCCTCGATCTCGCGACGCTGCTCACCACCGACGCGCTAGGAGCAGCGCAGCAGGCGCAGCTCATCGACTGGATGACCGGCAATGCCACCGGCGCCGAGCTGATCGCGGCGGGCCTGGATGCCGGATGGTCGGTCGCAGACAAGTCGGGCGCCGGGGCGTACGGCGCGCGCAACGACATCGCCCTTCTGTGGCCTCCGAGCGGTTCGCCGATCGTGCTCGTCGTTATGTCGAACCGTTCCACAGAAGACGCCGACTACGACAACGCGCTCATCGCACGCGCCGCCGAGGCCGCTCTGGCCGGTCTGGGCTACTGAGCGGGCGGCGCTACGCGACCGGCTCGCCCTGCCAGGTCTCCACGTGCCATCCGGCGGCGGGACTGCCGGTGAGCACCACGATGCCGGTGTTATCCAAGCCGTGCGTCGACGTGAACTCGGGGCCGAGGTTGTCGGCCCGGCCGGCCACCCACACGCGGATCGCGGCGTCGTGGTCGACGATCGCGACCGTGTCGCCATCCGGCCGGTCGCTCGACGGTGTCTGGTGGGCCTGCCAGATCTCGGCGATGCCGCGGTCGAAGCGCTCGAAGAAGTGGTCGCCGCTGAAGCCTCCCGGAACGGCGGCGGTGAAGTCGCCCTGCGCCCAGACCCGGAACGGCTGCGCGTAGGCCGACATGGCCTCGAGGTCAGCGCGGTCTTCGAGGTCGCCCGCTTCGATCTCGTGGATGCCCTCGATAACGGTGATCGGCAGGCCGGTCGCGCGCGACAGGGGCTCGGCCGTGAGCTGGGTGCGGCGAAGAGTGGATGCGTAGAGTCCGTCGAGAGGCACGTCACGGAGGGCGTCGGCGAGGGCCTCCGCCTGCTCTCGACCGCGAGCCGTGAGGTCGGGGCCGGGCTGCGTCGTCGACAGGATGCCCGACTCGTTCGCAGTGGACTCCGAGTGCCGTATGAGGAGGATTCGAATCGAGGAGCTCCCTACTGAATTCGATGTGTGCGACATAGACTCAGCCTAGCGATGCCCCTCGTTTCGGGGCACACGATCAAAGGAGATCCGCATGGCATCAAACAGAGCAGTCGCATACAAAGGACCGGGCGAAGTCGAGGTCATCGACATCGACTATCCCGTCTTCGAGCTGAAAGACGGCCCCGGGGTGAACCCCGCCAATGTCGGACGCAAGGTGCCGCACGGAGCCATCATCCGAACGATCGCCACGAACATCTGCGGTTCGGATCAGCACATGGTGCGCGGCCGCACGACCGCCCCGGTGAACCTCGTTCTCGGACACGAGATCACGGGTGAGGTGGTCGAGGTCGGGCCGGGCGTCGAGTTCATCAAGGTCGGCGACATCGTCAGCGTTCCCTTCAATATCGCGTGCGGTCGCTGCCGCAACTGCAAGGAACGCAAGACGGGCATCTGCCTCAACGTGAACCCCGACCGTCCGGGCAGCGCCTACGGCTACGTCGACATGGGTGGCTGGGTCGGCGGTCAGGCCGAGTTCGTCCTGGTCCCTTACGCCGACTGGAACCTGTTGAAGTTCCCCGACCGCGATCAGGCACTCGAGAAGATCATGGATCTGACGATGCTGTCCGACATCTTCCCGACCGGATTCCACGGAGCGGTCACGGCCGGCGTCGGAGTCGGATCGACCGTGTACGTCGCGGGCGCCGGCCCCGTCGGTCTCGCGGCGGCGACGAGTGCGCTGCTTCTCGGGGCCGCTGCCGTCATCGTCGGCGACTTCAACGACGATCGCCTGGCGCAGGCGCGCAGCTTCGGATGCGAGACCGTCAATCTGGGTGCCGGCGAGCTCGTCGACCAGATCGAGCAGATCCTCGGCGTTCCCGAGGTCGACTGCGGTGTCGACGCCGTGGGCTTCGAGGCCAGAGGTCACGGCGGCGGCGAGGCGCCCGCGACGGTGCTGAACTCGCTGATGGATGTGACCGCGGCCGGCGGTGCTCTGGGTATTCCGGGGCTGTACGTCACGGGTGACCCGGGCGGAGTCGACGAGGCGGCGCAGAAGGGCTCGCTCAGCCTGAGCCTGGGCACCGGATGGGCGAAGTCGCTGTCGTTCACGACCGGTCAGTGCCCCGTGATGAAGTACAACTACGGCCTGATGCAGGCGATCCTGCACGACCGGGTGCACATCGCCAAGAACGTGAACGCGAAGGCGATCTCGCTCGACGACGCACCCCGCGGCTACGCGGAGTTCGACGCGGGAGCGGCTACGAAGTACGTGCTCAACCCGAACGGCTACCTCGACGCGGCTTAGTCGGCTGCGCTGATCGAGTAGGCCGCCCGCGGCCGTCTGCGCTGATCGAGTAGCCGCGCGACGAAGGAGTCGGCGTATCGAGATCACTGACTCAGTGGTCTCGATACGCTCGTTCCTCGCTACTCGACCGGCGCATCCTGAAGCCTGGCCGCGCTGATCGAGTAGCCGCGCGACGAAGGAGTCGGCGTATCGAGATCGCATCCGGAATGGTCGGGAATAGTTCTTCTGCATGCCACGTTCTCACTCACATATATGCAAACGCATAGAAAAGTTTAGGAGTGATTGAACATGCAGTTCGGAATCTTCAGCGTCGGCGACGTCACGACAGACCCGACCACCGGGTACACGCCCAGCGACACTGAGCGCACCAAGGCCATGATCGCGATCGCCGAGCACGCCGACCAGGCCGGACTCGACGTCTTCGCCGCCGGTGAGCACCACAACCCGCCCTTCGTCACGTCGTCGCCCACGACCATGCTCGGCTACCTCGCCGGCACCACCAAGAACATCGTGCTCTCCACGGCCACCACGCTGATCACCACGAACGACCCTGTGAAGATCGCGGAAGACTACGCGATGCTCCAGGTCATCAGCGACGGCCGCATGGACCTCATGATGGGCCGCGGCAACACCGGACCGGTCTACCCCTGGTTCGGCAAGGACATCCGCAAGGGCCTCGAACTCGCCACAGAGAACTACGCTCTGCTGCGCCGCCTCTGGGAGGAGGAGGTCGTGGACTGGGCCGGAAACTTCCGCACCCCTCTGCAGGGCTTCACGGCGACCCCGCGTCCCCTCGACGGCGTCGCGCCGTTCGTCTGGCACGGATCGATCCGCAGCCCCCAGATCGCAGAGCAGGCCGCGTACTACGGCGACGGCTTTTTCCACAACAACATCTTCTGGCCGATTCAGCACACCGAGCAGATGGTGAAGCTCTACCGCAGCCGTTACGAGAGCTACGGACACGGCCGCGCCGAACAGGCGATCGTCGGGCTCGGCGGGCAGTTCTTCGCCCGCAAGAACTCGCAGTCCGCGAAGGATGAGTTCCGCCCGTACTTCAACAACGCGCCTGTCTATGGACACGGCCCGACGATGGAGGACTTCACCGCACAGACCCCGCTCACCGTGGGATCTCCGCAGGAGGTCATCGACCGGTACGCCGCCATGCGCGACCACGTGGGCGACTACCAGCGCCAGCTGTTCCTGATCGACCACGCGGGTCTGCCGCTGAAGACGGTGCTCGAGCAGATCGACATCCTCGCCGAGGAGATCGTTCCTGCGCTCCGCAAGGAGAACGAGTCGAAGCGCCCCGAGGGCGTTCCGAGCAACCCGCCCAGCCACGCAGAGCGCGTCGCCGCGGCTCGCGCGAAGGGCGCCGTCGCATCCACTCACGTGGCCGGCGAAGACGAGTGGACCGGCCTCACGGCCGAGGCTGGAACCAAGCCCCTCGCCAAGGCGGGCGCGGCCTTCGGCCTGTAGGACTGGTTGCGCCGGTCGAGGCCCAATGGCGTGCCGGTCGAGTAGGGAGGAACGAGCGTATCGAGACCATCGTGAGGTGGTCTCGATACGGCCGCGGGCGGCCTACTCGACCAGCGCAGGCTGCGCCGCCGGCACCAGGCGCACCACGACCGCCTTCGACACCGGGGTGTTGCTCTCGTCGGTCACCGAGTCGAGCGGCACCAGCACATTGGCCTCGGGGTAGTACGCCGCCGCGCACCCTCTGGCGCTCGGATACGACACCACCCGATACGAGCGCAGAACTCGCTCGATGCCGTCGTTCCACTCGCTGAACACATCGACGTACTGACCGTCTTCGAGGCCGAGCTCGTCGAGGTCGAGCGGGTTCACGAACACCACGCTGCGGCCTTTCTTGATGCCGCGGTACCTGTCGTTGAGGCTGTAGATCGTGGTGTTGTACTGGTCGTGAGCCCGCAGCGTCTGCAGCAGCAGCGTTCCCTCGGGGCGCACGACCGGCTCGAGATGATTCACCGTGATCATCGCCCGCCCCGTGAGCGTGTCGAAGGTGCGGCTGTCGCGCGGCCCGTTTGGCAGCACGAAGCCGTTGATATTGCGGATGCGCTCGTTGAAGTTCTCGAAGCCGGGAACGACGTTGGCGATGTGGTCGCGGATCAGATCGTAGTTCGCCTCGAAACCGGCCCAGTCGATGGGCGAGTCCTCTCCGAGAACGGCACGCGCGAGTCGAGTCACGATCGCGATCTCAGACAAGACGTGGTTCGAGATCGGATCGACCTTGCCGTTCGACGCGTGCACCGCGCAGACGGTGTCTTCGACGCTCACGAACTGCAGGCCGGATGCCTGTCGGTCGAGCTCCGTGCGCCCCTTCGTGGGAAGGATGAGCGCCTCCTCGCCGATCACCGCGTGCGAGCGGTTGAGCTTGGTCGAGACCTGAACGGTGAGCCGTGTGCCGCGCATGGCGGCCTCGGCCACCTGGCTGTCGGAGATGGCGGCCACGAGATTGCCACCCATCGCGAACCACACCTTGATGTCTCCGCGGGCCATCGCCTTCATCGAGTTGACCGCGTCGAGGCCGTGTTTGCGTGGCGGGTCGAAGCCGAACTCCGCCTGCAGTGCGTCCATGAACGCATCCGGCATCTTTTCCCAGATGCCCATGGTGCGGTCGCCCTGCACGTTGCTGTGACCCCGGATGGGCGACGCCCCCGCACCCGGCTTGCCCATGTTGCCGCGCAGCAGCAGCAGATTCACGATCTCCTTGATCGTGCCCACGGCCTTCTTCTGCTGCGTGATGCCCATGGCCCACGTGATGATCACGCGGTCGGCTGCGATGTAGCGCCCTGCCAGCTCGTCGATCTCGGATGCCGTGAGCCCGGTTGCCTCGAGAACCTCGGCCTCGTCGAGACGATCGATGTGTGCCATGAACTCTTCGAGACCGGAGCAGTGCTCGGCCAGGAATTCGTGGTCCAGAACCGTTCCCGGAGCCTTGCGTTCGGCATCCAGCACCCGCTTCGAGAGGGCCTGCATCAGCGCCATGTCGCCGCCGAGCCGGATGTGCACGAACTGGTCGGCGATCTTCGTGCCGTGACCGACGATGCCGCGCGGCCGCTGCGGATTCTTGTAGCGCATGAGTCCGGCCTCGGGCAGCGGATTGATCGCGACGATCTTGGCGCCCTTGCGCTTGGCGTCTTCGAGAGCCGTGAGCATGCGCGGGTGGTTCGTGCCCGGGTTCTGGCCCATCACGATGATCAGGTCGGTGTCTTCGAAGTCGTCGTAGGCGATCGTCGACTTGCCCACGCCGAGGGTCTCGCCCATGGCGGTTCCCGTGGACTCGTGGCACATGTTGGAGCAGTCGGGCAGGTTGTTGGTGCCGAAAGCCCGCACGAAGAGCTGATAGGCGAAGGCTGTCTCGTTGGCGGTGCGGCCGCTCGTGTAGAACGCGGCCTCGTCGGGGGAGTCCAGCTCATTCAGGCGCTCCGCGATGATCGCGAACGCCTTCTCCCAGCTCACCGGCTCGTAGTGGTTCTTTCCGGCGGGCTTGTAGACCGGCTCGACGAGGCGCCCCTGCATTCCGAGCCAGTGCTCGCTGCGCGTGAGCAGATCGTCGATCGAATGCTGCCCCCAGAAGCTGCGCGGCACGGCGATGGGGGTCGCCTCCCAGGTGACCGCCTTCGCACCGTTCTCGCAGAACTCGGCGGCCTTGCGGCGGTCGGGGTCTGGCCAGGCGCAGCTGGGGCAGTCGTAGCCGTCTTTCTGGTTGAGGCCGAGCATGAGCTTCGCCGTGCGGGCCACGCCCATGCCCTCGATCGCGGGCACCATCGAGTGCACGATGCCGGGAACCCCGACGGCCCAGGTCTCGCGTTCGCCGACCTCGAGCTGGGAGTCGTCTTCGCGGGGAGGGATGGTGGTCATGCGACACCGATGCTTTCACTGGGGGTGGTCTCAAGGGGTGGCGAATCAGATTCGAGGATGCGCTCGGCGCCGGAGTAGATGACCATGGAGTCGCCGCGCAGGAAGCCGACGAGTGTGATGCCGAGCTCGCTCGCGAGTTCCGCGGCGAGCGACGACGGCGCCGACACCGCTGCGAGCATCGGGATGCCGGCCATGGAGGCCTTCTGCATCAGCTCGAAGCTCGCTCGGCCGGAGACCATGAGCACGGTTCCGCGCAACGGCAGCAGGTTTTCGCGCGTCGCCCAGCCGATGACCTTGTCAACCGCGTTGTGTCGGCCCACGTCTTCGCGTAGCACGAGCAGCTCGCCCGTGCTGCCGTCGAACAGCGCCGCCGCGTGCAGTCCGCCGGTCTTGTCGAACACGTCCTGCTGCTCTCGAAGCCGATCCGGGAACGTCGTGAGGAGGGCGGCCTCGATGCGGAGGGCATCCGATTCGCTCGTGTAGGCCGAGATCGTGCGCACGGCGTCGATCGAGGCCTTGCCGCAGAGCCCGCACGAACTCGTGGTGAAGAAGTTGCGCTCGAGGCTCGGGTCTGGTGGGGCGACCCCCGTGGCGAGCGTGACGTCGAGAACGTTGTAGGTGTTGAGGCCCTCTTCTGTGGCGCCCGCGCAGTAGCGTGCGGCGGCGAAGTGCTCTCCGCTCGAGATCACTCCCTCGGAGACGAGAAAGCCTGCCGCGAGGTCGATGTCGTTGCCCGGAGTGCGCATGGTGATCGCGAGTGACTGGCCGCCCACCCTGATCTCGAGTGGCTCCTCGGCGGCGAGTACATCTTCACGCACCCTCTTGCTTCCGCCGACAGTGAGGCGGGTGACACGGCGACGTACGGTGATTCTGCCCATACAGCAGGCTTATCATCGATTTCGCGCTGCCGACAGGGCTGGCCGGGGCCTGGCAAAGGATCGCCGTGTCGATGCTCGGTCGTAGGCTGGCTGCATGCTGCTCGACGCGATCGTGCTCGCGGGCGGAAAGTCCTCCCGCCTCTCCGGCGTGCCTAAGGCGACGCTGACGTGGCATGGCTCGACGCTGCTGCAGAACACGGTCGACGCCGTTCTCGACGCCGGGGCGCGGCGCGTCGTCGTCATCGGCCCAGATCCAGCGGGGCCGGATGCGCGGGATCCGGATGCGCGTGGCCGGGATGGGCGGGTTCTGTTCGCACGCGAGGATCCGCCGTTCGGAGGCCCCGCCTCGGCCGTCGCCGCGGGCGTGCGTGCGCTCGAGGGCCAGGTGCATCCGGCGGGCGAGCTCGTGCCGGGCGATCATGTGCTCGTGCTCGCCTGCGACATGCCCCGTGTCGCTTCTGCCGTGTCGCAACTCGTCGCCGCGGCGCCCCTGCTCAGCGATGACGGCGCGATCATGCTCGACGCGTCGGGCATGCGGCAGCCGCTCGCGGCGGTCTATGGCCGCTCGGCGTTGGCCGACGCCGTCGACGGCCTGCGCGCATCCGGAACCCTCGACGGTGCGTCGATGCGGGCGCTGATCTCGGCGCTCGACCTGGTCGAGCTGCCCGACGGCAGCGGGTCGACGCACGACGTCGACACCTGGGACGACGCCGCCGGCTTCGGCATAGAACGGCCACCTCTGCACGAGTCCGTCTCAAATACTTGCTCTCACACCTCACGAGAAGGAGTCGATCATGAGTGACGACACGACCGCCAAGCCCGAGAGATCCGCCGAGGAGAAGGCCGAGATGCTCGACGTGCTCGAGCGCTGGACGGCGTCGCTGGCCGCTGAGCTCGACCTCGACGGACTCGATGTCGACATCGACAGGGTGTTGGCGCTCGCGGGGGTTGCCGCGCATGCCGTGCTGCGACCGGCCGCTCCTCTCACGACCTATCTGGTGGGGTATGCGGCGGGCCGAGCGGCGGCGCTCGGCGAGGCGAACGACGCCGAGGCCACCGCTCGAGCGTTCGACGCGGCGTCGCAGCTCGCGCGGCGTCACACCGCATGAGTACAGCGTCAGATAGGCCGCGGTTGTCGTGGGCGCAAGCCCGCGAGGCAGCGTACGCCGCTGCCGGCGAGCTGCCCCCGACGCGAGTGGGGCTCTCCGCAGCGGTAGGGCGGGTGCTGGTGGAGCCGGTGGTCGCCCTCTGCGACGTGCCGCACTATGCGTCGTCGGCCATGGATGGCTGGGCCGTTCGCGGGCCGGGCCCCTGGGTGCTGCTGGCGGCCGAGCGCGACGCTTCCGCGCTCGACGCAGGCGAGGCGCGAGCGATCGTGACGGGCGGGCTCATTCCCGAGGGCGCCGACGCCGTGCTGCGCAGCGAGGTGGGCGAGGTCGTCTCCGACGGTTCGGATGCCACAGCGCGCGGTCTGCTTCGCTCGAGCGTCGCTCCCTGGACCGGCCAGCACATCCGGCCGCGAGGCGAGGAGTTCGGCCGGGGCGAGGTGGGAATCGACGCGGGAGTGCGCCTGAATCCCGCGCACATCGCCGTCGCTGCTGCCTGCGGCGTCGACGAGGTCGAGGTGCGGGCTCGGGCGCGGGTTGCGCTCGTGCTCACCGGAGACGAGGTGGTGACCCAGGGCATCCCAGCCCCGGGCGCCGTGCGCGACAGTTTCGGCCCGCAGCTGCCGGCGTTCGTCGAGCTTCTCGGCGCGGAGGTCGTGGGGCAGACGCGCCTCGGCGACGACCACGGCGCGCTCGTGCGCGCGCTGTCGACCGAGCCATCGACACACGACGTGATCATCACCACCGGGGGAACGGGTGACTCCTCTGCCGATCATCTGCGCGGCGCGCTCGACCGACTCGGTGCGCGCGTGCTGATCGATGGCGTCGCCATGCGGCCCGGTGGCCCGAGCCTGCTCGCGAGCCTCGACGACGGGCGGGTGTTGATCGGGCTTCCGGGCAACCCGCTCGCCGCCATGATGGGCCTGCTCACCCTGGCCGCGCCGGCGCTGTCCGCGCTCGCGGGCGCCGCGCTGCCCGAGCTGTCGCGCGTGAGCCTCGGCGCACCTGTTGCTGCGGGGCGCGGCGAGACCCGGCTCATTCCCTTTCGCCTGGTCGACGGCAGTGCCGAGCCGAGCACCTTCACGGGGTCGGCGATGCTGCGTGGCCTGGCCGACGCATCCGGGGTGCTGGTCTGCGGAAGCGGCGGCGTCGACGTCGGCGATGAGCTGGAGTTCGTGCCGCTTCCGTGGCGGTGATCAGAACGGCCTGAGCGGTCAGGCGTCGCGTCGACCGCCATCCGTTCCACGCAGTCGGGCGACCGCGGTCATCGCGTGGTAGATCACGATGGCGGCGACCGTGCCGAGGGCGATGCCGTTGAAGGAGACGGATCCGAGATTCATCGTGAAGTCTGCGATGCCGATGATCAGCGCGGTGGCCGCCGTGAACTGGTTGACGGGCTTCGAGAAGTCCACCTTGTTGTCAAGCCAGATCTTCACGCCGATGATACCGATGAGGCCGTAGAGCGCGGTGGTCACGCCACCGAGCACACCGGCGGGGATCGTGTTGATGATGGCGCCGACCTTGGGTGAGAGTCCCAGCAGGATGGCGACGGCTCCGGCGATCCAGTACGCCGCGGTGGAGTAGATGCGGGTCGCGGCCATCACACCGATGTTCTCGCCGTAGGTGGTGGTTCCCGATCCGCCGCCGAAGCCAGCGAGCACTGTGGCGAGGCCGTCGGCCAGCAGGGCGCGGCCGGTGAGCTTGTTGACCTCGGGAGACTCGGTCATCTGCGCGACGCCGCGGATGTGGCCCACGTTCTCGGCGACGAGCACGAGCACGACCGGAAGGAAGGCGGGGAGCACGCCCCAGAGGGCGGAATCGGCGAAGGGGTTGCCGGGCAGTGACAACTGGGGGAGTCCGACCCAGGCGGCGTCGGCGACCTTCGAGAAGTCGACCTCGCCCGCGATGACCGCGGCGATGTAGCCCACGACGACGCCGATGAAGATCGAGAGGCGAGCGAGCATGCCCTTGAACAGCACGGTCGAGAAGATGACCGCGGCCAGGGTGATGAGTGCCGTCAGCGGCGCCATCTGAAAGTTGTTCTTCGCGGCGGGAGCGAGGTTGAAGCCGATCAGCGCCACGATGGCTCCTGAGACGACGGGCGGCATCAGGGCGTTGATCCAGCCGATGCCGGTGATCAGAACGACCACGCCGACGAGGGCGAGCAGGGCGCCGACCGCGAGAATGCCGAAGAGAGCCCCGCCCATTCCCGTGCTGGCGACGGCAGCGGTGATGGGCGCGATGAAGGCGAACGAGGAGCCGAGGTAGCTGGGGAGCCGATTCTTGGTGATGAGCAGGAAGAGGAGGGTGCCGATACCGGAGAAGAGCAGAGTCGTCGCCGGCGGGAATCCGGTCAGGACCGGCACGAGGAAGGTGGCGCCGAACATGGCGACGACGTGCTGGCCGCCGAGGCCGATCATGCGGGGCCAGGTGAGCCGCTCGCCCGGCTTGACCACGGCATCCGCTTTCACGTTCTTGCCGTCGCCGTGAAGTGTCCAGAGTTGTGTCATCTGCGTTCGTTCCCCTTGCCCGGCTGCACGCCGGTTGTTCCGCGCTCTGTAGTGAGCCTTTCCGAGAGTAGTGGTGCGCGACTGTTTCAGGAGGAGCGTGTCATCGCGTGGATAGTGGAGTCGGCGCCCTCTCCTCCTGAAGCGGTCACGACGGCCATGGGAGGATGGGCGCATGACCGAGGCACAGGGGGTTACTCGTGGCTAATCCGATCGCCGCAGCCGTCGGAACGCGGCTCGAACGCTATAGGGAGATCGCCAGTGTGCTGAGTCGGCACGGCCTCAGCTTCATCATCGGGGCCACCGGGCTCGACCGCTTCGAGCCTGCCGCGCAGGAGCAGGCACGAGCGAGCAACCCCGAGAATCTGCGACGGGCACTCGAGGAACTCGGCCCGACGTTCGTGAAACTCGGTCAGGTGCTCTCGACACGCTCCGACATTCTCCCTCCCGCCTACCTCACCGAGCTCGCGAAGCTGCAGGACAGGGCGCCGGTCGTGCCCGCCGCCGTGATCAAGCGCCTCATCGTCGAGGAGCTCGGCGACCAGCCCGACAAGGTGTTCGCCAGCTTTCAGCTCAAGCCCCTCGCCAGCGCGTCGATAGGTCAAGCGCACCTGGCGACGCTGCACGACGGAACCGAGGTCGTCGTCAAAGTGCAGCGACCCGACATCGCCACGAACATCGCCATCGACCTCGAGATCCTGCACACGCTCGCCGTGCGTGCGTCTCGACAGTGGAAGCTCGCCGCCGACTACAACATCACCGGAATCACCGACGAGTTCGCCCGAACGCTGCGCGAAGAGCTCGACTACACGCACGAGGGTCGCAACGCCGAGACCTTCGCGGCCAACTTCGCCGGCGACGACACCATCCAGATTCCTCGTGTCTTCTGGGACACGAGCACCACCCGCGTACTGACGCTCGAACGCATCACCGGCATCAAGGTCGACGATCTCGCGGCCCTCGACGAGGCCGGCATCGACCGCGCGGACGTCATCACCAACGCCGTGGACGCCATCGCGCAGATGGTCTTCGTCGACGGTGTGTTTCACGCCGACCCGCACCCGGGCAATCTCTTCGTCGAGGCGAACGCGCGGATCGGGCTGATCGACTTCGGCATGGTCGGCCAGATCGACGAGACGCTACGCGGTCAGCTCGCCGACCTGTTCATGGCGCTGAGCAGGCACGACCCCGAGCGCATGGCCTCGGCGCTTATCGCGCTGTCGAGCTCGAAGGCGTCGATCGACCAGGAGTCGTTGCGGTCAGACCTTGTGGGCTTCATCGACATCTACCGGGGCAAGGGTCTCGGCGAGGTCGACATGGGCGCGCTCATCAACAAGCTTCTGGCTGTTCTGCGGCACAACCGGCTGCAACTGCAGCCGTCGATCGTGATGCTCCTACGCATGCTGCTGATGGTCGAGGGTATGGGCGTGCTACTCGATCCGGCCTTCAGCCTGGGGGATGCGCTCCGACCGTATGCGACCAAACTCGCGCTGTCGAAGTTCTCGCCCGCGGCGATCGCGAAGCGTCTGGCTGCGGCGGGTCTCGAGGCGGCGGAGCTCGGCATCGAACTGCCCGACAAGATCCGCAAGGTCTTCGATGTGATCGACCGCAACGGCATAGAGGTTCATCTGCGTGCCACCGAGCTCGACCCGCTGGTGGCGCGCGTCGAGAAAGTGGGCAACCGCGTGGTGGCCGGGGTGATCGCGGCCGCGTTCATCCGAGGTATCGGGGAACTGGCCGTCGGTGACAGCAAGCGATTCGGTCACTGGAGCGGCCCTCTGATGGGCATCGGTCTGGGTGCGAGCGGCGCCCTGAGCGCCTACATCGCTCTGACGTCGAGGCGCAGACGTCGTCAGAACTGAGTAGCGGCACGGCACAGGTCACTAGGGTGTGCACAGAGCCATTGTTTGCGACGTCGGGGGAGAGCGCATGGCGAGCTATCTGATCTGCAGCACTCCAGTGCACCACCATGTGACGCCCATGATCGAGATCGGTGCGTATCTGGTGTCGAGGGGCAATCGTGTGATCATGATCACCGGCTCCCGGTTCGCAGACACGATCAAGCGCGCCGGCATGGAGTTCGTCGCCCTCGAGGGTCGTGCCGACATCGACGACCGTGACATACCCAGCTACCTGCCCTATCGGCACCGCTACCGAGGTCTCGCTCGAACGCAGTACGACATCCAGAACATCTTCGTCAAGACGATCCCGGCTCAATTCCGCACGGTGCGCGACGTCATGCAGCGTGAGTGGATCGATGCCGTGCTCGTCGACGGGGCGTTCGGCGGAATCTCGCCGGTGCTCCTCTCGAATGCACCGAGGCCGCCTGTCCTGGCCATCGGTGTGATCACGCTCACTCAGCTGAGTCGCGACACCGCACCGTCCGGGTTCGCCATGGCGCCGTCATCCACCCCGCTGGGTCGGGCGCGCAACCGCGCTCTCAACGTCCTGGCGCGTTCCGTGCTCTTTCGCCGAACTCAGCGCGCGGCGCAGGAGGCGCTGATCGAGGTCGGCGCACGAAAGACGTCGATGTTCGTCATGGACATCTCGGGCGCCTTCGATCGCCTTCTGCAGCTCGGCCCGGTGACTCTGGAGTACCCGAGAAGCGACCTCTCGCCGAACGTGCGTTTCATCGGCGCACTGCCCACCGAGAATGCCGCCGCTCTGCCGCCGTGGTGGAGCGAGCTCGACGGTTCTCGCAGCGTCGTCTACGTCAGCCAGGGAACGACCGACAACAGGAACTTCGACCGACTCATCACTCCCACGCTTGCCGCCCTCGCGAGTGACGACGTGCTCGTCGTGGTCTCGACGGGTGGCCGCTCCGTCGAGAGCCTGGGCGACGTTCCCTCGAACGCGCGAGTAGCCGATGCTCTGCCCTACGAGAGGCTGCTGGCGCTCGCCGACGTCGTCGTCACGAACGGCGACTACAGCGAGGTCCTGGCCGCGCTCGCCGCCGGAGTGCCCCTCGTCGTCGCGGGCGGAACCGAAGACAAACCCGAGGTCGCGGCACGAGTGCAATGGTCCGGAGCCGGCATCGACCTGCACACCGGCGCCCCGACCGCGGATGCCGTGGGTTCGGCCGTGCGAGGCGTGTTGGGCGACGAGCGCTACCGGGCACGGGCGCGACGGTTCGCCGAGGAACTCGCCCAACTCGACACGCTGCACATCATCGAAGACGAGCTGGCCGAGGCCATCATGATGCGGTCAGGCCGCTGAGCTCGCCGCATCCATCGCCGAAGCGGAGCCCGCGGGTGCGCTCGGTCTGAACTCCACTCCGTTGTTCAGCACGAAGACGAGCACGAGCCCCACCGCCACCAGGCAGAGCAGCCCGGCCGTCGGCTTGCGAAAGCGGAGGAACTCGTTGACGATGCGAACCTTGCCCTTGAACGGGTAGAACAGCGGCGCAAAGATCCCGGATGCGGCGACGCCGATGAGCGTGTCGCTCACCATCTCGATGGCATGGCTGCGCGTGGTGAACGTGAACGTGAGTGCGTAGACGAACACCAGCACGGCCGTGCCGGCCGCCCAGGATCCTATGCCGAGCGAACGCATCGAGCTGACCGACCCGTCGGCATAGGCCGTGACCCGGGTTGCGAAGAGGCGAGCGAGAAGAACGGTTCCTGCCACGCCGACCGCGAACCCGGCCCAGTAGAGCGAGCTCGGGGCGCCGAACCAGTAGAGCAGAGTGGCCGCATCGCCGGCGCCGGTCAGCGGAGCCAGGATCAGCGAGCTGAAGACGAGCTGCACGCTGATAAAGCCGAGCCAGGTGACGAAGAGACGGGTGATCCCGGCTCCCCAGATGCGCGCCGCGAAGATGAGCGCGAGGCCGGTCACGAGGCTGGTGATCGCGGCGACGGTCGAGGTGAGAATCAGCGTGCGGGTCTCGGTGATGTCGAATTCGAGGTAGCTCGGGTAGAGAGTGGCCGACGACTGCAGCGCGACCGCGGTCACGAATCTGGCGAGCTCGTGCACGGAGATCGCGACGATGCCCGCGAGCACGAAGGCGACCGCGCCGTTGAACCAGAGCGTGCTCGAGGGCGCAGGCGCGTCAGTGCCGAACGCTCTCGATGCGCTCACAGTTTCTCCTCGAAGTCGTCGCCCGGTGAGTCGTCTGCACCGTTCGGACCGGGGCCGGCCGACCAGGCCGAGGCGAACGACTCGGCCGCATCCGTCGCCCGTTCGAGAACGGTCGTCAGCAGTTCTCGCATCGAGACCGCGCCGAGAAACGAGAGCTGGTCGAGCTCGCCGACGGGCGCGATTCCGGCCAGCTGCCAGCAGGCCTCGAGCGGGTCGCTCGAGAGTTCGACGACGGATGCCCATCGCTGCTCGGTGAACTCGCTCGCCACCGCGAGGGCCCGGCGCACGGCCTGCTCCGTCTCGTCGCGCAGAGACCGCAGCGATTCGTCCCATTCGAGCGGCTCGAGAAAGCGGATCTCGGCCCGCGGATACGGATCGTCGTCGAGCCAGCCGGTCACCTCGAACCGCGAGCCTCCCTCGGCGTTCACCGCCACGAATCCCTCGCCGCCCGCCATCTCGCTGATCAGCGCGAGGGTTCCGAGCTGAAAGCGATGCTCGCCGCCGCCCACCTCTTGGCCGCGCTCGATTAGAACGACGCCGAACTGCGGCTGCTCGGCCTCGAGCATGTGGGCGAGCATCACGAGGTAGCGCTCCTCGAAGAGACGCAGCGACACCGGCATATACGGAAAGAGCACCGTGCCGAGAGGGAACATGGGGATCTCGGGCATGACTCAAGACAAGCACGGCCCGCCTGGGATGCCAATGGGATTGCGGCGGGCCCGTGGGTGCGGTTCAGCTCGTCAGTGCCCGGGGCGCAGGTCGATGCGGCGCAGCAGCTGCGCGTTGAGCGCAACCACGATCGTCGAGAGCGACATGAGCAGGGCCCCCACCTCCATCGGCAGAACGAAACCTATCGGCGCGAGCACTCCGGCTGCGAGCGGCACTGACAGCAGGTTGTAGCCGGCCGCCCACCACAGGTTCTGTGTCATCTTGCGGTAGCCGGCCTTCGACAGCTCGATCACCGAGACCACCGAGCGGGGGTCGTCACCGGCCAGGATGACGCCGGCCGCGGCGACGGCCACGTCGGTTCCCGCGCCGATCGCGATTCCCACATCGGCCTGGGCAAGGGCGGGAGCGTCGTTCACGCCGTCGCCGACCATGGCGACCTTGCGCCCCTCCTGCTGCAGCTCGCGCACGGTCAGCGACTTGTCTTCGGGGCGCACACCCGCGTAGACCCGCTCGATTCCGAGCTCTGCGGCCACCGAGTGAGCGACGGCCTCGGCGTCGCCCGTGATCATCACGACCTGGATGCCGCGTGCCGCGAGTTCCTCCACGGCCTGCCTCGACTCGGGGCGCACGGCGTCGGCCAGTGCGAGCGCACCGATCGGAACGCCGTCGGCGAGCACGTGCAGCACGATCGCGCCGTCTGCCGACCAGCCGCGCGTCGCATCCAACGCCGTGGCTGCGGCGCGCTCGAGCAGCCGAGGGCCGCCCACACTGATGACCCGGCCGTCGACGGTGGCCTCGACGCCCACGGCCGTGGACGCCTGGAACTTCGCGGCGCGGGGAACGACCAGACCGCGCTCGCGCGCCGCCGCGACGATGGCCCGGGCGACCGGATGCTCGGAGTCGGCCTCCGCGGAAGCGGCGAGCGCCAGCAGGCGGTCTTCGTCGAGCGAGTCGGTCGAGTGCACATGGGTCGCGACGGGAGAACCCATGGTCAGCGTTCCGGTCTTGTCGAAGAGCACGGTGTCGACGGTGCGCATGCTCTCGAGGGCGAGGCGGTCTTTGATCAGCACGCCGGCCTTCGCTGCGCGCTCCGTCGCGATCGACACGACGAGGGGGATGGCCAGCCCGAGCGCGTGCGGGCAGGCGATCACCAGCACGGTGATGGTGCGGATGATCGCATCGTTCGGACTGCCCACGAGCGACCAGACGACTGCGGTGATCACGGCGGCCCCGAGGGCGAACCAGAACAGCCAGGCCGCCGCGCGGTCGGCGATGCGCTGGGCGCGGCTCGAGGAGTTCTGGGCATCGGTCACGAGCTTCTGAATGCCGGCGAGCGCGGTGTCGTCACCCGTCGCCGTGACCCGGATGCGCAGGGCCGAGTCGGTCGCGACCGTTCCGGCCACGACGGCGTCGTCGATGCCGCGGGAGACGGGAACGGACTCGCCGGTGATCATCGACTCGTCGACGTCGGCGGTGCCCTCGACGACCACGCCATCGGCGGGCAGGCGTGCCCCGGGGCGCACGATCACGAGGTCGCCGCGCCGCAGCTCGGCGGGGCTGACGGTCTCGACGGAACCGTCGGCATCCAGTCGCTCTGCCTCGTCGGGCAGAAGGGCGGCCAGGCTGTCGAGAGCGCTCGACGCCTGTGCCAGGGAGCGCATCTCGATCCAGTGCCCGAGCAGCATGATGACGATCAGCAGCGCGAGCTCCCACCAGAAGTCGAGTTGGTGGTCGAGCAGGCCGAGCGTGGAGCCCCAGCTCGAGACGAAGGCCACGCTGATGGCGAGCGCGATGAGCAGCATCATTCCCGGCTGGCGCGCTTTGATCTCGGCGACGCCGCCGGTGAGGAAGGGGGCGCCACCCCAGACGAACATGACCGTTCCGAGCACGGGGGAGATCGCGGTGAAGAACAGGGAGTCGGGCGACTCGTAGCCGAGAAGCGATGCGAACATCGGCGAGAACGCGACGACCGGCAGGGCGAGCACGAGCATGATCCAGAACAGGCGGCGGAAGTGCGCGGCGTGACCGCCGTGGCCTCCGTGCGCGGAATGGTCGTGGCCCGAGTGGCCGGCGTGGCCCGCGTGTGCCTCATGCCCGTCATGGCCCGAGTGATCGTGTTCCTCGTGACCCGAATGGCCGGGGTTCGAGCGCTTCATGGCCTCGTGATGCGCGTGCTCGGAGTGGTCGTGCGTGTGCTGGGCGTGCGGGTTGCTCATGCTTCGACCATATACCCCCAGGGGGTACCTATCAACCGCAGGTCCTGTCGGCAAAGAAGGCATGGTCGCATAGATGTCGCCGTTTTTCAGTCCCCTGCGACGAATATGGCCGGAGGGCGGATACTGATGGGATGAGCCCCAAAGATGACGACAATGCCGACGTCTGGACCGACTTCACGCACTCGGTGAACCTCACCCCGAAATCGCTCGAGAAGTGGCTCTCGACAGACGAGTCGCGAAGCGTAGGGCAGAAGGCCGGAGGTGAGGCGATCGGGCATCGCAGCGGTCGACACATCCTCTCGATCCTCGAGAAGAAGAAGTCCGAACTGACCGACGCCGACTACGAGCACATGCGCACCGTGCTGGGGTACATCAAGAGGCACTCCGCGCAGCGACCGAGTGGCGACGTCAGTGACACGCCGTGGAGGTACTCACTGATGAACTGGGGTCACGACCCCCTGAAGAAGTAGGGAAGTGCGATGACGTTCTCGAAGGGCGACACGGTTCGCTGGAACACCCCGCAGGGCGAGACCCGCGGCACGGTCGTCGAGAAGAAGACGAAGGACTTCACCTTCGATGGGCAGAAGTTCACGGCGTCGAGTGACGAGCCGGCCTACGTGGTCGAGAGCGAGAAGTCGGGCAAGCAGGCGGCGCACAAGGAGTCGGCGCTCACGAAGGCGTGACAACTCGTCCCTGCTCGAGGCGCACCACCGCATCGGCCTCGGACAGCACCGCCATCTCGTGCGAAGCGTGCACCACCGTCGCCCCGCGCTCGGCCTCGGCCCGCAATGCAGTGACGATGAGGTCGAGCGCCTCGGCATCCACCCCGGCTGTGGCCTCGTCGAGCAGCAGCACGTTCGCGCGCCTCGCCAGCCCCTGAGCGACGAACGCGCGCTGTCTCTGCCCGCCCGAGAGCGAGCCGAGCGGTCGGTCTGCCAGGTGCAAGATGCCCATGGCCTGCAGGCAGGATCGCACCGTCTCGCGATCGTCGACTGAGAGCCTCCGCCACATTCCGCGATCGGCCCAGCGACCCATGCTCACCACGTCTCCGACGGTGAGTGGCAGGGCGTCGTCGGCTGCGCTGCGCTGAACGACCAGGGCGGGAAGCTCGTGGGAATTCGCCCGGCGCACCTGTCCTGACCGCGGGGAGATCGTGCCCGCCAGCACCCCCAGCAGGGTCGATTTTCCCGACCCGTTTCCTCCGCTGATGGCGGTGACGGTGCCCGGGCCGAATGCCGCCGACACTCCCGACAGTGCCGATGCGCCGTCGTACGAAACATGGATTTCGCTCGCCGCGAGGGAAGAGATGTCGAGGATGGCCGTCATGATTCCAGCCTATCGGTAATGACAATCGTTCTCATGTAGGGTCGATTGCTGTGTCCTTCCTCCTCGATCCCCTGTCGTCGGAGTTCATGCTGCGTGCGCTCATCGGCGGCGTTCTCGTCGCCACGATGAGCGCGATCGTCGGAACCTGGGTCGTCATTCGCGGCATGGCTTTTCTCGGCGAGGCGATGGCCCATGGCATGCTGCCGGGCGTCGCAATCGCTACTCTGCTCGGACTTCCCGTGGTGTTCGGGGCGGCGGTGAGCGCGCTCGTGATGAGTGCCGGCGTCGGCTTCGTCTCTCGTCGGGGTCGCCTCTCGAACGACACGACGATCGGTCTGCTCTTCGTGGGCATGCTGGCGCTCGGCGTGATCGTCGTGTCGCGCTCCCGCTCGTTCGCCGTCGATCTCACGGCCATCCTCTTCGGCGATGTGCTCGCCATCGGGTGGAGCGACGTGCTGCTGCTCGGCGCTGCCCTCCTCGTGACCGTCGCTGTCGCGGCCCTCTTCCATCGCCCCTTCGTCGCACTGGCCTTCGACCCGCGCATCGCCCGCACACTCGGACTACGTCCGCGCCTCGCCCAGACCGTGCTCACCGGTCTCGTGACCCTCGCCGTCGTCGCGTCGTACAGCGCGGTCGGCACGCTGCTGGTCGTCGGTCTGCTGCTCGCCCCCGCGGTTGCCGCAGGCCAATGGATGCGCCGAATCCCCGCGATCATGATGCTCGCGGCGGCCTTCGGGTCGCTCGCCGTGCTCGTGGGCCTGCTCGTCTCGTGGCACGCATCCACGGCGGCCGGAGCCTCCATCGCCCTCACCTCCATCGTTCTCGCCGCGGTCTCCGCCGGCATCCGCGCGCTCGCAGCGCGGCTCGGCGCGGCGTCGACCCACTCGTTGCGCTCGTCGCACCCGACTGAATCACCGATCACCGCCTAAGAAAGGCCCGCGTGTCCGCACCATCCAGCTATCGCCCTGCCCTCCTCCTCACCGCCGCCCTCGTCACCGCGCTCGCTCTGCCGGGCTGCGCGGCGACCGAAGAAGCGCCGGCCGGCGGGGTCGGCGACGAGTCGACGGAACGCCCGCACGGCTACGTCGAGGGAGCCGACGAGATGCCCGAAGCACAGCTGCACCTCACCGGAATCGACCGCACGGGCACAGCCACCCTCGTCGACCTGCTCGACGAGACGAGCGTCTCGCTCGGATCGGTCGACGCTCCCGCCTCGGTCTCGACCGACGGCCGATTCGTCTTCGCCTCGTCGGCCGAGACGGGAACCCTCACCGTGCTCGACTCGGGCGCGTGGACGGTCGACCACCAGGACCACGTGCACTACTACTCCGCGAAGCCCCGCCTCGTCGGCACGGTCACGGAGAAGGGCGAGGCCGTCGTCAACGGAGGCCCATCGCTGACCGGCGTCTGGTTCGGTGACAGCGGGGTGGCTCTGCTGCTCGACTCGGAGGCGCTGGGTCGCGGCGACATCGTCGAGACCGCCCGTCTCGAGTCGACCCCGCACGCGGGCATGGTGGTTCCCTTTGCCGACGGCGCGCTGGCGACGGTCGCGGGCAGCGACGGCGTCGCATCCGGCGTTCGTGCGATCGACAGACAGGGCGAAACGGTCGAGGGCGTCGAGGCCGAGTGCGCGCAGCTCGACGGGTCGATCACGACCAACGTGGGGGTGGTCTTCGGATGCGCCGACGGTGCGCTGCTCGCGACGAGTTCTGGCGACGGCGGCATCGAGTCCGGCGTCGACTTCGAAAAGATCCCCTATCCACAGGCCGTCGCCCCGAGCGACCGTGCCATCGACTTCGACAACCGACGCGGACGCCCCGACGTAGCGGCCGTCTCCGGCGATCGCGGAGCCTGGCTGCTCGACACCCGCGCCCGGGAGTGGGCGTTCCTGCCGAGCGAGGCTCCGCTCGCCGAGGTCGTGGCGGCATCCGACAACGACGACCACATCGTGGCGCTGGCTCGCGACGGACGAGTGCTTCTGCTCGACCCCGTGACCGGTGCGACGCTCGCGGCCACCGAGCCGCTCGCCGCATCGAGCCTGGCCGATCCTGCGGTGGCCGCGGGGGTCGCTCTGCAGCTCGACGCAGACAGGGTCTATATCAACGCGCCGGCCGACGGTGTGGTCTACGAGCTCGACTACGGCGACGGGCTCCGCGTCGCCCGCACGCTCACTGTCGGCTCAGAGCCGGCCTTCCTCGCGGAGACCGGACGATGAGGGCGATGCGTGCGGCGGAGCTGGCCGTCGGACTCGCGCTCTCGGCGACGCTCCTCGCCATCACGGGGTGCGCGCAGGCATCCGGTGACGGGGCGGGGAATCGCCCTCTCGTGGTCGTCTCGACGAACATTTTGGGAGACGTCGTCGACGAGATCGTCGGAGACGAGGCCGAGGTTCTCGTGCTGATGCAGCGGAACGCCGACCCGCACTCCTTCGAGATCTCGGCGAAGGAGGCCGCGCGCATCCAGGAGGCGGACCTCATCGTGTCGAATGGTCTGGCGCTCGAAGAGGGGCTGCAGAAGAATCTGGATGCGGCCACCGATGCCGGGGTCCGCTCGATCACGGCCGGCGAGCTCATCGAACCGCTCGAGTACTCGTCGGGCGATGCGGCCGGGGCGCCCGACCCGCACTTCTGGACAGACCCCGAGCGCATGGTCGAGGTGGTCGCCGGAATCGCGGAGCAGCTCGAGAAGACAGACGGCATCGACGCGTCGGCCATCGCGGCGAACGCGGCCGAGTACACGGCGCGGCTCGATGACCTCGATGCTGAGATGACCGCCGCCTTCGCGGCCATTCCCGGTGAACGCCGACAACTCGTGACGAACCACCACGTGTTCGGCTACCTGGCCGAGCGGTACGACTTCACCGTGATCGGTGCAGTGATTCCCGGCGGCACGACGCTGGCGGCCCCGAGCGCATCCGACCTGGACGACCTGGTCTCCGCCATCGAGAAGGCAGGAGTCTCGACGATCTTCGCCGACTCGTCGCAGCCCGACCGTCTCGTTCAGGTCCTGGCCGACGAGGCATCCATCGACGTCGACGTGGTCGCGCTTTTCACCGAGTCGCTCGGCGAACCCGGCGAGGGCGCCGACACCTACCTGCAGATGATGCGCTCGAACACCGAGCTCATCGCAACCGGGCTGTCTCCGTAAGGGACACCCACCCCCACCCAAGAAAAGGAAACAATGAAGAACCAGCCCCATCCCGGGCGCATCGCCCTGGTCGCGGTCGCCGCATCGGCCCTGCTCCTCACCGCCTGCGCGACCGACACCGCGCCCGCCCAGACCGCCGGCTCAGCCGCATCCGGATCTGCGCCCAGCCCTCGCGTCTCGCTCACCTACGACGGCGGAATCCTCGTGCTCGACGGCACGAGCCTCGACCTCGAGGCCGACCTGCCTCTCGATGGGTTCAACCGCCTCAACTCGGCCGGAGACGGACGCCACGTCCTCGTGTCGACGACAGACGGGTTCCGGGTTCTCGACACGGGAACGTGGACGGCCGACGGCGCATCGCAGACGGCCGAGCCCGAGCTCACCGATCTGACGTTCGACGCCCCGACGCCCGGCCACGTCGTGCGGCACGGAGACAAGACGATCCTCTTCTCCGACGGCACGGGCGACACCACGATCTTCGACACGCCGGCGCTGCTGACCGCGGGCGACGACGGGCTGCCCGAGACCGAGGTCGTTCCGGCGCCCGCCGCCCACCACGGTGTGTCGATCGAGTTGGAAGACGGAACTCTGCTGACCACGATCGGCACGTCCGAGGGGCGCAGCGGAGTGCGGGTGCTCGACGAGTCTCGCACCGAGATCGCCCGCAACGAGGAGTGCCCCTCGGTGCACGGCGAGGGCACCGTCAAGAACGAGACCGCGGTCTTCGGATGCTCCGATGGCGTGCTGGTCTACGAGGGTGGAGAGTTCACCAAGATCCAGGCACCGGATGCCTACGGCCGCACCGGTAACCAGTACGTCACCGAGACCTCCTCGATCGCTGTCGGCGACTACAACTCCGATCCCGACCGCGAGGGCGTTCTGCTCGAGCAGCTGACCCTGGTCGACACTGTCGCCAAGACGATGAAGATCGTCACGCTGCCCGATGGGGCCGGCTACACCTGGCGCGACGTTGCTCGCGGGCCGAGCGACGAGGCGATCATTCTGGGCTCCGACGGCGCACTGCACGTGCTCGACCCCGAGACCGGCGAGTTCGGCAAGAGCTTCCCGGTGATCGGCGCCTGGGCGGGTCCGACCGAGTGGCAGGACGCGCATCCGGCACTCGTCGTTCAGGGTGACACCGCCTACGTGACCGAGCCGGCGACGAAGAAGATCTTCGCCGTCGACGTCAAGACGGGTGAGGTGGTCGCGAACGCTTCGCTGCCCGGCACCCCCAACGAGATCGCGGTGGTCACGGGCTAGTGCTGCACGTGTTGCCGGTTCGGGTCAACCGAACCGGCAACACGAGCTCGTCACGTCGCTGGGAGCGTCATCTCGCGGAGAGGACGCAGAACTCGTTGCCCTCGGGGTCGGCGAGCACGACCCACGTCTCTTCGCCCTGGCCCACGTCGGCACGGGTTGCGCCCATCGCGACGAGGCGGTCCACCTCTGCCGCCTGGTCGTCGGGCACGAAGTCGAGGTGCAGGCGGTTCTTCACCGACTTCGTCTCGGGCACGTTCAGGAACAGCAGCGTCGGCCCGGCGCCGCTCGGGTTGCGAATCTCCACGTCTTCGTCGTTCTCGTCGATGATCTGCCAGCCCAGGGCATCCGCCCACCAGTGGCCCTGCGCGACGAAGTCTTCGCAGTCGATCACGACCTGTTCCCATGCGAGTGTCATGCCCCGACGATACGACCACCCGATGCGGCCGGGGTAGCCCCCTGACGTGGCCTGGGTCGTGTGGCTAGGCTTCGGTCATGACTGAGTTCGTGACATCGGCAGACGGCACACGCATCGCATATGACCGGCTCGGCAGCGGGGCGCTCGCCATCATCCTGGTCGGCAGCGCCATGAACTATCGGGCCTTCGACCCCACCTCGGCGCACATCGCGACCCTGCTGGCGGATCAGGGCTTCTCGGTCATCAACTACGACAGGCGCGGTCGTGGCGAGAGCGGAGACACCCTTCCCTACTCGGTGGAGCGCGAGGTCGACGACATCGCCGCCCTGCTCGATGTACTCGAGGGGCCAGCGGCTCTCTTCGGCAATTCATCGGGCGGTGCACTGGCGCTCTGGGCCGCAGTGACGCCCGGAGTCGGCGAACGCATCACGGGCCTCGCGCTCTTCGAGGTGCCGCTGACTCTCGAGGGCGAGGGCGACGATGGGGTCGAGCTGCGCACGATGAACGAGCTCGTGGAGTCGGGTGATCGCGGCGCGGTCGTCGAATACTTCATGCGGAACATGCCACCGCAGTGGCTTGAGGGTGCCAAGTCGTCTGCGGCGTGGCCAGGGATGCTCGCCATCGCGCACACCCTCGCCTATGACGTCGCCATTCTCGACAAGGCGGACCATTTGGCGTGGGCCGAGCGGTGGGCATCCGTCACTCAGCCTGTGCTGGCGATGGTGGGCGAAGAGACGCAGCCGATCTTCCCTCCGGCGGCCGAGGCCCTGGCCAGGGCGCTGCCGAACGCGAGCGCGGTCGAGATCGACGCGGCGAACCACAGCGTGCGCCCCGAGGTGATGGCGGCGCTGCTCGGCGGCTTCCTCACCGGGCACGAAGAACTGGCGACGTTCGCCGAGTATCCTGACGAGCCGAAGCAGCAGGTGTAGCCCGCGCGTCGGGCGATCGGTCTCAGCGCTGACCGCGGAACAGGCGCAACAGCACGATCACCGAGATTGCGGCGATCGCGATTCCGGCCAGGCCCAGCAGGCCGAGGTAGATGGCTTCGAGCCAGGTGTAGTCCATCAGATCTGCTCGCGGAGGTCGGCGTCGTTGCTCATGCAGGCGACGCTACTCCGCACGGCGTCGCAGGTCTGGCCGGTTGACTTCTTCGCCTCATCGGGTCGTGTGTTCACGGCGCGATCGTCAAGCCGCTGAAGTGATGGTCGAAGACCAGGCTTGTTCGGGTCGACGCGACGGCCGGATGCGCCGACAGATTGTCGAGGACGAAGTCGCGCACGGCGGCGCTGTCGCGCACGGCGACGTGGATGATGAAGTCCTCCGCCCCTCCGAGGAAGTACAGCTGCACCACCTCGGGGAACTGCCTGATCTCCTCGCCGAGTTCCATCATGAGGTTGCGGGCGCCGGCCCTGATCGTGACGCTGATGAGCGCTTGCAGGCTCAGGCCCACCGCGGAGGGTTCGACGTTCGCGGTGAATCCGGTGATCACCCCGCGCGCGACGAGCGACTTCACCCGGGCGACGCAGGTCGAGGCTGCAATGCCCACGAGCTCGGCGAGCCGATTGTTCGGCACGCGCGCGTTCGCCCTCAGGATGCGCAGGATCTCACGATCGATCTCGTCGAGTTCGGCGGGTGCTTGTGCGGCGCGACGATCATTCGACGGGGTCTTCGCTGGAACGGCCATGAGTGAACTATTTCACGAGTTTCCGCTCTTGTGCCGAGGATTCTGCGGTTCTGCGTCGTTACTGGTGAATTTTAGAAAGTATTGGGCCAGAACTTTCGGCACTCGCTGCGCTCCTACGGCCGCGCGTGCCGCCGACGAATGGAGCTGTCATGCACATCGGAGTGCCCACAGAGGTCAAGAACAACGAGAACAGGGTGGCGGCGACCCCGGCCGGGGTGTTCGAGCTCGTGCGGCGCGGCCACTCGGTCATCGTGCAGCGCGGCGCCGGACTCGGCTCGCGCATCAGCGACGAGCAGTACGTCGAGGCCGGGGCCACGATCGCGGACACCTCCGACGAGGTCTGGGCGGGCGCCGAGCTGGTGCTCAAGGTCAAGGAGCCGATCGCCGAGGAGTTCGGGCGCATGCGGGCCGGCCAGACTCTGTTCACCTACCTCCACCTGGCCGCATCCAGAGCCTGCGCCGACGCGCTGCTCGCCGCCGGAACCACCGGCATCGCCTACGAGACAGTGCAGCTCGCCGATCGCTCGCTGCCCCTGTTGCAGCCGATGAGCGAGGTCGCCGGTCGGCTGTCGACCCAGGTCGGCGCCTATCACCTCATGAGCGCGGCGGGCGGGCGCGGGATGCTGCTCGGCGGCGTTCCCGGAACCCCGAAGGCAAAGGTCGTCGTGATCGGCGGCGGAGTCGCGGGCGAGCACGCTGCGGCCAACGCAGTCGGCATGGGAGCGGACGTCACGATCATCGACCTCTCGATTCCGCGGTTGCGCGAGCTCGAGATCCGCTTCGGGGGAGCCGTGCAGACGCGCAGTTCATCAGCCTACGAGATCGCCGCGCAGGTGAAGGAGGCCGACCTCGTGATCGGCTCCGTGCTTATTCCGGGAGCACAGGCTCCGAAGCTCGTGACCGACGAGATGGTGGCGACGATGAAGCCGGGCAGCGTACTGGTCGACATCGCCATCGACCAGGGCGGATGCTTCGAGGGGTCGCACCCCACAACGCACGACGACCCCGTCTTCGCGGTGCACGACACCGTCTATTACTGCGTGGCGAACATGCCCGGCGCCGTACCCGAGACATCCACCCGGGCGCTCACCAACGCGACCCTGCCCTACGTCGTGGCTCTCGCCGACAAGGGCTGGACACGTGCGTTGGCCGACGACCCGGCGCTGGCGAAGGGACTCAACACGCACGAGGGGCGCGTCTACAACGCCGGCGTCGCCGCCGCTCTGGATGTCGTGGGTCACGACGTTCGGGAACTGCTCGTCTGAGGAGCGCGGGCTGAGGCAGACCTGCTCGCGGCGATCGATGTCGGCGGGCCGCTATAGCGTTGATGCATGCGCATCCTGCACACCTCCGACTGGCACATCGGGCGAACGTTCCACGGGCACTCGACCCTCGAGAACCTCGGCATCGTGCTCGACGCACTGGCGACGATCGTGCACGAGAAGGCGGTCGACGTCGTCGTCGTGGCGGGTGACGTCTTCGATTCGGCGACTCCCGCGCGCGAGGCTTTCGACGTGCTCAGCGGCGCCATCCGGCAGATCCGCGAGGCGGGCGCCTACGTCGTCATCACCAGCGGAAACCACGATTCGGCCACGAGGCTCGGCTTCCAGAGCGAGTGGGCCGGATTAGCGGGCATCCACGTCATCACGCGACCCGAGCATTTCGACGAGCCCGTGGTCATCGACGACGCCTACGGCCCGGTGCTGTTCTACGGCATCCCCTACCTCGAGCCCGCACTGGTGCGGCATCTCTACCCGGGCGTCGAGATGCGACGCCACGCCCAGGTGCTCGGGTACGCGATGCAGCGCATCCGCGACGACATCGCCCGACGAGACGGAGCGAGGTCGGTTGTGCTGTCGCACGCGTTCGTGGTCAATGTTCCGGCTGCCAGTGCCAGTGCCAACGCGAGTGCCAGTGCCGCGGCGTCGAGCGAGGCCAGCGATGTCGAGCGAGACATCACTGCGGGCGGCCTCGACCTGGTCTCGGTCGACGTGTTCGACGGACCCGACTATGTGGCGCTGGGGCACATCCACGGCCGATCGACGCTGACCCCCGCCATCCGCTATTCGGGGGCGCCGCTGCACTACTCGTTCGGCGAGGCCACCAAGCCGCGCGGCGCATGGCTCGTCGAGCTCGGCGCGGGTGGGCTCGACACCGTCGAATGGGTCGATCTTCCTGTGCCTCGGCCTCTCACCGTGCTCACGGGCGAGCTCGCCGAGCTGCTCGCTGACCCGGCCTATGCCTCTGCCGAAGGTCACTTCGTCTCTGTCGTGCTGACCGATCAGGTGCGCCCCATCGACGGCATGCGGCGCATCCAGACGCGCTTCCCCCACGCCGTCGCTCTCACGCACCAGCCCTCCGTCGTGGCCGAGCTGCCGGCGGCCAGCTACAGCGAACGGCTGCACGCCCGCTCCGACAGCGAGGTCGTCGCCGGTTTTCTCGAGTTCGTGCGCAACGGCGCGGGGCCCACCGACGCCGAGAGCGAGCTGATCGTCGAGGTCATCGCCGAGCAGGCCGCCCAGGAGTCGACCGCGTGAGAATCAACCGCCTCACGATCGCCGGATTCGGCCCCTACAAGACGGCTCAGCACATCGACTTCGATGCCTTCGCCGACGACGGCATCTTCTTGATCACCGGCAACACGGGCGCCGGCAAGTCGAGCATTCTCGACGCGATCTGCTTCGCGCTCTACGCCAGCGTTCCGCGGTACGAGGGAACGCAGCAGCAGCTGCGCAGCGACCATTGCGAGCCTGGCGATCCCACCTACGTCGAGCTCTGGTTCAGCACGGGCGGGCAGAACTACCGCGTGCGGCGTTCGCCCGACTACGAACAGCCGAAGAAGCGCGGCGAGGGCACCACGAAGCGGCCCGCGGCCGCTGAGCTGTTCATCCGTGTTGGCGAGGCATCGGCCGATCAGCTCATCGATGAGGTCGAGTGGCAGGGCATTGCCGCGATTCCCCGCGAGGTCGGCATCGCCCTCGACGGCATCCTCGGCCTCAGCAAAGATCAGTTTCTGCAGGTGATCCTGCTCGCCCAGAACCGCTTCCAGAAGTTCCTCCACGCCAAGAACGACGAGCGCCAAGGCGTGCTCCAGAGCCTCTTCGGCACGCGGCGCTTCGCCGACATCGAGCGAGCTCTTGTCGAGCGGCGCAAGGCCCTCGAGGTGCTTCGGCGCGAGTCTGCCGAGCAGATCGCTCAGCTCGGCAGCCAGGTCGAGGCCATCCTCGGTGCAGGTCTCCGCGACGAGACTGTCGTTTCGGCAGAGCCGGGGGCAGCCGACCGGCAGTACTTCGAGTCGGCGCTCGCCGAGCTCACCGAACAGCTCGATGCTGCCCAGGTGCGGGTGGCCGCTGCCGACGCTCGGTTTGCCGAGGCCGAGGCCGAGTTGCGTGAGCGCGAGAACATCCGTCGCCTTCAGGCTCGCCGCGATGAGGCGGCCGCACGCCTCGACGAGCTTCAGCAGGCTGAGGAGACGATCGAAGACGAACGGCGTCGCCTCGAGGCGGCGACCAGAGCCGAGATCGTCTGGGCCCATGTCACCGCAGAGAACGCCGCCGAGTCGGCGCTGCACCGCGCGGTGGCCGACGAGAAAGCTGCACGCACCGCCTACGACGAGGCGACCGCTCTCTCGAGTCTCTCCGTCGGGTCGCTCAATTCGCCGAGCGCCGAGGTGCCCGAGGTGTCCTCCGTCGATGAGGCGAGCGCCGAATCAGACGTCGCATCGACGAGAACCATCCCACACGCCCTCGCGTCCACAGCGGCCGAGATCAATCGTCTGCTCGGCGGGCTCGACGTGATCCTGGCCGATGAGAAGCGCGTTCCACAGCTCGACAAGCGCATAGCCGAGTACGACGGCATCGAGGCCAGGCAGCAGATCGAACTCGCCGCGGCTGCGAAGCGCGCTGTGTCGCTCCCCGCGCAGATCGACGAGGCGCTCGAGAAGAGAAACGCGTCTCTTCTCGAGGCGTCGGGCCGTTCCGATGCCGACGAACGCGTCGAGCGACTGCGCATCGCGCGACAGTCCGCCGAGCTCGCCGCTGTCCTGAAATCAGAAGTCGACGACGCCCGTATGGTCGAGAAGGCCAAGAGCACCGAAAACACAGAGGCGGCTGCGCTCTACGACCAGTTGCTCACGCGCCGACTCGATGGGCATGCCGCGGAGCTCGCCTCCACTCTCGTCGACGGCGAGCCCTGTGTGGTCTGCGGCTCTACCGAGCACCCGAACCCCACAGCCTGGACGTCCGATCTCGGTGAGCCGGTCTCTGACGACCAGATCGATTCCCAGCGAGCGCACCTTGCTCGCGCATCTGAGGCTCTGACCGAAGCAGGCTTGACCGTGCGAGACCTCGTCGCCCGGCACGCGTCGGCCGAGGCATCGGCGGGTGCTCAGTCTCCTGCCGAGATCGACGAGCAGCTCAAGGGTGCGCAGCTCGCCCTTTCCGCGGTCGTCGCAGCCGAAGCATCCGCTCGAGAACTCGACGCGCAGATCGTCGATCTGCGAGCGGAACTCGAGTCGATCACGACGACGGTGGCCGAACTGACCGAGGGGGTTCAGTCCACGAATACAGCGCGAGCGGCCCTTGTGTCGCAGCGCACGCAGATCGTCGAGCTCGTCGAGAAGCATCGAGGAGACCACTCCACAGTCGCCGAGCGGGTACTCGAACTGCAGCACCTCTTCGCCGTCACCCGCGATTTCGAAGAGGCGCTGCTCGCACACAACGACAAACACACCGCGCTCGAGGCCGCTCGACAGACGCTGAGGCAGCACCTCGACGAGCAGGGCTTCGCCGATAGGGCTGAGGCGGTCGAACTGCGGCTGACGTCGGCTCAGCGCGCAGACGCGGCCTCGCGCATCGGCGCTCATGACGTGGCGCATGCAACCGCGCTCAACGTGCTCGCCGAACCCGACCTGCAGGGCCTCGTCGTCGAGGCCGTCGAGGTCGAGTCTGCTGCCGAGGCCCGCGAAGCGGCCAGTTCCGATCGAGACGACGCCCGAGTGGCGGCCGGGTCTGCGGCCGATCGACTGAGCCGTCTTCGCGCAATCGTCGGCGACGCGCTCGAGCAGCTGGGCGCATCCGAAGGTCTTCTCGCCGAGTACGAGACGATGCGCTCGCTCGCCAACACCGTCGAGGGCGCCGAGCCCAACACCATGCGCATGCGCCTCGAGTCGTATGTGCTCGCGGCCCAGCTCGAGGAGATCATCAGGGCCGCCAATGCTCGACTCGCGGTGATGACAGGCGGCCGCTACTCGCTCGAGCACGACGACTCCGTGCAGTACCGCAACACGCGCTCCGGTCTCGGCATCGCCATTCTCGACCAGCACACGGGGCGGGCCAGGGCCACTCATTCTCTATCGGGTGGCGAGACCTTCCTCGCGTCGCTCGCTCTCGCCCTCGGTCTTGCCGAGGTGGTGTCGAATCAGGCCGGAGGCATCACCCTCGACACCCTGTTCATCGACGAGGGCTTCGGCTCGCTCGACGCCGACACGCTCGCCATCGCGATGTCGACCCTCGACAGCCTGCGCTCCGGCGGTCGCACCATCGGTCTCATCAGCCACGTCGAAGCGATGAAAGAGCAGATCCCGTCGAGACTGCGCATCACGGTCACGCCCCAGGGGTTCTCCGAGATCGATCAGCGCTCCTGACGACGAACAGATAGCGCGGCCGTTCCGCTCTGAACCCAGCGCCTGGTTCTGTCACGATAAGCACATGACCGATGCGAGCACCGCACTCAAGTACACGGCGTTCGCCGACACGCCCGGCGGAGGAAATCCGGCCGGGATCGTGCTCGACGCGTCGCAGCTCGGCGATGCCGAGATGCAGCGCATCGCAGCCGAGATCGGGTTCGCCGAGACCGCCTTCATCACCGAGCAGAGCGTGGCAGGCGACGATCGACGTCTGCGAGTGCGCTACTTCTCGCCCCTGGCGGAAGTTCCCTTCTGTGGCCACGCGACAGTCGCCACCGCGGTTGCGCTCGCGCACAGAGACGGGGTGGGCGACTTCGTGTTCGAGACGCCCGTAGGGCCGGTCACGATCGCCACAGCATCGGCCGATGGGGCGATCACGGCAGCGTTCACGAGTGTCGAGCCGTCGATCGAGCCGGTCGACGAGGGCGTCCTCGACACGCTGCTCGGCCTTCTCTCGACGTCGCTCGATCGTCTCGACCCCGCCTACCCGCCGCGTGTCTCGTTCGCCGGCAACAGGCATCCGATCATCGTCTTCACCGACCGAGCCGAATTCGACTCGTTCTCATTCGACCCCGAGGCGATGAGGTCGCTGATGGCCGAGCAGGGGTGGACCGGCACCGTGACGACGATCTTCCGTTCGGGTGCCAGCGAATACGACAGCCGCAATCTCTTTCCCGTGGGAACGATCACCGAAGACCCGGCGACCGGCTCGGCGGCGGCCGCGTTCGGCGGATACCTGCGCGCGCTCGGGCTGGTCGAGACGCCGGCCGAGATCGAGATCACCCAGGGCTCGCACATCGGTCGACCCAGCAGGCTCTCGGTGCGCATCCCCGAGACGGGCGGCATCGTGGTGACGGGAACGGCCACGCCGATCGCTTGAGCGCACCGGGATGAGGCCGCTGCCGGCTATTCGTCGGCGAGGAGTGCAGCTGCGTCCGTGACGTTTCCGAAGACGAGTGCTGTGTCGGTGACATCGGCAGGGTCGAGCGACGACGACTGCATCGTGATCACGAAGCGCTCGCCGTCGGCGCGTTCGAGCAGCCAGCTGCCGGCGAGGACGCCGGGCGCACTTCCGCCTTTGAATGCGACGTAGGGGAACGCCTCGGAATCGAACTGCAGGCCCGGGTTGGCAGACAGGATGCCGCGCACCGGCTCGCCCGCCGGTGTCGCGGCCTTCTGTTGCAGGGCCAGGTGGGCCGTGACGAGGTCGGCGGGGTTCGCGAACCAGTCGATCGACTGTTGCCAGGCGCTCGTCGAGAGGTCGAACGACGGCAACTCGAGAACGCCGCCCGGCAAGGAGTCGAGCACCGCTCGGCGCTCGTCGACACTGGAGTCCGCCCACGCGGCGCGGGCATCGCCGAATGCGGCTCCCCATCCGATCTGGAAGAACTCCCTGGTCTTCACGAAGGGAGTGTTGAGGGTCGGGTCGTGGTGACCCATGACCGCCAGCTGTGCTTCGACGGCCTCGCGGCCGACCCTGTCGATCAGCAGATCCGTTGCCGTGTTGTCGCTGATCTCGATCATCTTCGCGGCCGCGTCACGCACGGTGACGAGGGTGCCGCTCGGCAGATCCTGCAGCTCGCCCGAGGGGAGGCTGCGTGTGTCGTCGGAGATGATCAGATTGTCGTCCCACGAGAGGGTGCCCGCCGCCACGGCGTCGGCAACGGCTCCGAGAACGTAGAGCTTGAAGACAGACCCGAGCGGCTTGGTCTCGTCACCCGCGATGTCGACGATGCGCTCGCCGACGCCCGCGGCATCCGCTTCACCCGCGACGTGTGTGACGGTCATGCTCGTGTCGGCCGGAAGCGCGGCGACGTTCTTCTCAAGCTCCTTCCAGCTCGCCGCGGGCGTGCGGTCGGCGGGCGGCTGCTGGAACAGCAAACCGTTGATGAGGTTCTGCCCGTCGACAGAGATCTGCATCTGCAGCTCGGCGGAAGAGCTGTGCAGCAGAACGGTGAGGCCCCCGGTCGCCTCGGTCACGCTCGTGGCGATCCACGGTTTCGCGTCGCTCATCTGGCCGATGACGGCGACCATCTGACTGGCCGGCACCTGCTCGAGCATGGAGGGCGCGATGTTCTCGGCGATCTCGGCCTCGGTCGTCTCCTCATCGGAGTTGATCGTGTCTAGCACCCACTGCGCCTTCGTGCCCACTGGGGTGTCGGGCAGGGCGACCGCGGTCGGCGCTGCGGATGCGTCGGGACCGCTCGATGCGCACGCCGACACCGCGAGCACAACGGCGGTGGCCAGAGCAGCGACGAGCGATCGGCGCCGCAGAGAACGTGCACGAGGGGCACCCGCACTGCGAGAGGCGCTGGATGAAGAGGCGAGGGGGCGGTTCGTCGTCATGACCCCAGTCTTGCCGGGGTCGATCTGAGGGCACATCCCCCGAGCGGACTACCTTCGGCCGCTACCTCCGCCGAGCGAGCTACCTGAGTTCGTCGAAGTACGAGATGTTCGCGTCATTGCGTTCGCGCGCAGCTGCGGCGCGCTCCTCGCGAATGCGCTCCTGCTTCTCCTGCCGGCGGGCGAGCTCTTCTTGGTCTACCTCGACGCGGCGAACGGTGACGCCACCCTTGGTGGGCGGGCTCGTGCGCTTGGCGGCCGTGCTGGTGCGGGTCGTCGCGGATGCGGAGGTCTTACGCGGTGCTGCAGCGGGACGAGCGGCACCGGGGCTGGTTCCCGACCCTGAACAGCGAAATCCGGTCTTGTCTTCGTGCTGTACGAGTGTCTGCGAGACGATGCCCACCGCGACGGTACGCGAGCAGGCGGGGCATTTAGATCCAGCATTGGCCATGGGTGGTGTGGTCTCCTCGGGTTTCGACCATCGTGTGGGTTCGACCTCTTATTTTCGCACGGATCGAGGCGAAAGGTACGCGTCCGTCGCAACCCCCATGACGACATGCGGGACCGGTCCTAGGCTGTCGGCATGATCAACGACGAGACTTCACGACAGAGCGATTCGCCCGACGACGCAGGCGATGAAGCGCGTGACCGGCAAGCAGCAGCCGACTGGATCGCGGATCGCGCCGCCGGCGAGAACCTCACCACCGATATCGACGGTACGGTCACGGCTGAAGACGCGGCCACGTCGCCTGATCCGGATGCCTACGGTCACGCCGAGACCGACACGCTCGCCGTCGAAGACCACGAGCCGGCATCCCGCGACTACCCACGCCCCGATCCGCACGGCGGCATCACCCAGGCCGACCGACAGATCTGACCGGCCATCCCGGGTTCTGACAGGCGACTCCCGTACCCTGATGCGCATGACGAGGCGCGCCAGCGAACCCATCTACTCCACGGCCATCGGAGTGGGGAGGGTACTGTTCGCCGGCCTGCGCACAAAACGCTCAGCGACGGGGCTCCAGAACATTCCTGAGCACGGCGGCGCCGTCATCGCCATGACGCATTTCGGATACCTCGAGTTCGCCCTCGTCGAGTGGCAGACGTGGCTGCACAACCGACGTCGCATTCGCTTCATGGCTACGAAGCGCGCCTTCGACAAGCCCGGCGTCGGCTGGTTGCTGCGCGGCATGCGCCACATCCCCGTCGATATGAAGGCGGGGGCCGCGGCGTTCGCGAACGCCGTATCGGCGCTGACGTCGGGCGAACTCGTCGGCGTCTTCCCCGAGGCCGGCGTGAGTTCGTCGTTCACGGTCCGCGAGCTCAAGTCGGGCGCAGCACGACTGGCACGCGACGCGGGGGTGCCCATCATTCCCGTCGCGGTGTGGGGCGGCCAACGACTCATCACGAAGAACCGCACGATTCCGCTGAGGCAGCGGTTCGGCGTGCCGGTTCACTTCGTGTTCGGTGAGCCGATCATCGTGGGGGAGAACGACGACATCGCGCAGGTGACGACGTCTTTGCGTGAGACGATGCAGGCCATGGTCGACTCGCTGCAGTCGTCGTACCCCGTAGACGGCACCGGTCAGTGGTGGCAGCCCCGTTCGCTCGGCGGCACGGCTCCGACGGTGGCCGAGGCGGCCGAGGCCGATGCCCAGCGCGAACTGCGCCGCGAGGCCGAGCGGGCCGCCAAGGGCTAGGTTCCGTACTCGACTCAGGAGGAGCGCGTGTCCGAGGACACTCTCCACGCGGAGTGCCTGTCCTCCTGAATTAGTGACACGACCCGAGCACCCTCGCGGCGGCACGCACCGCGTCGTCGGTCGTCGTGGCGTGAACTGCGAAGCGGATGCGATCGGTTCCGTGAAGCGTGGCCGTCACCCCGGCGTCGGTGAGCGCCGCGTGCGCCGGCCCCGCAAAACCGTCGGGGAAGCCGGCGACCACGATGCCGGCCCGCCGAGCACGCTCGCGCGGCGACAGCACGGCGACACCGATGCCGTCGAGGGCGTCGATCAGGACGTCGACCGTGCCTGCGATGAGCTCCTCGATCCGGGCGACGCCGATCGACGACGCCAGTTCGAGCGCGCTCGCGAGCGACCCCATCGAGAACGGCGACAGATTGGTGATGGTGTGGCGCCGTGCGTCGGGGAGGATCTCGTGCTCGAGCCCGTCGTAGAGGCCGGTTTCTTCGGCACCGGCCCAGCTGCCGAGAACCGGCCTGATCGCATCCAGGCCCCGGTCGCTGAAGGCGACGAACCCGTTGCCCCAGCCGCCACGCACCCACTTCTGCCCGCCCACGGCGAGGGCGTCGGCGACAGCCCAGTCGGTGTCGATCACTCCGAAGCCCTGGATGCCGTCGACGACGAGCAAGCGCTCACCGATGACGTCTCGGATGCCCGCAAGGTCAGCGCGATAGCCCGTGCGGAAGTCGACGGCGCTGACGGCCACCCCGGTGATCGACGGTGTCAACGAGTCGCGTATCAGCTCTGGCGTCGCCCGCGTCGGAGCGGAGGCGCCTCCGCCGGGCATCATTCGCATGGCGAGGAGGCCGGCCGCTTCGGCGCGTCGCCACGGGTAGACGTTGGCCGGAAACTCGTCAGGGCTCACGAGAACCTCGCCGCTCACGCCGAAAGCGATCTGCATCAGGCCGAGCGAGGTGCTCGTGGTCAGGGCGATGCGCTCGATCGGCGTGCCGGTGAGGGCGGCGACCGCTGCCCGTGCTCGCGCGTCTTCGGAGTGCAGCGTCGCCGACGCGTGCACGCCGCCGGCCATCGCGAGGTTCTGAAGGTGCTGCGTGGTGGCGACGACCTGGCGTGACGGAGGTCCGTAGCTCGCGTGGTTGAGGTAGAGCTCTTCTTCGGCGAAACTCTCGAGATACTCGATCTCGTGGAGGGCCGACGTCACGCGGCGACCCGCGCGATCGTGACCCTGGTGACGTAGGGCATGGGGTAGCTCGTGCGCCCGGCGAGGTCGGGATGCTCGTCGAGCAGCGTGCCGAGACGCGCCAGCATCTCGTCGCGTTCGGCGTCGGCCATCGTGATCACGTAGCTGCGCGAGGTGACCATGGCGAGGAACTGCTCGCGGCTCATCTCGGCCACCCAGCGGAATTCGCGGTATGCCTGACGTTCGAGAGGAGTGCCAACGGGAGGTGTCTGGCTGTCGTACTTCTCGGCCTCGGATGCACCCATCACCTCGCCGAGACGGGCAACCCAGTCGACCTCGGAGTCCCTGATGTTCCACACGAGGGCGAGAGCGCCTCCTGGCTCGAGCACCCGCGCGACCTCGAGTGACGTCGCGGGAACATCGACCCAGTGCCATGCCTGCGCGACGGTGATGAGCGCGACGCTCGCCTCGTCGAGGGGAAGGCGCTCTCCGCTGCCCTCCAGCGCCGTGACCGTGGGCAGGTTCTGCGCGAGTCGCTCGCGCATGAGCGGGTCGGGCTCGACGGCGATCACCGTCATCCCTCGGCCGACGAGTCCGGCAGTGAACTTGCCTGTTCCCGCACCGAGGTCGGCCACCCGCATGCCAGATGGATGCGCCGGGCCGGCCTGCTCGAGGATCCAGTCGACCGCCTCGCTCGGGTAACTCGGGCGACCTCGGTCGTAGTCGCCGACGTTGCGGCCGAAAGACAGGGCATGTTCGTCGGAGCGGGCCATGACTTCGATTCTAGGGACGGCTCCCGCTGCGAGGCGTACTCTTGAACCCTCATGGAACTCCGCCAACTCGAGCACTTCGTCGCTGTCGCCGAGCACCAGCACTTCACCCGCGCCGCCGAGTCGCTGCAGATCTCGCAATCGGGGCTCTCCGCGTCGATCCGGGCACTGGAGACCGAGCTCGGCACGACTCTCTTCACCCGCAGCACCCGACGCGTGCAGCTCACTCCCGCGGGAACCGCGATGCTGGAGGAATCCCAACGCGCCGTGGCCAGCGCATCCGCCGCCCGAGATGCCGTGCTCGCCGTGCGGGGAGTTCTGCGCGGCGCCCTGCGTATCGGAACCGAACAGTGCCTCGGGGGAGTGCACCTGCCTCAGGAGCTCGCCGACTTCCGGCGCTCACACCCCGCGGTGTCGGTGAGGCTCGGCTTCGCCGGATCGACGACGCTCATCGATCAGGTGGCGACCGGTCTTCTCGACCTGGCGCTCGTCGCCGACTGTGGAGCGGTGCCCTCGGCCGTCGAACTTCTGCCCATCGCATCGGAAGGTTTCGTGGTGCTGTGCCATCCCGACCACCCCCTCGCGGGCCGAGGCCGCGTCGAGATTGGTGACCTCGCCGACGAGACGTTCGTCGGATTCGCGGACGGGTGGGCCGCCCGGGTGCTCGCCGACCGCGCGTTCGCCGAGGAGGGGCTCGCGCACTCGGTCGAGCTGGAGGTCGGAGACGTCGGCTCGTTGCTCGACCTGGTCGGCTACGGACTCGGCGTCGCCGTGGTTCCCGCCCACTTCGCGTTCAAGCGACCCGATCTGCTGAGTGCCGTACCCGTCACTCACGACGCGCTCGTGTGGACGACCGCTATCGCCGTTCCACGCCAAGCCGCGCCAGCCGCCGCCGCCCTCGTCGGGCGTCTGCGGCAGCCGGCGCTGAAGCCCGCGGCGTAACTTTTCTCGCTGGTCGAGTAGGCCGCCCGCGGCCGTATCGAGACCACACTAAAGCGGTCTCGATACGCCGGCTCCTTCGTCGCGCGGCTACTCGACCAGCGCAGGGTGGCGGGAGTATCGCGCGGCTACTCGACCAGCGCAGGGTGCGGTGTCGCGCGGCTACTCGACCAGCGCAGGGTGGCCTACGCGTCGAGGGAGGCGAACTCCTCGGGCGTCAGCTCGAAGTCGGCGGCGAGCGCCGAGTTCGTGATCGACTCGGGGCGCGACGCTCCGGGAATCGGAATGACGAACGGCGACTTCGCGAGCTCCCACGCGAGGCAGACGATCTGAGGGGTCACGCCGCGGTCGCGGGCGATGCGACCGAATGCCTCGTAGCTCTCGCCCAGCGATGCCGCATTCGTGATGCCGCCGAGGGGGCTCCACGGAAGGAATGCGACTCCGAGCTCGTCGGCGAGCACGAGCTCCTTCTCACTCGAGCGGAACTTCGGCGAGAACTGGTTCTGCACCGAAACGAGGCGACCACCGAGAATCTCGTTCGCCTGGCGGATCTGATCGGGGTCGGCGTTCGAGATGCCGGCCATGCGAATCGTGCCCGCATCCAGAAGCTCGCGCAGAGCGCCGATCGAATCGGCGTAGGCGACCTTCGGGTCGGGGCGGTGGTACTGGTAGAGACCGATCGCGTCGACGCCCAGGCGCCGAGCCGAGGCTTCGGCCGCCTGCTTGAGATAGTCCGGATGCCCGTTCTGGGCCCACGGTCCGGGCTCGGGCCGCAGGTGTCCTCCCTTTGTCGCCACCAGCACGGAGGAGGTGTCACCTCCGTAGCTCTTCAGCGCCTTGGCGATGAGCAGCTCGTTGTGACCGACCTCGTCTTCGGCTGCCAGATGGTACGCATCGGCCGTGTCGATGAGGGTGACACCGGCGTCGAGGGCGGCGTGGATCGTGGCGATGGAGCGTTCCTCGTCGGGCCTGCCCTCGATCGACATGGGCATGCCACCCAGTCCGATGGCGCTGACGGAGATGTCGCCGATGGTGCGTTGCTTCATGATGTTCCTTTCGTGTCCTGGATTACCAGGCGTAGTCCTCGGGGTCGGTCTTGTGGCCGGGGAAGATCTCGTCGAGCCGAGCCAGCGCATCCGCGTCGAGCGTGATGTCGACCGACGCGATGGCGGTGTCGAGCTGGTTCATGGTGCGGGGTCCGGTGATGGGCGCGGTGACGGCGGGCTGGTGCAGCAGCCAGGCCAGAGCGAGTTCGGCGGGCGAGTGACCGAGCTCGGCCGCGAAGGCCTCGTACTGCTCGAGCTGAGGACGCAGCTTCTCGAGCGCCTCGGCAGCACGGCCGTCGCGACGACGCGATCCGTCGGCCTCTTTGTCGAGCACCCCGGCGAGCAGACCTCCCTGCAGGGGAGACCAGGGGATGACGCCCAGCCCATACGCCTGCGCGGCGGGAAGCACCTCGCGCTCCACATCGCGCACGATGAGGTTGTAGATCGACTGCTCGCTCACCAGGCCGGTGAAGTGGCGCGCTTTCGCGGCCTCCTGCGCCTGCGCGATGTGCCAGCCGGCGAAGTTGCTCGAGCCCGTGTAGAGGATCTTTCCCTGCTGCACGGCCACCTCGATGGCCTGCCAGATCTCCTCCCAGGGTGTCGCCCGGTCGATGTGGTGGAACTGGTAGAGGTCGATGTAGTCGGTCTGCAGCCGGGTGAGGCTGGCATCGAGGGCGCGGCGGATATTGAGGGCGGACAGCTTGCCGTCGTTGGGATAGTCGGTCATGTCGCCGTAGAGCTTCGTGGCGAGCACCGTCTTCTCGCGTCGCCCGCCGCCCTGCGCGAAGAACCGTCCGACGATCTCCTCGGTCGCGCCGCGACCCAGGGTCTGGCCATAGACGTTGGCGGTGTCGAAGAAGTTGACGCCCTGTGCGTGAGCCGCATCCATGATCGCGTGCGAGTCGGGTTCGCTGGTCTGGGGGCCGAAGTTCATCGTGCCGAGTACGACGCGTGAGACACGCAGGCCCGTTCGTCCGAGGTGTGTGTATTCCATGATTCCAGCCTGCGCGCCGACGGCCCGACCTGTCCAACAGGGAACCCCGATCGTATTGACGCCTCGCTCTTCTCAATCGGTCGGAGGCAGGCGGGTTCGGGCTCTGTCGCGTCGAGCACCCGCGGAGTGCAGGGGTTCTTCCGAGGGTCGTTCTCTATGCTCGGAGCATGACATCGTCTGCGAGCAGTTCCGACCATCACCATCCGAGCGCCCGGGTGACCCCGGGCGCGCACCCCGGTTCGACGGAGTTCCTCCGATGAGCGGCGACCTCGTCGTCAGCATCGTTCTCGTCATCGTCTTCGTGCTCGTCGGCGGCGTCTTCGCCGCCACCGAGATGGCGTTGGTGACCCTGCGCGAGAGTCAGATCAACGCGATCGCGCAGCGGGGCCGACGAGGTCAGACCGTCGCAGGGCTCGCACGCAACCCGAACACCTTCCTGTCTGCCGTGCAGATCGGAGTGACGGTCGCTGGCTTCGCGTCGGCCGCGTACGGCGCGTCCTCGATCGCGCCGTCCGTGACACCTGTGCTCGAGGGCCTCGGGCTCTCGGCTGCGGCGGCCTCGACCACGGCGACGATCGTCCTCACTCTGATCATCGCCTACCTCTCGCTGGTGCTCGGTGAACTCGCGCCCAAGCGCCTCGCCATCCAGCACAACGCCCGATTCTCGTACGCCGTCGCACCGGTGCTCGGCGGCTTCGCCACGCTCATGCGCCCGGTCATCTGGTTCCTGTCCGTGTCCACCAACGCGGTCGTGCGCTTGCTCGGCGGCGACCCGAACAAGACCGGCGACAAGCTCTCAGACGACGAGCTGCGCGAGATCGTGACCAGCCACGAGGGGCTGCCCGACGACGAGCGGCGCATGCTCGACGACGTGCTCTCATTGCGAGATCGGCAGGTGAGCGAGATCATGCGACCGAGACCCGAGGTCGTCGCGCTCGCGGTCGACGATTCGATCTCCGATGCCCTCGAGGCCGTCCGTTCGTCGCCGTACTCGCGCCTTCCTGTCGTCGACCAGTCGATCGATGACATCGTGGGATTCGTGCACGTGCGCGACCTCTTCGAATCGACCGACCGCACGCTCGAGGTCCGCCAGGTCGTACGACCGATTCCCTTCATTCCGTCAACCGCCCGGATTCTGCCGACGCTCACGAATCTGCGCGCATCCGGAGACCATATCGCTGTGGTCTTCGACGAATACGGCGGAACAGACGGCATCGTCACTCTGGAGGACCTGGTCGAGGAGGTCGTCGGCGAGATCTTCGACGAGTACGACACCGAGACGGCATTCGCCGAGATGATGGAGGAGGGCGGCGCGGTCGACGGCCGGTTGAACTTTCAGGACTTCGAGGAGGCGACGGGGGTGACCCTCCCGCCCGCAGCGTCGGACACCGTGGCCGGGTTCGTCGTCGAGCGACTCGGACGTCTGGCGGTCGTGGGCGACCGCATCGATGTCGACGGCGGGGTGCTTCAGGTGGCCACCATGGACCGTCGTCGGATCTCCGAGCTGCACTTCACTCCGACGACGGTTCTCGAGCATCGCCCGGAGGGGTCCTGAGTCCATATGCCGCCTCGGCCGCGGCAGGCCTGCCGCTAGTGTGAGCCCATGACACAGCCCGAACTGCCCGTGTTCGCTGCGAACGCAAGCCAGTCCGGCGTGCCGACGGTGCACTCGTTCTCGATCAAGCCGGTTCCCGCTCCCGTGATTCGCCGAGCGATCGCGTTCGTGATCGACTTCGGCGGCACTATTGCATTGACCGTGGCGGTCGTCTGGTGGTGCGTCGCGCTCGGCTTCGAGGGCTACGACGGGGGCGGCGGGGGCGGGAATGGATTCTTCGTCGTCGCCGGGTTCTTGGCGATCTTCGGAATTCCGATCGGCTCGGTGATCGTGAACGTGGTCCTCGCGCACTCGCGGCAATACTCGATCGGAAAATTCCTCGTTCGCATCCGCATCGTGGATGCGCGCAACCACGGGCGTCCGGGCGTCGGCTCGCTTCTCGGACGCTCCGCGATCCTGTTCGTGCCGGGAGTGTTCTCGGCCCTCGCGGTCGCGGTGATGATCCGCGTCCTCTTGGCGGTGGCCGATGGCGCCGAACCGACTCTCGGCGTGGCGTTCATCATCGTTCCGGTGCTGTGGATCGTGATGCTCGTTCCGATGCTGCGGGGAGACCGACGCGGCTGGCAAGACAAGGCTGCCGGCACGCGCGTTCTCACCGCAGCATCGGTACGGAGCGTCTGACCGCTGAGCGTTACGGGCGGAGGAGGACCTTGCCGCCTCGACCCGCGACGAAGTTCGCGGCACTCGCCTTGCGGGCGTCGTCGAAGGAGTAGATCTCCTCGACGGGCAGAGTGAGCGAGCCCTCGCTGATTCGCGTGATCAGTTCGCCGAGCAGTGCGGCGCGCTTCGCGCCGTCCATGCCGCCCATGACCTTCGAGCCCCAGAATCCCGAGACCGAGATGCTCTTGAAGATGACGGGGCCGGAGGGGATCTCCATGACGGGGGAATTCATGGCTCCAAAGACCACGAGGCGTCCGTTCTCGGCGAGCAGCGAGACGATGTCGCCCGCCGCGGATCCGCCGACCGAATCGACGCCGACGCCGATGGGCGCGCCGGAGGTGATCTCGGCGACCGTGTCGCGCCATCCGTCGGTGTCGGTGGCGACGACGTTGCCGATGCCCTGGGCCTTCAGCTCCTCGACGCCGGCGGCGCGGCGCACGAGGCCGAGCACGTTGATGCCTCGGGCTGCGGCGAGCTGGGCCACGAGGCGACCGACCGCTCCGTTGGCCGCGTTCTGCACGAGCCAGTCTCCCTCGGCGAGGTCGAGGGTGTCGAGCAGGCTGATCGCGCTGAACGGCATCGAGACGAGCTGTGACGCGACCTCGTCGGAGAGCTGATCGCCGACGGGGATGAGTGCCGCGGCCTTCGCGATGAAGTACTCGGCCCAGACACCGAAGGTGCCTCCGGTGGCGACACGCTGGCCGACCTGCAGCGCGGTGACGCCCTCGCCGAGTGCGTCGACGACGCCGACGGCCTCGGTGCCTGCCTGAGCGGGAAGTTCGGGCTTGAACCCGTAGGTTCCACGGATCGTCCACAGGTCGTGGTTGTGGATGGGGCTGAGAAGGGTACGAACACGCACCTCACCCGCTCCCGGCTCGGGGGTGGGCACGTTCTCGACAGAAAGAACCTCTGCCGGGTCTCCGAATTCGTTGTGGATGATGGCGCGCATGGCGTTCTCGACTTTCTCCCTAGTGTGTAGGGCTTTGGTTCTTCGTGCGGTGGTGACGGAGTCGGTTAGACGTTGAGGGAGATGATCGTGACGATCACGGCCAGCAGAGGCAGCGTGCCCTGCTTGATCGCGGCCGAGCGCTTGTCGGGCGCCGACAGGAACAGCACAAGGGCTGCCGCGAGCATCGAGCCGGTGCCGACCAGGATGAGAGCCGGGCCGACGGCGGAGGTGCTCACCAGCACGAACACGATTCCGATGATCGTGGCGATGGCCAGGAAGAGATTGTAGAAGCCCTGGTTGTAAGCGAAGGGCCGGGTGGTCTCGACCTCTGCGGTGGATGCCGGACCGAACGTCTTGCGCGCGGCGGGGCCGTCCCAGGCCAGAGACTCCATCCAGAAGATGTAGACGTGCAGCAGAGCAGCGAGTGCAGCAATCACGACGGATGCGATGACCATGAGAATCTCCTTTTTTGAACCGACCGTTTCACTATATACTCATTCGACCGGCGTCTGCCAGTGCTGAAAGGAGAAGACCATGGGAAGAACGCGTGCATTCGCAGAAATCGACGTCGTGCGTGCGGCCCGTGGAGTCTTCTGGAATCGCGGCTACGAAGAGACATCGCTGCCCGACCTCGAGGCGGCGACCGGGCTGAACCGGTCGAGTATCTATCACTCCTTCGGCAGCAAGCGAGGCCTCTTCGATGCTGCGGTCGAGTCGTATCTCGACGACGTCGTACGCCCTCGGCTCGAGCCGCTGCGCGCAGACGAGGTCGATCCAGGGGCGCTCGAGGTCTACCTGCGAGGGCTTCGTCACGCCATGGTCGACGAAGACACGGCCCTGGCCAAGAACGGATGCCTGCTGCTCAACGCCACGGGATCGTCGCTGGGGCACGAGGCCGGCCTCGCCGCTGTCGTCACCGCCTACACGACCGACCTGCGCGACGCCGTCGCATCCGGCGTCGCCGCCCGCCGTGCCGACCTGACCCCGAAAGGCCGCGAACTCGTCACGACGACGTGCACGGGGCTCGTCTTTGCGGCGATGGCCATCGTGCGGGTCGACCGACAAGCGGCGGCTGCCCTTCTCGACGCGGCTTTGGCTGCGGTGCTCGGGCCGACTCGCTGAAGATTCTTGGCCTACTACCCCGGGTGTGCTCGGTTCAAGCCCCGAACGAGCGTGGTTCTCGCGTGCTAAACATGGGCGACTCGGTTCGACGCCCTCGGTCCGCTGTGGACCACGCCTCGCGCCGTCCGCCGGCGCGAACCTCTCGCACCTGCGTAGATCGAAGGGAAATCCCATGGGTATCGGAAGCGGAATCGCACTGTTCGTCATCGGCGCCGTGCTTGCATTCGCCGTGAACATCGACCTCGGCGGGGTCGTGAACCTTCCTCTGATCGGGTACATCCTGATGGGCGCGGGCGTTGTCGTGTTCCTCATCAGCCTCGTCCTCACGCTGCGTCGCCGGCAGAGCACGTCGACAACCCGGTCGGCCGTCGATCCCGCGAGCGGCGAGCGGGTCACCCGCAGCACTCGCGACAGCGACCCGCTGGTCTGAGAGCGGCGCCGTGGCCGAGGGCTCACTGCTCGGCGGACGGTATCGGCTCGAGTCGCGCGTCGGCGCGGGCGGCATGGGGGTCGTGTATCGCGCGGCAGACGAGAAACTCGGCCGCACGGTGGCGATCAAGCTCTTTCGCGACTCCGAGGCGGCAGACCTGCGCCGCAAGACCTCGGAGACCCGGCTGCTCGCATCCCTGAATCACCCATCTCTCGTGACCTTGTACGACGCCCTGATCGACGGCGACGGCGAGGCGTATCTCGTGATGGAGTTCGTCGACGGCCCCACGTTGCGCAGCAGACTCTCGGATGGCCCGCTGGGGCCCGTCGAGGCGGCGCGCATGGCCCACGAGTTGGGCGAGGCGCTACACGTGGTGCATCAGGCCGGGATCGTGCACCGCGACATCAAGCCCGCTAACGTGCTGCTTCGACGTTCGATGGTAGCCAGCGACGAGTTCACGGCGACGCTCGCGGATTTCGGAATCGCCCACCTCATTGGAGCGTCGCGGCTGACCACGCCCGGCACGCTTCTCGGCACGGCCGCCTACCTCAGCCCGGAGCAGGTTCGGGGCTCCGAGCCCGCTCCGTCCTCCGACATCTATGCGCTCGGTCTGGTTCTGCTCGAGTCTTTGACGGGTGAGCGCGCCTTCGGCCAGCCGGTCGGGCACGAGGCGGCGCTCGCTCGGCTCACCAACGATCCTGAGGTTCCCGGCGAACTGGGCTACGGCTGGAAGTCCCTCCTCACGGCAATGACCGCCCGCGATCCTGAGCAGCGACCTGCTGCTCTCGAGGTCGCGCGCCTCGCCCGCGAGCTCAGATCCGAGTCGGCACCGGCGGCCCGATCGACCGAATCGGTCGTGACGGCTGCGATGACCGAGGCCCCGACCGAAGCCATGGCTGATGAGCCGACGCTGGTCATGACCGAGGCGCCGACAAGGGTCATGACCGAGGCCGCGGTCGAACCTCCGAAGCGGCGTCGTCGGGCGGTGCTCATCACCGCTCTGGCGGCCGCGGTTGTACTGGCGACCGCCCTCACCTGGGCACTGTCGACGATCCCGGCCTCAACGCCGGCCCCGGCGAGCACTCCGACGACCACGAGTGCGCCGGTGGCCCCGGAGCCCGAGCCCGTTCCGTCTGGCGATGCGCCCTCGACGTCGGAACCTTTACCCGAACCCGTCGCGCCCGACACGGGGCCGGGCAACGGCAACGGGAACGGCAACTCCGGAAACGGAAACGGCAACGGCAACGGAAACGGAAACTCCGGAAACGGCAATTCGGGCAACGGTAAGAACAAATAGCGCGAACGCTTCCTGCACGCGCACTGAGCCTTGGCTGAGTGTTCCTCGCCCACCCAGGTTCAGAGAGAATTTCTCATTGCACAGGGATACGCTTCATCAGTTCTGATGATCTGAGGTTAGTCGTGCCGTTCCTTCGCTGGATTCTCCGCCACCCCTTCACCGTGGTGTGCAGCGCCGTCGTCATCGTGCTGAGTATCGTCGGGTTCGCCTCGAGCACCTACGACTGGGGCTGGCAGGTACTCGCCACGGGCCAGGACGACGTCTTCCGGCACCACCGTTGGTGGGGCCTCATCACCGCGTTTCTCGCGGTCGACGGTGGCGGCGCCCTGATCTTCGTCGTGCCGTTCATCGTCGTGGTGGTCGGAGCCGCGGAACGGCTCATGGGCAGCTGGCGCACCGCGATCGCGTACGTCGCCGGCAGCGCGGCATCCGGTCTCATCGGATTCGGCCTCAGCTGGGTCGAAAGCACCTACCTCGGCTTCCTGCCGCTGAACGCGCCATCGATCGAGGCGTTGTCGCCCGCCACAGGCGTCATCTGCGCCGCGATGGCGGCGAGTTCGTTCGCCTCGGCTCTGTGGCGACGCCGTATACGTCTGGGCGCCTCGTTCATCGCCGTCACGCTCTTCCTCTACTCGGGCGGAGCAGGTGACTTCTACTCGCTCGTCGCGGTGCCCGTCGGGCTCGTTCTCGGGTTCGCGCTCGGCGGATCGAGGTCGAAATTCCGGCTCATTCGCAGTTCGCATCACGAGATCCGCACTCTGCTGGCCGCCGTCGTGGCCCTCGGCTCGATCGGTCCCGTCGTCGCCGCCCTGATCGGGTCGGGCAGCGGGCTCCTCTCGATCTACGGTTTTCTCGCCGTCGATGTCGATCATCCGCGAACCGCCCTGATCGGCCTTCTGCCCGTCGCCGTGGGGGTCGTCGCCGCGTGGGGCATCCTGCGCGGTCGACGCGCCGCGCTCTGGCTGGCCGTCTGTATTCAGGTCATGATGTCGGCCGTGATGTTGGGCGTCTTCGTGGTCATTCAGCCCGAGACCATGACGGCGATCGCCGAGCAGGCCAACGAAGAGGTCGATCCCTACATCTGGCAGACCCTGACGGGCAGCGCCCTGTGCGCGATCCTGCCGTTGGCCAGCGCCGCCTTGCTCATCCTGCTGCGCAAGCACGTCGATGTCCGCCCGTCGCGCGCGAGTGCAAAACGGTTCCTGGTAATCACCCTGAGTGCGCTCGCCGGCACGGCGCTCATCTCGTTCGTGGGCGTCCTGGCGATCAGCGACCAGTTCCGACCGGTGCCGACGGTGCTCGACATTCTGCGCGCGCTGCCGCTGCGTCTCATTCCGCACACCTTCGTGATCTCCGACGGGCTCGCATTCGTTCCGACGACGCACTGGGCGCATAAGGTGTGGTCGCTGCCGGCGGGGCTCTTCTGGGTCGCGGTGCTCACCGCATCCTGTCTTCTCGTTCTCGGCCGTACCGCAGCGGTCGACGACGACGACCGGGTGCGTGCGCGGGCGATCCTCGAACGGGGAGGCGGGCACACGCTGTCGTTCATGTCGACCTGGCCCGGCAACTCCTTCTGGTTCGACGAGGTCTCCGACGCCGCGGTCGCGTACCGGGTGCAGGGATTCGTGGCCGTGGCTGTGGGAGGGCCATTCGGCCCCGCGTTCGCCGACCCACGGGTGGTCGAGCGATTCGTGCGATTCTGCGGCGACCACGGGTGGACCCCGACCTTCTACGGGGTCGACGATGCCACGATCGAGACCTTCGAGGGTCTGCATTGGCAGCGCCTCAAAGTCGCGGAGGAGGCCGTGCTGCGGCCCCGCGACTGGAACCCGACCGGCAAGAAGTGGCAGGACATCCGCACGGCCGTGAACAAGGCAGGCCGCGCCGGAGTCGTGGCGAAGTGGACATCCTGGCGCGAGTTGTCGCTGCTGCAGCGGTCGCAGATCCAGGCCATCTCCGAGGCGTGGGTCGCCGAGAAGAACCTGCCCGAGATGGGATTCACTCTCGGAGGACTCGACGAGCTCGTGGATTCATCCGTGCGCCTGATGCTCGCCGTCGATGCAGAGGGAACGATCGTAGCCGTCACGAGCTGGCTTCCTCTCTATGGCACCGACGACGCGGCGAAACCACACGTCATCGGCTACACCCTCGATTTCATGAGGCGTCGAACCGACGCTGCCAACGGCACGATGGAGTTCGTCATCGCGGCCGCGGTCGAGCAGGCCAAGAGCGACGGCTTGGAGATCCTGAGCCTCTCGGGTGCCCCGCTTGCGAACGCCGCGCCCGAGTCGTCGACTCTCGATGTGCGAGGTAGCGTCGTGGCCCAGATCCTGGACTACGTCGGACGCTCGCTCGAGCCGGCCTACGGATTCCGGTCGTTGCTGAACTTCAAGAAGAAGTTCCAGCCCGAGTTCCTTCCGCTCTGGTTGCTCTACCCTGACACCACGGATCTTCCAGCAGTGGGCGCAGCGATCGGGCGCTGCTACCTGCCTCGACTCTCGGTGGTGCAGCTGAGCGGGCTGCTTCGCGATCTGCGACCGAAGCCGACACCGGAGGCTCGCCGTGAACCTGCTGCTTAACCTGGCCATCACCGCGGGGCCCGTGGTGTACGTCGTGTACGCCGTGGCCTTCGTGACGATCCTGCTGCTCGTGCTCCGCCGCCCGAGCAAGCGATGGAATCGGCGTCGCTGGTTGACCGAGGTCGCAGTCGCCGCCACGGCCGGAGCGATCGTCGGCGTAGCGCTGACCTGGATCCTCTCGGACTGGCTCGACCTCTTCGGTGCTGATCTGACCACCGTCGTGCGGGTCTGGGTCGCGGTCGGCTGTGCCGCGTTCGGCGTCGCGATCGTCTCGATGCGGCGTGCAGGCTGGATGCGTGTGGTCGGGTCGGCGCTCGCGCTCGTGCTGTTCGTGCTCACGACGGCGATGTCTATCAACATCGACTTCGGGCAGTACCCCACCGTGCGCAGCGCCCTGGGCATCAGTGCTGTCATCGACGCGGCCGACCAGCCCCTCCCCGCGGTCGAGGCCGTCGCGGTACCGACGATCGCAGACTGGGTCGCTCCGGCGACCATGCCGAAGGTCGGAACTCTGACCGCTGTCACGATCCCGGCCACTGAATCCAAATTCCCCGCGCGACCGGGCGTGGTGTACCTGCCACCCGCCGCGCTCACGGCGAATCCGCCGAAGCTGCCCGTGATGGTCATGATGTCAGGTCAGCCCGGAACCCCCGAAGATCCGTTCCTCACCGACAAGCTGCAGCAGAGCCTCGATGCGTATGCCGCGGCGCACGACGGGCTCGCCCCGATCGTGGTGGCGCCCGATCAACTCGGCGCTCCGACGGCCAACCCGATGTGCGTGGATTCGCCGCTGGGCAATTCCCAGAGCTACCTCACCATCGACGTGCCCAACTGGATCAAGGCGAATCTCAACGTCATCGACGACCCTCACTACTGGGCGGTCGGTGGACTCTCCCAGGGCGGAACGTGCTCCATTCAGCTCGGCGCCGCTTTTCCGAATCTGTTCGGGGCGATCCTCGACGCGTCGGGCGAGCAGTACCCCCGCATGGGCAACCCGCAGAAGACCGCCGACGCTGCATTCGGTGGCAGCCTTGCCCGGTACGAGGCCGCCTACCCCACGAACATCATGCAACAGCACGGACAGTACACCGACACGTTCGCCGTGTTCGGCGTCGGATCCAACGACGAGGCCTTCCTGCCTCAGGTCAAGGCCATCTATTCCGCGGCCCAGGCCGCCGGCATGAATGCCACCTACATCGAGGCGCCCGGCAGCGCACACGACTCCACGACCTGGTCGTACGTGTTCGCAAAAGGACTGCAGCTCATCGCCGACCACTGGTCGCTCTCCGCGCAGAAGGCCGGCTAGCGACCGCAATCAATATCGGATGGCGTCGATCACCTTGACGCGTACGGCTACGAGTGCGGGTAACAGCCCGGCCAACGCCCCGACCGCGGTCGCAGCGACGAGCCCGAGAACCGCGGCCTCCGCGGGGAACGGCGGAAAGTCGCTGACCAGACCCTGGCCGATCAGATCCATGGTCCAGGGGTTCTGCACGAGAAGGACGGACGCGATAACTCCGACAGCGCCGGCCGCGATGGTGGCCACCACGCTCTCCATCATCACGGAGAAGAACACTCGCCCGGCCGTGGCTCCGAAGCTGCGGCGGATGCCGATCTCGCGAACGCGCTGCTTCACGGTCACGAGAGCGATGTTCACGAGGCCGAGGGCGCCGAGCAGCAGCACGAGCACGGCGATTCCGCCGACGACGAGCTTCGTCACGAGAAAGGGGTCGTCGCCGTACTGGGCGTAGTCCTGGCGATACACGTCGACCTGAACACCGCCGGTACCGCCCCCGGGAGTGGCGAGCGCCGACGTGAAGTCGCGCTTCACGACCTCCATGAGCTGTTCGGAGATGGCGGGAGGCACCCACATCTCGTACTGCGTGGAGCCGCCTCCGCCGTACGGATCCTGCACGGCGACCGATGGCCTGGCGGCCGTCATCGCCGAGAGCTGGTCGGCGAGCATGAACATGGCGGGCTCGGTCTCGTAGCTCGACACGGGGTAGACGCCCACGATCACCGCGGTCGTGCCAGGCCTGCCGCCCTGCGCGCCGAGTTCGACGGTCGGATGCGTTCGCAGCTCGGGGCTGCCGAGTCGCTCCCAGAAGATCTGATTGACCACGAGCGCGGGGGCGAGGCCTGCGGCGTCGTCAGCGGTGAACCATTCGCCCTCGGTGAGGCGCACCCGATGCATCTCGCCGTAGGGCTGGTCGACGGCCTGGGTCTGCACGTCGACGACGCCGGTGGTGAAAGGCACGGCTTGAGCTGTCTGCAGCACCCGGCTGCCATAGGTGATGTCGTACCGGGCGAGCGTTTCGGCCCACGTCGCATCCATCGTCGCCGAATCGATCGCGGTGCCCTGGTTGCTGAAGGCCGAGACGAAGAGGCTCGCTGGTCGCCCACTCTGTCGCTCGCTGAGCTCCTGGTTGGCCTGCTGCATGATGCCGCCGAGCGCGACGACGGTGGTGAGCGAGCATACGGCGACCGCGACACCGATCAGCGAGAGCAGCACTCGAGTGCGGTGCACACGAAGTTCTTGCCAGGCCTCGACGACCGCCCCGACGAGGCTCGTGAACGCGCGCTTCACGAAAGGGCCTCGGATGCCGCGGCCAGCTCGTCGCTGTCGGCCCGCGTCAAGACGCCGCGATCGAGTCGGAAGTGGTCGCGGGCCCGAGCCGCGATAGCGGGGTCGTGAGTGATCGTCACGAGCGCCGCACCGGTTCGGGTCGCGACGTCGTCGATCAGTTGCATCACCGAACTGCCGGTGTCGAGATCGAGCGCGCCTGTGGGTTCGTCGGCGAGGATCAGCCGCGGCCCGCGCACCAGCGAGCGAGCAATCGCGACGCGCTGCTGCTCGCCGCCCGAGAGTCTGTCGGGCATGCTGTGCATGCGGTTGCCGAGACCGACCTCCTCGAGCATGTCTGCGGCCAGCTTCTTGCGTCGCCAGAACGATCTTCCCTCGGCGTAGAGCAAGGGCATCGCGACGTTCTCGAGTGCCGTGCGCCCCGGAAGCAGATTGAACTGCTGGAAGACGAAGCCGATCTGCGCGCCGCGAACCCGATCGCGGGCAGCGCCCGAATACGACTTGACCGGACGGTCGTCGAACGTCAACAGTCCGCTCGTGGGCATGTCGAGAAGGCCGAGCAGATTGAGAAGGGTCGATTTGCCCGAACCAGATCGGCCCACGATCGAGATGCGGTCACCCGCCTCGACCGTGAGATCGACTCCGTTCAAGATGGTCAGGGCCGGCTGGTCAGGCGGAATCACCGTGCGCGTGACGTCGCGCAGTTCGAGCAGACTCACCTGACGACGATTTCACCGCAGTCGACCACTCCGGGCGGGCATCCCGACGGGTCGGCCGGCGCACCGGGCGCGAATTGCAGAATCTGATCGCCTTCTGCCAGGCCGCCCGTGATCTCGACCTGGCTTCCGTCGTTCAGCCCGAGTCCCACTGCGCGCTCTTCGGTGCCGCCGTCGGCCAGAGAAACCCAGACGGTGCCGCTCAGAGCGGCTCCGCGCACGGCGGTGGTGGGTACGACGAGAACATTCTCTGCCTTGCCGCCGGAGATGGTCATCTCTGCAGCGAGGCCGGAGAAGACGGTGACATCGGCGGGGATCGGACAACTGACCGTGGTGGTGGAGCCGCCGCCCGTTCCTCCGGTGCCGGCCGCGCCTGCTGTGCCTCCCGCCGTCGCATCGCCACCCGAACTGCCGCCCTCGCTACCGGCCAGCGGAGTCGTGATGCGCAGTCCCGTGCAGGTGAACGCGGCGGGCCCGCCGGTGATGGCGATCGAGGCATCCGTCGGCTGATCGACCAGTCGATAGCGCTGCTCGGGCTTCAGCGAGCCCGACACCGAGAAGGTGGGCGGCGCTATCTGCCCGGCCACCATGCCGATGGTCACGTCTTGCCCCGAGATCACGCTGAGCGAACTGAGCACGCCGGCCGCGGGAGCGATCACCTGCTCGTAGCGGTAGATCTTGGGTTTCGTCTTGCCCTCCGAATCGATGCTGTCTTCGGGGGCGCGCACGATCTCGACCTTGACGTCGAAGACGGTGTCTCCTGCGGCGACCACGGAACCCTGCGGGAAGAAGATCTCATCGACGGTTCCGGCGGCGGTCGATTTGAGCGGCGAGGCCGGATCGGCGCTGACGTTCGCCTGAACGACGACGTCGTTCACGATCGTGCCCAGGGCAACCGGAATGACGGGTTCGACGATCTCCCCGGTGGGAACAGCGGACACCTCGGGCGTCTTGTCGGGAAAGAAAGCAAGTTTTCCCAGAGCCACGGCGATCGCCGCGACCAGCAGAATCCGCAGCACGGGAAAGACCCATTTTCGAACCACGCCCACGCCTACTCCTTCGTTCAGTACCCCACTGACTATTGCAGAAAGACGAATGTCGCAATGTGACGCCGAGGATACATCGGTGCCGATCAGCCTCTCACGCGCCATGTCCGTTCTGTGTGGCGTACCGTCGATCATCATGAGACATCACGTCTCAAGGTGCGCACACCGGTGTCCGCATCACATGCGAGATTAGATGCGGTCGCGGAAGGAGCATGATCGATGGAACCGGCAGTTCACGGCGTGCGTGCCGTCGAAGACTGGATGGCGCAGCACGCGAAGGCGGTCGGATGGCGGGCGCCGTCTCGACGGCATGCGGGCAGGTTCGATCTCGGTGGCGATTCGGCGCATTCCGCCGTACTGAAAGTCGTCGACGGCGAGTGGCAGCTGCAGCTCGATACCGTGAAGGGGCGCAGCCTTCCCGTGCTCGGGGCTGTCGACTCCCCCCTCGAGGTGTTCCTCGACGCGCTGATGTTCGCCATCTACATGCGGGCCACGGCAGAGGTCGATCGTGCCGACCGAACGGCCAGTGCCGAGCTGTCCCTGCTTCTTCGTCAGCTGGCCGAGGCCACGGATGACGCGCGCTACGGGGGCCGTGCCGCTCTGCTTCTTGCCGGTCATGCCATCAAAGACGGCCGGAGCCTCGAGGCGCGCTCCCGAATAGAAGACGCCATCAGGCTCTTCGCGGCGGCACGAGATCTGACAGCAGAAGACAACGCGCGCACCGTGCTCGCCGACCTTCCCCGCCTGATGAGCAACCAGGAAGTCTGAGCGCCTGGCGCGTCTAGAGCCGCGCCACGAGCGTGCGAGCCGCCTCGATCGTGAGTCGGCGGTCGTGCGTGAGGATGAACTCGTACGTGTCGTTCGTCGGGGAGGGTTCGCCCAGCTGACGCGCAGTCAGGGTGGCGGCGAAGTCCGGCGAGATCACGACGACGTTCCACTCCGCGACAAGCGGATCGGAGGCATCGAGTTCGACGGCGCACATCGAATCGCTGAGGCTCAGCTCGTCGAAGCCGTGACCGAATACGCCGACGAAGGCTGCCGTGAGCCCGAGGGGGTAATACCGTTCGATCGCCCAATCGTCGAAGTTGTCGCGGTGCTGGAAGGTGCCGAACACCAGCGCGGAGTTGTCTTCGGCGGCGGCACGGGCCTCTAAGAAGAGACTGATCTGCAGAAGAAGGCCGCGGTTCGAGATCCGAGCCTCACGCCTTTCCGCGGCGACGGAGAAGGGCGTGTCCTGGCGAAGCCCGGCCAGCCGGCCAGAGGGGGCGGGTCGCACGCCCGAGAGATAGGGAAGGCTCTCCGGCAGTGCGTCGGGGCATCCGTACAGCGGTCCCTGTGCGAGCGTGGCTCCGAGCGCTCTGGCGGTGAGAACCTGCTGTTCGGACTCGATCCCGTGGGCGAGCACCAGGCATCCGGTCGCCTCGGCGTACGCCGAGACGCCACTGAGAACGGATGCGAGACGCTGGTCGGGCAGGTCGCTGATGATCTGCAGGTCGAGACAGATGACATCCGGCGCTACGGCGGGCAGCAGGGCGAGGGTGTGCGGGTCGACGCCCACCTCGGTGATCGCGATGGCCCATCCTCGGTCACGGATGCGCACGATCGCCTGAAGCAGCGGCACCAGATCGGCATCGACCAGGGTGTGGCCGGCGATCTCGAGAACCATCGGATGCGCGAGAGCTGTCTCGTCTTCGGCGAGGCCGGTGACGATGGAGGGGGCGGCGCCGAAGAACAGACTCCTGGGGGCCGAGAGACCAGCGCGCTCCGATGTTCGGATCGCACCGACGTGACGGGCCGTGTCGAACTCGACGAGTCGGCCTGCTTCGACTGCGGCTGCGCGAAGCGTCTCGGGCGATTCGAGGAGAGAACCCTCTGGGCCTCCGGCTCTCGTTCCGTAGGCGACGACCGACATCGACTCGAGGTCGAAGATCGGCTGAAACGACGTGTGAATCAGGTTGCCTTCGAGGATGCGATCGAGTTCAGCGCTCACCGCAGAAGCAACTGCGGTATCGGATCGCTGGGACGCACTCACGGGCATTAATCATGACATCGATAGGGCTCGCGATGGGGTCGTTCGATGCCCCCTGTTCTGGGGAATGACGTCGCCATGCGGGGTATGAGCCACTCTGCCCGGGGCGTTCACGCAACGTTCACCCACCCTCGTAATGAATCGATCTAGCGTTGCTCCGTGAACCAAAGAACCCGATTCCTTCGCCTCTCCGCAACGGTGACGATACCTGTCGTCACCGTCGCGCTCCTCGCCCTGAGCGCTCCCCTCGCCGCGACGGCCGCCGCTCCTTACCCGAGCGACACGGCCAAACCCGACCTGCCATCGTTGCTGACCGGCTACACCTCGCTGTGGACCTCCGACGGTGTGAACGATCTGCACGGAACCGTCGTCGACGGTCCCACGCTCGCTCGCAACGATGAGCTCGCTGTCTGGATCAATGGTCACGCGACCCCGGCGCAGCAGTTCCTGGCTCTGCAGGATGCCGAGTACCAGACCTCCGACAATTCGGCGTACGACCAGTCCGTCACCATCGCAACCGCTCTCGGCTCCGTGCTCGCCCCGATCTACGTGGCGGGACGGCAGAACGGGTCTCTGCCCTTGACGAGTGCATTGATCAACAGCTCTAACGGAACCAGCGGAGCCTATGTGAGCACGAGTGCGTCGAAGGCTGCTTTCAGCTATCCCCGCCCCTACCTGCCGACCGACCCGACGACCCCCGCGGTCGCCGGCGACGACGCGGGATGCGCACCGACTGTCGTGAACGCGTCGTCGCTCACGGCGAACCGTGTAGGCACCCCCTACGCCTCGTCGCAGGGAAACCTGCTGATCACGCGTGTGCCGGCGGTCGTCGACACCACGCACCAGTTCTCCACCAACGACGTGAGTCTCAGCGCGTCGTACAGCGGCACCGGAATCTGCACCGGCGGGGCGTTCCCCAGCGGCCACACGACGACCGCCTACCAGGCGGGCATCACCCTGGCCACCCTGCTGCCGAGTCTCGCCCCCGAGATCCTGACCCGCGCATCCGAAGCCGGCAACGACCGGATCGTTCTCGGCGTGCACTACCCGCTCGACATCATGGGTGGCCGTATCGCCGGCGAGGCCGCGCTCGCGGCCCGCTGGTCTGACACGAAGTACCGCACCGAGGTGCTCGAGCCCGCTCAGAAGGAGCTGACGGACTACCTGCAGCAGCAGTGTGGCGGAACCCTCGACGCCTGCCTCGCCCGGGGCGCCGCCTATCAGTCGAACCCCTACGGAGGCCAGGCCATCCCGGGTGGAACGGCGCAGATCGTGACCGACCGTGCCAGCGCGGTCGCGGTGTACAAGGAGCGGCTCGACTACGGCTTCACGAAGACCGCGTCGGCGAACCAGGCGCCCTCGGTGCCGGCCGGCGCGGAGAGCCTGCTGCTGAGCACGTTCCCGAGTCTGAGCGACGCCCAGCGCGCATCCGTTCTGGCGCAGACCCAGATCTCGTCTGGTGACCCGCTCGACCTGACGGGTTCTGCCGGCGGTTCATGGCAGCGGTTGGATCTCGCCGCGGCGACCAGTGCCACTGTGCAGCTGAACGCCGACGGATCCGTGACGGTCGCCGCCGTCGGTGGACAGGCCGCTGTGCTGCCCGTTGCGGCCGCCGACGCGAGCGGCCCCGGAGCGGCGACCGGCGCATCCGGATCGTCGGCCTCGCCGTCGCTCGCGGCGACCGGGTTGGATGCCGAGCCGATGCTGGTCGGTTCCGTTGCGGCCACTCTGCTCGGGCTGGGCATGCTCGCGGCGCTGGGCGTGCGACGCAGGCGCACTCGCTGAGGCTGTCGTTTCATCGAGCGCGGGTATTCTCGTCGACCGCGGTGGCCTAGCCGCCGCCCTCGACGGGGATGCCTGCGCTCGCGCGTGCACGTCTGTTGCGGTTACTGCCCCAGCGACTGTTGGCGCAGCCAGACCAGGATCTCGGTGGCCAGCTGATTCCAGCCGTGGTCGATCGTCAGGGAGTGTCCGCGGTCGGTGAAGGTGATCAGTTCGGTCACCGCGTTGGAGTCTCGATACTGCTTCAGGGTCGCGTCGACAAGGGTCTCGGGAACGGTGTGATCCTGGCCGCCCGCGATCAGCAGCAGGGGAGCGCGATCGTCGTTGCCGGTCGCCACCTCGGCCTCTGAGTGCAGGGCGAAGTTCGCCACCGCCGCCTGGAAGAGAGGCCGCGCGGGCGACGGGATGTTCCACGCGTTCCACAGCGCAGACGACTCTTCTGCGCTCAGGGCGTTGCCGAACCCGAAGCGCCATTGCTCCTCGGTGAGCGAGACGGCCCTGTGAAGATTGCCGGGGTTGCCCAGCACGGGGAACGACGAGCGCAGTTGATTGAGTGGAAGGGGGAGCACACCCTTGATCTGAGCGGGGTCGATGGCCACGCCGGCGGCGCCGTAGCCCTGTCCCAGCAGCTTCTCCACGACGAGCCCGCCGAACGAGTGGCCGATGAGGATGGGCTGCACATCGAACGAGTCGGCGATGGTCTGAAAGTGAGAGACGACGTCGTCGATCGTCTTGTCGGCCGCTTCGTCGGCGTGTGCGCGAGAGGCCTCGACGGTGTCGTGCTCACCCGGCCAGAGTGGGGCGACAGCGGTGTAGCCCTCGTTCTCGAACAGGTCGATCCAGGGCTGCCAGCTGGATGCGTGCACCCAGAGTCCATGGATGAAGACGACGGGCTGCGGTGAAGACATGAGCGGTTTCCTTTCGTGCGAACGGAAAGAACACTGTGGTCACCACCATAGGACCGCGCTTATGGCGCTGTCTCGCTTATTGGGCAGCGAAGTAGAACTTCGTGCCGTCGAGGCTCGTCACGACCCAGTATCCCTGGTCGACTCCGCTCGTCGGCACGGCGATGGCCACGTTGCCTGTGGCGGATTCGCCTGGGGCGAGCGCATCGAGTGAGTCCAATCCGCCCGGTGCGATGGCAACGGTGTCGTACTGGTTGTATGTCGTGCCGTCGGCGGCCTCGAAGCTCACCAGCACCAGGCTCGGGTATCCGTTGCTGTCGGTTCCGTTATAGGTGGCGGTGATGGGCACCAGCGCGTATGACGTTCCGGCCGGAGGCGCCTCGTTGAACGAGTTCTCAGCGGCCACTGCTGCATCGGCGTTCAGAGTGGGCGCGTTGACCGTCACCGTCCAGGCCGGCGCTCCCAACTGTGTGAGCTCCACGCTCGATCCGAGCGGAGCGGGGTTCTCGATCGATCCGGCGTCTCCCGGTGCGGGGGCTCCTTGTTCGCCGGTCGTGGTGTCGTCGCCCGGCACGACGGGCTCGGAGGTCACCGATGGATAGGCGGTCTCGAGGCTGTCGTTCACCGTGTCGACGAAGAGACCCGTGTAGACGATCGACAGAACGATCGAGAGGATGAGCGCCAGAAGCGACACGCTGCTTGCGACGATCGCGAGCGTCTTCTTACGCCCCTTGAGGAAGATCGCGATCACACCCAGCACCAGAGCGACGAACGCGAAGAAGCCGGTGATGTAGTTGAGGAAGGGAATGAACGATCCGAGAAGCGCCAGGCTTCCGAGGATCAATGACGTCACGGCGAGGGCACCCGGCCCGGTCTTCGGGCTGATGGTTCCCGGTGCGTAGGGGGCGGCCGGATACGCGGCAGAACCGGTCTGAGCTGAACCGTATTGCCCGGATCCGTACTGCCCCGACCCGAACGGGGTCGGCGGGGAGGGCTGCGGCGGCTGCGCTGGGGGCGTTCCGTAGTCGCTGACCGGAGGTGCGGGCGGGGCTGGGGATGCGGTCGGCGCAGGAGGTGCCGCGGAGAACTGCGGCGCGGCCGGAACAACCGGCGCTGGGGGAGCGCTGGGCGCAGGCGGCGGCGAAGAGAACTGCGGAACGGTCGGGAACTGTGGCGTGCTCGGTGCCGGAGGAGCGCTCGGTGCGTCGGGAGTCTCAGGTGCGTCGGGAGTCTCAGGGGCAGAGGGCGACGTTGGCTCCTCGGGAGTTCCCGGGAAGGCAGGAGGCTGTGTGTCTGGCATGCTCCGAGTGTGGCAGAGGAGGCGCCACTGGCGACACCCTCATACGGGGCACGATCGAGCGCGGGTGTTCTCGTCGAGCGCCCGGGCAGGACCGCTGCCGAGCTCGAGAACACCCGCGCTCGGTGAGTCTCGCGTCAGGCTACGTGTTGTCTCCGCCGGTCTGGTCGGCCCCGACCTCGTCGCGCGCAGAGTAGTTCTGCCGATCGAACCCGACGCCGTCTTCGCCCGACCACAGCCACTGGGCGACCTCGGGAATGTCCTCGCCGTGTTCGCGCGTGTACTGCCGGGCGCGCATGCGCGCATCCTGCATATCCTGTCGCAGCGCGGCGGCCTTCGACCCTAGCCCGGGCACCCGATCGATCGCGTCGATCACCAGGTGGTACCGGTCGAGGTTGTTGAGCATGAGCATGTCGAACGGCGTGGTCGTCGTGCCGTTCTCGATGAACCCGCGCACGTGGAGGTTGGCATTCGCGGCCCGACGATAGGTCAGGCGGTGGATGAGCCACGGGTATCCGTGATACGCGAAAACGATGGGCTTGTCAGTCGTGAAGATGGTGTCGAAGTCGCGGTTCGACAGCCCGTGCGGATGCTCCGTGTCGTCTTGCAGGCGCATGAGATCGACCACATTCACGACGCGAACGCGCAGCTCGGGCAGATGCTGGCGCAGCAGGGATGCGGCCGCGAGCGTCTCGATGGTCGGGATATCGCCGGCGCACGCGAGCACGATGTCGGGCTCGTCGCTCGGCCGCTCGGTGCCGGCCCAGTCCCAGATTCCGAGGCCACGCGTGCAGTGCGCCACGGCCTCGGGCATGCTGAGCCACTGCGGACCCGGCTGTTTTCCGGCGACGACCACGTTGACATAGTCGACGCTGCGCAGGCAGTGGTCGTAGGTCGAGAGCAGGGTGTTCGCGTCGACCGGCAGGTACACCCGCACGACGTCGGCCTTCTTGTTCACGACGTGGTCGATGAATCCCGGGTCCTGGTGGCTGAACCCGTTGTGGTCCTGCCTCCAGACGTGGCTGGAGAGCAGGTAGTTGAGGCTCGAGACGGAGCGGCGCCACGGAATCGATCGGGCGACCTGCAACCACTTGGCGTGCTGGTTGAACATCGAGTCGACGATGTGGATGAATGCCTCGTAGCAGTTGAACAACCCATGTCGG
>Ga0308163_10000531_pt1 | contig 64448 bp, 57 predicted proteins | sample PhyTR1_FD_201037 | JGI IMG/M metagenome (GOLD analysis project Ga0308163, IMG submission 201037) | Phyllosphere microbial communities from UC Gill Tract Community Farm, Albany, California, United States - DLSLT.R1 | ecosystem: Host-associated > Plants > Phyllosphere > Unclassified | place: USA...
ACTTGAACCCTCACGCTCGAAAGCACAGGAACCTAAATCCTGCGTGTCTACCGATTCCACCACTCCCGCGGGTGCCCGACCAGCTTAGGACGCCCCCTAATATGTTGATCGTGACAACGAAGACACTGGTAGCAGGCATCGACTCCTCCACGCAGAGCTGCAAGGTGGTCGTCCGCGACCTCGACACGGGCGCGCTGGTGCGCTCCGGCCGCGCGTCCCACCCCGACGGCTCGGAGGTGGATCCGGCCCGCTGGTGGGACGCCCTCCTCGCCGCGATCGCCGACGCGGGCGGCCTCGACGACGTCGCCGCCGTCTCGGTCGGCGGCCAGCAGCACGGCATGGTCTGCCTCGACGAGTCCGGCGCCGTGGTCCGCGACGCGCTCCTCTGGAACGACACGCGATCCGCGCAGGCCGCCGCCGACCTCCGCGAGGAGCTCGGCGCCGATACCTGGGCGAGCGCCCTCGGGGTCGTCCCCGTCGCCTCCTTCACCGCCACGAAGCTCCGCTGGCTGCGCGACGCCGAGCCCGAGAACGCCGCCCGCGTCGCCGCCGTCGCCCTCCCGCACGACTGGCTGACCTGGCGCCTCCTCGGCCACGGCGTCGGATCCCCGGACCTCGCCGCCCTCGCCACCGACCGCTCCGACGCGAGCGGCACCGCGTACTGGTCGAGCGTCACGGGGGAGTACCGCCTCGACCTGCTGGAGCGCGCGCTCGGCCGCGTCGTCGGGCTGCCGCGCGTGCTCGGCCCCGGCGAGTCCGCCGGCGTCACGGCTGACGGCATCCCCGGGGTCCCCGCCGGCATCCCCGTGGGCCCCGGCGCGGGCGACAACGCGGCCGCCGCGCTCGGACTCGGCGCGGTGCCCGGCGACGTGGTGGTCTCCATCGGCACGTCCGGCACGGTGTTCGCCGTCACGGCGGACCCCATCACCGACGCGTCCGGCACGGTCGCGGGCTTCGCGGACGCCACGGGCAACTTCCTCCCGCTCATCGCGACCCTCAACGCCGCTCGCGTGCTCGACGGCGGCGCGCGCCTCCTCGGCGTCGACCACGCACGGCTGTCCGAGCTCGCGCTCGAGGCGCCCGCGGGATCCGACGGCCTCGTCCTCCTGCCCTACTTCGAGGGCGAGCGCACCCCGAACCTGCCCGACGCGACCGCGTCCCTGCACGGCATGACCCTCCGCAACTCGACGCCCGCGACCATGGCCCGGGCGCACGTCGAGGGCATGCTGTGCGGCCTGGCCGACGGCCTCGACGCGATCACGCGCCAGGGCGTCGAGGTGGAGCGCGTGCTCCTCATCGGCGGCGGGGCGAAGAGCCGCGCCGTGCGCGAGATCGCGCCGACCATCTTCGGCGTCCGGATCCACGTGCCGGACGCGGGCGAGTTCGTCGCCGACGGGGCCGCGAAGCAGGCCGCGTGGATCCTCACGGGCTCGGTGCCCGCGTGGCCCCTCGCGGGCGACGAGGTCTTCGACGCGCCGGGCGTGCCCGCCGTGCGTGAGGCGTACGCGGCGGCGAAGGCGGAGCTCGGGTACTGACGCCGCTCGCGCCCTGGCGGCGCGACCTGAGGACGGCCCGTGCGGGGTCGGGTCCTGATCAGCATCCTGTGCGGGTGCAGACGCGGACGCCCCTCGACATCATCTCCGGACGGGTGCGCGAGCGCCTGCGCGACGACGCGGTTCCCGACGCCGCGGGCACGGCGGTCGTGGTGCGCGAGGAGGTGCGGCGGTTCGCCGAGCAGGCGCTCGGATCCGACGTGCGGCTCCTCGACGACGAGTCCGCGACCGAGCGCGAGGTGCTCGCGCGCATCACGGGCTTCGGCGCCCTGCAGCCGCTCCTCGACGACGACACGATCGAGGAGATCTGGATCAACGCCCCCACCCGGGTGTTCGTGGCCCGCTCGGGAGTCCCCGAGCTGACGCCGCTCGTCCTCTCGGACGCGGAGGTGCGCGACCTGGTCGAGCGGATGCTGCAGTCCTCGGGCCGCCGGGTCGACCTCTCCACGCCCTTCGTCGACGCGTCGCTGCCGGACGGCTCCCGGCTGCACGTGGTGATCCCCGACGTCACGCGCCGGCACTGGGCCGTGAACATCCGCAAGTTCTCCCGCCGGATCCGCGACCTCGACCACCTGGTGGCGCTCGGCAGCCTGCCGCTGCAGGCCGCGGAGTTCCTCCGGATGAGCGTGCGGGCCGGGCTTTCCATCGTGGTGAGCGGGGCCACCCACACCGGCAAGACGACGATGATCGACGCGCTGCTCTCCACCGCCCGTGCGTCCGACCGCATCGTCACGGTGGAGGAGACCTTCGAGCTCGATCCCGCGGGCCGGGACGTGGTCGCGATGCAGTGCCGGCAGCCCAGCCTCGAGGGATCCGGCGAGATCACGCTGCGGCGCCTCATCAAGGAGGCGCTGCGGATGCGGCCGGACCGGCTCGTCGTGGGGGAGGTCCGCGAGGCCGAGTGCCTCGACCTCCTCATCGCGCTCAACTCCGGGGTGCCGGGCATGTGCTCCATCCACGCGAACAGCGCACGCGAGGCGCTCGTGAAGATGTGCACGCTGCCGCTGCTGGCCGGCCGGAACATCGACTCGGCGTTCGTCGTGCCCACGGTGGCCAGCTCCGTCGACCTCGTCGTGCACCTGGAGGTGCGACCGTCGGGCGCGCGGCGGGTGGTCGAGATCCTCGCGCCCGGTGGCCGCCACTCCGGCATGGTGATCGAGGCGAGCTCCGTCTTCGCGCTGGAGGACGGGATCCTCACGGCCACAGGCGGCCAGCCGGCCCATCTCGCGAAGTACCACGCGGCGGGGCTCGACCCGCTGCGCGTGCTGGTGGGGGCGCCGTGAGGATCGCGCTCGGCCTCGCGTTCGGCGCGGGCCTCGTGCTCATGCTCGCCCCGCGGCTCTGGCCGGCCACGGCCGGGGAGACGGGTGGGCGCCGGGGGATGGCGGATGCGGTGCACGACCGCCTCACGCACGCGGGCCTGGCGAAGGTCTCCGTCAGCTCCTTCCTCGCGATCTCCGCGCTCGTCGGTCTCGCGGCCGGGGTGCTGGTGGAGGCGCTGATCCGGGTGGACGGCGCTGCCGTCGCAGCGGGGGTCGCCGGCACCGCCCTCCCGTGGATCGCCGTGGGGGCGCGCTCGGCATCGCGCCGCCGGGCGTACCGGGCCGTGTGGCCGGACGTCGTCGACCACCTGGTGAGCGCCGTCCGCGCCGGCATGGGTCTGCCGGACGCGGTCGCGTCGCTCGCGGACGCGGGGCCCGCCGTCCTGCGCCCGGCCTTCCGGGCCTTCGCCGCCGACAACCGCACCACCGGCAGCTTCGCCGTGGCGCTCGACGAGCTCAAGGCGCGGCTCGCGGATCCCACCGCCGACCGGATCCTCGAGACCCTCCGCATGGCGCGGGAGGTGGGCGGCACCGAGCTGCCGGACGTGCTCCGCGGCCTCGCGCGGTTCCTGCGGGAGGAGGCCGCCATCCGCAGCGAGGCGGAGGCGCGGCAGTCGTGGGTCGTGAACGCCGCCAAGCTCGGCGTCGCCGCGCCGTGGATCATCCTGGCGCTGCTGTCCACCCGCTCGGAGGCGGTCGCCGCCTACGACACCCCCGCCGGCACCGTCGTCATCGTGGTGGGACTCGTGGTCTCGGCGGTGGCGTACCGCGTGATGCTCGCGCTCGGCCGGCTCCCGGAAGACCGGAGGTGGTTCGCGTGACGGGCGTCGAGTCGTGGGGCGCCGTCCTCGGCCTCGTCGCGGGCGTCGGCCTCTGGACCATGCTCGGCGCGGTGCCGCGGCTGCGCCGGGCGCGCCTGCTCGACCGTGTGGCGCCCCACGTCCTGGACGTCTCGGAGGGCGCGCGCCGCCACCTCGCGCTCACGACCGTGCACCCGCTCCCGGTCCTCGGCACGCTCGGCGCCCCGGCGGTCGTGCCGCTGCGCCGCGGGCTGTCGCGCGTGCTCGGCGGCTCCGAGCGCATCGAGCGGCTGCTCTCCCAGTCCGGGTCGACGGACGACGTGGAGCGGCACCGCTCGCGGCAGCTCGTCGGCCTCGTCCTCGGCACGGCCGCGGGCGCGCTCGCGGCGGCGGCGATCGGCGGCGCCGCCCTCCTGGCCGGGGCGCTGCCGCAGGCGCAGCTGGTCGTCGTCCCGGTCGTCGGCGGGATCACCGGCCTCGTGCTGTGCGACTCGGCGCTCGAGCGCCGCGCGAAGCGCCGCACCGCCCGCATCGCCGCCGAGCTGCCGACGGTGCTGGAGTTCCTCGCCCTCAGCCTCGCCGCCGGGGAGGGCCTGCTCGACGCGCTGCGGCGCATCGCCCGCGTGGGATCGGGCGAGCTGGCCGCCGAGCTCGGGCGCGTGGTCGGCGACGTGGGGACCGGGATCCCCGTCGCGCGCGCCTTCGAGGACCTCGCCCGTCGGCTCGCCCTGCCCGCGGTGACGCGCCTGGTCGACCAGCTCGCCGGCTCGCTGGAGCGGGGCACGCCGCTCGCGGAGGTGCTCCGCGCCCAGGCGCAGGACGCGCGCGAGGTCGCCAAGCGGGGGCTCCTCGAGAGCGCCGGACGCAAGGAGGTGGGGATGCTCGTGCCCCTGGTGTTCCTGATCCTCCCGCTCACCATCGTCTTCGCCCTCTTCCCGGGCGTCTTCGTGCTGCAGCTCGGGCTGTAGCGCCCCACCACCATCACCGAACGAGAGGCACGACATGACCCGTCCACACGCTGGCAGCGACACGGCGCCCGCCCCCGACGTCGACCTGGACGACGACCGCGGCGACGTGCCGGGCTGGGTGCTCATCACGCTGATGACCGCCGGGCTCGTCATCATCCTCTGGGGCGTCGCGGGCCCTCTGCTCCAGAACGTCTTCACCCAGGCCATCGACCGGGTCACGTCCTTCTGATGCGCGACGACCGCGGCTCGGCTCCGGCCGAGTTCGTCATGGTCGGCGCGCTGCTGGTCGTCCTCGCGCTGTCGGTGGTGCAGCTGGCCCTCGCGCTGCACGTGCGGACCACCGTCCTCGACGCGGCGGCCGAGGGAGCGCGGGTCGCGGCGCTCGCGGGCTCGGACCGCGCCCGGGGCGTCGAGCGCACGCACGACCTCATCGCCGCGGCCGTGGGGGAGCGGTACGCGGGCGACGTCACCGCGGCGACCGGCACCGTGCTCGGACACCCCGTGGTGAGCATCACCGTGCGGACCACGCTCCCGCTCCTCGGCCTGCTCGGCGTCGACCGCGGCATGGAGGTGACCGGGCATGCGGCCGTGGAGCGCCTGGGCTGACGACCGCGGCTCGGCCGCGCTGGAGTTCATCACCGCCGGGGTGCTGCTCCTCGTGCCGCTCGTCTACCTCGTGCTCGCCCTGTCGACCATCCAGGGAGCGGCGCTCGCGACCGAGGGGGCCGCCCGCCAGGCGGCACGCGTCTACATCCGCGCCGACGACGACGCCTCGGGCCGCCGGGAGGCGCAGGCGGCGGTGGACGTGGCGCTCGCCGACCAGGGGGTGCCTCCCGAGGGCATCGCGCTCGACATCACGTGCACGCCGGATCCGACGGCGTGCCACGTCCCGCGATCGCTCGTGCACGTCTCCGTGCGGGTCTCGGCGGAGCTGCCGCTCGCGCCGCCGGCCGTCTCCCCGGACGCGCCCGGTGCCGTCCCCGTCCACGGCACGGCCGACGAGCGGGTCTCCGTGTTCACGCGGAGGGCACCTTGACCCGGCGGTCCCGCGCCCGGACGGCCGTCGTGCTGCGGGTGTCCGCGGTCGACGGCGACGAGGGGTCGATCCTGCCGCTCGTCATCGCCGCCTGCGCCCTCGGCATCGCCGTGATCCTCATGGTCTCGGCCGCATCCTCGCTCTACCTGGAGCGCGTGCGGCTGTCCTCCCTCGCGGACGCCGCCGCGCTCGCCGGGGCGGAGTCCTTCGACGTCGACGGGCCCGTCGACCCGGGCGCGCTCGCCGCCGACGGCGACGGCGCGCCGCATCCGGTGCTGACGGACGCGGGGGTGGCCGACACGGTGCGCGGCTTCCTCGCGGAGGAGCCGCCGTCGGGCCTCCACGACCTGCACGTCGACGCGGCCACCTCGCCCGACGGGCGCAGCGCACGCGTCACGCTCTCCTGCACGTGGCATCCGCCGGTCGCGTCGCTCCTCGTGCCGGACGGCGTCCGCATCGACGTCACGAGCACGGCCCGCGGGGTGCTCGTGGGGCCGGGCGCGGCCCCAGCGGGACCGGCGGGCGTCGGCTGACGGCGGGCGTCAGCGCGCGGGCCGTGGCCTCCGCGGCACGTACCGGGGCACGTACCGCACGAGGATCCCCGCGCCGACGAGCCCGAGCACCCCCATCACGCCGCTGGCGACGGCGAGCGACGCGACGGACGTGATCGCGGCGAGGAGGAGCGGGGACGCGGCGCTGCCGGCGTCACCCGTGAAGCGCCAGGCACCGAGGAAGGGCGCGGGGTCGTCCTTCGGGGCGAGGTCGGAGCCGAGGGTCATGAGGATCCCCGAGCCCACGCCGTTGGCGAGCGACATGAACATCGCCACGCCGATGAACCACTGCACGCTCGACGGCAGGTCGGGCGTGAGCGCGAGCACGAGGTAGCCGAGGCCGAGCCCGACCATCGACGGCACGGCGCTCCAGAGGCGGCCGAAGCGGTCCATGATCTGGCCGCTCGCGTAGAAGAGGGCGAAGTCCACGCCGCCCGCGATGCCGATGATGAGCGCCGTGTTGGCGTCGGAGATGCCGATGCTCACGGCCCAGAGGGGGAGGAGCACGCCCCGGCCCGCGCGCATCGCGCCGATGAGGGCCGCGCCGGATCCGAGCTTCACGAGCACGCCCTTGAACCGCCACAGCGTTGGCGCGAGGCCAGCGGACTCGCGGGCCGGGGGAGCTGTGCCCGCGGCCGCGGCGACGGACTCGTCGTCCTGCGGCTCGCCGGCCGTCGCGGGCGCGGCGCTCTGCAGGTCGGCCCTGCGGTCGCGGCGCACGAGGTCCATCGGGTCGGGGAGCACGAGCAGCGTGACGGCGGCGGCGAGGCAGGCGACGATGTGGATCACGAATGCCGACTGCGACGCCCCCGTCAGGTGGATGACGGCCGCGGCGAGGAACGGCCCCACGAAGTACCCGGCGCGGAACGTGCCGCCGAGCGTCGACAGCGCCCGGGCCCGGTACGCCTGCGGCACGAAGCTCGTCATGAACGCGTGCCGCGCGAGCGCGAACACGGCCGTCGAGACGCCGATGAGGAACACCCCCACTCCGAGCACGAGCGGGTTCGGCGCGAGGAGGCACAGCAGCAGGCCGCCGATGGAGACGAAGGCCGCGCCGATCATCGCGGTCCGCTCGCCGATGCGGCTCACCACGGATCCGCTCGGGATGTCGCCCACGAGCTCGCCGAGCATGATCATGCCGCCGATGAACGCGGCGATCGGGAGCGCGGCGCCGAGGCTGCCGGCCACGATCGGGATGATGGGGATGATCGCGCCCTCGCCGATGGAGAACAGGAGCGCGGGGAGCAGCGCCGGGAGCGCCACCGCGCGGAGGGAGAAGGGGGCATCGGGGGTCGACATCGCCCCCGAGCCTACGCGCGGGCAGGCCCCGGCCAGGACCCCGCCCGGACGCCGCCGACGGCCCGGACGGTAGGCTGGGCGGCACCATGATCGACCAGGACTTCTCTTCGCGGATCACAGAATTGCGCGACACCTACTCCAACATCCGCTCGGTCGTCGGCGTCGAGCGCCTGCAGCAGGAGGTCGAGGAGCTGAGCGCCCAGGCGGGCGAGCCCGACCTCTGGGACGACACGGAGAAGGCCCAGAAGGTCACGAGCGACCTCAGCCACCGGCAGTCCGAGCTCGCCCGGATCGACGAGCTGCAGCGCCGCCTCGACGACCTCGACGTGCTCGTCGAGATGGCCAAGGACGACGAGGAGTCCGCCGAGGAGGCGGTCGTCGAGCTCGACGGCATCACCAAGATCATGGACGAGCTCGAGGTGCAGACGCTCCTCAACGGCGAGTTCGACCCGCGCCCCGCCGTCGTCACGATCCGCGCGGGCGCCGGCGGCGTCGACGCCGCCGACTTCGCCGAGATGCTCATGCGCATGTACCTGCGCTGGGCCGAGCAGCACGACTACTCCGCCACCGTGCTCGACACCTCCTACGCGGAGGAGGCGGGCATCAAGTCGGCGACCTTCGAGATCGACGCGCCCTACGCGTTCGGCACGCTCTCCGTCGAGGCCGGCACGCACCGCCTCGTGCGCATGAGCCCCTTCAACTCCGCGGGCAAGCGCCAGACGTCGTTCGCGGCCGTCGAGGTCGTGCCGCTCATCGAGCAGACCGAGTCGATCGAGATCCCCGAGAACGACATGCGGGTCGATGTCTTCCGCTCGTCCGGCCCCGGCGGCCAGTCCGTCAACACGACCGACTCCGCGGTACGCATCACCCACCTGCCGACCGGCATCGTCGTCACCTGCCAGAACGAGAAGAGCCAGATCCAGAACCGCGCCGCCGCCCTCCGCGTGCTGCAGTCGCGCCTGCTCCTCGTGCAGCGCGAGCAGGAGGCCGCCACCAAGAAGGAGCTCGCCGGCAACATCACGGCCAGCTGGGGCGACCAGATGCGCAGCTACGTGCTGGCGCCGTACCAGATGGTCAAGGACCTCCGCACGGAGCACGAGGTGAACAACCCGTCCAACGTGTTCGACGGCGACCTCGACGGCTTCATCTCGGCGGGGATCCGCTGGCGGAAGTCGCCCGACCGCGCCTGAGAGAGTCCGGGGGACCGTCCGCCGCGGTGAGTCGATGCGGCGTTCGGAGGGTCTGGTGCCTAGGGTCGTACCGACATGATCAGGTTCGACCACGTATCCAAGGTGTATCCCGGCAACCCCCGACCGGCGCTGAGCTCCGTCGACCTCGAGATCCTCCGGGGGGAGTTCGTCTTCCTCGTCGGCGCGTCCGGGTCCGGCAAGTCCAGCTTCCTGCGTCTCGTGCTCAAGGAGGACCGGCCCACGCAAGGGACGATCCACGTCCTGGGCCAGCAGCTGAACCAGCTGTCGAGCCGCAAGGTCCCCTACTACCGGCGGAGCCTGGGGGTGGTGTTCCAGGACTTCCGCCTGCTGCCGAACAAGTCCGTGTTTGACAACGTGGCCTTCACGCTCCAGGTGATCGGCAAGTCCCGCGGCTTCATCCAGGAGGCCGTCCCCGACGTCCTCAACATGGTGGGCCTCCAGGGCAAGGAGCAGAGGCTGCCGCACGAGCTGTCCGGCGGCGAGCAGCAGCGCGTCGCGATCGCGCGCGCCGTGGTCAACAAGCCCGCCGTGCTCCTCGCGGACGAGCCGACCGGCAACCTGGATCCGCTGACGAGCGCGGGCATCATGCAGGTGCTGGAGCGGATCAACGCCAACGGCACCACGGTCATCATGGCGACGCACGACTCCGGCATCGTCGACCAGATGCAGAAGCGCGTCATCGAGCTCATCGGCGGCGAGGTCGTCCGCGACGAGCTGGGCGGGCAGTACCAGACCTCGGCGATCGAGCTGCCGCGCACGGCCGAGAACCCGGTCGGCGTGAACCCGGAGCACCCGCCCGTCGCGGCGCCCACGCCCGTGTTCGTGCCCGCCGCGCCGCTCCCGACGCCCGTCCGCCCGACCGCGCCCGCCGCTCCCGCGAACGGCGCGGAGCGTCGTGCGCAGGCGCGCCGCGAGAAGGAGCGCCGCGCCGACGAGAAGGCACGCGCCAAGGAGGAGGCGACCCGCGAGGCCGTGGCCGCCAAGGCCGCGCGGAAGACCCCGAAGGAGAAGGCGCCGAACGCCGCCGCTCCGGCGCCTGCCGCCGCTCCGGCGTCCGCCGCCGCGCAGCCCGCGGCGACGCCGTACGCACCCGAGGCGGCGGCGCCTGTCGCACCCGTGACGCCGCCCGTCCGCGAGACGCCGTCGGACCGTCCGGACCGCGACGCCGCCCGCACGTCCACCCCCTCCGCCTTCGCCGAGGCGGCGCGCGTCGATCCGGCGCCCGCGCCCGCCACGGGATCCGTCCCGTCCGATGCGCCGACCGGCACCCGTGCGGACGCCGGCGAGCCCGCGTCGCGCACGACCGACGCCGCCCGGCCGGAAGACGGCCGCGACGGGTCGGCGCGCCGTGACCCGGCGCGCCCCGCCGCCGCGCCCGCGCCCGCCGCGACGGTGGAGCAGGCGCCCTCCGGCGTCATCCCCGTCGTGCGCCCGCCGGCCGACGAGCCGGTCCGGGAGCCCGCGCCGGTCGACGACGGCCCGTCCGCCCCCGCCGCGCCGCGGGCTCCGAGCCGCCGCAACGGCGGGGGTGCGGCGCCCGCCGCCCCGAGCACCGGATCCATCCGCCGCCTCCCCGAGGGCACGGGCGTCATCCGCCTGCCCGACCTGTCCGACGGGCAGGGCGGCACCGCGCCCGCGGACGGACGCGACGACGCCGAGCTCGCCGAGCTCGGTCTGGCCGAGAAGCTGGGGCTCCGCGCCCGCGGCGAGTCGCCGGACGACACCGGCGCACAGGATGTGGGGCCCACGCGATGAGACTCGGACTCGTCCTCTCCGAGGTCGGCCACGGCCTCCGTCGGAACGTCAGCATGGTCGTCTCGGTCGTGCTCGTCACCTTCATCTCGCTCACGTTCGTGGGCGCCGCGGTCCTCCTGCAGATGCAGATCGGCCAGATGAAGAACTACTGGTATGACCGCGCGCAGGTCGCGATCGACTTCTGCACCGACACGTCGGTGCCGAGCGAGACGTGCGTGAACGGCAAGGCCACGCAGGAGCAGATCGACGCCGTGAAGCAGCGGCTCGACAGCGAGACGCTCGCGCCCTTCATCGACAAGTACTACTTCGAGGACCAGGACACCGCGTACAAGAACTTCCAGGAGCAGTTCAAGGGCGACCCCGTCACCGAGCTGGTGCAGCCGGAGTTCCTCAACGAGGCCTTCTGGGTGAACCTCAAGGACCCGTCGAAGTCGGACATCCTCAGCGACAGCCTCTCCGGGCTCGCGGGCGTGGAGAACGTCACCGACCAGCGGCAGTACCTCGACCAGATCTTCTCGATCCTCAACGCCGCGAGCCTGACCGCGGTCGGCATCGCCGGGCTGATGCTGGTCGCCGCCGCCCTCCTCATCGCCACCACGATCCGGCTGTCCGCGTTCTCGCGGAGACGGGAGCTGGGCATCATGAGGCTGGTCGGGGCGTCGAACCGCTTCATCCAGACCCCGTTCATCCTCGAGGGCGTGTTCGCGGCGCTCATCGGGAGCGTGCTCGCCAGCGCGGCGACGGTCGCGCTGGTGCGGTTCTTCGTGCAGGGGTTCCTGAGTTCCCGGCTCACCTCCATCGCCCTCGTGAACATGGACGATGCGCTGCTCGTCGTGCCGATCCTCCTGGCGGTGGGCGTCGTGCTCTCGGCCGTCTCGGCGAACTTCGCCATCAGCAGGTACCTGCGGATCTGATCCTCCGGTAGGCTGATGGGCTGCCCGGATCCGGGCGCATCCCCTAGAACCATCGAGGAGTCCACCGTGCCCAGGGAACGTGGCGAGAAGGTGGTGGCGACCAACCGCAAGGCGCGCCACGACTACACCATCGAGTCGACCTACGAGGCCGGCCTCGTGCTCACCGGCACCGAGGTCAAGTCGCTCCGGCAGGGCCGGGCGTCGCTCGTCGACGGCTACGCGTTCGTCGACGCCGGCGAGGCGTGGCTCGACGCGGTGCACATCCCGGAGTACAACCAGGGCACCTGGAACAACCACCCGGTGAGGCGCAAGCGCAAGCTCCTCCTGCACAAGGAGCAGATCCTCAAGATCCACTCCAAGGTGAAGGAGGGCGGCTACACGGTCGTCCCCCTGCAGCTCTACTTCGTCGACGGCCGCGCGAAGGTCGAGCTCGCCATCGCGAAGGGCAAGAAGGAGTACGACAAGCGCCAGACGCTCCGCGAGCGCCAGGACAAGCGCGAGGCCGACCGCGCCATGTCGTCGCACCGCCGACTCGGCGAGTAGGCGTCCGCCGGTCCCTCCCGGTGGTGCGGGCGGCTCGCGTCGGCTACCATTGAGGGCTGGCCGGGGTTCGCTCGGGCCGACGATTGACAACTCGACAGCGTGGAACATGCGACCCGGCTCGGGCGCCTCTCGAGGCGCAGGGCCGTTCATGGGGATGATCGGTTTCGACATTGCCTGAATGACTGCGAGAAGCGGGTCGAGGATGCAGGGCTATCTCGTAAACGCTCTCTGCAAAATACAACTGCCAATAACAAGCAGTCGTCCTTCGCTCTCGCTGCCTAAGCGAGCGCACTAACAGGACCGTCGACCCGGTGATGCTCTCTAACCGGTAAGTCGGCGTCAGAAAAGGGAGCTCGCTGCGCGGTCGTGCCTCAGGGCCGCGCGGGACTCGAACTGAGGCTGGGCCCGTCGGATCAGATGCCAGGAGCAAGTTCCGGGGCCGAGCAGGACGCCTTTCCTGGATACACCCGTAGAAGGCGCAGGATTACAGCAGTGGACCGGGGTTCGATTCCCCGCATCTCCACCATCGCGTCGCATGTCCCACGCTCGTCGAGGGCCGGATCCGTCCGGCCGAGACGAAGGCCCCGTCTACCCGGACGGGGCCTTCGTCCTGTCCGGCGTCAGCCGACCGGAGCGCGCGGGGCCGCGGGGGCCGGGGCGCCGGGGTCGCTCGTCGCGAGCGCCGGGGCCGTCGTCTCCACGGCGGGGGATCCCGTCCGCCCGCGTCGCCGCGTCCTGCCGCCGCTGCGCCCGTACACGAGGTACATCGTGAGCCCCATGATGATCATGAGCAGCACCGTGTACACGAACGTGATGCTCATCGAGTCGAGGTTCGCCTCGCCCTCGGTGCTCGCCTTGATCGCGATGCCGAGCGGCTCGTACAGCGGCTGGTACAGGAACACCGCCGCGTCGTAGTCGTCGAGCAGGCTGTTGAAGTTGAGCGCCGTGATGGCGGCGACCGTGGGGATCACGAGCGGCACCAGCACCCGGCGGAACGTCGTGAGCGACCGGGCCCCCAGGATCCGCGCCGCGTCCTCGAGCGACTGCGGCACGCCCGCGAAGGCCGCCTTCAGCAGGCGCAGCGTGAACGGCACCTTGACGATGATGTAGGCGACGAGCAGCAGCCAGGTCGTGCCCGTGAGCACCTGCCCGCCGATGAGCGGCTGCGGCCGGTCGAAGGTCTGCAGGAGCGCGAGGGCGATGAGGATGGTCGGGAGGATCCACGGGATGTGCAGCAGGTACTCGATGGCGGCCGTCGCCCAGTTGCGGTTGCGCTGCACGAGGCGGGCGACGAACAGCAGCCCGGCCACCACGATCACGGCGGCCAGCGCGCTGTAGACGAGGCTCACGACGAACGGCCGGAGCACGTCGGGGGAGCCGAGCACGGTCGCGTAGTTGCGGAGGGTGAACGAGTCGAGGGTGATGGTGCCCGTCTGCACGCTCTTCGAGTCGAGGAACGAGAACAGCACGATGAGCACGACGGGCAGCGCGTAGACCACGAAGAGCACGTACGCGACCACGTGCACGATGCCGTTGACGATCGGGTTCCGGATGCGCTGCTTCTGCAGCGGCGTCGCGACCTTCGCCACCGAGAAGTACACGCCGGACTTCTCGACGCGGTTCATGATCGCGAGCAGCACGATGGTCGCGACGCCCAGCACGATGGCGAGGAGCGCCGCGAGGTCGCGGGAGCTCGTGCTCTTGGAGAACGTGACGATCATGGGCGCGACCGTCTGGAAGTCCGTGCCGCCGAGCACCAGGGGAGCGGTGAGCGCCCCGAGGCCGGTGAGGAACGTGAGCACGGTGACCGCGAAGATCATGGGCCGCAGCGCCGGCAGCACGATGCGGAAGAGGATGCGCCCGGTGCCCGCGCCCATGCTCCGCGCCGCCTCGATCGTCTGGTGGTCGATGGCCGCGAGCGACGAGCGCAGGAACAGCATGTGGTTCGTGGTGGTGGCGAACGTCATCACGATGACGACCGCGAAGTAGCCGGAGAACCAGTCGGGGTCGAGGTCGGGGAACGCGCGCTGGGCGAGCGCGGTGACGAACCCGTAGCGCCCGTAGATGAAGTTGTAGCCGGCCGCCAGCACGATGCCGCCGTAGATCAGGGTGGTGGCGTAGCCGAGCCAGAGCACGCGGGATCCGCGCACCACGAAGTACTCGGTCACCAGCACGATGAAGATGCCGACCACGTTGACGGTGATCGCGAGCGTCACCGCGAGCAGCAGGCTGTTGCCGACGCTCCGCATCGCGCGGTCGGAGCTCACGAGCTTCTCGAGGGCGCGCCCGCTGAACGACCCGTCGGGGAAGAACGTCGTGACGAGCAGGTTCGCGTTCGGGAACACCAGGAACGTGACGATGAACCACAGGGCGGCGATGAGCACCACGACGCCGAGGGGGGAGCGCAGCAGCGCGCGGACCGGGGTGCGCACGGCTACGACCGGTACCGCAGGATCGCGGCCGGGTCGATGCCCACGACGACCTCGGCGCCGGGCGCGAGGGGCGGGGCGCCCGTCTCGGCCACGAGCGCCTCGACGGCGTCGTCGCCGAGGTCGACGCGGTAGGTGCTGTAGGAGCCGTGGTACTTCCGCTCGGCGACCACGCCGTCGAGGCGGACGCGGCTGCGGTCGGTCGCGGCGGATCCGCGCGGATCCACCGACACGCGCTCGAGGCGCACGTAGGCCCGGCTCGATGCGTCGAGGTCCGTCGCTCCGGCGTCGCGGAGGCGGGCGACCGTCGATGCGCCGAGGGCATTGATCGCCCCGACGAAGGTGGCGACGAACTCGGTGGCCGAGCGGTCGTAGATGTCCTCCGGGGTGCCGACCTGCTCGATGCGCCCCGCGTCGAAGACGGCGATGCGGTCGCTCATGGTCAGCGCCTCCTCCTGGTCGTGCGTGACGTAGACCGTCGTGATGCCGAGCCGGGACTGCAGGCCCTTCAGCTGGTCGCGCAGTTGCACGCGCAGCTTGGCGTCGAGGTTGGAGAGCGGCTCGTCGAGCAGGAGGATCCGCGGCTCCAGCACGAGCGCCCGCGCGATGGCGACCCGCTGCTGCTGACCGCCGGACAGCTCGGCCACGTTCTTGTCGAGCTGCGCCTCGGTCAGCTCGACCTGATCGGCCATGGCGCGCACGAGCCGGTCGGTCTCGGCCCGGCCGGCCTTCCGCACCGTGAGCCCGAAGGCGATGTTCTGCCGCACCGACATGCTCGGGAACAGCGCGTAGTTCTGGAACACCATGCCGACGCGGCGCTTCTCGCTGGGGAGCCGGGTGGCGACCTCCCCGTCGATCACGATCTCGCCGCGGCTGGGGTCGACGAAGCCGGCGAGCGTCCGCAGCGCCGTCGTCTTCCCGCAGCCGGACGGCCCGAGCAGGGTGAAGAACTCGCCCTCGTGGATCTCCAGGTCGAGCCCGGGGATCGCCACCTGGTCGCCGAAGCGCACCTCGACGTCATCGAAGCGGATCATCAGGGCAGGTACTCCAGCTCGGTCTTCTCGACCCAGTCGGCGATGTGCTCGCGCACGAACCCGTAGTCGACGTCCTGCTTGTCGAGCGACTCGATGAGCTCCTTCACGGCCGGGAGCGCCTTCTCGCGCGCGGTCGTGTTGACGGGGTAGCTGGAGAACTTCTCCGCGAACGCGCCCTGCACGTCGGCGCTGCCGAACCAGTCGATGAACGCGCGGGCCCGCTCCTCCTTCTTCGTGCCGGCGATCTCGGCGATCTGCTCGGTGACGAACGGCACGCCGGCCTTCGCGGGCACGACCTCGGTCGTGGTGCCGTACTGCGCGTCGCGGGCCGCGATGCCGCTCGAGGCGAGCGTGCCGAAGGACACCTCGCCGCGGGACAGGCGGGCGTAGAGGTCCGTGCCCTCGACCGCGGGGGATCCGTTGGCGAAGTAGTCCTTCACGACCTGCCACCCCTTGTCGCTGATGCCGAGGTCGCCGTCCGGGTCGGCGTAGGGCGCGAGCAGGCCCGCGAGGATGAGCTGCGGGGTGGCCTCGCCGAGGCGCGTGTTGACCTCGTACTTCCCCTCGTACTCGGACGAGTACAGGTCGGTGACGTCCTTCGGCACGTCGCCGCCAGAGGTCTGCTTCGCGTCGTGCACGGTGACGATCGCCTGCTCCACGAGCGGCCAGTAGGCCCCGCCGTCCGGGTCGCCCGACGCCTGGTCGACCTCGCCGGACCAGGCGGGCGTGTAGGCCGTGATGGCGTCCTCGGCCTTGAGGTTCTCGAAGTACATGTTGTTGAGGCCGAACACCACGTCGCCGACGGGGTTGTTCTTCTCCGCGACGATGCGGTTGGCGAGGTCCGCGCCGCCGAGGCCCACGATCTGGATGTCGAAGCCCGCCTTGGCCGCCTCCGCCGTGACCCAGTCGCCGCGGCCGTCGCCGTTGGAGTTCGTGTAGACGATGAGCGTGTCGCCCGAGGCGGGGGACACCGCGGGATCCGCGCTGTCGCCGCCCGAGGACCCGCATCCGGTGAGGACGAGCCCGGCCGCGACGACGGCAGCGAGGGAGGCGGTGAGACGGCGGGCGCGGTTCTTCATGGTGTCCTCTCGGAGGGAGCACGTCGGTGTGCTCGCAGGCGATCGCGCCGGATGACACGAAGTCCCCACCCTATGAGCGGGGTCCCCGGCCTCCCGACCCGGGGGTCGATGTTGGCTCGTTGTTCAGCATAGGGACACGCGGGACGGTTTCCTCAGATGAGGAGCAAGCTGGCTCGGGGCACGTCGCCCGCGCTCGCGGGAGCGGGAATACATAGCCCGTGTATGGGATTCGATACCTCATGACCGGACGCACCACCACGGGCCAGGCCCCGACCGACGACCAGGACCGCACCCGCTGGCAGGCCTTCTGGGTCTGCGTCGGCGTCGCGGCCCTCACCATCCTCGACCTCTCGAAGGTCAACGTCGGGCTGCCGTCGATCGAGGAGTCGCTCGGCGCCGAGTCCACCGACCTGCAGCTCATCGTCGCGGGCTACGCGCTCGCGTTCGGCCTGGCGCTCGTGCCGGCCGGCCGGCTCGGCGACATCCGCAGCCGGCGCCTCATGTTCGTCATCGGCCTCAGCGCCTTCACGCTCGCGAGCTTGCTGTGCGCGCTCGCGCCCGACGTGAACACGCTCGTAGTGGCGCGGATCCTGCAGGGCGTCGCCGCGGGGATCCAGATGCCGCAGGTGCTCGGCCTCATCCAGCAGCTCTTCCAGGGCGAGGAGCGCGCCCGGGCGTTCGGCCTGTTCGGCGCGGTCGTGGGCGTCTCGACCGCGTTCGGCCCGACGGTGGGCGGCCTGCTGATCCAGCTCGGTGGTCCGGAGGACGGCTGGCGCCTGCTGTTCTGGATGAACATCCCGCTCGGCATCGTCGCCATCGCCTTCGCGCTCAAGCTCCTGCCGCGGCGGCAGGCGAGGCCCCAGGGGAAGGTGGGGCTCGACCCCGTGGGCATCGTGCTCCTCGCGGTCGCCACCTTCTCGCTCATGCTGCCGTTCGTGCTCACCACCGGCGGCCCGGACGACGACCCGCGCCGCTGGCTCGCGCTCGCGGTCGCCGCCGTCGCGGCCGGGCTCTTCGTCGCGTGGGAGCGGCGCTACGCGGCGACCGGCCGCTCGCCCGTCGTGCACTTCGCGCTGTTCCGGCTGTCGTCGTACCGGAACGGGATCCTCATCGCCACCGCGTACTTCGCCGCCATCCCCGCGGTCTTCCTGCTCACGACGCTCTACCTGCAGCAGGGGCTCGGCCTCGCGCCCGTGTTCGCGGGCATGGTCGGCATCCCCTTCGCGCTGTCGTCGGCCGTGACGGCGTGGATCGGCGGGCGGCTCGTCTCGCGCCTCGGGCGGCAGCTCGTCGTGATCGGCCTCGGGATCGTGGTGGTCGGGATCACCCTGCTGCTGCTCGCCGCCATCCTCACGCCGCGGGAGATCACGCCCTGGACGATGGCCGCGGCCATGCTCGTGGCGGGCGTCGGCGCGGGGTTCGTCATCTCGCCGAACCAGACCCTGACGCTCGCGGAGATCCCCGTCACCGAGGGCGGCGTCGCCGGATCCATGGCGCAGGTCGGACAGCGCGTCGGCACGGCCGTGGGCGTGGCGGCCGCGTCGGCCACCTTCTTCAGCACGCTCTACGCGGGGGCGACGGGCGGCGCCGACGCCAGCCTCGCCGTCTACCACGACGGCTTCCGCAACGGCTTCCTCGTCGTGATCTCGCTGGTGGCGGTCGCGCTGCTGCTCGGGCTCGTCGACCTCGGGCAGCGGCGGCGGCGTCAGCGGGCCGCGACCGCCTGAGCGCCCCGGTACGGACGCCACCGCCGGCGGTGAAGGCCCCGGTCGGTCAGCGCGCCACGACCGCCAGCACAGCGTCGTGCAGGTGCCCGTTCGTCGCGAGGGCGGATCCGTGCCACGGGCCCGTCGCGCCGTCGATCGACGTGAACCGGCCGCCCGCCTCCTCGATCACGGGGATGAGCGCCGCCATGTCGTAGGGCTTCAGGTCGTGCTCGCCCGCGATGTCGAGGAGGCCCTCGGCCAGGAGCATGTACGCCCACATGTCCCCGAAGTCGCGCGAGCGCTTGACCCGGGCGGAGAGGTCGAGGAGCTCGTCGAGCCGGTCGGCGTCGCGCCAGCGCTGCACGCCGGCGACGCTCATGGAGGCGTCCTCGAGACGCGCGACGTCGGACACGCGGATCCGCCGCTCCTGCGACGTGGTGGCCTGCCCGAGCGTGTCGTCGACGTAGGCGCCGAGACCCGTCGCGCCCCACCAGCGGCGGCCGAGCGCGGGGGCGCTCACGACGCCGACCACGGGCACGCCGTCGACCGCGAGGGCGATGAGGGTGCCCCACACGGGAACGCCGCGCGCGAAGTTCGACGTGCCGTCGATCGGGTCGACGATCCACTGCCGCGACGAGGATCCGGAGGTGCCGTACTCCTCGCCGAGCACGCTGTCGTGCGGGCGGCTCTCGGCGATGCCCGCCCGGATCGCCCGCTCGACGGACGTGTCGGCGTCGGTCACCCAGCTGTCGTCCGCCTTCGTCTCGATGGCGAGGTCGGCGGAGCGGAAGCGGTCGAGCGAGATGGCGTCGGCCATGTCGGCCAGCTCCCGCGCGAGCCGCAGGTCGGACGACAGGGAGTGCAGGGGTTCGGAGGCCACGGAACGAGCCTACCGATCGGCCCCGCGCCGCCCGGTCACTCTCCCTTGACCGCGTCCGACCGGTTGGAGACGAGGTGCTGCAGCGAGTGGAGGCGCTCGCGTCCGGCGTCGCCGAGCTCGCCCGCCTCGACGCGGTCGACGATCTCCCAGTCGTGCGCCTCCGTGAGCGGGATGCCGCCCGGCGGCTCGCCCTCGGGCAGGTGCGCGTAGCTGGCGAACGAGCGGAGGATGTTGGCCGGATCCACGTGGCCGAGGCCGAAGGAGCGCACGCCCGGGGTGTCGATGATCCAGCCGTGGCCGCCGTCGCCGGTCTCGACGCGCATGGACACGGTGGAGCTGGAGGTGTGGCGACCGCGCCCGGTGACCTGGTTCACGACGCCCGTGGCGCGCTTGGCCGCGGGGACGAGGGCGTTCACGAGCGTCGACTTGCCCACGCCCGAGTGGCCCACCGCGACCGTCGTGCGGTCGGCGAGCAGCGCGCGCAGCTCCTCGAGCGGCACGTCGTCCGAGCGGCTCAGGACGATCGGCACGTCGAGCACGCGGAAGTGCGCGGCGAACGGCGCGGGATCCGCGACATCGGCCTTCGTGATGCAGAGGATCGGCTGGATCCCCGCGTCGAACGCCGCGACCAGGTACCGGTCGACGAGGCGGGCGCGCGGCTCGGGCTCGGCCGCCGCGACGACGATGAGCATCTGGTCGGCGTTCGCCACGATGACGCGCTCGACGGCGTCGGAGTCGTCGGCGCTGCGGCGCAGCAGCGTGCGGCGCGGGGCGATCCGGACGATGCGGGACAGGCTGCCGTCGTCGCCCGAGGTGTCGCCGACGATGTCGACGCGGTCGTTCGTGACCACCGCCTTCTTGCCGAGCTCGCGGGCGCGCGTCGCGGTGAGCGTGTGCTCGTCCGGCGTGCCCTCGCCGACGAGCACACCGAAGCGGCCGCGGTCGACGGTGAGCACGCGCCCCTCGACGGCGTCCGTGTGCCCCGGCCGCTGCTTGCTGCGCGGCTTGTTCCCCTTGGGGTTCGGACGCACGCGCACGGAGGACTCGTCGTACGCGTCCCAGACGCCGTCGTCCTGCTCCGGATCCGCGAGCCAGCTCACAGGAGGCCGCCGAGGCCGCCCGGGCCGGTCATGCCGCCGAGCGCCAGCGGGTCCGGGGTCGCGACGGGCCCGCGCCCGAGGAGCGCGCCCTGCCACAGCTCCGGGAACTGGGGCAGGGTCTTCGCGGTCGTGCCGATGTCGTCGATCTCCACGCCCGGCACCGCGAGCCCGATGATCGCGCCCGCGGTCGCCATGCGGTGGTCCTCGTAGGAGCGCCATAGCCCGCCGTGCAGCTGCGCGGGCTCGATGGCGAGGCCGTCGTCGAGCTCGGTGACGGATCCGCCCAGCCCGGTGATCTCCGCCGCCAGCGCCGCGAGACGGTCGGTCTCGTGCCCGCGGAGGTGCCCGATGCCGGTGATCCGGCTGGGCCCGTCGGCCAGCGCCGCGAGCGCGACGAGCGCGGGGGCGAGCTCGCCGCCGCGGCTGAGGTCGAGGTCGACGCCGGGGATGCGGCCGCCCGCGGCCAGGCCCGGACCGCCGTCGACGACGAGCGCGCCGCCCTCGCGCGTGACCGTGGCGCCGAAGCGCGGCAGCAGCTCGATGAGGTCGGCGCCGACCTGCGTGGTCTCCGCGGGCCAGCCGGGGACCGTCACGCGGCCGCCGGCGACGAGCGCCGCGACGAGGAAGGGCGCCGCGTTGGACAGGTCGGGCTCGATGGCGACGTCGTGGCCGGCGATGGCCGACGGCGGCACGACCCAGACGCCCGGCTCCGGGCTCTCGACGACGACCCCGCGCTCGGCGAGGGTGCGGATCGTCATCTCGATGTGCGGCATGCTCGGCAGCGTCGCGCCGGTGTGCCGGAGCCGCAGGCCCTCGGCGAAGCGCGGCGCCGCGAGGAGGAGCCCGGAGACGAACTGGCTGGAGGCGGAGGCGTCGATGCCGATCTCGCCGCCGGGGACCGCGCCGGTCCCGTAGAGGCTGAAGGGGAGCGCGCGGCGGCCGTCGTCGTTGACGTCGACGCCGAGGGCCCGCAGCGCCTCGATCGTGCCCGACATGGGGCGGCGACGGGCGCTCGGGTCGCCGTCGAACGAGACGGGTCCGAGGGCGAGCGCGGCGACGGGCGGGAGGAAGCGCATCACCGTGCCGGCGAGGCCGCACTCGATGGTGACGCCGCCCGCGAGCTCCGCCGGCGTGATGCGGAGGTCGGGCCCGAAGGCGCCGTCCCCGTCGATCTCCTCGACGCCCGTGCCGAGCGCGCGCAGGGCCTCGATCATCAGCCGCGTGTCCCGCGAGTGCAGCGGTGCGCGCAGGACGGACGGCGAGTCGGCGAGGGCCGAGAGCACGAGCTCCCGGTTGGTCAGGCTCTTGGACCCCGGCAGCGGCACGGTCGCGTCGAGCGGACCGTCCGCGACGGGCGCGGCCCACGGCCCGTCGTCCTCGGGGACCGGCTGGTGGGTCCGGTCGTCGTCGTACGGGCTGAAGGTCGGACCGGAATACCTGAAGATCTCCATGGGTTCACCAGAGTACCGGGCACGCGTCCGGCAGGCCCGGATCCCGGGCCGGGAAGGAACACCCGTGATCACGAGGACAGCACCGGCGGCCCCGTCCGCCGAGCTCGTGCGCGCCGTAGAATCTGCCTTGATGGCCAATTCGAGGAACACCAGTCACGACGCGCCGGCCGACACCGCGGAGGGCGGCGCGCCCGCCGCATCGGCCGCGCCCGCCGAGCTCGTGGAGGCCGTCGTGCTCTCCACCGGGGAGGCGGCCGACCCGCACGAGGCCGCCCCGCAGGCGAGCGACCAGCCCGAGGCGGACGAGCCGCGCAAGGCCCAGCCCGGCGACAACCGCGAGCTCTTCGAGGAGCAGGCGCTCCCGTTCATCGACCAGCTGTACGCCGCGGGCCTCCGCATGACGCGCAACCCGGCCGACGCGCAGGACCTGGTGCAGGAGACGTTCGTGAAGGCGTACACCGCCTTCCACCAGTTCAAGCAGGGCACGAACCTCAAGGCCTGGCTGTACCGGATCCTCACGAACACCTTCATCAACAACTACCGCAAGAAGCAGCGGGACCCCTACAACGGCACCATCGACGAGCTCGAGGACTGGCAGCTCGGCGGCGCGACGAGCGCCACGGCCACCACCACGCGCTCCGCGGAGGCCGAGGCCATCGACCACCTCCCGGACAGCACCGTCAAGGACGCGCTGCAGTCCATCCCGGAGGACTTCCGCATGGCCGTCTACTTCGCGGACGTGGAGGGCTTCTCCTACCAGGAGATCGCCGACATCATGAAGACCCCCGTGGGCACCGTGATGAGCCGCCTGCACCGCGGCCGCCGGATGCTGCGGGGCCTCCTGTCCGACTACGCGCGCGAGCGGGGCATCTCCACCGCGCACCTCACTGGAGCGACCAAATGAGCGACTGCGGCTGCGACAAGGCCAAGAAGGATCTCGAGGAGTACCTGCACCACGAGCTCGACAAGGCGGACGCCGCCGACATCCGCGAGCACATGGCGAACTGCGCCGACTGCGCGCGCGAGCACCGCGTGGGCGTCGTCCTGCGCGACACCGTGCGCCGCGCCTGCACCGAGGCCGCGCCGGAGGACCTGCGCACGCAGGTGATGGAGAAGCTGCGCGCGATCCAGGCCACGCACTGAACCGGCCGGTCGTGCGCGGCCGGTAATCTCGGCATGTGACCAACGCGATCCAGTCCCTCGGGACGCCCTCCCCGTCCGACCTCGCCGTCATCGTCGAGCTGCTGCGGCTGCTCGACTACGAGGTGGACGAGGATCGCGTGGCCGCGCGCCTCGCCCGCATGACGGCCGCCGCCGGCCACGAGACCTGGGTGGTGCGCGACGACGCGGGCGAGATCGCCGGCCTCGCGGGCGGCCACCTCATGTGGGGCTTCGCCGACGACGAGCCCATCGCGCAGCTCATCATCCTGGTGGTGCGCGAGGGGCGGCAGGCGGGCGGCATCGGCTCCGACCTCATCCGCCACTACGAGGCGTGGGCGCGCGAACACGGCGCCACGCGCTTCCTCGCCACCTCCGCCGCCGCACGCGACAACGTCACGCGGTTCTACGCGCGACGCGGGTACCACGCCTCGGGCATCCGGTACTCCAAGCTCGGCTGATCTGATCTGATCCGATCCGGCCCGCGCGTCGGCGTCGACGCCCCGGTGCACGACGAGAGGCCCGATCCCCTAGGGGATCGGGCCTCTCGTCATGCCCGGCGCGAGCCGGGGCGGATCACTCCGCGGTGGCCCGCGCGATCAGGTCGGTCTGCTCGGTCGCGTGGCGCTTGCTGGAGCCGGCGGCCGGGGACGCGGCCGCGGGACGGGACACGACGCGCACGGCGCGGTCGGGCAGGACCCGGCCGAGCTCGACGTGCACGAACGGCCACGCGCCCTGGTTCTCGGGCTCGTCCTGCACCCACACGACCTCGGCGTCCGGGTAGGACTCCACGACCCGGCGCACCTGCTCCTCGGGGAACGGGTAGTACTGCTCCAGGCGCACGAGGGCGATGGACGTGTCCTGCCGCTTCTCGAGCTCGCCGAGCAGGTCGTAGTGCACCTTGCCGGAGTGGAGGAGGACGCGGCGGACGGCGCCGCGGTCCTCGATCCGCACGTCGTCGATCACGGGCTCGAAGCGGCCCGAGGTGAAGGCCTCGACGTCGCTCGTCGCGCCGCGCAGCCGCAGCATCGCCTTCGGGGTGAAGACCACGAGCGGACGGCGCGGCCGGGAGTACGCCTGGCGCCGCAGCAGGTGGAAGTACGACGCGGGGGTGGAGGGGCGCGCGACCGTCATGTTCTGCTCCGCGCAGAGCTGGAGGAAGCGCTCGATGCGGGCGGACGAGTGGTCCGGCCCCTGGCCCTCGTAGCCGTGCGGCAGCAGCAGCACGACGCTCGAGCGCTGGCCCCACTTCTGCTCGGCCGACGAGATGAACTCGTCGATGATGGTCTGCGCGCCGTTGGCGAAGTCGCCGAACTGCGCCTCCCACAGCACGAGCGCGTCGGGCCGCTCGACGGAGTAGCCGTACTCGAAGCCCATCGCGGCGTACTCGCTGAGCAGCGTGTCGTAGATCCAGAACCGCGCCTGGCGCTCGCTGAGGTTCGCGAGGGGCAGCCACTCCTGGCCGTTGTCGCGGTCGTGCAGCACCGCGTGGCGCTGCACGAACGTGCCGCGGCGTGAGTCCTGCCCGGCGAGCCGGACGGGGGTGTTCTCGAGCAGCAGCGAGCCGATGGCGAGGAGCTCGCCGAACGCCCAGTCGATGGATCCGCTGCGGCTCATCTCGAGGCGCTTGCGCATGAGCGCCTGCAGCTTCGGGTGCACGGAGAAGCCCTGGGGCGGGTTGTCGTGCGCGTCGCCGACCGCGTGGACGACCGACTCGGAGACGCCCGTAGTCTCGGGCTCGCCGTGGCCGTCGTCCTGCTGGGAGTCGGGCCGCTCGAGGTCGGAGACCGCGCCCGCGTCGTCCGTCTGCACGGGGATCGACGACGTCTGCGCCGCGTGCGTCTCGGCGAACGCGCGCTCCAGGCGGTCCTGGAAGTCCTTCTGCGCCGCGTCGTACTCGTCCTGCGTGATGTCGCCGCGGCCGACGAGCGCCTCCGTGTAGAGCTTCCGCACCGAGCGCTTGGCCTCGATGAGGTTGTACATGAGCGGCTGCGTCATCGACGGGTCGTCGCCCTCGTTGTGGCCGCGACGGCGGTAGCAGACGAGGTCGATGACCACGTCCTTCTTGAACTCCTGGCGGAACTCGAACGCGAGGTGCGCGACGCGGGCCACGGCCTCGGGGTCGTCGCCGTTCACGTGGAAGACCGGCGCCTGGATGCTCTTGGCCACGTCGGTCGAGTACACCGACGAGCGGGACTCCGACGGCGGCGTGGTGAAGCCGACCTGGTTGTTGATGACGATGTGGACCGTGCCGCCCGTGCGGTACGCCCGCAGCTGCGAGAGCTGGAGCGTCTCGAACACGACGCCCTGGCCGGCCATCGACGCGTCGCCGTGCACGAGGATCGGCAACACCGAGAACGAGCCGATGGGCTTCCGGTCCTGCTTGGCGCGGACGATGCCCTCGAGCACGCCGTTGACGGCCTCGAGGTGCGACGGGTTCGCCGCGAGGTACACCGGCATCTCCTCGCCGTGGACGCCCCGGAAGGTGCCCTCGGTGCCGAGGTGGTACTTCACGTCGCCGGATCCCTGCACGGTGCGGGGGTCCTGCGTGCCCTCGAACTCGCGGAAGATCTGGCCGTAGCTCTTGCCCGCGATGTTGGTGAGGACGTTGAGGCGGCCGCGGTGGGCCATGCCGATCGCGACCTCGTCGAGGCCGTGGTCGGCCGCGCCCTGGAGGAGCGTGTCGAGCAGCGAGATGGTGGACTCGCCGCCCTCGAGGCTGAAGCGCTTCTGCCCGACGTACTTGGTCTGCAGGAACGTCTCGAAGGCCTCCGACTCGTTGAGCTTGGAGAGGATGCGCATCTGCTCGTCGTGCGTGGGCTTCGCGTAGGGCTGCTCGACCTTGCCCTGGATCCACTCGCGCTCGTCGGGCTGCTGGATGTGCATGTACTCGATGCCGATCGTGCGGCAGTACGAGTCGCGCAGGATGCCGAGGATGTCGCGGAGGAGCGCCTGGCGGCGTCCGCCGAATCCGCCGGTGACGAACTCGCGGTCGAGGTCCCAGAAGGTGAGGCCGTGGTTCGTGATCTCGAGGTCGGGGTGCGTGCGCTGCTGGTACTCGAGCGGGTCGATGTCCGCCATCAGGTGGCCGCGGACCCGGTACGCGTTGATGAGCTCCTGCACGCGGCCGGTCTTGGAGACGCGCTCCGAGAGGTCGACGTTGATGTCGGTGGCCCACTGGATGGGGTCGTACGGGATGCGCAGCGCCGCGAAGATGTCCTCGTAGAAGCCGTGCTGTCCGATGAGGCGCTCGTGCACGATCTTGAGGAACTCGCCGGAGCCGGCGCCTTGGATCACGCGGTGGTCGTACGTGCTCGTGAGCGTGATGGTCTTGCCGATGCCGAGCTCGACGAGCGTCTTGGGGCTCGCGCCCTGGAACTCGGCCGGGTACTCGAGGGCGCCGGCGCCGATGATGGCGCCCTGGCCCTTCATGAGGCGCGGGACCGAGTGCACGGTGCCGATGCCGCCGGGGTTCGTGAGCGAGATGGTGGTGCCGGCGAAGTCGCCCGCGGCGAGCTTGTTGCCGCGCGCCTTCTTCACCAGGTCCTCGTACGCGGTGAGGAACTCGCCGAAGGTCATGCCCTCGGCCTCCTTGATGCTCGGCACGAGGAGGGCGCGGGTGCCGTCCGGCTTCGGCATGTCGATCGCGATGCCGAGGTTGATGTGCGCGGGGGAGACGACGCTGGGCTTGCCGTCGACCTCGTCGTAGTGCACGTTCTGGCTCGGGAACTCCTTGAGCGCCTGGATGAGCGCCCAGCCGATGAGGTGCGTGAAGGAGACCTTGCCGCCGCGGGCGCGCTTCAGGTGGTTGTTGATGACGATGCGGTTGTCGATCATCAGCTTCGCCGGGATGGTGCGGACGCTCGTCGCCGTCGGGATCGTGAGCGACGCGTCCATGTTTGTCGCGAGGCTCTTCGCCATGCCGCGGAGCGGGGAGACCTCGTCCTCGCCTGGAGGCGTGGGCTCCGCGCCCTTCTTCGCCGGCGCCTTCGCAGGGGCCTGGGCGGGGATCGGCTGCTGCTTGGGGGCGATGCTCGTGGTGCGCGCCGCGGGCTGGGATCCCGTCGCGGGCTGCTGCGCCTGTGCGTCGGGCTGGCCGGCCGAGGCGGGGGACGGCGCCGAGGCCGGTGCTCCCGTGTTGGTCGCGGCCGGGGCCGTCGTCGCGTCCGACTCCGGGATCTGCGGCTCGGCGGTCTGGCCGCCCGTCGCCGGGGCCGCCTCGCGCCCCTCGATCACGGTCGCGTGGTAGTTCTCCAGGATCGGCCACCAGCTGCGGTCCACCGAGTCCTTGTCGACGACGTACCTCTCGTACATCTCATCGACGAGCCACTCGTTGGCTCCGAAGTCGCCCGTGGAACCGTCATCGGTCCCCGTACCAGTCACCTGGCTCGACACAGTTGATCGCCCGCTCTCTTGCTGTTGGTCGTCTGCCTCGCGCGGCCCTTCGCGACCGCGCGTCCACGATGACCCAGCCTAAACCTTCCCCCGGTCGGGCCGACGGGCTCGGGGGAAGGCGGCGCGTCGCGCGTGCCGCGGGATCCGGACCGGCGCCCTGGTGCCGGCGCGGGGGCCGGGCTACCGTCGGGGCATGAGGTTCACCGGAGAGGCTCCCGCCCACGACCTGACGTACTCGGACGTGTTCCTGAGCCCCGGCCGGTCGGATGTCGGCAGCCGCATGGACGTGGACCTCGCGCCGGGCGACGGAACGCCGTGCACCATCCCCGTGGTGGCCAGCAACATGGGCTCGGTGACGGGACCCCGCCTCGCGGCCGTGCTCGCGCGGCGCGGCGGGATCGCGATCCTGCCCCAGGACCTGCGGCCCCAGGAGCTCGACGCGGCGATCCGCCGCGTGAAGCAGCAGCCGGTCGCCTACGACTCGCCGCTCGAGATGTCGCCCGACGCGACGGTCGGGCAGGCCCGGGAGCTGCTGCCGCCCATCGCCGGCCACGGCATCGTGCTGCGCGACGCCGACGGCGAGATGGCCGGCTGCCTCGAGGGGACCCAGCTCGCCGGGGTGCCCGACGGCACCCGGCTCGGCGACCTCCCGCACGGCGCGCTCGCCTCCCTCGACGCCGACGACGTGCCCACGGGCCGCGCCGCCTTCGAGCTGATGCACGCGGCCGGCATCGACTTCGCGCCCGTCCTCGCGCACGGCCGCCTGGTGGGCACGCTCAGCCGCCGCAGCGCCCTGCGCTCGACGGTCTACGCGCCCGCGCTCGACGGCGACGGTCGCCTCGCGGTCGGCGCCGCGGTCGGCGTCAACGGCGATCCGGTCGGCCGGGCCCGCGCCCTGCTGGCCGCGGGCGTCGACGTGCTCGTGCTCGACACCGCCCACGGGCACCAGGAGGCGATGCTGCGCGCGATCCGCGACGTGCGGGCGCTCGACCCGCGCGTGCCGCTCGTCGCCGGCAACGTCGTGACCGCCGGGGGAGCGCGCGACCTGGTCGAGGCGGGCGCGGACGTCGTGAAGGTCGGCGTCGGGCCCGGCGCCATGTGCACGACGCGCATGATGACGGCCGTCGGCCGCCCGCAGTTCTCGGCCGTGCTCGACACGGCCGCCGCGGCCCGCGACGCAGGGGCGCTCGTCTGGGCCGACGGGGGAGTGCGGTATCCGCGGGACGTGGCCCTCGCCCTGGCCGCGGGCGCGGCGAGCGTGATGATCGGGTCGTGGTTCGCGGGCACCGTCGAGTCGCCCGGCCGCCTGCTCGTCGACGAGGACGGCGGGCTCGCCAAGGAGAGCTGGGGCATGGCGTCCACGCGCGCCGTGCAGGAGCGCTTCGGCCGGCGCGAGGCGTTCGAGCTCGCGCGGCGGACGCTCTTCGCGGAGGGGATCTCGACGAGCCGGATCCGCATCGATCCGCTCCGCCCCGGGCTCGAGGACCTGCTCGACACGATCACGTCCGGCGTCCGCAGCGCCTTCACGTACGCCGGGGCCCGCACGCGGGCCGAGTTCGCCGACCGGGCGACCGTGGGGATCCAGTCCGCGGCGGGCTACGAGGAGGGCAAGCCCCTGCCGGTCGGCTGGTGAGCCCCGGTATGCTCGACGGACGATGGACGACCCCCCTCCTGCTCATAGACCCCCGCCCCGCGCCGCCCACGATCTGAACCGGGCCACGCGCCCGGCGCCCGGGAGCCGCTCCGGTGCATGAATGGCTCCTCCTCGCCGTGGGCCTCGTCCTGACCCTCGGCACCGGCCTCTTCGTGGCCAGCGAGTTCGCGCTCGTCAACCTCGACCGCTCCGACCTCGAGAAGCGCCAGGAGCGCGGCGAGAAGCGGCTCGGTCCGCCCATCCGCGCCCTGCGCATCACGTCGACCCACCTCTCGAGCGCCCAGCTCGGCATCACGCTGACGACGCTCCTCACCGGCTACACGATGGAGCCGGCGCTGAGCCTGCTGCTCGCCGGGCCGCTCACGTCCGCGGGCCTCGCGGAGGGGCTCGTCTCGCCCGTCGCGACCGTCGTGGCGCTCGTCGTCGCGACGCTCCTGTCGATGATCATCGGCGAGCTCGTGCCCAAGAACTTCGCGCTGGCCCTGCCGCGCGAGACGGCCAAGCTCGTGATCCCGTTCCAGGCGCTGTTCACGAGCGTGTTCAAGCCCGCCGTGCTGCTGCTGAACAACAGCGCGAACGGGATCCTCCGGCTCGTCGGCATCGAGCCGAAGGAGGAGCTGTCGGGCGCACGGAGCGCCGAGGAGCTGTCCTCGCTCGTCCGCCGGTCGGCCCTCGCCGGCCTGCTCGAGGACGACACGGCGATGCTCCTCAGCCGCACGCTCCGGTTCGCCGACCTCACGGCCTCCGACGTCATGACCCCGCGGCTGCGCGTCAAGTCGGTCGAGCGCACGGACAGCGCGCAGACCGTGATCGAGCTGGCCATGACCACGGGCTACTCCCGCTTCCCGGTCACGGACGACGGCGTCGACGACGTCATCGGCCTCGTGCACGTGAAGCAGGCCGTGGCCGTGCCGCGCGAGAAGCGCGCGCAGGTGCCCGTCACCGCGCTGCAGTCCGAGGCGATCCGCGTGCCCGAGACCATGAAGCTCGACGACCTCCTCGGCGAGCTGCGCGGCCGCGGGTTCCAGATGGCCGTCGTGGTGGACGAGTACGGCGGCACCGCCGGCGTCGCGACGCTCGAGGACCTCGTCGAGGAGCTGGTCGGCGAGCTCGCCGATGAGCACGACCGCACGCGCGCCGGGGTCGTCCGCTCGCGCGACTCGCTGACCTTCCCCGGCATGCTCCGGCCCGACGAGCTCCTCGAGCGCACCGGACTCCGGATCCCCGAGGAGGGCCCCTACGAGACGGCCGCCGGTTTCGTGATGAGCGAGCTCGGCCGCCTGCCCGTGGTGGGCGACGAGCTAGAGCTCGAGACCGGCATCCTCCGCGTCGAGCGGCTCGACGGCCGGCGCATCGACCGGATCCGCTTCACCCCGTCGCCCGAGCCCGTCGCCACCGCGGTCGGCACCACCCGCGCCGAGCGCCAGGCCGACCGGCAGGCGGGCCGACAGGCCGATCGCGAGGCGGGCCGCCAGGCCGTCGCGGATCGCGCCGCCAGCAGGAAGGAGCCGTCCCGTGGGTGAGTACGCCGGGGGGATCATTGCGCTCGTCGTGCTGCTCGCCGTCAACGCCTTCTTCGTCGGCGCCGAGTTCGCGGTCATCTCCGCGAAGCGGTCGCAGATCGAGCCGCGCGCGGAGGAGGGCAGCCGCGCCGCGCGCGTCACGCTCTACGCCATGGAGCACGCGACGCTCATGCTCGCGACGACGCAGCTCGGCATCACCGTGTGCTCGCTGCTGATCCTCAACGTCTCCGAGCCGGCGATCCACCACCTGCTCGAGATCCCGCTGCACGCGACGGGGCTCCCGGAGGAGGCGATCTCCACGATCGCGTTCGTCGTCGCGCTGCTGATCGTGTCGTTCCTGCACGTCGTGCTCGGCGAGATGGTGCCGAAGAACATCTCGTTCTCGGTGCCGGACCGGGCGGCGCTGCTGCTCGCGCCGCCGCTCGTGGGCATCGCGCGCGTGGTCAAGCCGCTCATCGTGGCGCTCAACGCGATCTCGAACGCCGTGCTGCGCGTGTTCAAGGTCGAGCCGAAGGACGAGGCCGCGAGCGCCTTCACGCTCGACGAGGTGCAGGGCATCGTCGACCAGTCGACCCGCGAGGGGGTGCTGGAGGACCGGACGGGCGCGCTCACCGCGGCGTTCGAGTTCACGGGCAAGAAGGTCGAGGACATCGCGATCCCGCTCGACGCGCTCGTCAGCCTGCACGAGACCGCGTCGCCGTCGGAGGTCGAGCGGGCCGTGGCCCGGCACGGCTTCTCGCGCTACGTGATCGTGGACGACCGGGACGAGCCGTCCGGCTACCTGCACCTCAAGGACGTCATCGACCTCGACGAGGCCGACGAGTTCGTGCGGCCGGTGCCGGCCAAGCGGATCCGCCAGCTCGTCTCGATCTTCGCGGGCACCGAGCTGGAGGACGCCCTCGCGACCATGCGCCGCTCCGGCGCGCACCTGGCGCGCGCCTTCGACGAGGCGGGCGAGACGACGGGCGTGCTGTTCCTCGAGGACATCATCGAGGAACTCGTCGGCGAGGTGCAGGACGCCACCCGGCGCCTCTGATCCGCCCGCGCGACGACGGCCCGGCTCCCTCGCGGGGTGCCGGGCCGTCGTCGTCGGTGCGGGAGGTCAGGCCGCCCAGCGCGCGCGGTCGTACTGCTTGGGCCAGTAGTCGATCTCGACGCCCAGCTCGTGCGCGGCCCGCAGCGCGAAGTGCGGGTCGCGCAGCATCTCGCGGCCGAGCATCACGGCGTCTGCGCGGCCCTCGGCCACGACGGCCTCGGCCTGCGCGGGCTCGGTGATGAGGCCCACCGCGTTGAGCGCCACCTTGGCGTGCTCCTTCACGTACTCGGCGAAGGGCACCTGGTAGCCGGGGGCGACGGGGATCGTGACGCCCGTGGTGTTCCCGCCCGTGGAGATGTCGAAGAAGTCGGCGCCGTGCTCGGCTGCCCAGCCGGCGACGGTCGCGGTCTGCGCCTCGTCCCAGCCCGCGTCGCCGGCCCAGTCGGTGGCGGAGAAGCGCACGAGGAGCGGCGCGTCGGGCACCTCGGCGCGCACGGCGTCGATCACCTGGAGCAGGAGACGCGCGCGGTTCTCGAGGCTGCCGCCGAACTCGTCGTCGCGGTGGTTGCTGAGCGGCGAGAGGAACTGGTGCATCAGGTAGCCGTGCGCGGCGTGGATCTCGAGCACGTCGAAGCCGGCGTCCACCGAGCGGCGCGCGGCGGCGGCGAAGTCGTCGACGACCTTGCGGATCCCCTCGGCGTCGAGGGCGAGCGGCGTACCGTAGCCGGGGAACGGCTCGGCCGACGGCGCGACCGTCTCCCAGCCGCCCTCCTCGGCGGGCATCGTGCCGCGGCCGGAGAACGAGTAGGTGGAGGCCTTGCGGCCGGCGTGCGCGAGCTGGATCGCCGCGACCGCGCCCATCCCGTGGATGAAGTCGACGATGGGCGCCCACGCGTCGCGCTGCGCGTCGTCCCAGATGCCGGTGTCCTCGGGCGTGATGCGCGCCTCGGGGCTGACCCCGGTGGCCTCCGCCATCACGAGGCCGGCCCCGCCGCGGGCGAAGGAGCCGAGATGCGCGAGGTGCCAGGCGCCCGGGACGCCGTCGCGCGCGTCGATGCTGTACTGGCACATCGGCGCGACCCAGATGCGGTTGCGGGCGGTGACGCCGCGGACGGTGATCGGCTCGAAGAGCGGGGACGTGGTCATGGGGTCCTTCCAGGCGGGCGGCCGCGGATCCTCCGAGGAGGCGCGGCGCGCGGGGACGGGCGGAGGGCGACGGTGGCCTCATGGTCACAAGGTCCCGCCGCGTCGCGGCATTCCCGTCCGCCTATCGTGTGGGGATGAGCGATGCGCGCGACGACGAGGTGCCCGAGGGCTGGATCCGGCAGGACGAGGAGCGCACGCGGCGGGCGATCCGCCTCCCGCGGGACGACGACGACAAGTACACGCGCGGGGTGCTCGGCGTCCGCACGGGCTCCGAGCGCTACCCGGGCGCGGCCGTGCTCGGGGTCGAGGCCGCGGCGCGCACCGGCGTGGGCATGATCCGCTACCTGGGTCCCGCCGGCGCCTCCGCCTCCGTCCTCGCGCGCCGGCCCGAGGTCGTCACGGTCGACGGCCGCGTGCAGGCGTGGCTCGTCGGATCGGGCCTCGACGCCGCGCACCGGGACCACGCGACGACCGACGCGATCGCCGCCGCCCTGGCGCAGGGCCTGCCGTCGGTCGTCGACGCGGGCGCGCTCGACCTCGTCGACCGCGCGAGCGGCCCGGTGGTCGTCACGCCGCACTTCCGCGAGCTGTCGCGGCTCCTCGACGGCGCGGGCATCGCCGCGTCGGCGGACGAGATCGCGGCGGATGCGGCGGGCTGGGCCGAGCGCGCGGCGCGCGAGCTCGGGGTGTGCGTGCTGCTCAAGGGCGCGACCACGCTCGTCGTGGGCGGGTCGACGCGCATCGCCGTGCGCGCGGGCACGCCGTGGCTCGCGACGGCCGGATCCGGTGACGTCCTGGGCGGCGTGCTCGGCGCGCTCCTCGCGGGCGCGTCCGCGCGGGTGGCGGACGCCGCGGACCCCCTCGGCGAGCTCGCGTCCGTGGCCGCGGCCGCCGCCTGGCTTCACGGGCGGGCGGGGAGCCTGGCGTCGGAGGGGGGACCGATCACGGCCCTCGACGTCGCGGAGGCGATGCCGAGGGCCGTGCGGGACCTCGTGGCGGGATACGCCCCGGGCTAGGCCTCGGGCGTGACGTCGAGCGAGGACTCGACCGAGCCCCGCCGTGCGCTAGGCCTTCGGCGTGACGTCGAGCGAGAACTCGACCGACCCGTGGTCCTCGACCGTGACGAAGCCGAGGCTCGGCGCCTGGACGCCGAAGTCCTGGAACGTGATCGGGATCGAGCCCGTGATCTGCCCGGAGCCCTTCGTGAACGCGGCCTGCATCTGCGCCGTGACGGGCTTGGTCACGCCGTGCAGCGTGAGGTCGCCGGTGACGTCGTAGGTCGCGGGCACGCCGGACTCGACGCCGTTCGCCGCGATCGGCTGGGTCAGGGTGAAGGTCGCGGTCGGGAACTGGGAGGTCTTCATCGCCTCCCCCTGGAAGTACGCGTCGCGGGGAGGCTGGTCGGTGGCCATGGTCGTCACGTCGACCGTGACGCTGCCCGCCGTCACCTGGGATCCCGCGACGCTGATGTCGCCGGAGACGCCCTTCGTGCGGCCGTTCACGGTCACGGGGGTGCCGTTGAGGACCTCGTCGACGCGGTAGCCCGCGTAGGAGTCCCCGCCGACGGACCAGTCGCCGGACAGGTCGCCGAGCGCCTCCCCGGACGCGGCGGTGGCGGCGAGCGAGGGCGCGGCGTCCGGCGTGCCGGCGAGCTGCGCGTAGATCGGTCCGCCGAACGCCGCGAAGGCCCCCACGAGGACGACCACGCCGCCCGCGACCCCGATGATGATCTTCGTCTTCTTGTCCATGCCGCTGCTCCTCCTGGTGCGATGCGGGCCCGCTCGGCGGCGGCCCCGTTGTGTGAACTCTCAAGTACCTGATCAGTGTCGCGGCGGACGTCGGTCGGCGTCGGCGTCCGTCCACAGGAGGCCGGGATCGGTAGCCTGGGCGCACAGCCGGCCGCCGGCCGGGCGCCTGCCCGGACCACCGCCGCCCGCCGACCACCGGGGGTCCCCATGCTCGTCGCCTTCTCCGTCGCACCCAGCGGGGGCGACGCGCCCGACGCCTCCGTCCACGACGCCGTGGCCGCGGCCGTCGAGGTGGTCCGCGCGTCCGGGCTGCCGAACCGCACCGACTCGATGTTCACCACGATCGAGGGCGACTGGGACGAGTGCTTCGACGTGGTCCGCCGCGCCACCGAGGCCGTCGCGCCCTTCGGGACGCGCGTGTCGCTCGTGCTGAAGGCGGACATCCGGCCCGGGTACGCGGGGGAGCTGACGGGCAAGCTGGAACGGCTCGAGTCCGCGCTCGAGGCGCGCGGCACCGGCGTCTGACGCGGGGACGGGTCGCGGCGGCCCGTCATCACGCCGTTAGGCTCGTCGGGTGAATCCCCCCACCTCGGGGCCGGCGACGCTGTCGCCGGCCCGCGTCCGCGTCGCCCTGCTCGCCCTCGCGATGGGCGGATTCGCCATCGGCACGACCGAGTTCGTGGCCATGGGCCTGCTGCCGCAGCTCGCCGCCGACCTGCTGCCCGAGCTCGCGGCGCGCTCGACGGAGGCCGCGAACGCCCAGGCCGGCACCCTGATCAGCGCCTACGCGCTCGGGGTGGTCGTCGGCGCCCCGACCATCGCCGCGGCGTCCGCCCGGGCACCGCGTCGGAAGCTCCTCCTCTGGCTGCTGCTCGCCTTCACGCTCGGCACCGTGCTCAGCGCGGTGCTGCCGAGCTTCGGCCTCGTCGTGGTCGCGCGCTTCCTCGCGGGCCTGCCGCACGGGGCGTACTTCGGCATCGCCTCGCTCGTCGCGGCCCAGCTTATGGGGGAGGGCAAGCGGGCGCGCGGCGTCGCGCTGGTGCTGGCGGGGCTCACCATCGCCAACGTGATCGGCGTCCCGATCGTCACCTGGATCGGCCAGCACGCCGGCTGGCGGAACGCCTACCTCGTGGTCGCGGCGATCTTCGCCGCGACCTTCGTCGCGGTGCTCTTCGCGGTCCCGGCCCAGGCCGGCAACCCGGAGGCGACGCTCCGCCGGGAGCTGCGCGCCTTCACGCGCCTGCAGGTGTGGCTCGCGCTCCTCATCGGCGCGATCGGCTTCGGCGGGTTCTTCGCCGTCTACACGTTCGTGTCGCCCATGGTCACCGACGTGACGGGACTGCCGGAGTGGTCGGTGCCGCTCGCGCTGGTGGTCGTCGGGCTCGGCATGACCACGGGCAACCTCGTCGGCGGTTGGTGGGCCGACCGCGACGTGCGGATGTCGCTGCTCTGCCTCTTCGGCATGCTGATCGCCTCGCTCGTCGGGCTCGTGCTCACCGCGTCGAACCCCGTGGGGCTCTTCGCGTTCCTGTTCCTCATCGGCGGGTCGGCGGCGGCCCTCTCGCCCGGGATCCAGATCCGGTTGATGGACGTCGCGCACGACTCGCAGTCCATCGCGGCGGCGCTCAACCACTCGGCGCTGAACACGGGCAACGCGGTCGGCGCGGCCCTCGGCGGCGTCACGGTCGCGGCGGGCCTCGGCTACACCTCGCCCGCGCTGGTGGGCGTGGGGCTGAGCGTGGCGGGCCTCGTCATCGCGCTGGCGAGCTTCGGGCTCGACCGACGCCGCCGTGGGGCGCGCGGGCCGGTCGACGGCCCCCGACCCCGGACGCAGCCCATCGGCATCGGCGGCTGACCGGCCGCGCCGGGCCGAGCCGCGCCCGGCCGGCGGGCTACTCGCCCTGGAGCAGGATCCCGTCCTGGATCGCGCGCTTGCGCAGCGCCACCTTGGTGCCCACGTCGAAGCCCGCGACGCGGTACTTCTCGCGGATCCGCTTGAGGTACGACTTCGCCGTCTCCTCGGAGATGCCGAGGCTGTAGGCGACCGACTTCACGGGCTCGCCGCCGCCGTAGAGGGCCATGACGCGGCGCTCCTGGGCGCTGAGCTTGGGGACGCCGCCGACGTCGGTGCTGTTGATGGCGAGGTCGAGCTCCGCGGAGATGTACGACTGGCCGTCGGCCGCGAGGCGGATGGCGTCGACGATCATGCTGGCGTCCTCGCTCTTCACGAGGTAGCCGAGCGCGCCCGAGGCGAGCGCCTCGCGCACCACGTTCGGCTCCGAGTAGGTGCTCATGAGCACGGTCGGGACGCCCGTCGTCTTCAGCATCGAGAGCTTGAGCGAGATCGGGAGGTTGTCCTTGAGGTCGAGGTCGAGGAGCACCACGTCGACGGGGAAGCGCGGGTGCGTCAGCAGCTCCGGCCACGTGGACACGGCGGCGACCATCTCGATGTCGGACGCGGCGTTGCGGATCCACTCGGTGAGCGCCCCGAGCAGCATCTTGTGGTCGTCCACGATGGCGAGGGTGATCGGGCGGTTCTCAGCTGACACGTGCTCTCCGGTCCTTGTGCGGGCCCTCACCGGTCGGCGGGGTTGTCCACGACGCAGTCGATCGTGATGAGGAGGCTCGCACCGCGGGTGGTGTCCGTGTGCGCGCCGACCTTGTCGATAGCATCCCACGTCGAGGGATCGAGTCGGGTCCGGGGGAGACCCGTGGTCGTGATGGCGATCGGCACGATCGCGCGGCGGAGCGGCACGAGCTGCTCGCCCGCGGGGCGACCGCGGAGGGGGCCGAGCGCGAGCTGCACCGAGACGCCGGGGACTCCGTTGCGCCGCTCGGTCGAGGTCAGCAGGAGCCACACCGCGGAGAGCAGCCCGTCCCGCTGGCGGCGGTCGAGCAGGCCCGCGAGGGCGTTCGGGTCGCTGAGCGTCACGTCCGGCCCCAGGAACTCCGACTCCGTGATCGCGTGGTGCAGCCAGGTCTCGCGGCGCCCTTCGATCAGGTGCAGGCGCAGCTCCGTCGCGAGCGAGGCGGCCGTCGAGGCGGCCAGCGGCGACAGGGGCAGCGGCTCGTCGCCCTTCGCGACGCCGTCGAGCAGCTGCTCGGCGGCGAGGTCCAGCCGGGCGAGCTCCTCGGACGCGAGCATGCCCACCGCGTAGCGCGGTGCGGACACGGTGCTCTGCACGAGGACGCGGTCGAGCTCCATCTCCACGACGCGGCGGAAGCCGCGGACCACCGCCACGCCGAAGGCCGCGGGCACCACGGCCCGGGCGATCGCCGAGATCTCGGGGGCGAAGTCGCCCGGACGCACCGGATCCGCGACGAGGAAGACGACGAGGAGCGCCGCGCCGAGCGCCATGTCCACCGCGAGCACCTCGCGCGCCGGGCGGTACGTGACCGTGGTCAGGAGGGCGGCGCCGGCCGCGACGCCCGCGGTCGAGTGCTGCATCACGTCGCCGAGCGGCCAGACGGCCACGAGGTCGAGCGTGACGACGACGGCGAGCCCCGCGACGAAGACGGCCATGAGCGGTCCGGGCATGCGGTCGCGGAGGGCGCGGACCGCGATCACGGTGGCGACGAGCAGGGCCACCAGGAGGATCCACGCGGTCGCCGCGAGCCCCGGCGCCGGGAGCGCGCGGTAGTCGAGCGCGAACCGCACCAGCCCGTAGCCCATCGCGATGCCGCAGACGACGGCGGAGCCCGCGCCCAGGTAGCCGAGGCCGATCGACGTGGGCTGGGCGGGCGTCCCCTGGGGCAGGGGGATCCGCCGGCTCGTGCGCGCCGGCGCCTGGCCGACCTGGCGGGTCACTTCGGGACCTCCAGCACGACGGTCGTCCCGGATCCGGGGGAGGAGAACAGCCGCGCGTTGCCGCCGACGTCCTTCAGCCGCGCGACCACCGACTCCTTGAAGCCGAGCTTCGCCGGATCCACGTGCGAGAGGTCGAAGCCGACGCCCGCGTCCGTGACCATGGCCCGCACGGTCGTGTCGTCGTCGGTGATGGTGACGTGCGCCTCCGTCACGCCCGCGTGCCGCCGCACGTTCTCGAGGCACTCGGCGAGGGAGAGCAGGAAGGCGTCGAGGATGTCGCTCGGCAGCAGCACCTGGCCGGTGCCGTGCCAGCTGACCTCGAGCCCCATCCGCCCGAACCGCTGCTTGACGGACTCTAGGGTGTTGCCGAGGACCGACTGCTCCACGGGCTCGAGCGTGTAGCCGCCGGAGGCCTGGGGGGTCGGGTTCGCCCCGAGGCGGAGCTGGCGGAGCAGACGCGCGTCGTCCGTCGCCTGCTGGCGCATGGCCTGCGGGGTGACGCCGACGCCCGAGTGCGCGAGGAGGGTCAGGGTCGCGAGGACGGTGTCGTGCAGCAGCCGGGCGCCCTGGCGGCGCTGCGCCTCGAGCTCGCTGGCCATGCGCTCGGCGCGGTGGGCGCGTCCGATGTCGGTGATGCGCCGGCCGACCCGGCGGACCGCGACGCTCAGCCAGTAGCCCAGCATCGCGACCAGCAGCCAGCCGAACACGTGCACGAGGACCACGTAGGGGAACGCGAGCGTGCCCCAGGACGCCCCGACCGCCGCGACGCTCGTGAGGACGAACGCGCCCGCGACGATGCGCAGGCGACCCGGGCGCATGGTCTCCAACAGGGCGAGGGATCCCACGGATCCGGCCGAGATGTGCGTGAGCGCGGTGAGCGACGACGCGCTCCGTCCGCCGAGCTGGGCGACGACCATGGCCGCGAGGCCCGCCAGCACGACCGCGACCATCCAGCCGCGGCCGGCGTCGGCGCCGATCCGCCACTGCGCGACGGCGAGCACGGCGAGGAGGGCGACGCTCGCGGCCTCCACGGGGAGCGACATCTCGCCGGGCAGCAGGATGCACGCGGCGGCGACGGTCGTGAAGCACAGGCCGTAGACGCGTGCCGTGCGCTGCAGCAGGCGCTCGCGCTCGCGCTTCATGCGATCCATCGGGTCCCCGCTCGGAGTGCGACGCCGTCGGAGGCGCGCGCTGGGTGTGTCTCGATCCTAGGCGCGTCCACCATGTCGGTCGCACGTCTGGCATCGGCGCGCGCCGATCATCCACATGCCGTACGCTTCGGCGCCGCGGCCGCCGATGGCCGTCCGGCGGCCCGCTACTCCGGGGAGATCCAGCCGTGGCGGATGGCGTGGCGCCGGAGGAGCAGCTTCGTGCCGAGGTCGGTCCCGGCGTGCAGGTACTTCCGCCGGCCGCGCTTGATGTACGACTTGACGGTCTCCTCCGTCGTGCTCATCGCCTCCGCGACATCGCGGATGGAGCGGCCGCCCGCGTAGAGCACCAGGGCGCGCTGCTCCTGCTGGCCGAGGCGCGGATCCTCCGCGGCGTGGAAGTCCTGCATGGCGCGCTGCACGAGCGTGGTCTGCCGGGGCGTCCCGTCGGCCGCCGCGTGGATGGTCGCGATCAGCTCCTCCGACGACTCGGCCTTCGGCACGACCGCCGCCGCGCCCGCCCGCATCGCGCCGTGGATGGTGGACGCGTCGGCGTGCGTGCTGAGGAGGACGGACGTGAGCCCCACGCCCGCCAGCGTGCGGATCTTCTGCGCCACCGGCACGTCGTCGCGGAGCGCCAGGTCGAGCACCACGACATCGAAGGCGTCGGGGAAGCGCTCGTCCCGGATCAGCCCGTTCCAGGTGGGCGACGTCGCGACGACGTCGACCCCGGTGCGCGGGCGGGAGAGGCGGGCGCTCAATCCGTCGAGCAGGAGGACGTGGTCGTCCACGAGGGCCACGCGGACCCGGTGGCCCTGACCCGTCGCGTGCGGCGGCCGTCGGCTCATCGGTGCTCCCCTCGTACGCCGGTGCCCGGAGGCTGCGGCGTGCTCCCAGGAGAAGCATAGGAACGCATGATGTCGCGCGGCGATGGCCCGGGCCGAACTCACCCCCGTACTGGGGCGCCGCTCCTAGGCGTCGGTCGCGAGGAGCCGGGCGAGCTCCCGGCCCACGGCCTCGTTCTCGATGAGGAAGCCGTCGTGCCCGTAGTCGGAGGAGATCACCACGACCTCGCCCCGGTCGATCGACCCCGGCACGTGCCGGGCGATGAGCCGCTGGTCGCCCACGGGGAAGAGCCGGTCGCTGTCGATGCCGACCACGAGCGTCGCGGCGCGCACCCGGGCGAGCGCCGCGGGGATGCCGCCGCGCCCGCGGCCGACGTCGTGCGAGCTCATGGCGTCGATGAGCCGGATGTAGCTCGTCGCGTCGAAGCGCCGGGTGAACTTGTTCCCGTGGAAGTCGAGGTACGACTCCACGGCGTACCGGCCCTCGTCGCCCATCGGGCTGATGCCGCTCTGCCACGAGCGCGCGAACCGCTGGTTGAGCTCGTCGGGGCTGCGGTAGTTGAGGAGCGCCATGCGCCGCGCGAGGGCGAGACCGCGGTGCGGCCCGTCGCCGTCGGCCGCGTCGAAGTAGTCGCCGTCGCGGTAGGCGGGATCCATGCGGATGGCCTCGGCCTGAACGGAGTTGAGCGCGATCTGGTCGGCGCTCGCGAGGGCCGGGGCCGCGAGCACGGCGAGCCGTCGCATCCGGTCGGGGTGGCCGACGCCCCACTCGAGCGCCTGCATGCCGCCCATCGACCCGCCGACGACTGCCGCCCACACGTCGATCCCGAGGGACTCCGCCAGGGCCGCCTGCACGGCGACCTGGTCGCGGATGGTGATGTAGGGGAAGCGGTCGCCCCACTCCATGCCGTCAGGCGCGAGCGAGGCCGGGCCCGTGGTGCCCTGGCAGCCCCCGAGCATGTTCGGGGCGACGACGAACCAGCGGTCGGTGTCGATGGCGAGGCCGGGCCCCACGATCCCGGACCACCAGCCGCCGGTCGGCTGCCCGGGCCCCGCGGGACCGCTCAGGTGGCTGTCGCCGGTGAGGGCGTGCAGCACCAGGACGGCGTTGCGGCCGTCCGCGTCGCGCTCGCCGAAGGTCTCGTACGCGACGCGCACGGAGGGGATGCGCCCGCCCGCCTCGAGCTCCACGTCGCCGACCGACGCGAAGAGCCGGTCGGCGACGGGGTCGCCCTCGCGCCACGCCCCCGACGCCGGAGGTCGGCCGACGAGGGAGCGGATCTGCGCGTCCGTCACGAGGCTCGACGGGACGGTGTCCTCGGGTGTCTGCCAGTCCATCGGATCCAGTGAAGCACCGCGGGCGCGCCGCCCGGCGAGTGTTACGCCCCGTGCGCCGCCGCACCCGCGAACGCCGAGCCGATGGCGGCGTCCTTGACCGCCCGCGCCGCCCGCAGGCCGCTCGCCAGGTCGTCGAGGATGTCGTCGATGCTCTCCAGGCCCACGGACAGCCGCACGAGCCCGGGCGTCACGCCGGCCGAGAGCTGCTGCTCCGGGGTGAGCTGCGCGTGCGTGGTCGACGCGGGGTGGATCACGAGGCTCCGCACGTCGCCGATGTTCGCCAGGTGGCTGAACAGCTGCAGCGAGTCGACGAGCGCGCGGCCCGCGTCCACCCCGCCCTTCAGCTCGAACGAGAGCACCGCGCCGACGCCGCGCGGCGCGTAGCGGTCGGCCGCCGCCCGCCACGGGCTCGACGGCAGCCCCGCGTAGTAGACGGCCGCCACGTCCTCGTGCGCCTCGAGCCACTCGGCGACGGCCTGCGCGTTCTGCACGTGCCGCTCGATCCGCAGGCTCAGCGTCTCGATGCCCTGGATGAGCTGCCAGGCGCTCGCCGGCGCGATCGACGCCCCGAGGTCGCGGAGCAGCTGCACGCGCGCCTTGGTGACGTACGCGATCCCGTCGCCCACCGCCTCCGCGTACGTGACGCCGTGGTAGGACGCGTCGGGCGTCGTGAGGCCCGGGAAGCGCTCGGCGTGCTCCGACCACGGGAAGCGCCCGCCGTCGACGACGAGGCCGCCGATCACGGTGCCGTGGCCGCCGAGGAACTTGGTCGCCGAGTGCACCACGACGTCCGCGCCGTGCTCGAACGGGCGGATGAGGTACGGCGTGGCGATCGTGTTGTCGACGATGAGCGGCACCCCGGCCGCGTGCGCCCGGTCCGCCACGCTGCGGATGTCGAGGACGTTGATGCGCGGGTTGCCGATGGTCTCGGCGAAGAACAGCTTCGTGTTCGGCCGGACCGCTCGCGCCCACGCCTCGGGGTCGTCCTGGTCCTCGACGAACGTGGTCTCGATGCCGAGCTTGGCGAGCGTGTACTTGAAGAGGTTGTAGGTGCCGCCGTAGATGGAGGAGCTGGAGACGATGTGGTCGCCCGCCTCGGCGATGTTGAGCACCGCGAACGTCGACGCCGACTGGCCGGACGCCACCAGGAGCGCCGCCGTGCCGCCCTCGAGGGCCGCGACCCGCTCCTCGACCACGGCCTGCGTGGGGTTCATGATCCGCGTGTAGATGTTGCCGGGCTGCGCCAGCGCGAAGAGGTCCTGCGCGTGCTGGGAGTCGTCGAACACGTAGGACGTGGTCTGGTAGATGGGGGTGGCGCGCGCGTGGGTGACCGGATCCGGCGCCGCCCCCGCGTGGATCTGCTGCGTCTCGAAGCGCCAGCCGGCCGTGCGGTCCTCGTCGTGGTCGCTCATGTCTCGCGCCGTTCCTCTCTCGCTGTCGGTTCGCGCCGCCGTCGGGCGCACGTCGACCCTAGGAAGCGCGTCGCGGGCGGGTCAACGCGGGGTCGTCGCGGGGCGTAACCCGCCAGTCGGCGCGTTCCCTACGCTGGGGTCATGTCCACAGCCAAGAGGGTCGTCGTCACGGGTGCGAGCTCGGGGATCGGCGCCGCCACCGTCCGCCTGTTCCGGAGCCGGGGGTGGGACGTCGTCGGCGTCGCCCGCCGCGAGGACCGCCTGCGGGCGCTCGCCGAGGAGACCGGGGCCGCCTACGCCGTGGCCGACCTCACGGTGCAGGCCGACGTCGACGCGCTCCGCGACCACCTCCGCGAGACGGGCGACGTGCACGCCCTCGTCAACAACGCCGGGGGAGCGGTGGGCACCGACTCGGTCGAGGGCGGATCCGCCGCCGACTGGGCGTGGATGTACGAGATCAACGTGCTCGCCGTCCAGCGCGTGACGAGCGCGCTGCTGCCCCTGCTCCGCGCCGGCGTGCGCGAGGGGGGCGCCGCCGACATCGTGACCATCGGCTCCATCGCGGGGCACGTGCCGTACGAGGGCGGCGGCGGGTACAACGCCGCGAAGGCCGCTGTGCACGCGATGCTCGGGGTGCTGCGCCTGGAGCTCGCGGGGGAGCCGATCCGCGTCATCGAGATCGCCCCGGGCCAGGTGCGCACGGAGGAGTTCTCGCTCGTCCGCTTCGGGGGCGACCGGGCCCGGGCCGACGCCGTCTACGACGGGGTGCCCGGACCGCTGACCGCCGAGGACGTGGCCGAGGCGATCGTCCACGCCGTCGAGCTGCCGCCGCACGTGAACGTGGACCTGCTCACGCTGAAGCCGCTGGCGCAGGCGGCGCCGCACAAGCTCATCCGCAAGCCGCTCGCCGTGCGCGAGGAGCTGACGGACCGCGGCTGACGCCGATCCGACGCGTCAGGCGGCGGGCTTCGCCTCGTGCGCCGCGGGGAGGTCCGGCAGGGGACCGGTGAGGAAGCCCTGCACCACGGGACCGTGCAGGGCGACGACCATCTCGCGCGACATGCTCGCGATGGGCTCGCTCCGCCAGATGTAGCGCGTGATGGCGATGCCGCCGAGCGCGGCGCCGACGAGGGAGTTGCGGATGTCCGCCTCCTCGGGCGGCGTGCCCTCCGGCAGCGCGTTGGTCCAGTGCTGCGGGGCGGCCTCCACGAAGCGGCGGTACGCGCCGCTGTCGTGGTCCGACGAGACGGTGACCCAGCGCATGATCGTGGAGCCCACCGGGTGCTCCCACGTGTGCAGCGCCGCGTCGACCAGCGCGGCGCCGCGCTGCTCGACGGGCAGCTCGCGGAGGCGGAGGTACGGCGCGAGCAGGTCCTCCGAGGGGCGCAGCGCCTCCTCGAGGAGCGCCTCCAGCGAGCCGAAGTAGTAGCGGACGAGGCTCGGGTCGACCCCGGCCGTGGCCGCGATGCGCCGGGCGCTCACGCGGTCCGCGCCGGACTCGATGAACAGCATCCGCGCCGCCTCGATGATGCTGGCGCGCGCGTCGCCGGAGGTGCGGGGACCGCGGCGCCGGGGCGCGGCGTCGTCCGCCACGCGGTGGGGGGCATCGAGCTCGTTCGCCAGTGCGGCCATGGGTCGTGCCTCTCGTGTCATGGTCCATCAACGTAGTGCGGGGCCGCTGGCCGGATGCCCCGCATGAGGGAATTGTGAACAACCCGTCGGGCGACCTGTAGTTTCGTCGAGGCATGTCCGTGCCCGTCCCGTGCTGCAGAAAGCGTCCGAGTGCCCCAGCTTCCCCTCCCGTTCGAGATCGTCTCCCTGTCGATCCTCGTCGTCATCCTCATCGCCGACCTGCTGATCGTGTACCGGCGCCCGCACGTGCCGTCCACGCGGGAGTCGGCCCTCTGGGTCGGGTTCTACGTGGGGCTCGCGCTGGTCTTCGCGGTGATCATGCTGGTGGTGGGCGGGACCGAGCACGCGGGCCAGTTCGTGGCGGGCTGGCTGACCGAGTACAGCCTCAGCATCGACAACCTCTTCGTCTTCGTCATCATCATGGGGCGCTTCAGCGTGCCCCGGAAGTACCAGCAGGAGGTGCTGATGGTGGGCATCATCATCGCGCTCGTGCTGCGCGGCGTCTTCATCCTGCTGGGCGCCGAGCTCATCGAGAGCTACAGCTGGATCTTCTACATCTTCGGCGCGTTCCTCCTCTACACGGCCGTCAAGCAGGCCGTCGACGACGAGGACGAGGACAGCGAGGACTCGCTGTTCATCAAGTTCCTCCGCCGGCGCCTGAAGATCGCGCCCGACTTCGACGGCTCGAAGGTGCGCACGGTCATCGACGGCCGCAAGGTGCTGACGCCCATGGTCATCGTGTTCGTGTCGATCGGCACGACCGACCTGATCTTCGCGCTCGACTCCATCCCGGCCATCTTCGGCATCACCGAGTCGCCGTTCATCGTCTTCACCGCGAACATCTTCGCCCTCATGGGGCTCCGCCAGCTCTACTTCCTGCTGGGCGGGCTGCTCGACCGGCTCGTGTACCTCAAGTACGGGATCGCCTTCATCCTCTTCTTCATCGGCGTGAAGCTCGTGCTGCACGCCATGCACGAGAACACGCTGCCGTTCGTCAACGGCGGTGAGGGCATCGAGTGGGCGCCCGAGATCCCGACCGTGGTGAGCCTCGTGGTGATCCTCGCCTCCATGCTCGTGGCCACCGTGGCGAGCCTCCTCAAGATGCGCGCGGACGGGACGCCCGTGACGGCGGAGCCCGCCGGCACGGAGCCGGCCGGCGTCGACGGCGCCGACGAGGGCCGGTCCGAGCGGTGACCGACGCCCGCACCATCCTCATCGGCGGACGCCGCATCGACGTCTCCTGGGCGGCGCGCACGGACGTGGGCAGCGTCCGGGCCGTCAACGAGGACGGCCTCCTCGCGGATCCGCCCGTGTGGCTCGTGGCCGACGGGATGGGCGGGCACGCGTTCGGCGACCGCGCCAGCGCCACGCTGGTCGAGACCTTCGGCGGGCTGACGGGCGCGGAGCCGTTGACGCGGGACCTCATCGTGGAGGCCGTCGACGCGTCCAACGACGCGATCGGCGACCTCGTCACGGGCGACGACCCGCCCGGTACCGTCGCGGGCACCACGCTCGCGGGCCTCGCCCTGGTGCGGTCCGAGGACGGCGAGCCGCTCTGGATGGTCTTCAACGTGGGCGACTCGCGCGTCTACGCGTGGACGGACGGGCGCCTCCAGCAGGTCACCGTCGACCACTCGGCGGTGCAGGAGCTCGTCGACCAGGGGCGGATGACGCGCGCCGAGGCCGAGCGGAGCCCGGTGCGCAACCTCATCACGCGGGCCGTGGGATCCCACGACGAGGTCGCCGCCGACGAGTGGCTCCTGCCCGTCGCGGATCACCAGGTCTTCCTCATCTGCTCCGACGGGCTCACGAAGGAGCTCGACGACGACGCCATCGACGCGGTCCTGCGCCTCGCGCACGAGGACGGCGGAGGGGTCGACCGCGCGGCGGACGCGCTCGTCGGCCAGGCGCTCGCGTCCGGCGGCCGGGACAACGTGACGGTGGTCGTCATCGAGGCGGCCTCCGACGACCAGCCGGCGGACGACGGGTCCGCGGGCGCGCCCATCGCCTGAGGAATAGCGGCGGGCACCCGGCGTTAGACTCCCATGATGCGCGAGGGCCCCTCGCGCCCCTGCCATGAGGAGAACCGCGTGCGGACTGCGAAGACCCTGGCCGAGAAGGTGTGGGCCGATCACCTGGTGGCCGGAGGGCAGGACGGGACGCCCGATCTCCTCTACATCGACCTCCACCTCGTGCACGAAGTCACCAGCCCGCAGGCGTTCGACGGCCTCCGCCTCGCGGGACGCCGGGTGCGACGACCGGACCTCACCATCGCGACCGAGGACCACAACACGCCCACCACCGGCATCGACCAGCCCATCGCCGACCTGACGAGCCGCACGCAGATCCACGCCCTCCGCGCGAACGCCGAGGAGTTCGGGATCCGGCTGCACTCCCTGGGCGACATCGAGCAGGGCATCGTCCACGTCGTCGGCCCGCAGCTCGGCCTCACGATGCCGGGCATCACCGTCGTCTGCGGCGACTCCCACACCTCGACCCACGGCGCCTTCGGGGCGATGGCCTTCGGCATCGGCACGAGCGAGGTCGAGCACGTCATGGCCACGCAGACCCTGCCGCTGCAGCCCTTCAAGACGATGGCGGTGACGGTCGAGGGCACGCTCCGCCCCGGCGTCACGGCGAAGGACATCATCCTCGCGGTCATCGCGCGGATCGGCACGGGCGGCGGGCAGGGCTACGTGCTCGAGTACCGCGGCAGCGCGATCCGGTCGCTCTCCATGGAGGGCCGCATGACGATCTGCAACATGTCGATCGAGGCGGGGGCGCGCGCCGGCATGGTCGCGCCCGACCAGACCACCTACGACTACCTCCGCGGCCGCCCGCACGCCCCGACCGGCGCCGACTGGGACGAGGCCGTCGCCTACTGGGAGACGCTCGCGTCCGACGACGACGCGGTGTTCGACGCAGAGGTGTTCCTCGACGCCGACGAGCTGGAGCCCTTCGTCACGTGGGGCACGAACCCCGGGCAGGGCGTCTCGCTCAGCGAGCCCGTCCCGGATCCCGCCTCCGTCGCGGACCCGAACGAGCGGGCCGCCGCCGAGCGCGCCCTCGCCTACATGGACCTCGCGCCGGGCACGCCCATGAAGGAGATCGCGGTCGACACCGTGTTCATCGGCTCCTGCACGAACAGCCGCGTCGAGGACCTGCGCGCCGCGGCCGAGGTCGTGCGCGGCCGCACCAAGGCGGAGGGCGTCCGCGTCATGGTCGTCCCGGGCAGCGCCCGGGTGCGGCTCGAGGCCGAGGCCGAGGGGCTCGACAAGGTCTTCACCGACTTCGGGGCCGAGTGGCGATTCGCCGGCTGCTCCATGTGCCTCGGCATGAACCCGGACCAGCTCGCGCCGGGAGAGCGCTGCGCCTCCACCAGCAACCGCAACTTCGAGGGCCGCCAGGGCAAGGGCGGGCGCACGCACCTGGTGTCGCCGCTCGTCGCCGCCGCCACCGCCATCCGCGGGACGCTCTCGAGCCCGTGGGACCTGCAGGAGCAGGGCGTGGTCGACGCCACCGCCATCCGCCAGGCGGCCGCCGTCGGACAGGGGGCCTGAGCCATGGAGCCCATCACTCGCGTCACCGGCACCGGCGTGCCGCTGAAGCAGTCGAACGTCGACACGGACCAGATCGTCCCCTCCCAGTTCCTCAAGCGCGTCACCAAGACGGGCTTCGAGGACGCGCTCTTCTTCCAGTGGAGGAAGGACGCCGACTTCTTCATCAACCAGCCGGTGTACGAGGGCGCGACCGTCCTCGTCGCCGGTCCGGACTTCGGCACGGGCTCGTCCCGCGAGCACGCCGTGTGGGCGCTGCGCGACTACGGCTTCCGCGCCGTGCTCAGCCCGCGGTTCGGCGACATCTTCCGAGGCAACTCGGGGAAGCAGGGCCTCCTCACGGGCACCGTGACGGAGGACGACGTCGAGAGGCTGTGGACCGCGATGGACGCGGAGCCCGGACTCGACCTCACCGTCGACCTCGTCGAGCGGATCGCCACGGCACCCGGCCTGACGGTCCCGTTCGAGATCGACGAATACACTCGGTGGCGGCTCCTCGAGGGGCTCGACGACATCGCCCTCACCCTCCGGGACGAGGACGCCATCACCACCTTCGAACACCGACGGGCCTCATGGCGCCCGCGCACCTTGCCGGCCCGGCCGGCAGCTCTGGAGAACTGAATGAACTCACTAGTCAGCGACGCCAAGAAGGCGGGAGAGCGAGTGGGTCTCCTGTCCGACTCCATCGTCATCAACGGCGGCATCCCGCTGCGCGGCCGTATCGAGGTCCGCGGGGCCAAGAACCTGGCGACGAAGGCCATGGTCGCCTCGCTCCTCGGCGAGAGCCCCAGCCTCCTGCGCTCGGTGCCCGACATCAGCGACGTCCGCGTCGTCTCCGGCCTCCTCGAGGTGCACGGGGTGACCCTCCGCAAGGGCGACCAGGAGGGCGACCTCATCCTCGACCCGAAGGACGTCGAGAGCGCCCACATGGCGGACATCGACGCGCACGCGGGGAGCTCGCGGATCCCGATCCTGTTCTGCGGCCCGCTGCTGCACCGGCTCGGCGAGGCGTTCATCCCCGACCTCGGCGGCTGCCGCATCGGCGACCGCCCCATCGACTTCCACCTCGACGCCCTCCGCGCGTTCGGCGCCGTCGTCGAGAAGCTCCCGAGCGGCATCCGGCTGACCGCGCCCGACGGCCTCAAGGGCGCGAACGTCGAGCTGCCCTACCCGAGCGTCGGCGCGACCGAGCAGGTGCTGCTCACGGGCGTGCGCGCGAAGGGCATCACGGAGCTGAAGAACGCGGCCATCGAGCCCGAGATCATGGACCTCATCGCGATCCTGCAGAAGATGGGCGCGATCATCTCCGTCGAGCCGAACCGCGTGATCCTCATCGAGGGCGTCGACCGCCTCGAGGGCTACACGCACCGCGCGCTCTTCGACCGCAACGAGGCCGCGAGCTGGGCCTCGGCCGCGCTCGCGACCGGCGGCGACATCTTCGTCGGCGGCGTGCGCCAGGCCGAGATGATGACCTTCCTCAACGTGTTCCGGAAGGTCGGCGGCGCGTTCGACATCGAGGAGGACGGCATCCGGTTCTACCACCCGGGCGGCGACCTCAAGCCCGTCGTCATCGAGACCGACGTCCACCCCGGCTTCATGACGGACTGGCAGCAGCCGCTCGTCGTGGCGCTCACGCAGGCGCCCGGCGTCTCGATCATCCACGAGACCGTGTACGAGAACCGCTTCGGCTTCACGGACGCGCTCAACGAGATGGGCGCCGACATCGTCGTGCACAAGGAGGGCCTTGAGGGCCACGAGCGCCGCGTGGCGCGACGCGACTTCGAGCAGGCCGCGGTCATCACCGGACCGACGCACCTGCACGGGGCGGACATCACCGTGCCCGACCTCCGCGGCGGCTTCAGCCACCTCATCGCGGCCCTCACGGCCGAGGGCCGGTCCACCGTCAGCAACGTCGGGATCATCTCCCGCGGCTACGAGGACTTCATCGGGAAGCTGCGCCAGCTGGGCGCGGACTTCTCCTACGAGGGATAGCCTCCCCGGCGGCGCCCGCGCCGCCCACGCCGACCGGGCGCGTCCCCGCGGACGCGCCCGGTCCTCCGCCGGCGGATGCCGCACGGCGGGCGACCGACGACGACCGCGACCCGACCGGAGGACCCATGGCGAACGAGAAGGCCCGACCGTCGATCTTCTGGGTGCTGGCCGCGCTCGTGCTGCCCGTGCTGAACGCGGCCGTGCGGTTCGACATCCGCCACCCCGAGCGGCTGCCGCGCACGGGCTCGTACGTGCTCGCGCCCAACCACTACAGCGAGATCGACCCCGTCATCATGGGCGCGGTCGCCTGGAAGCTCGGCCGCCTGCCCCGGTTCCTCGCGAAGTCGTCCCTGTTCAGCGTGCCCGTGGTCGGCTGGTTCCTCCGCCGGTCGGGGCAGATCCCCGTGCAGCGCGACGGCGGCGTCCGCGGGGGCGAGGCCCTCACGGCGGCGACGGACCTGGCGCGCGACGGCCGCATCGTGGTCGTCTACCCGGAGGGCACCCTGACGCGGGACCCCGACCTCTGGCCCATGCGCGGCAAGACGGGGGCCGTGCGGCTCGCGCTGCAGGCCGGCATCCCCGTCATCCCCACCGCGCACTGGGGCACGCAGCAGCTGATGGGGCGCTACTCCAAGCGCGTGCGCCTCTTCCCGCGCACGACGATCCACGTGGCGGTCGGCGAGCCGGTCGACCTCGCCCGCTTCCGCGACCGGAGCCTCGACTCCGCGACCCTCACCGAGGCGACCGCCGTCGTCATGGACGCCATCACGGAGCTCGTGGAGGAGCTGCGCGGCGAGACCGCCCCGACCGAGCGGTGGGACCCCCGCTCGAAGAACCAGAAGGAGACCGGACGATTTGAGTGACGCGACCGCGGACCCCCGTCCCGCAGCATCCCCCGCCCCGACCGCCTCCTCCGACGCGGGGGAGCGCCGCAAGGTCGTCGTCCTCGGCGCCGGCAGCTGGGGCACCACGTTCGCCAAGGTCATGGCCGACGGCGGCAGCGAGGTGCTCATGTGGGCGCGTCGTCCGGAGCTCGCCCGGGAGATCACCGAGGCGCAGCGCAACAGCGACTACCTGCCCGGCGTGAACCTGCCGCGGCGGCTCACGGCCGACGCCTCCCTCGCGCGCGTGCTCGACGGCGCCACCGACGTGTTCGTCTCCGTGCCCAGCCAGACGCTGCGGCAGAACCTCGAGTCGGCCCGCGACCTGATCCCGTCGGACGCCGTGGTCGTGAGCCTCATGAAGGGCGTCGAGAAGGGCACCGGCCTCCGCATGAGCGAGGTGATCGCCGAGGTGCTCGGCATCGGGCCGGAGCGCATCGCCGTCGCGTCGGGACCGAACCTGGCGCTCGAGATCGCCCGTGAGCAGCCGACCGCGGCCGTCGTGTCGTCCGCGGATCCGGCCACGGCGGAGCGCGTCGCCAAGATCGCGCGCAACCCCTACTTCCGCTCGTTCGTGAACACCGACGTGATCGGCACCGAGTTCGGCGGCGTGCTCAAGAACCTCATCGCGGTGGCCGTGGGCATCGTCGACGGCGTGGGCTACGGCGAGAACACGAAGGCGTCGATCATCACGCGCGGCCTCGCCGAGATGACCGCCTTCTCGGTGGCCTACGGCGCGCGGCCCGAGACGCTGGCGGGGCTGGCCGGGCTCGGCGACCTCATCGCCACGTGCGAGTCGTCGCTGTCCCGCAACAACACCGCCGGCCGCCTGCTCGGCCAGGGCTACAGCTTCGGCGACGTCGTGACGCGCATGCAGCAGACGGCCGAGGGCCTGTCGTCCGTGGCCCCCGTGCTCGAGCTCGCCCGCCAGCGCGGCGTGGTGATGCCCATCGTCGAGCAGGTGTCGCAGGTGCTCGCGGGCACGCTGTCGCCGCGCGACGTCGCGCCGCACCTCACGACCGACGACGACACGCCTCAGGGGGAATGACCATGGCCGACCGCATCCGCGTCGTCCTGCTGTTCGGCGGGACCTCCAGCGAGCACTCCATCAGCTGCGCCACCGCGAGCGGCGTGCTCGGCGCCCTCGACCGGGATCGCTTCGAGGTGATCCCGGTGGGCATCACCCGCCGCGGGGCCATGACCCTGCAGGCGGACGACGCGTCAGCCCTCGCGCTCGACGCACGGGCCCTCCCGGAGGTCGTCGACGACGGCACGCGCATCCGCTGGCCCGAGGAGGCGTCCTCGCGCGAGCTCCGCGTCCGGGACGCGGACGGCTCCGAGCGCTCGCTCGGGCGCGTCGACGTCGTCTTCCCCATCCTGCACGGCACGCAGGGCGAGGACGGGACGGTCCAGGGGATGCTCGAGCTCGCCGGGCTCCCGTACGTGGGCTCGGGCGTGCTCGCGTCCGCGCTGGGCATGGACAAGCACTTCGCGAAGACGGTGCTGCGCGCCGCCGGCATCGCGGTGGCGCCGTGGATCACCGTGTCGCGCCGGGAGTGGGAGGCCGACCCCGAGGGCGTGCGCGCCAAGGCCGCGGCCCTCGCCCTGCCGGCGTTCGTGAAGCCCGCGCGCGCCGGGTCCAGCGTCGGCGTGAGCCGCGTCGCCGAGGCGGGGGATCTCGACGCCGCCCTCGCGACCGCGTTCCGCGAGGACGACCGCGTGCTCGTCGAGGCCGGTCTCGTCGGCCGCGAGGTGGAGTGCGCCATCCTCGACGGCGGGCCGGGCGCGCGGCCGCGGGCCTCCGTCGCGGGCGAGATCGTCGTCTCCGGACGCGCGTTCTACGACTTCGAGGCGAAGTACCTGGGCGCCGACGGGATCGAGCTGGTGTGCCCGGCGGAGATGTCCGCGGCGCAGCTGGCCGAGATGCAGGACCTGTCGATCCGGGCGTTCCAGGCGGTGGACGCCCGCGGGCTCTCGCGCGTCGACTTCTTCCTCACGGCCGACGGCTTCGTCCTGAACGAGATCAACACGATGCCTGGCTTCACGCCCATCTCGATGTTCCCCGCCTGCTGGGCCGCATCCGGCATCGCCTACCCGGACCTCATCTCCGAGCTGCTCGACGTCGCGCTCGCCTGGGAGGCGGACGGCCGGCGCTCCTGACGCCGCTCCCGCCCGCGGGCGCCGATCGAGCGCGGCGCCGGGGACGCGACGCTCGCCCGGCGAGGACCCGCGGAGTCGTCCCCCGAGGACGCCGCCGCGCGGAGAGCCTAGGCTCGGGCGCATGCTCGTAGGACGATCCGTCGCCCGGCCCCGGCCCCGCCTCCACCCGGACGCCCCGATCGGCCGTCCGGCACGCCCGGCAGCGCCCCCGCGCGGAGCGCCGGGGAGCGCCGTCGAGGAGCCCGCGGCCCGCCGTCGGCCCACCGTCTCCGTGGTGATCCCCGTCCGCGACGACGCCGGGCACCTCCGCGCCTGCCTCCAGGCCCTCATGGGGCAGACGGTGCCCGCCGACGAGATCGTGGTCGTCGACAACGGATCCCGCGACGACGGCGCCGAGGTGGCCCGCGCGGCCGGTGCGCGCGTCGTGCGCGAGCCCGTCGTCGGGATCCCCGCCGCCGCGGCGACGGGCTACGACGCGGCGCGCCACGAGGTCATCGCGCGGCTCGACGCCGACTGCGTGCCGCCCGCCGACTGGATCGAGCGGCTCGGCGACGTGCTCGCCGCGCGCCCGGACGTGGCCGCCGTCACGGGCGCGGCACGCTTCCTCGACGGCCCGCGCGGGCTCCGCGGGGTCGCCGCCGTCGCCTACCTCGGCGCGTACTTCGCCTCGGTGACGCTCGCGCTCGGGCACCCGCCGCTGTTCGGATCCAACTTCGCGCTCCGCCGGGACGCGTGGCTCGCGGTGCGCGAGCGCGTGCACCGCGAGGGGACGCACCTGCACGACGACATCGACCTCTCCGTGCACCTGGGGCCGGAGCGGCGGATCGTGCTCGACCCGCACCTGCGGATGGGGATCAGCATGCGGCCCCTCACGCGCCCGTCGACCCTGCCGCTGCGCATGAGCCGCGGCATGGCCTCGCTCACGACGCACTGGCCGGACGAGCTCCCGTGGCGCCGCTGGCGTCGGACGGGCCGGATCCTCGCGGCGGAGCGCCGGGCAGGGTCGCCGCGTCCGCTGGAGACGCCGGTCAGCTCCCCGGCGGCGGTGCCACGCCGAGGTCCTGCGCGCTGACGCAGCGGTCGGTCTGCGGGATGGCCGACACGACGCCGCTCAGGTCGGTGAGCGCGGTGTAGCTCGCCTGCGTCGAGTCGATCACGACCTCCACGGCGGGCGTGCGGCCGAACGTCGTGTAGCGGATGCTCGGCGCCTTCGAGTCGTCCTCGACCCAGTCGACGTCGTCGTAGCTGATGCACGCGTCCGTCGTGGGGCCGGGCGTCGCGACGCCGCAGCGGAGGATGACCGTGCTCTGCGGATCGCCCCAGGCGCCGGTGCCCTGCGCGTCGGTCTCCCGCAGCGGCGCGGTGCCGAGCACGGCCGGGAGGTGGACGACCACGTCGGCGCAGAGCGGGTCGGCGGCGTCCGCGGCCGGCTCGAGCGACACCGTGGGCGCGCAGCCGGCGAGGAGGAGGGCGATGCCGCACGCGGCGACGGCGGCGGAGGCGCGCGCGGCGCGGGCGGGGCGGCGGGGAGTCATCGCGGTCAGGCTACCGTGGCAGGCGTGACGACTCCTGAGACGCCCCGGCCCGCCGATCCGGGCGTCGACGACGCCGCCACCCTCGGCAGCGCCGGCGAGCTGGCGACCCTGGCGCGGATCCTGCCCCGCCTCCCCGAGGCCGACGCGGCCGACGCCGGGCCGGGCGACGACTGCGCGGTCGTGCGGGCGCCCGACGGCCGCTTCGTCATCACGACGGACATGATGGTGGAGGGCCCGGACTTCCGCCGCGCGTGGTCGACGCCGCACGACCTCGGGCGCCGCGCCGCCGCCTCCAACCTCGCGGACGTCGCCGCGATGGGCGCGCGTCCCACCGCCCTGCTCGTCGCGATCGCCGCGCCCGCGGGCACCCCGGTCCGCGATCTCGAGGCGCTGGCCGACGGGCTGCGCGACGGCTGCCGGATCCAGGCGCCCGGCTGCGGCGTGGTCGGCGGCGACCTGTCCGTGTCCGACGCGCTGGTGCTCACGGTGACCGCGACCGGCGACCTCGCGGGGCGCGACCCGGTGCTGCGCTCCGGTGCCCGCCCCGGCGACGTGATCGCGATCGCGGGCGCGCTGGGGATGGCCGCCGCCGGCGTCCGCCTGCTGTTCGACCACGCGCGCCGGGCCGTGCCCGGTGGCGAGCCGATCCCGGACGCCGGGCTCGCGCGGGCGCTGCGGGCCGCGCACCCCGACGCGATCGAGGCCCAGCTGTCGCCCGTCGCGCCCGTCGCCGCGGGCGTGGAGGCGGCGACGGCGGGCGCCACCGCCATGCTCGACGTCTCCGACGGCCCGATCCTCGACCTCGCCCGCATGGCGCGCGCCAGCGGCGTCGGCATCGACCTCTCGACCGCCGCCCTCGCCGCCGACGTGCGTCGCGTGGCGGACGCCCACCCGTCGCTGCCGCCCGTCGCCCTCGACCTCGTCCTCACGGGCGGCGAGGACCACGGCCTCGTCGCCGCGTTCCCGGCGGACGCGACGCTGCCCGCGTCGTTCCGGCCGATCGGCGTCGTGCGGGAGCCGGATGCCCAGGGACCGGCCGTCACGGTCGACGGCGCGCCGTACACCGGACCGCGGACGCCGCGAGGCGGCTGGGATCCGTACGCCGACTGGGACGGGGCGCGCTAGCCCGGATCCGCCGCGGCCCACCACACGACGGTGTCGCCGTAGGCCCGGCGCCGGTCGAGCGCGATGCCCGCGGGCCAGACGGGCTCCGCCGACCGGGCGCTGCGCTCGACCATGACGACCGCATCGTCGGCGAGCCGCGGCGCGAGGGCAGCGAGCTCCTCGGCGAGCTCCGCGTCGCTCACCTCGTACGGCGGATCCAGGAACGCGACGTCGTAGGTGCCCCGGTCGCCGAGGAGGAACGCGTGCACGCTCTGCGCGGCCACGCGGATCGACAGGTCGGCGCCGCGCGGCGCCGCGCCCTCGAGGATGCGCGCGTTGGACCGGCACACGGCCGCCGCGGGCGCGGCCCGCTCCACCAGCACGACCGCGCGCGCGCCGCGGCTCGCGGCCTCGAGGCCGAGCGCGCCGGATCCCGCGTAGAGGTCGAGCACGCGGGCGCCCTCGAGCGCGTCGCGGGCCTCGAGCCCGGAGAACAGGGCCTCGCGCACGCGGTCGCTCGTGGGGCGGGTGCCGGTCCTCGGCACCCGGAGGACGAGGGAGCCCGCGAAGCCGGCGACGATGCGGGTCACGACGCGCGCCCGAGGGGACGCGGGACGGCGGCGATCGGGGCGGGGGGCACGGGCGACCACGCTACCGGCCCGCGTCCCGCCGCGCCCGCGACGAGCCGCTCACGGCCGCGCCCCGGACGCGCCCGGGCCGCTGACGTATGCTCGCAAGACGCCCACGACGCTGGAGGATCTGCGTGACGAGCCCCGAGTCCGAGTCCGTTCCCCTGCACGGCGGATCGGGCGCGCAGCCCGGCCGCATCCACCCCGCCCCCCGGTCGGGGGCGCACGCGACGGCCCCGCGCGGGTCCGCCTCGATGCCGCTCACGGAGGTGCGCCGGCTCGCCGACCTCATCCTCGGGAACGTCGACGCCGTCATGTCGGGCAAGCAGGATGCCACGCGCATGGCGCTCACCGTGTTCCTCTCCGGCGGACACCTCCTCATCGAGGACGTGCCGGGCGTGGGCAAGACCATGCTCGCCAAGGCGCTGGCGCGGAGCGTGGACTGCACGGTGAACCGGATCCAGTTCACGCCCGACCTGCTGCCCTCGGACGTGACGGGCGTCTCGGTCTACAGCCAGGCCGACCACCGCTTCGAGTTCCAGCCGGGCGCCGTGTTCGCGAACATCGTCATCGGCGACGAGATCAACCGGGCGAGCCCCAAGACCCAGTCCGCGCTCCTGGAGTGCATGGAGGAGGGGCAGGTGACGGTCGACGGGGTCACGCACGGGCTCCAGCAGCCGTTCACGGTCGTCGCCACGCAGAACCCCGTCGAGATGGAGGGCACCTACGCCCTCCCCGAGGCGCAGCGCGACCGCTTCATGGCCCGCATCTCGATGGGCTACCCGGACGCCGCCGCCGAGCTGGCGATGCTGCGCGACCGCGACACGGTGAGCCCGCTCGACGATCTGCAGCCCGTGGTCGACGCCGACGAGCTCGACGCGATGATGCACGCGGCCCGCGGCGTCTACGTGTCCGACCCGGTCTCGCGCTACGCCGTGGCGATCGTGCAGGCCACCCGCGGCCACGAGGACATCCGCCTGGGCGCGAGCCCGCGCGCCACGCTCCAGCTCATCCGCGCCGCGAAGACCCGCGCGGCCCTCGACGGCCGCGACTTCGTGCTGCCCGACGACGTCGACGCGCTGGCGGCCCCCGTGCTCGGGCACCGGCTCGTCGCCACCGGGCGCGCGCTCGGCCGGCGTGGCAGCGGCCAGGCGGCCGTCGTCGAGATCCTCGAGCGGATCGTCGCCACCACCTCCGTGCCGCTGAGCGCCGCGGGACGGGCGCGCTGACACGGTGCGGCCCCTCGCGCGCCTGATGCGCCGGGTCGGCATCGAGGCCGTCCCGCATCCGACCCTCCGGGGCATCGCCCTGCTCGCGGCGGGCGTCGCGGCCTTCGCGGGCGCGTTCATCGCGGGCCGGCGCGAGTTCGTCTTCATCGGCGTCGCCGTCCTGGCGCTGCCGCTACTGGCCGCCGCCTGGCTGATGCTCGCGCGCGTGCGGCTGCACGTGGAGCGCGCCTTCTCGTCGGACGTGGTCGAGGCGGGGACCGCGACCACCGTCACGGTGTCGGTCGCGGGCACCGGGCCCCTGCCGACGCCGCCCGCCCGGGTGGCCGACGTCGTGCCCGGCCTCGACGGCACCACCCCGCCGGCCGAGCTGCCGTCCCTGCGGGGGCTGCCGCGCGGATCCCGGCGGCCCGGCGCGCGCCCCGTGCTCCGCTACGACCTCAAGCCCGAGCGCCGCGGCGCGCACGAGGTGGGCCCGCTCGCCGTCGAGGAGCACGACCCGTTCCGCCTGATGCTGCTCCGGCACGTCGCCGGCGGCACCTCGCGGCTCGTCGTGACGCCGCGCATCGCGGACCTGGAGGCGGAGCCCTTCGGGCAGGTGTCCTCCGAGGGCGAGTCCGAGCGGGTCCAGCGCCGGGCGGACGGCGGCGAGGACGACCTCGGCACGCGCGAGTACCGGGCGGGGGATCCGCTCCGCCGCGTGCACTGGCGAGCCACGGCCCGCCACGGCGAGCTCATGGTGCGGCAGGAGGAGCAGCGGTCGAGCCCGCGCTCGCTCGTGCTGCTCGACACGCGCCGGGCGGGCTTCCCGCGGCACGCGGACGACGACGAGGGCGACCGGGCCTTCGAGCGCGCGGTGTCCTTCGCGGCCAGCGTGTGCCTGCACCTCCAGCGCGGCGGATTCGCGGTGCAGCTCCTCGAGACCGCCCGCGCGACCGACGCCCCCGCGCCCGGCCGCGACGTCGATCCCGCGAGCGAGGCCGACCTCCTGCTGCACCTCGCCGAGGTGCGCCCCGCGGATCCCGACCCCGACCGCGATGCCGTGCAGGAGGCCCTGTCCGATCTGCGGCGGAGCCGCCGTGCCGTCCCCCTGCACGCCGTCCTCGGCCAGGTCGACGAGGACGCGGCCCGGCGCCTCGCCGGCCTCGGGTCCGCGTGCCGTCCGGCCGTCGCCTTCCTCGCGCACCCCGGCCGCGTCGACGGGCGCGACGACCGCGAGGCGGTCCGGATCCTCCGCGAGGCCGGCTGGCACACGGTCGTCCTCGACGAGGGCACCCGGCCCGCCGACGCCTGGGCCGCCGCCCGCACCGAGGAGATGGCCCGATGACCGACCTCGACGCCGTCGGCCTCGGCGGCCGCGACAGCTGGACCGTCGAGCCGCGGCCCCTGCCGGGCGAGCGCCGCGTCGGACGCGGATCCCGCGGATCGGGGCGCGACGACCGCGAGGCGCCCCGCCGCCCCCGCGGACCCGCCGCCGCTCGCTGGCCCCTCACCGCCGCGCTCGCGGTCGCGCTCCTCGGCGCCGCCGCGAGCCTCCACCTCCTGATCGAGACCGGCCCCTGGTTCCTCCTGTGCGCGGTCGTCGTGGTCGCCGTCCTCGGATCCGCCGCCCTGCTGCGCGCCGCGGGCGTGCCGCGCCTCGTCGCGTCGGCCGGCGCGCTCGTCGTGCTCGTGCTCCTCGTCACGCTCGTGTTCGCGGGCCGCACCGCGATCCTCGGCGTCCTGCCCACACCCGAGACGGTGCGGACGCTGGTGGCCGTCGGGCAGCAGGCGGGGGAGGAGATCTACCGCCGCTCGGCGCCCGTGCCGCCGCTCGCGTCCATCGTGTTCGTGGCCGTGGCGTCCGTCGGCGCCCTCGCGGTGCTGCTCGACGTGCTCGCCTCGGTCCTCCGGATGCCCGCGGTCACCGGCCTGCCGCTCCTCGTGCTGGTGTCCGTGCCGGGTGCCGTCCTCGTGGGCGAGTTCTCCGTCGCCTCCTTCGCCGTCACGACGCTGGCCTGGTTCGCGGTGCTGGCGGCCGACGCGCTCGACCGCCGGCCCGACGGGACCTCTGGCCCCGGGCCGTCACGCGGAGACCGGCGCGGGCGCGGATCCGCCGGCAGCGCGGGCGCCACGCGGAGCACCCTCGTCTCCGCCGGGGCGCTGGCGGCGGGCGCCGTCGTCGTCGCGCTCATCGCGCCCGCGGTCGTCCCCGGCCTGACGAGCGCCACGTTCCCCACCCCGTCCGGATCCGGGCCGGGCGGCTCGCGCGTGGTCAACCCGATCCTCGACCTCGGCGACGACCTCCGACGCCCGGTCGACGTCGAGGCCCTCCGCTACTCGACCGCGACGCAGACGCCGCTCTACTTCAAGGTCACGACCCTGTCCCGGTTCGAGGGCGAGGAGTGGGCGCCGTCGCCGCTCCAGCCCCCGGACGAGAACACGGTCGACGCCATCGGCCCCGATCTCGGCACCGGGCGCGACGTGCCCGCGGAGGAGGTCGAGGCGCGCGTGCAGGTGGAGGGCTCCTCGAGCGCCTGGCTGCCGGCGCCCTACGCCCCGCGGAGCGTCGACGGCCTCGAGGGGTCGTGGCACTGGTCCGAGCAGGGGCTCGCGATCCGCTCGTCCGACTCCGACAGCCGCGACCAGAGCTACACCGTGCGGTCCGAGCTGCCCCGGCCGTCGCGCGAGCAGCTCGCGGCCGTGCCCGCCGCCACCTCGGCCGACCTCTCGCCGTTCCTGCAGATCCCCGACGGCACGCCGTCCATCGTGAGCACCACGACGGCGCAGGTGCTCGCGGGGATCGACGCGCCCTACGACCAGGCCCTCGCGCTGCAGGAGTACTTCACCGGCGGGCAGTTCCGCTACTCGGAGGACGCCCCCGTCGAGCAGGGCTACGACGGCAGCGGCGTCGACGTGGTCGGCGAGTTCCTCCGGGTGCGCGCCGGGTACTGCGTGCACTTCGCCTCCGCGATGGCGATCATGGCGCGCGAGGCGGGCATCCCGTCGCGCGTCGCCGTGGGCTACCTCCCGGGCGATCAGGTCGGCCGCGACGGCGACCTCATCACCTACCGCGTGGGCTCGCACGACCTGCACTCGTGGCCGGAGCTGTACTTCGCGGGCGTCGGCTGGATCCCCTTCGAGCCGACCCCGGGCCGCGGGCAGGCCGCGCCGTACGCGCAGCCCTCCGCCGCGCCGACCGCCCCGGCGACGCCCTCCGCGGAGCCGACGCCGTCCGCCGCCGCCAGCCCGACCGCGGCCCCCGCGCCGACCGCGTCCGCCGCCCCGGGCGCGGCCGGCCAGGGCGCCCCGCGGATCCCGTGGGCCGGCCTCGGCGTCGCCGCCCTCGTCGCGCTGGTGCTCGCGCTGCTGGCGACCCCCGCGCTCCTCCGCCGCTCCCGTCGCGCCTCCCGTCTGCGCGCCCTCGCGGCCGGGGGCGCCCCCGCGGGCACCGCCTGGCGCGAGGCGGAGGACCGGGCCGTCGACCTCGGGATCCGCGTGCCCGACACGGAGTCCCCGCGCGAGCTCGGCCGCCGGCTCGCGGGCGGCGACCCCGCGCTCCGGGACCCGGTCGCGCTCCTCGTGACTGCCCGCGAACGGGAGCGGTTCGCGCGAGACGACGCCCCGGTCGACGCCGCGGCGGGCGCCGCGCAGGCCGACGCGCTGGTCGTCCTCGGCGACGCGCTGGCCGCGCGCGCGGGCCGGGCCGACCGGATCCTCGCGGTCGTCGCACCGCGCTCGCTCGTCCGCCGCCGGCCGCGCGGGGAGGACGACGGCCCGGGCCGCAGCGGATCGGCCGCGTCGGACGCTCCTCGTACACTCGGGGGATGACCGGATCCGACGCCGCGCTCGCGGGCGTCGTGGGCGGCCGCACCGCCGGCGTGCTGCAGAAGTCCTTCGGGCTGCGCACCGTCGCCGACCTCCTCGAGCACCTGCCGCGCCGCTACGCCCGTCGCGGCGAGCTCACCGCCCTCGCCGAGCTGCCGGTGGACCAGCAGGCCACCATCGTCGCCGAGGTGCGCGAGGTGCGGGAGCGCCCCATGCGCGCCCGGCGCGGCAGCATCCTCGAGATCCGCATCACCGACGGCCGCGGCTTCCTCACGCTCACCTTCTTCAACCAGGCGTGGCGCGCGAAGGACCTGGTGCCGGGCGTCCGGGGGATCTTCGCGGGCAAGGTGAGCGACTACCGAGGTGCCCTGCAGCTCGCCCACCCCGACTACGAGCTGTTCGACGCGCACGAGGGCCCCGAGCTCTCGGGCGGCGAGCCCGACGCGGCCGCGCGACGCTGGGCCGAGATGCCGATCCCCATCTACGCGGCCACCGCGTCCCTGGCGAGCTGGCAGGTCGCGAAGTCGGTGGCGCTCGCGCTCGACGCGGTCGACGACCTCGAGGATCCGGTCCCCGCCGACGTGCGCGCCGAGCGCGGCCTCCTCCCGTACCGCGACGCCCTCGAGGGCGTTCACCGCCCGGAGAAGGACGTCGACTGGAGGCGCGGCCGCGACGCGCTCCGCTTCCAGGAGGCCTTCGTGCTGCAGACCGCGCTGCTGCAGCGGCGGCAGGCGGCCCGCGCGCTGCCGGCCACCCCGCGGATCCCGACCGCAGGCGGCCACCTCGACCGCCTCGACGCCCAGCTGCCCTTCGAGCTCACGGGCGACCAGCGGCTCGTCGGCGAGGAGATCGCGACCGACATGGCGCGCACCTGGCCCATGAACCGGCTCGTGCAGGGCGAGGTCGGCTCGGGCAAGACGCTCGTCGCGCTCCGGGCGATGCTCGCGGTCGCCGACTCCGGCGGACAGTCGGCGCTCCTCGCGCCCACCGAGGTGCTCGCGAGCCAGCACCTCCGCTCGCTCACCGCGTCGCTCGGGCCGGACCTCGCGGCGGAGCTCATGCCCACCCTGCTCACCGGCCAGCTCTCGACGGCCGAGCGGAAGCGCGCGCTGCTGCGCATCGTCAGCGGCCAGGCGCGCATCGTCGTCGGCACGCACGCGCTCCTCGGCGACCGCGTCGAGTTCCTCGACCTGGGCCTCGTCGTGGTCGATGAGCAGCACCGCTTCGGGGTCGACCAGCGCGAGGCGCTCCGGCGGAAGGGCGGCACCCCGCCGCACGTGCTCGTGCTCACGGCCACGCCCATCCCGCGCACGGTCGCGATGACGGTGTTCGGCGACCTCGACGTCTCGACCATCGCCGAGCTGCCGAGCGGGCGGCAGCCGATCGCGTCCTTCGTGGTCCCGCTGCACGAGCAGCCGCGGTGGATCGAGCGGGTCTGGGAGCGCACGGCCGAGGAGATCCAGAAGGGGCGCCAGGCGTTCGTGGTGTGCCCGGCGATCGACCCGCAGGATCCGGACGCCGAGGACGAGGACGCCGCCGCGGGGGAGGAGGACGCGCCCGCGCGGTCGTCGCTCGCGACCGTCACCGAGGTGGACGCGCTGCTCGCCGAGCACCCGCGCCTGGGATCCGTCCGCCGCGCCGTCCTGCACGGCCGCATGCCGGGCGAGGAGAAGGACCGCGTGATGCGCGCCTTCTCCGCGGGGGACATCGACCTCATCGTGGCGACCACCGTCATCGAGGTCGGCGTCGACGTCCCGAACGCCTCCACCATGGTGATCCTCGACGCCGACCGCTTCGGCGTCTCGCAGCTGCACCAGCTCCGCGGCCGCGTGGGCCGCGGCGGCGTGCCCGGGCTGTGCCTCATGGTCACCCACGCCGAGCCCGAGACGGTCGCCCGCGAACGCGTCGACGCCGTCGCCGCCACCCTCGATGGCTTCGAGCTCGCGCGCGTCGACCTCGAGCTGCGTCGCGAGGGCAACGTGCTCGGCACGAACCAGTCCGGCGGGCGCTCGTCGCTCCGGCTGCTGCGGGTCGCGCAGGACGGCGACCTCATCGAGTCCGCGCGCGAGCACGCGCACGACGTGCTGGAGGCGTCGCCCGACCTCGCCGGGCATCCGGCCCTCGCCCGCGCGCTCGCCCGCCGCCTCGACGACGAGGAGCGCGCCTTCCTCGACAAGAACTGACCGGCGCCCGCCGTAGGCTGGCGGGATGCAGCGGATCGCCGTCGTCCCCGGATCGTTCGACCCCGTCACGCTCGGCCACCTCGACGTGATCCGCCGCGCCGCCCGCCTCCACGACGAGCTCGTCGTGCTGGTCGTGCACAATCCGGCGAAGACCCCCATGCTCCCGATCGACGAGCGCGTCGCCCTCATCGAGCGCGTGATCCGCGACGCCGGCCTCCCCGCGACCGTCCGCGTCGACTCCTGGGGCGCCGGCCTCCTCGTCGACTACTGCCGCGAGATCGGCGCGACCGTGCTCGTCAAGGGCGTCCGCTCGCAGCTCGACGTCACGTACGAGACGCCCATGGCCCTCGTGAACCGCGACCTGGCGGGCATCGAGACCGTGCTGCTGCTGCCGGATCCGGCGCACGCCCACGTCTCGAGCTCGCTCGTGCGGCAGGTCGAGGCGCTCGGCGGCGACGTCGCGCCGTACGTGCCGGCCGCCGTCGCGGAGGCCCTGGCCGTCCGGCGGGAGGGCTGACGCCCCGTAGGATCTACGGGTGTCCCGGTTCCAGAAGACCCCATTCACGGTCAACGTCCACGACATCGTGCACCGTCCCGGCGAGATGCGCGAGCTCGAGCTGTCCATCACCCTGCCGGAGCGCATGGGCGAGGGCCTCATCGCCGTCCCCGCGGGCCGCGAGATGCAGGTGAGCGTCCGGCTCGAGTCCCTCCACGACGGGATCCTGGTCACCGGCGACGTCGACACGGTGGCCGACGGCCAGTCCGCGCGCACGCTCGCCGACATGCAGGAGCGTGTCCAGGTCGATTTCGCGGAGATGTTCGCGTATGGTCTTGATGAAGCTTTCGACTACCAGGTCCAGGACGAGCACGTGGACCTGGAGCCGGTCATCCGGGATGCGG
>Ga0308163_10000533_pt1 | contig 64255 bp, 65 predicted proteins | sample PhyTR1_FD_201037 | JGI IMG/M metagenome (GOLD analysis project Ga0308163, IMG submission 201037) | Phyllosphere microbial communities from UC Gill Tract Community Farm, Albany, California, United States - DLSLT.R1 | ecosystem: Host-associated > Plants > Phyllosphere > Unclassified | place: USA...
GTCACTTCGGAAATGACCGCTTCTTTCTCACTGCGATTAAGACTCAAGGTCTACTCCTTAAAATGCATACGTCGGAAAATCCTTCGTACGCGCTCTTGTTGCAGCGACCAACTGTTGAGGAAATACATCCATCTGCAGCGGGATCGCCATCTGCGTTGGCCCATTCGGGATTAAGCACAGCCAGGTGTGCACCAACGGTCTTGGATGGCCTGCGGTTCGCGCCTGAGCGCGGGACCACAGCCCACCACATCAGGCCGGTCCGGAAACCAGCCTGAAGATTTTTTGCAATTACGCTGCGATGGTCTGGGTATCGACGCGAACGCCCAGGCCCATCGTCGAGGAAACAGCGACCTTGCGCAGGTACAGGCCCTTGCTCGTGGCGGGCTTGGACTTGTTCAGGGCGTCGATCAGCGCAGCCAGGTTGCCCTGGAGCTTTTCGTTGTCGAACGAGCGACGGCCGATGGTGCCGTGCACGATACCAGCCTTGTCGACACGGTACTGCACTTGACCCGCCTTGGCGTTCTTCACGGCCGTGGCGACGTCAGGCGTCACAGTGCCAACCTTGGGATTGGGCATCAGGCCACGGGGGCCGAGGATCTGACCGAGCGTACCCACGACGCGCATCGCGTCGGGAGCAGCGATCACCACGTCGAAAGGCATGTCGCCGGCCTTGACCATCGCGGCCAGGTCGTCCATGCCAACGATGTCGGCGCCGGCAGCCTTGGCTTCTTCAGCCTTGGCGCCTTGGGCGAACACCGCGACGCGGGTGGTCTTGCCGGTGCCGTGCGGCAGCACGACAGCGCCACGCACCACTTGGTCCGACTTCTTGGCGTCCACGCCCAGTTGCACGGCCACGTCGATGGATTCATCGAACTTGGCGGTTGCAGCTTCCTTCACCAGCACGATGGCTTCGGCGAATGCGTACAGCTTGTTCGCATCGACTTTGCCTTCGAAGGCTTTTTGCTTCTTGGTCAACTTGGCCATTTTACAAACCCTCTACCACAACACCCATCGAACGGGCGGAACCGGCCAGCGTACGGACAGCGGAGTCCACGTCGGCGGCGTTCATGTCTTTGAGCTTGGTGTTAGCAATCTCCACCAGCTGATCACGCGTGATCTTGCCGACCTTGACCTTGTTGGGGTTCGCGGAACCCTTGTCCAGCTTGATCGCCTTCTTGATCAGGACCGTCGCAGGCGGGGTCTTGATGATGAAGGTGAAGCTCTTGTCGGCAAAGGCCGTGATGACCACGGGCAAAGGCAGACCTGGCTCGACACCTTGGGTCTGGGCGTTGAACGCCTTGCAGAACTCCATGATGTTGAGGCCACGTTGGCCCAGTGCGGGACCGATTGGTGGGGATGGGTTGGCCTTACCAGCTGGGACTTGCAGCTTGATGAAGCCGACGATTTTTTTCGCCATGATTGCTCCTTGCGGGTATAACGCTGCGCATTCGCACGCACAGCTCCCCGGGGGTTAACGACTCATTGAAAAATTCCGCATCGAGTCGAGAAATGCGGAAACCAAAAAACCCCAGGCCTGGGCCCGAGGCGGATCTCAGGTTTTTTCGACCTGGGAAAATTCGAGTTCGACCGGGGTCGAGCGACCGAAAATCATCACCGACACGCGCAGGCGATTCTTCTCGTAGTTGACTTCTTCGACCGAGCCGTTGAAGTCGGTGAACGGGCCGTCCTTGACGCGCACCAGTTCGCCGGCCAGGAATTCCACCTTGTGGCGTGGCTTGTCCGTGCCTTCCTGCATCTGGCTGACGATCTTCTGCACTTCCTCTTCCGAGATCGGTGCAGGGCGGTTCTTCGCGCCGCCGACAAAACCGGTCACCTTGTTGGTGTGCTTGACCAGATGCCAGGTGTCGTCTTCCATGATCATTTCGACGAACACATAGCCAGGAAACAGGCGACGCTCGGTCGTCTTGCGCTGGCCATTCTTGATTTCCACCACTTCTTCGGTAGGCACCAGGATGCGACCGAACTTGGTTTCCATGCCGGCACGCATGATGCGTTCGGTGATGTTGCGCTCGACCGCCTTTTCCATGCCCGAATAGGCGTGGACGATGTACCAGCGCAGGTCAGGATTGGCTGCGGCAGCAGAACCCGTGGTGTCTGCTACGCCCATTTCGACAGCATCTGTCATTACTTCCTCCAGCCCAAAATCAGATCGTACAAAACCCATTCCAGTGTCTTGTCGGTCAGCCACAGGAACAGGGCCATGACCACCACGAACACAAAGACGTAGGCCGTCATCTGCATCGTTTCCTTGCGGGTGGGCCAGACAACCTTCTTGACTTCGCGCCAGGCATCCTGGGCAAAGCCCACGAACTGCTTGCCCGGCTCGGACACCAGGAACACACCGGCTGCGGCCACCAGGCCGACGATCAGCACGCCCCACTGCGCCACAGGGCCTTGCTTGGACAACAGGTAAAAACCTGCAATCGCAGCAACGACCAAAGCCGCTACTGCGGCAAGCTTTGCCTTATCGGCAGCGGAACTAACGGTTTCAACCTGACTGGTGGCCATATATGATTTCTCTCGCGCTCATCGCGCCACGCCGAAGACGCTGAAGCCCGCCAGATTCTGGCGGGCTTTTTTTATTTCACCACCGTAGTGGCAGGGGCAGTAGGAATCGAACCTACAACCTTCGGTTTTGGAGACCGACGCTCTGCCAATTGAGCTATACCCCTAGAACCTATCTATTATGCCAGCACCTTGGCAACCACACCGGCGCCAACGGTACGACCACCTTCGCGGATGGCGAAGCGCAGGCCTTCTTCCATGGCGATGGGGGCAATCAGCTTCACGGTGATCGACACGTTGTCGCCAGGCATGACCATTTCCTTGCCTTCGGGCAACTCGATCGCACCGGTCACGTCCGTGGTACGGAAGTAGAACTGGGGACGGTAGTTGTTGAAGAAAGGCGTGTGGCGGCCGCCTTCGTCCTTGCTCAACACGTACACTTCAGCGGTGAAGTGGGTGTGGGGCTTGATCGAACCGGGCTTGCACAGCACTTGGCCGCGCTCGACGTCTTCACGCTTGGTGCCGCGCAGCAGCAGGCCAACGTTGTCGCCGGCTTGACCTTGGTCCAGCAGCTTGCGGAACATTTCCACGCCGGTGCAGGTGGTCTTTTGCGTGTCGCGGATACCGACGACTTCGATTTCTTCGCCGACTTTGATGATGCCGCGCTCGATACGGCCCGTCACCACGGTGCCACGACCGGAGATCGAGAACACGTCTTCCACGGGCATCAGGAAAGCACCGTCCACTGCGCGCTCTGGCTCAGGGATGTAGCTGTCCAGAGCGTCAGCCAGCTTTTCGATGGCTTGTTCGCCCAGAGGACCCTTGTCGCCTTCCAGAGCCAGCTTGGCCGAACCACGGATGATCGGGGTGTCGTCGCCAGGGAAGTTGTACTTGTCCAGCAGCTCGCGGACTTCCATTTCCACCAGTTCCAGCAGCTCTTCGTCATCCACCATGTCGCACTTGTTCAGGAACACGATGATGTAGGGAACGCCAACCTGACGGGCCAGCAGGATGTGCTCGCGGGTCTGGGGCATTGGGCCGTCAGCGGCCGAGCAAACCAGGATGGCGCCGTCCATTTGAGCAGCGCCGGTGATCATGTTCTTCACATAGTCAGCGTGGCCGGGGCAGTCAACGTGAGCGTAGTGACGGCCAGCGGTTTCGTATTCGACGTGCGAGGTATTGATGGTGATACCGCGGGCCTTTTCTTCAGGCGCCTTGTCGATTTCGTCGTACTTCTTGGCTTCGCCGCCGAACTTGGCCGACAGAACGGTAGCGATGGCAGCCGTCAGGGTTGTCTTGCCGTGGTCAACGTGACCGATGGTGCCCACGTTGACGTGGGGCTTGGTGCGTTCGAACTTACCTTTTGCCATGAGATTTCTCCAAAAGAGCAAAACCTGTGTGATGTTTAACGTCTGCATCGAGTTGCTGATTCCCCCCGCACAGGAAACAGGGGGGCACTCCATCGCAGACCTGGCAAGCCCGTCAGCCATCCTTGCGGACAGCTGACGGGCAAAAACCGATTTTACTTCGTACGCGCAGCCATGATGGCTTCCGAAACGTTACGGGGAGCTTCAGCGTAGTGCTTGAACTCCATCGTGTAGGTAGCGCGACCTTGCGTTGCCGAGCGCAGCGAAGTGGCGTAACCGAACATTTCCGACAGCGGGACTTCGGCACGGATGGCCTTGCCGCCACCGACCATGTCGTCCATGCCCTGGACCATGCCGCGACGCGAGGACAGATCGCCCATCACGGTGCCGGCGTAGTCTTCAGGCGTTTCCACTTCCACGGACATCATGGGTTCCAGGATGACCGGGTTGGCCTTGCGGCAACCTTCCTTGAAGCCGAAGATGGCAGCCATCTTGAACGCCAGTTCGTTCGAGTCCACATCGTGGTACGAACCGAAGTGCAGCGTGACCTTGACGTCGACCACGGGGTAGCCAGCCAGCACGCCTTGCGTGACGGCTTCGTTGATACCCTTTTCGACCGCAGGGATGAATTCGCGAGGAACCACACCGCCCTTGATGGCGTCGACGAACTCGATGCCCTTGCCGGCTTCGTTGGGTTCGATCTTCAGCACCACGTGACCGTACTGACCCTTACCGCCCGACTGACGCACGAACTTGCCTTCGGCATCTTCGACGGTCTTGCGGATGGTTTCGCGGTAAGCCACTTGTGGCTTGCCAACGTTGGCTTCCACGCCGAATTCGCGCTTCATGCGGTCGACAATGATTTCCAGGTGCAGTTCGCCCATACCGGCGATGATGGTCTGACCCGATTCTTCATCGGAACGCACGCGGAACGACGGATCTTCAGCGGCCAGGCGCGACAGGGCAATACCCATCTTTTCCTGGTCGGCCTTGGTCTTGGGCTCCACGGCCTGGGCAATCACGGGCTCGGGGAAGACCATGCGTTCCAGGATGATGGGGTGGTTCAGATCAGACAGGGTTTCGCCGGTCGTCACGTCCTTCAGGCCCACGCAGGCAGCGATGTCACCGGCGCGAATTTCTTCGACTTCCAGGCGTTCGTTGGCATGCATCTGCACGATACGGCCGATACGTTCCTTCTTGCCCTTGACCGCGTTCAGGACGGTGTCGCCCTTGGTCAAGACGCCCGAGTAAACGCGCACGAAAGTCAGCTGGCCCACGAAGGGGTCGGTCATCAGCTTGAAAGCCAATGCAGCGAACTTTTCGCTGTCGTCGGCCTTGCGCGTCAGCTTCTTTTCTTCGTCGTCAGGGTCGGTGCCTTCGATCGCAGCCACTTCCACGGGAGCGGGCAGGAACTGGATCACGGCGTCCAGCATGCGCTGCACACCCTTGTTCTTGAACGCCGAGCCGCACAGCATGGGCTGGATTTCAACCGCCAGGGTACGCGTGCGCAGGCCGCTCATGATTTCTTCTTCGGAGAGCGTGCCCTCTTCCAAGTACTTGTTCATGAACTCTTCGCTGGCTTCAGCCGCGGCTTCGACCATCTTTTCGCGCCACTCGTTCGCCACGTCGACCAGGTCGGCGGGGATGTCGCGGTATTCGAACTTCATGCCCTGCGACTTTTCGTCCCAGAAGATGGCCTTCATCTTGAGCAGGTCAACCACACCTTCGAAGCCGTCTTCAGCGCCAATTGGCACGACGACGGGCACGGGGTTGCCCTTCAGGCGGGTCTTGATCTGCTCGACGACCTTGAAGAAGTTGGCACCGGTACGGTCCATCTTGTTCACGAAGGCCAGACGAGGGACCTTGTACTTGTTGGCTTGGCGCCACACGGTTTCCGACTGGGGCTGCACGCCACCCACAGCACAGTAAACCATGCAGGCAGCATCCAGCACGCGCATCGAGCGCTCGACTTCAATCGTGAAGTCAACGTGGCCGGGGGTGTCGATGATGTTGAAGCGGTGCTCGGGGAACGAGTGGTCCATGCCCGACCAGAAGCAGGTCGTGGCAGCGGAGGTGATCGTGATGCCGCGCTCTTGCTCTTGCTCCATCCAGTCCATGGTGGCAGCGCCATCGTGCACTTCGCCCAGCTTGTGGTTCACGCCGGTATAGAACAGGATACGCTCGGTGGTGGTTGTCTTACCTGCGTCGATGTGAGCGGAAATACCGATATTGCGGTAGCGCTCAATGGGGGTCTTGCGAGCCATGGTGGATCCTTAATTGATCGTCTGGAAAGTCACTGCCACTCCAACGAGATGGGCAACAGTTAATTTGGGGGCGCTCTGAATCGAGACAAGGCCGCAGGCAAATATTTGCGAGCGGCCCCGTGTCAAGAAAGCGCTAACGCCGTTTAGAAGCGGAAGTGGCTGAATGCCTTGTTGGCTTCGGCCATACGGTGCACTTCGTCACGCTTCTTCATCGCGCCGCCACGACCTTCGGTCGCTTCCAGCAGCTCGTTGGCCAGGCGTTGAGCCATGGACTTTTCACCGCGCTTGCGAGCCGCTTCCTTGATCCAGCGCATGGACAGGGCCAGACGACGGACAGGGCGCACTTCAACAGGCACTTGGTAGTTTGCACCACCCACGCGGCGGGACTTGACTTCCACCATGGGCTTCACGTTGTTGATAGCAACCACGAAGGCTTCCAGAGGATCCTTATCGGGGTGCTTCTTGTGGATCAGTTCCAGGGCGCCATAAATGATGCGCTCTGCAACTGCCTTCTTGCCGCCTTCCATGATCACGTTCATGAATTTGGACAGCTCTACATTGCCGAACTTAGGATCCGGCAGAATTTCACGTTTGGGGACTTCGCGACGACGTGGCATTTTTTACCTCTATCTTTGCTTCAGTTGGCATCTTTTCAGACACCGCGGGGGTCAACAGGACTCCCACTTACTCGACCCACGCAAAACATTTGCGCTTGGGGTCACTACGTTTGAACCACCTGCCTGGCAGGTCAAACACCGAAAATCTGTCTACAGAAAGCCTTAGGCCTTCTTGGGACGCTTGGCACCGTACTTGGAGCGCGATTGCTTGCGATCCTTGACGCCTTGCAAGTCGAGCGAACCACGGACGATGTGGTAACGAACACCTGGCAAATCCTTGACACGACCGCCGCGAACCAGCACGACGCTGTGTTCCTGCAGGTTGTGGCCTTCACCGCCGATGTACGAAATGACCTCGAAACCGTTGGTCAGGCGCACCTTGGCGACCTTACGCAGAGCGGAGTTAGGCTTCTTAGGCGTCGTGGTGTACACACGTGTGCACACGCCGCGGCGCTGTGGAGAGTTTTCCATCGCAGGGCTCTTGGACTTGATCGTTTCGACCGAGCGCCCCTGACGAACGAGCTGGTTAATGGTTGGCATGTATACGTCCCTAAACGTAAAAAACGAAAACGTGAATCCCTTCGGAATTTCCGAAAAGCATTCGACTGTAGCAGCTTGGCTCAAGCAAAGCAAGTTGCCTGGCCAAGCGCCCCTTTAAGCGTTGCATGTACTTCTTTGCGCAAGACGCCCTTCGACAGGCTCAGGGCGAACGGGTGGCGAAGTGAGCAAGCGTGGGGGCCAGGTTTTGCCGCCGGGCCGCCCCAAGGCAAAACGCGCCCCTCTTGGAGGGGCAGCGCAGCTACGCGAAGCGAGCAAGCGTGGGGAGCCAGGTTTTGCCGCCGGGCCGCCGGATGGCCGGCCCCCCCAAGGCAAAACGCGGCCCCCTCGGGGGGCAGCGACCCACACGCAGTGGGGGAGCGTGGGGGCCAGGTTTTCCCGCCGGGCCGCCCCAAGGCAAAACGCGGTGGGGGGGCTTAGCCCCCCAGGCGACCACACGAAGTGAGGGAGCGTGGGGGCCAGGTTTTGCCGCCGGGCCGCCCCAAGGCAAAACGCGCCCCTCTTGGAGGGGCGGCGCAGCTACGCGAAGCGAGCAAGCGTGGGGAGCCAATTACTTTATCCAGAGACGGATCGAGTCCCACAGGCGGCCGAAGAAGCCGGCTTGTTCTACGGCTTCCAGCGCCACCAGTGGCACTTGGGCAACCACCTGGTCGTCCAGCGTGACCTTGAGCGTGCCCATGGCCTGGCCCTTGGTGAAGGGCGCGATCAGCGGGTCCTGGCGCACGACTTCGGTCTTGAGCTTGCCGGCCGAGCCTGCAGGCACGGTGACGACGATGGGCTTGGCCTGGCCGATCTGGATGCTGCTGGCCTGGCCCTTCCAGACTTCGGGCGTGGCCACGGGCTGGCCGGCGTCGAACAGCTTGACCGAATCAAAGGCGGTGTAACCCCAGTTCAGCAGCTTCTGGCTCTCGGTGGCGCGCGAGTTGCTGCTCGAGGCGCCGAGCACGATGGACAGCAGGCGGCGCTCGCCGACCTGGGGCATGGTGCGCTTGGCGGTCGAGACCAGGCAGTAGCCGGCGGCGGCGGTGTGGCCGGTCTTGAGGCCGTCGACCGTGGGGTCGCGGAACAGCAGCGTGTTGCGGTTGGTACCGTTAGACGCGGGCGTGCCTTCATAGTGGTACTGCTTGGTCGAGTAGTAATGCATGTACTCGGGGAAGTCCTGCATCAGGCGCTGGGCGACGATGGACAGGTCGCGCGCCGTGGTCAGGTGGCCGGGTTCGGTCAGGCCTTCGGGGTTCTTGTAGCTCGTGCCCTTCATGCCGAAGGCCTTGGCCTGCTCGTTCATCAGGCGCACGAAGTTTTCCTGCGATCCGCCCACGCCTTCGGCCAGCGCCATGGTAGCGTCGTTGCCGGACTGGACGATCATGCCCTTGATCAGGTCATCGACGGGCACCTGCATCTTGGGGTCGATGAACATGCGCGAGCCGGGCATCTTCCAGGCGCGTTCGCTGACCGGGAAGCGCTGCTCAAGCGTGATTTTCTTGGCGCGCAGCGCGTCGAACACCAGGTAGCCGGTCATCAGCTTGGTCAGCGAAGCCTGTTCGATGGGCGCGTCGATGTCCTTGGCGCCCAGCACCTGGTTGGCCGTCACGTCCACCAGCAGGTAGTTGCGCGCGGCGATTTCGGGGGGCTGGGGCAGGCTCACCTGGGCCAGCGCAAACACGGGGGCGACTGCCGCGGTGACGGCAATGACACGCAGGGTGTGGAGAATCGGGGTCATGTAAGGCTAGAAGAAAGTCAGAAAAAAAGCCCGCAAGAGCAGCGGGCGACGGAGCGGGGCGGGCGGCTGCGGCCGCCGGCCGTGGGAAGTCACAGTCCCGGCAATAGGTGGCGCACCACCAGGCTCTTGAGCAGCGGCAATTGTCCGTGAAAGAAATGGCCGCCTCCGGGGACAACTGTGACAGGGAGTATCTGCGGGCGTGCCCAGTCCATGACCGAGGCCAGCTCGACGGTGTCATCGGCTTCGCCGTGGATCACCAGCGTGCGCTGCTGGGCTTCGGGCGGGACCGGCGCGACGCTGAAGCGGCTGGTGGCCGTGCCGACCAGCACCGCGCGCTCGATCCGGCCTTCGGGCCAGAGCTGGGCCAGCGCATGGCTGGTCACAAACGCGCCAAAGGAAAAACCGGCCAGCGCCAGCGGGCCTTCGGGTGCGACCTGGCGCACCACTTCGAGCAGATCCTGCAGCTCGCCCGCGCCTGCATCATGCGTGCCGGCGCTCGCGCCCACGCCGCGGAAGTTGAAGCGCACGGCGGTGAAGCCGCTTTGCACGAAGGCGCGCGCCAGGGTCTGCACCACCTTGTTGTCCATGCTGCCGCCAAACAGCGGGTGGGGATGGGCGATGACGACCACGCCGCGCGGCGTCTGGCCCGCGGCCACTTGTGCGGCGTCGCGCAGCGCCTCGATGGCGCCGGCCGCGCCCGTCAGGGTCAGGCGTTCAGTCTGTGCATTCACGTTCGGATTCCAGGAAAGCGGCGCGCGCCGGGGCCGGCGCTGCGCCTGAAAGACATTGCTCGTTGGATGGAGCGCGTTTCAGCGGCCAAGTTCCGGCGGTGTGAGCAGGCGCTCGACAATCTGGCCATTTTTCAGGTGCGACTCGACGATTTCATCGATGTCTTCGTTGTCGATGAAGGTGTACCAGGTGCCTTCGGGATAGACCACGGCCACCGGGCCGGCGGCGCAGCGGTCCAGGCAGCCGGCCTTGTTGACGCGCACCTTGCCGGGCCCGGACAGGCCCGCGGCCTTGACCTGGGACTTGCAGCGGTCGAAGCCGGCTTTCGCGCCATGCAGCGCACAGCAGTCTTCACCGCCTGGGCGCTCATTCAGGCAGAAAAAAATATGGCGCTCGTAGTACTGCCCCCCCCCTGAGCGGCTTACGCCGCTTCCCCCCAGGGAGACGGCACCCTCGGTGCGGGGCGGCCCTTCCTCGGTGCCGCTGACCTGGGCCAAGCCAGTTTCATGAGGCAGAGGAGCATGCGTTATGGATAGCTGATTGGCTTTGTTGTCGCTCATGGTGGTCATTCTAGGAGGGGGCGCCGCGGCGCGAGATCCGCAGCAGCACATAAAGCAGCGTCGCATAGGGCCAGAGCCAGCCCAGCCACTGGCCCAGACCGTAGAAGCGGATGAAACGCCCCTGCTCCCAAGTCTGCAGCGTCTGCGCGAAATAGGCGCTGGTGGGCGCCTGGTTGAGCAGGCTCAGCTGCCACATCAGCACCAGCAGCAGCACCGCCGCGCAGGCCCGCCCGGGCAGCGCGATGAAGGCCGCGGCCAGCGCCAGCGCCACCCAGATCGCGAGATGCGCCGGCAGGCCCAGCCATTCCCAGGCATGGGCCGGGCCATAGCTCAGCGCCGCCGACAGCGCCGTGGCCGCTATGCCCAGGCCTACGCCCAGCAGCGCCAGCACGGCCCGGCGTCCTATGTTCGGTACCACGCAGTAGGCCAGCAGGCAGGGCGCGAGCAGGCCCAGCACTTCGCACAGCATTTCGCCGCCCGGCGACAGCGGCACCAGCGGCGCATCGCGCAGCGGCAGCCATTCGAGGAAAGGCGTGTCTTCCAGCAGTTCGACCAGGGCCGATTCCAGCCGCTCGAACACCTGGCCCAGGCTGAAAGGCACGGCCGCCGGCACCAGCAAGGCCACGGGCCAGAGCACCAGCAGCACGATGGCGCCGCGCGCCTGCGCGCTGAACCAGCGCGCGCGAAACAGGCTCCAGCGGTCAATGGCACCCAGGCGCTCGAGCAGCAGCGCCAGCAGCGCGCCCAGCAGCGTGCCGGTGGCGTTGAGCACCAGGTCCATGTTCGACGGCACGCGCCGCGGCAGATAGATCTGCAGGAACTCCATGGCCGCCGACAGCAGCGTGCCGGCCAGCGCCGCCAGCGGCACCGCCGCGCGCGGTGCATCGGAGCGCAGCAACGCCAGCGCCAGCAGAAAACCCAGCGGGGCGTAGCCGACGACATTGATGTTGACGTCGAACCAGCTCCAGTAAGGCGGCGGGATCCTGGCCGAGAAGAACACCCAGGGATTGATGCCCTGGGCGCGCCAGCCGGTGAAGGGAAACAGGCTGGCGAAGAAAATCAGCGCCGCATAGACGAGCGCGAGTGGCCAGGCAGAGGTTTTGTGCACTGCGCCGCAGCTCCTGCGTCGTTTAAAACGGCTTGACGACCACCAGCACCACGGCGGCGACCAGCAGCAGGACCGGCACTTCATTGAACCAGCGGTACCAGCGGTGGCTGCGCTGATTCACGTCATCGATGAACTTGCGCAGCAGACGGCCGCATGCGTGGTGGTAGCCCAGCGCCAGCAGCACGATGAACAGCTTGGCATGCATCCAGCCGTTGCCCGGACCACGGCCTATGCCGTAGCCCTGCCACAGCCACAGGCCCAGCAGCAGCGCCGGCACGGCCAGCAGCGTGGTGAAGCGCATCAGCTTGCGCGCCATCAGCAGCAGGCGCTCGCGCTCGGCAACCGAGCCCGGCGTGACCATGGCCAGATTCACGAAGATGCGTGGCAGATAGAAAAGTCCCGCGAACCAGCTCGCAACGAACACGATATGAAAAGCTTTGACCCATAGCATGCCGCCAGTGTACGGGTGCAGGCCGTGCCGCAGTGGCGCCGGGGGGCAAAACCCAGGCGCTGGCGCCCGCGGTTCCCCAGCCCCGCGCCGCAGGTTTTGCCGCACGCCGCACCTGCGGCGTGCCGGATCGGGCACAATTTTCGACTATGCATCTCTCCAGCCCTACCCCGTTCCCCCACAACCGCCCCCGTCGCCTGCGCCGCGACCCGTTCACGCGCAATCTGGTGCGCGAGAACCTGGTGACGGCCCATGACCTGATCTATCCGGTGTTTGTGCACGAGGGGACGCAGCGGCGCGAAGCCGTCACGTCCATGCCCGGCGTCGACCGCCTGAGCCTGGATCTGCTGCTGCCCGTGGCCGAGGAATGCGTGAAGCTCGAGATTCCGGTGCTGGCGCTGTTCCCGGCCATCGATGCCGCGCTCAAGACGCCCGACGGCAAGGAAGCGCTCAACCCCGACGGCCTGATCCCGCGCGTGGTGCGGGCGCTGAAGAAGGAATTTCCCGGCCTGGGCGTGATGACCGATGTCGCGCTCGACCCCTATACCAGCCATGGCCAGGACGGCGTGCTCGATCCCACGGGCTACATCATCAACGATGAGACCCTGGAGATTCTCGTCGGCCAGGCCCTGACCCATGCCGAAGCCGGCGTGGACATGGTCGCGCCCAGTGACATGATGGACGGCCGCATAGGCGCGATCCGTGAGGCGCTTGAAAGCCACGGCCACATCCATACCCGCATCATGGCCTACAGCGCCAAGTACGCGAGCGCCTTCTATGGCCCGTTCCGCGATGCCGTGGGCACGCGCGGCGCGCTCGGCAAGGCCGACAAGAACGTCTACCAGATGGACCCGGGCAACAGCGACGAAGCGCTGCGCGAAGTCGCGCTGGACCTGGCCGAAGGCGCCGACATGGTGATGGTCAAGCCGGGCATGCCGTATCTGGACATCGTGCGCCGCGTCAAGGACGAGTTCAAGGTGCCGACCTTTGCCTACCAGGTGTCGGGCGAGTACGCGATGATCAAGGCGGCCGCGGCCAATGGCTGGATCGACCACGACGCGGTGATGCTGGAAAGCCTGCTGGCCTTCAAGCGTGCGGGCGCTGACGGTGTCTTGACGTACTTCGCGATCGACGCGGCAAAAAAACTGCGCCAGCGCTGATCGCTACCGAGCCATGCGCACCCTTCATATCGCCGGCACCGGTCCGGCCCAGGACGTAGGCGAGGAGCTGCCCCTGGCCCCGCCCTCGGCCACCGGTTTCTACTGGGTGTCCTGCACGCGCGCCGAGTTCGCGGCCCAGCTGCCCGTGCTGCAGGCGACGCTGCACCGGATGTGCGGCGTGGCGCTGGTCGACCTGCATGTCTCCGACCTGCTCAACGCCCAGCTGCCGTCCAATTACGACGCCACCTCGCAGTACGACCTGCTGGTATTCCAGCGCCTGGCTTCGGCGGAAAGCGTGGGAGCGGCCGCCGTCGAAGCGCCAGCGGCCCCACCCCAGCATGGCGCGCCGGTACTGCCGCGCATCGTGACACGGCCCGTGGGCCTGGTGGTGTTCGATCAACTGCTGCTGACCGTGCATCCCGAGACCTGCCCGGTGCGGGACTATTTCGTGCAGCGCCTGCTGTCGGAGCAGCCCACCGATGCGCGCGGCGGCCCGGCCAAGCGCAGCAACAGCCCGCCCGATCTGATGCTGCGCATGGTCAACCACATGGTCGATGGCTATCTGGAGCTGCGGCGCGAGCTCACGCGCCAGCTCGACCACTGGCAGTCGGCACTGCTAGAGCCCAAGGCGCGGATTTCCAACTGGAGTTCGATTCTCGATGCCCGGCTGGCGCTGCACCAGCTCGATGAGATCTGCGAGGACCAGCGCGCCGCGGTCCAGGAATGGATAGAAGCGCTGGATGCCTGGCCGCTGGAGACCTTGCCCCAGGCGCAACGCGAACGCGATCTGCTCAAGGTGCGTTCACGCGATGTGCTTGAACATATCGAACGCGTGGTCCACCATGTGCGCCGCCTCGAGCAGAGCGCCGAGACCGCGGTGCAGATGCACTTCTCGCTGCAGAGCAACCGCGCCAACGACATCATGCGCACGCTCACCACGATCACCGCCGTGTTCCTGCCGCTGAACCTGATTGCGGCGGTGTTCGGCATGAACTTCGAGTTCATTCCGCTGGTGCACAAGCAGGACGGCTTCTGGTGGGCCATGGCGGGCATGGGCGTGGTGTCGGCAGTGCTGATTTCCTATTTCTGGCGCAAGCGCTACATAGACAAATTGACCACCCCCTGAGCCGCTTCGCGGCGGGGCCTCAGGCCAGGTGCTTGTCGAAGAAGGCCAGCGTGCGGTCACGCGCCAGCAGGGCGCTGGCTTCGTCGTAGGCGCCGCGCTGATCGCAGTTGAAGCCATGGTCGGCGTCGTAGAGGTGGACTTCGACTTCGGGGTGGGCGCGATCAAAGGCCTGGACCGAATCGACCGGAATCCAGTGGTCCTGGGTGGCGAAGTGTGCAAGCACCGGGCATTGCGGCGTGCGCTCGGCCTCGGCGGGCGTCGTCATGCCGCCGCCGTAATAGCTCACTGCCGCGGCCAGGCCGGGCAGCGTGCAGGCGGCGCGCCAGGTCATCAGGCCACCCCAGCAGAAACCAACGATGCCGACCTTGCCGCCGCTGATGGCGGCTGCATGGGCAATGGCGGCCTGCACTTCGGCCATGGCGCCGGGCGCGGGCAAGGCCTCAGTCGCGGACTTGAGCGCCATGCCGCGCTCCATGTCGGCCGACGTATAGCCCAGGTCCACATCGGGCTCGACCCGCGCGAACATGGAGGGCGCGACGGCCACATAGCCGCGCGCCGCAAAGCGGTCGGTCACGGCCTGGATATGGCTGTTGACACCAAAGATTTCCTGCAGCACGACGATGGCGCCGCGCACCGGTCCGTCAGGCACCGCGACCCACGCCGGTGCGCTGAAACCATCGGCCGAGGTCAAATTCACGAAACTTCCCATGCTGTCTTCCTTTTGCTGTTGGTTGGCGTCCACCCGCGCGCCGCAGGTGCTGTAATGGCGCAGCAATGTGCGATCCCACGTGCATTCTTACAGGAGACCGCATGACACACCAGGCACTGCTGCAGATAGGCCCATGCCCGTTGCGGGCGGGTGCGCGCTGATGGATCTCAAACCCCTGATCACGCTGGTGGCCATCGTCAATCCGCTGGCCATCATTCCGTTCTTCATCCATTACACCCAGGGCTTCAGTCCGGCCCAGCGGCGCGACACCATACGCACCGCCGCCTTCAGCGCGTTCTGCGTGATTTCGGCCTGCGCGCTGCTCGGGCTGCAGGTGCTGGAATTCTTCAATATCTCGCTGCAGAGCTTTCAGGTCGGCGGCGGCCTGCTGCTGCTGATCAGCGCCATGAACATGCTCAATGCGCGCCCCGCCGAGGACCGCCCTAGTGAAGCCACGCTGGAAGCCGGCGCCGAGAAGGCGGCCATGGGCAACAGCATTGCGGTCGTGCCGCTGACCATACCGCTGCTGACCGGGCCGGCCGCGATGTCCACCGTGGTGATCTACGCGGACCAGGCCCGCGATGTCTGGCAGCACCTGGCGCTGGTGGGCTATGGCGTGGTGGTGGCGCTGGCAACGGCCCTTTGTTTTTCGCTGGCCCAGCCCATCGCTCGCGTGCTGGGCAAGACCGGCATCAACGTGATGACCCGGCTGATGGGGTTGATCCTGGCCGCGCTGGCGGTCGAGGTCATGGCGGGCGGGCTGGTCAAGATCTTTCCGGTGCTGGCCATGCGTTGACGGCGCGGGCGTGGCGCACCTGGCGCGGGCCCTTGCGCAGGGCATGGAGATCGGCCTTCGCGACCTCGGCCCAGCCATGGGCCTGGCGCTTGCAGTATTGCGCGCTGGGGCCGTCGAGGTGCTCGCACATCCGCATGTCTTGCTGCAGCTGCAGCGAAATCCGCCGCTTGGCGGCCATCTGCTGCGAGGCTGCCGAGCCCATGGCCATGCCGCACAGCACCGCCGTGGAGGTAAAAACACAGATGCTCAGCAGCACCTGCACGGTGCGCAGGGATTGCATGGGGTTGCTCCTTTTTCTTCTTTTCCATGGGCCAGGGCACTCCGCCCGGCACACATCATTACTTTTTACAATCGAACTGGAATAGTCGATAGCATGCAAGAAGTTGTGAGGATTTTAGAAGAACCCCGATGCAGGAATGTAGGAGGTAACACAAAGCCAATGTCAGTCACATCCTACATAGATGTATGCGCACAAAGCTCAGTAACCGACCTGCTGCAACCAGGTCTGCAACTCGGCAATGACCTGATCCGTGGCTTCGGTCAGCGCGCGCACGCCGCTGGCGGCATTGGGCGCCGCCGCAGGCTGCTGCGCCGTGAAGGTCATCTGGCCCAGCAGCACATCGCCCTGCGTCTGGCGATCGATCAGCGTGGCGCGCAGACGCACCCAGCCGACGCTGTCCTGCGCCGAGCGGTAGACATGGCTGAACTCCTCGAGCTCCACCTTGAGCACCGCGGGCATCTGGCCCTGCACCCGGGGCTGGGCCGTGCCGTCGCCGCCCAGCAGCACGGCGCGGTCGCGCCCCAGGCCGGTGCTCAGGCGCTGCTGCACCAGTTGCGCCGGCGGCAGGGTCCAGCGCGCGAGCTGGTAGGGCCGCACCACCTGGGATTCGGCATAGGCCAGGCGATAGAGCACCGAGGTTTCGGAGTCGCGCAGGCCCGGGGCTTCGACTTCGGCCAGCGCAATCGCCGGCCGTGGTGCCTGGGGCGCGGCGGCGCCGGACGTTGCGGGCGCAGCGACCGGCATCACCGGGCCGAAGTCATAGCGCACCGGCTGCGCTGGCGGTTTCGGCAGCACCGAGCAGCCAGCCAGCCAGACACAGGCCAGGGCGGCGGCAACGCGCAGCGTCTGGCTGCGCGCGATCTCGATAAAAGCAGCGGACATGGCGGATTCCTATGGCTGGGGAGTGGGGGCAGCAAAACCGGGCTCGCCCGGGCCGGGAACGGCGCGGCCGCTGCCGTAGATCACGGATTGCGGGTTGTCGCTGAAGCCGCCGGCGGCAGCGCCGAGCTGGCGCGCGGCGCGTGACACATCGTCGGCGGCGCGGCTCACATGGGGCAAGGTGGTGCGGCCCAGGCCGTCGGCAGCGCGCACCAGCGCCTGCGTGCCTTCGGCGATCTGCTCCAGCGGGCCTTCGGGCGCGTTGATGCGCTGCACGGTCTCGCCCAGATCGGCGGCGACCGCGGCGGTGTTCTTGCCGGCCTGGTCCAGCGACTGCAAGGCCTTGCGCGCGTCGGCGGTCAGCGCGGGGAAGTCGGCCAGCGCCGGCTCCACGCTCTGCGTGAGTGTCTTTTGCACGCCGTTGCTCAGGTCACGCACGCCCGCGGCAGCGCCCGAAATGTTCTCCAGCATGTCGCTGAAGCGCTTCTGGTTTTCGTCGCCCAGCATGTCGTTGAGCCGGCGCGTGACTTCGTCGACGCGGCCCAGCAGCGCCGGGCCCTGGTCGGCCAGCATGCTCAGCGGCGAGGACTTGAGCCACAGCCGCGGCAGGCCGCTGGCACCCGGAGGCAGCTGCGGCGGGGGCTCGGTGGCATCATCGAGCTGCACATGGGCCAGGCCCGTGACACCCTGGTAGCCGAGCACGGCAAAGGTCGTGGCCGTGATCGGCGCGCCGGTGTCCACGGCAATGCGGATCAGCACATTGCCGCTGGCCTGCGGATCAAAGCCGATGTGCATCACCTTGCCGACCGGAACGCCCTTGTAGCGCACGGCAGCCTGGGGCTGCAGCCCCCCGATGCCGTCCTTGGTGGTCAGCTCGTACTGGTTGTACTGGTTGTGGTCGCGGGTAAGCCACAGCGCCAGTCCGGCAAGCAGCGCCGCCACCAGCACCACGAACAGCCCCGCCGCCATTGCATGCGACTTGTTTTCCATCAGGTTTCTCCTGCGGCCACCGGGCCGCTGCTCAGGGGGGCCATGGCACGCAGTCCACGCTCCCCCCGGAAAAAGGTTTCAATAAAGGGATGGTCATAGGCCGCGACCTCGCGCGGCGCGCCCGTGACCAGCACCTTCTTCTCGGCGAGCACGGCCACGCGCGAGGACAGCGCGAACAGTGTGTCCAGGTCATGGGTCACCATGACCAGCGTCAACCCCAGCGACGCATGCAGCTCGCGCAGCAGCGTGCAGAATTCGTCGGCGCTGGTGGGGTCGAGCCCGGCCGTGGGTTCGTCAAGCAGCAGCAGCGGCGGATCCATGATCAGCGCGCGCGCCAGCGCCACGCGCTTGATCATGCCGCCCGAGAGATCGGCGGGCATGCGCGCCGCATGCTCGGGCTTGAGTCCCACCATCTGCAGCTTGACCATGGCCGCATCGCGCACCAGGTCGTCGGGCAGGCTGCCCTGCTCGCGCAGCGCAAATGCCACGTTGTCGAGCACGTTGAACGCCGAAAACAGCGCGCCATGCTGGAACAGCATGCCGACGCGGCTGGCCGCGCCCTCGCGCCCCATTTCGGCTGCGGGCCGGCCCAGGACTTCAACCGTGCCCTTGGTGGGCTTGAGCAAGCCCAGCATCTGGCGCAGCAGCACGGTCTTGCCCGTGCCCGAGCCGCCGACGATGGACAGCATTTCGCCGCGCTCGACCACGAGTTCAAGGTCCTGGTGCACGGCAAAGGCTTTTTCGCCGGTGCCAAAGACGCTCCACAGGCCTTCGATGCGCACCACGGGTGCGTCCGAAGCCGGGCTGGTCGAGGAGGAAGGGATATCGGTGGCCATGGTTTAAATCCCGACGTCCTTGAACAGGATGGCAAAGATCGCGTCCACGATGATCACCATGGTGATGGCCGAGACCACCGAGGCCGTCGTGCCCTGGCCCAGGCTCTGCGTATTGGGTTCGACGCGCAGCCCCCAGTGGCAGCCGATCAGCGCGATCAGCACGCCGAACACCATGGACTTGCCCATGGCCAGCCAGAGGTTGGCGGCTTCGACCGCCCCAGGCAGGGCCTGGGCGAAATAGGCGGGGGTGATGCCCATGGTCAGGTCGGCCGCCAGCATGCCGCCGGCCAGCGCCGCCAGCGTGGTCCAGAGCGCGACCAGGGGCATGGCCAGCGCCAGCGCCAGCGCACGCGGCAGCACCAGGCGAAAGCCATGCGAAATTCCCATGACCTGCATGGCGTCGAGTTCCTCGTTGACGCGCATCACGCCGATCTGCGCGGTGATCGCCGAGCCGGTGCGGCCCGCGACCAGGATGGCACCCAACAGCGGCCCCAGCTCGCGGATCAGCGAAATGCCCAGGATGTTGACGATGAAGGACTCGGCGCCGAACTGGCGCAGCTGCAGGGCCATCAGAAAGGCCAGCACCACGCCGATCAGAAAGCCGACCAGCGCCGTGATCGGCAGTGCCGTGGCGCCCATGCTGTAGAGGTGGCCGGAAATATCGCGCCACGGCCCGCGCTGCGGCCGGCGCAGCAGGCGGCCGAAATCGAGCAGCAGCTGGCCGATCAGCTCGACCAGATCCTTGAGGTGGCTGCAGCCCGCAAGCACCAGCACGCCGAACTTGTCGACCTGGTCCAACGGATGCCAGCGCGTGGCTTCGGGTTTTTCGTACTGGCTGAACTCCGCCACGCGCTCCAGGATGTCGCGCTGTGCGTCATTGAGCTCGTAGCGCGCCGGCCATTTTCCGCCCCAGTGGCGCCAGAGGATCTGGGCGCCCACATAGTCCAGGCGGCCGATGCCGGTGAGATCCCAGGCCGCGTCCTGGCCCACGGCGTTCAGTTCGCGCTGCAGCCGGCGCCAGTGCGCGCGCTCGCCAAAGCCCGCGGCTGTCCAGTCGCCTTTGGCCAGCGCCGGGCCGGCAGAGGAATCAAGCACAACAGAAGGATCAGACGAAGGCGGCATGAAGGCAGTGGCAGCGTGAAACGAATCCGGTCCAGGAAGCAGGAGCCGGCATCCAGTTTTGCATAGTTGACGGGCCGCTTCGCGCAGGACGCGACCTCGTCCTGCACTCTAGCGCAAGCGACTGCCGGCTGGGATGAAAAAAGCCGCGGCCAGGGCGCGGGCCCGCGCGCTTTTCCCTATCGACAGCCTGCGCACTATCCGCACAATGGACCGTGGCCCCTCCACCCTGCACGCCACCGCGCCGCGATCCGCACCCATGAGCGACACCACTTTCGACTACATCATCATTGGCGGCGGCACCGCCGGGGCCCTGCTGTGCAACCGCCTGAGCGCCGACCGCAGCAAGCGTGTGCTGCTGATCGAGGCCGGGCGCAAGGACGACTACCACTGGATCCACATCCCCGTGGGCTACCTCTACTGCATAGGCAACCCGCGCACCGACTGGCTCTACCAGACCGAGGCCGAGCCCGGCCTCAACGGCCGCAGCCTGCGCTATCCCCGCGGCAAGACGCTGGGCGGCTGCAGCAGCATCAACGGCATGATCTACATGCGCGGCCAGGCACGCGACTACGACCAGTGGGCACAGCTCACGGGCGACGACGCCTGGCGCTGGGAAAACACCCTGCCCCACTTCATGCGCCATGAAGACCACTGGCGGCTGGATGCCGGTGCAAAAGCCGATGCTCCTGCCGATGCGCGCTTCAAGCGCCTGCACGGCAACAAGAGCACGGGCAGCACCGGCGAGTGGCGCGTGGAGAAGCAGCGCCTGCGCTGGGACATCCTCGATGCGTTCGCCCAGGCCGCGCAGCAAAGCGGCATACCGGCCAGCGACGACTTCAACGGCGGCGACAACGAAGGCGTGGGCTACTTCGAAGTCAACCAGAAGGCCGGCTGGCGCTGGAACACCGCCAAGGCCTTTCTGCGCCCGACCTGCTATGGCCGCGCGAACTTCGAGATGTGGACCATGGCCCAGGCCACGCGGCTGATCATCGAAACCCAGGCCGACGGCAGCCAGCGCTGCACCGGCGTTGAAGTCGCGACCGGCGACGGCCTCGATACCGTGCATGCCACCGGCGAAGTGCTGGTCTGCGCCGGGGCCGTCAATTCGCCGCAACTGCTGCAGCTGTCTGGCCTAGGCCCGGCGGCGCTGCTGCAAAAGCATGGCATTCCCGTCGTCAAGGACCTGCCCGGCGTCGGCGCCAATCTGCAGGACCATCTGCAGATCCGCACGGTGTTCAAGGTGCAAGGCGCGCCCACGCTCAATGTGCTGGCGTCGAGCCTGCTGGGCAAGGCGCGCATCGGCATGGAGTATGCGTTCAAGCGCAGCGGGCCCATGAGCATGGCGCCCTCGCAGCTGGGCGCGTTCACGCGCAGCCGTCCCGACCTGCCCCACCCCAATCTTGAATACCACGTGCAGCCGCTGTCGCTCGACGCGTTTGGCGAGCCGCTGCATGCGTTTGCGGCGTTCACGGCCAGCGTCTGCAACCTCAACCCGACCAGCCGCGGCACGGTGCAGATCCGCAGCGCGGATTACCGCCAGGCGCCGGCCATCGCGCCGAATTATCTGAGCACCGCCGAGGACCGCCAGGTCGCGGCCGACAGCCTGCGCCTGACGCGGCGCATCGTGGCCCAGCCGGCGCTGGCGCGCTTTGCGCCCGAGGAGTTCAAGCCCGGCGTGCAGTTCCAGACCGATGAGGAACTGGCGCGCCTCGCGGGCGATATCGCCACCACCATCTTCCACCCCGTGGGCACCACCAAGATGGGCCGCGACGATGACCCCATGGCCGTGCTCGACAGCCAGCTGCGCGTGCGCGGCATCGACGGGCTGCGCGTGGTCGATGCGGGCGCGATGCCCACCATCACCAGCGGCAACACCAACTCGCCGACATTGATGATGGCCGAGAAGGTCGCCGAATGGATACGCAAGGGCCAGGCTGGTCCAGCCGCCGCCGGGGTGCGCGAACCCAGGCAGGCAGTCGTCAGCGCCTGACGGTGGTGCGGCGCACCGGGCTTGCGCGTTGGTTGCAAATAGTCACAAGGAAAACCGCGAGACACTCCCCTGGATGGGCATGCACCTCGGGAAACCCCCAATGCACCAAGCGGGTGCAGGCGTTACAGTCCATGCACTCAAGTGCACCTCGGTGCGACGAAGAGGGGCCGAGGAGACGACTCGACACAGAAATAGACCAATATTCAAAAAGCATACAGTGAGATGCATTACGAAGCGCCGGCAAGTCCGGCGCTTTTTTATTGGTCATGCGCCCCCGACGGTCGCACCGGCGGTGCGACAATTCCGGTCCATATGGAATGGCTCTTTGTTTCGCTGGCTTCGCTGCTGGCCGGGTTTATCGATGCGATCGTGGGCGGCGGCGGGTTGATTCTCGTGCCGGCGATCTTTGCGGCCTTTCCGCATGCGCCGCCGGCCACGCTGCTGGGCACCGGCAAGAGCGCCTCGGTCTGGGGCACGACCATGTCGGCCTGGAAATACAGCCGCCGCGTCGACATTCCCTGGGCCTCGCTGACACCCGCCATCCTGGTCAGCTTCGCTGGCTCGTTTGCCGGCGCCTGGGCCGTGACCGTCATCTCCTCCGACTTCCTGCGCAAGCTGCTGCCGCTGGTGCTGGTGTTCGTGCTGATCTACACGCTGCTCAAGAAGGACATGGGCCGCAACCATGCGCCGCGCTACGCGGGCCGCGCCCAGACCCTCATGGCCTGCGCCATCGGCCTGGTGATCGGCTTCTATGACGGTTTCTTCGGGCCGGGCACGGGCAGCTTCTTCGTGTTCCTGTTCGTGCGCTTGCTGGGTTACGACTTTCTCAATGCCTCGGTCTCGGCCAAGCTGCTCAACATCGCCACCAATGTGGCAGCGATCATCCTGTTCGGCCTCAAAGGCCATGTCTGGTGGCATTTCGCCATTCCGCTGGCAGTGGCAAATGTGGCGGGCAGCCTGCTGGGCACGCACATGGCCCTGCGCCATGGCACGGGCTTTGTGCGCGGCATCTTCATTCTCGTGGTCAGCGCGCTGATCCTGAAAACCGGCTACGACGCCTTCCTGCGCTGACTGCGCCGAAGTCAGCAAGCGCTTGCTGGCGCTGTAGGCGTTTCGGGGCAAGCGGATGCGGTTTTTGCTGTGTTCGCGGCGTCCTCCGTGCGCGCCATGATGGCGGCACCGGCCAGGCCCGGCCTTCAGGAGATGCGCATGAAAATTCTGCAAACCTTGTCTCTCGCCGTCGCGCTGTGCGTCGCCGCCGGCGCGCTGCAGGCGCGGCCGCTGGACGCGGTGCGACAGGACGGCACCCTGCTGCTGGCCACCGAGGGCCAGTACGCGCCGTTCAATTACTTCAAGGGCCAGCAGCTGACAGGCTTTGAAGTCGAGGTCGCCGAGCTTGTGGCGCGCAAGATGGGCCTCCAGCCACAGTGGAAGACCCTGAGCTTCGACGCGCTGCTCACGGGCCTGCAGCAGGACCGCTGGGATGTGGTGATTGCCTCGCACGCGATCACCGACGAGCGCGCCAAGGCGGTGACCTTCACCGCGCCCCACTATTGCTCGGGCGGCACCATTGTCTCCATGAGCCCGGCGCTGCGCAGCGCCAAGGATCTGGCCGGCAAGGTGGTTGCGGTACAGACCGGCACCACCTATGCGGCCGAGGTCCGGCGCCTGCCGGGCGTCAGCTCGGTGAAGAACTTCCCATCCGACACCGATGCGCGCAGCGCGCTGGTCTCCAAGCGCGTCGATGCCATGGTCACCGACCGCTTTGTCGCCAAGGAGTTGCTGCGCAAGTCGCCGCAGGCCGGCTTCCAGGTGGGCGAACGCGTAACCATGGAGCGCATTGCCGCGGCCGTGGCGCTGGGCAACCGCAGCCTGGCCGATGCCTGGTCGCAGGCACTGCAACAGGTACTGGCCGATGGCAGCTATGCCCAGTTGTCGCAGAAGTACTTCCAGGAAGACATTCGCTGCCCCGCCCAGCCTTGAACCACTGATACGCCTGGCCCGCGGCTCCCGCACCATGCCCATCACCCTGTGGCCCGCGCACTGGACGCGCCTGCAACGCAGCAACGCCACGCTGGTCTCGGCGCTGCTGCTGCTGGTGCTGGTCATGGCCACGCTGGGCTGGCTGTTCTCGTGGCTGCCCGAGCCCATAGCTTCGAGCGCCCAGACCTTTGCCGAAGGCGCACGCACCACGCTGTGGCTGACGCTGGTCAGCGGCGCCGTGGGGCTGGTGCTGGGCACGGCCACGGCGCTGGCCCGCACCGCACGCTGGACGCTGCCGCGCTGGATTGCGCGCTTCTACCTCTGGGTGATACGCGGCACGCCGCTGCTGGTGCAGATCCTGTTCGTCTACTTCGCGTTGCCCATGCTGGTGCCGGGGCTGCGCCTGCCCGAGTTCTGGGCCGCGGTGCTCGCGCTGGGGCTCAATGCCGGCGCGTACAACAGCGAGGCGATACGCGCCGGCCTGCTGGCCGTGCCGCAGGGCCAGACCGAGGCCGCGCGCGCGCTGGGCCTGAGCCGGCGCCATGTGTTCCTGGATGTGGTCATGCCCCAGGCGTTCAAGATGGCGCTGCCGCCGCTGGTCAGCAACTTCGTGGCCCTGCTCAAGGACTCGTCGCTGGCATATGCGATTGGCGTGGTCGAGCTGACCAACGTCGGCAACCGCCTGCAATCGGAGACCTTCCAGCCGATTGCCACGCTCAGCACCGTGGCCCTGACCTATCTGGTGCTGACCACGCTAGTGACCCAGGCCACCCAGGCCATCGAGTACCGTTTCGACATCGAAGGCCGGGCGCAATGAAAGGCCCGCCCTACATCGTGGTCGACCGCGTCTGCAAGTCCTTTGGCGCGCACCCGGTGCTGTGCGACGTCTCGACGCAGTTCTGCACCGGGGAGGTCAGCGTGATCATCGGCGCCTCGGGCTCGGGCAAGTCCACGCTGCTGCGCGCCATCAACCGGCTCGAACCCCATGACAGCGGCAGCATCACGATAGGCGGCGTGCCCGTAGGCCCGCATGAGGCCACGCTGCAGCGCCAGCGCATCGATGTCGGCATGGTGTTCCAGCAGTTCAACCTGTTCGGCCACATGACGGTGCTCGACAACCTGACGCTGGCGCCGCGGCGCATCCATGGGACTGCACGTTCCCAGGCGAACGCGCAGGCCATGGCCTTGCTGCAGCGCGTGGGACTGCAGGAGCATGCGGCGAAGTATCCCTGGCAGCTGTCGGGCGGGCAGCAGCAGCGCGTGGCAATCGCGCGCGCGCTGGCGATGCAGCCCAAGGTGATGCTGTTTGACGAGCCGACCTCGGCGCTGGACCCGGAAATGGTGCAGGAGGTGCTCGATGTGATGCGCGAGCTCGCGCATGCAGGCATGACCATGGTGGTGGTGACGCACGAAATGGGCTTTGCGCGCGAGGTCGCCGACCGCGTGCTGTTCTTCGACCAGGGCCGGATCACGCATGAAGCCGCGCCCGCCGAGTTCTTTGACCAGCCGGCCAATGCGCGCATCCGCGCCTTCATAGGCCGTCTGAGTCAGTAGGACTAGAATGATTTTTTTCGCGTTTGACAGGTATACCCTTGAATCCCGCACCCCTTGGCGCCAGCGCGCGCCGCAGCCGACTGCTGCCTCCCGCCGACGCACTTGCGGGTCTTTATGTCACGCTTGCAGCAGTCGTCATTGCCATCGTTGTCGGCTTGCTGGTGCCGCAGGTGATTCCGCTGCAGTTCCTGCAGGAAAGCGGCTTTGTCGAACGCAGCACGGTCTGGGTCTATGGCGCGGCGGTGCTTTGCGTGCTGATCTGCCATGGACGCGCCGCTGCGCTCGACGCCGTGAGCGCCTCCATCCTGCTGCTGGCCATGGCCATGCGCGAGCTGGACCTGCACAGCGCGCTGTTCGGCATCAGCATCCTGAAGTCACGTTTCTATATCGACGCCCCATGGTGGCAGATTGCCGTGGCGCTGACCATACTGCTGCCCATCGTCGCCTCCGGCGTCTGGCTGGCCAAGCGCCATGCGCGGCGCTGGCTGGCGCCGCTGTCGCGCTGGAACGGCCCCATGGTCACGCTGGCGCTGCTGATCGGGGCCACGGTGTTCGCCAAGATTGCGGACCGCACGCCCGCCTCGCTGGGTGAATGGGGCGTGCAGCAGTATGTGCCGCAGGGGCTGCTGTATGTGCTGCTGAGCCTGGAAGAAATCCTCGAATGGACCCTGCCGGCCTTGGCCATCGTGGCCGCGCTGCAGGTGCGCCGCTTGCGCCAACTCCGCCAGCCGCGCGGCACCGGCGCCCGCTAGTTTCCAGCCGCGGCGCTCAGTCCTCGGGAACCCAGGCAGCGCTGGCGGCGGCCGCCGCGGCCGTGGCCGCAGCGCTGGGCGCGCGCAATGCCGGCATGGCGGCGCGCCCCGCGGCAGCGGCCACCGGTGCCGCCGCCCCCGCCGCAGCGGCCACCGGTGCCGCCGCCCCCGCGGGCAGCGCAGGTGGCGCAGGCGGATAGGGATCGGGCAATATCTTGCGCGGCAGTCCTTCGACCACGATGCTGTCGGCGGGCACGGGGATATCGTTGGCGCGGCGCGGCTGGCCGATGGGCGTGCGCGCCTGGCCGGAGCGCACCGAGGCGATGTCCTCTTCGCTCGGGTACTGGCCCAGCAGCCAATAGTCAAACACCCGGCGCGCGATCGGTCCCGCCGCCGCCGCGCCAAAGCCGGCGTTCTCGACAATCAGCGCCAGCGCGATCGTCGGCTTGTCGGCCGGGGCATAGGCCATGTAGAGCGAATGATCACGCTGGTATTCGCTGAGCTTGGCGGCGTTGTATTTGTCCTTCTGGCCGACGCTCACCGCCTGGGCAGTGCCGGTCTTGCCCGCCGACGTATAGGGCGCGCCCATGAAGAGACCGCGTGCCGTGCCCTCCACGGTGACAGCGGCGACGGCGCGGCGCACGGCCTCGACGTTCTTCGGGTTGTAACCCAGGTCTATGCCCGCGGGCTGGGGCAGCTGCTCGTAGCGCCGGCTCAGCGCATCGACCTTGCCCAGGCCCAGATGCGGCTGGTGCTTGACGCCGCTGTTGGCCAGCGTGGCGGTCGCATGCGCGAGCTGCAGCAGCGTGAAGTTGTTGTAGCCCTGGCCTATGCCCAGCGAGATGGTTTCACCCGCATACCACTTCTTCTGCTCGGGCCGCTTGTAGGTGTTGCGCTTCCACTCCTGGCTCGGCAGCACGCCGCGCACTTCGCCGCGCACATCGAGGCCGGTGACCTGGCCAAAGCCCAGCGGCTTCATGAAGTCGTGCATGGTGTCCACGCCCATGTCGTTGGCCAGCTGGTAAAAGTAGACGTTGCTCGATTTGACGATTGCCCGGTGCAGGTCGACCGGACCATTGGGGTGGCCGCTGCGGAAGGTATGTCCGCCAAAGGTCCAGCTGCCGTTGTCCTGGGTGATGCTGTCGGTGCGGCGCGCGCCCAGCTCCAGCGCGCCCAGCGCCATGAAAGGCTTGTAGGTCGAGCCCGGCGGGTAGGTGCCGCGCAGCGCACGGTTGAGCATGGGCCGGTCTATGGACTCGTTGAGCTGGCTCCAGCTTTCCTGGTCGATGCCGTCGACAAACAGGTTCAGGTCGAAGGCCGGGCGGCTGACCATGGCCAGCACTTCGCCGTTGCGCGGATCGATCGCGACCAGCGCGCCGCGGCGGTTGCCGTAAAGCTGCTCTATCATGCGCTGCAAGCGGATGTCGAGCGACAGCACCAGACTGTTGCCGGGCGTGGCGGCGCGGCTGCCGAGCTTGCGCACCGCATAGCCGCCAGCCGAGGTCTCGAGCTGCTCCCAGCCCGTGAGGCCGTGCAGATCCTTCTCGTAGCTCTGCTCTATGCCCAGCTTGCCTATGACTTCGGTGCCGCGATAATTGGCCGCATCCTCGGAGTCCTCGAGCGCTTCCTTCTCGCGCTGGTTGATGCGGCCGATGTAGCCGATCACATGGCTGGCGGTCTCTTCCAGCGGATAGGAGCGAAACAGCCTGGCCTTGATGTCAACGCCCGGAAAGCGGTAGCGCTGGGCGGCGAAATGCGCGACTTCCTCGTCGCTCAGGCGCGTGCGTATGGGCAGCGACTCGAAGTTCTTCGAGTCATCAACCAGGCGCTTGAACTTGCGCCGGTCGCGCGGCGTGATCTCGACCAGGGTGGCCAGCTCGTCTATCGTGGCTTCGAGGTCCTTGACCTTGGAGCGCGTGATCTCCAGCGTATAGGCCGCGTAGTTGGTGGCCAGCACCACGCCGTTGCGGTCCAGGATCTGGCCGCGGTTGGGCACGATGGGCACGACCGCCGTGCGGTTGCTTTCGGCGCGCTCGGCCAGGTCTTCGTGGCGCACCACCTGCAGCACCAGCAGGCGCCAGACCAGCAGGCAAAATGCCAGCAGCACCACGGCGCCAATCACCCAGACGCGCAGGCGAAAGCGCGACTGTTCGGCTTCGGAGTCGAGGACTTCCATCATGTGGCCACCCTGCACCGGCTCACAGCGGCCGGTTTTCGTCGGCGTCGGGCGCGCGCCGCTGGGGCGCGAGCAGCAGCACGCTGATCAGCGGCCAGAGCACGGCTTCGACCAGCGGGGCGATGACCATGCTCCAGCCCGGAAAATCGTCGCCGCCAATCAGCCGCACGAGCAGCGCCACCGCATGCGCCAGGAAAAACAGCGGCAGCATCTGCAGCGCCTGCACCGGCAGGCCGAACCACAGCAGGCGCCGGCGCACGCGCATCGTGCCAAACAGCAGCAGGCAATAGACCAGGGCGTGCTGCCCCAGCAGCGCGCTGTGCTGCACATCCATGCACAGCCCGAAGATGAAGGCCAGGCCCATGCCCACGCGCTGCGGCTGGTGCACGCTCCAGAAGGCCAGCAGCAGCATGAGCAGATCGGGCAGCCAGACGACACGGCCCAGCGGCAACATATTGATGGCCAGCGCGGCCATCAGGCTGGCGCCCATGAACACCGGGTTGACCGGCAGCAACAGCGGCTGACCGCGCGGCATGATCATCGTGAATTCTCCTGACGCGCGCGCGTGGCGGGGGCGGCCGCCGGGGCTGCGGCAGCCGGCGCTGCGGCAGCCGTCGGTGCTGCTGCGGCCTTGGGTGCCGCCGCGGCGCCGGCCTTGGTGTCCGTAGCCGGGAGCTTGGCCGCCGGCACATCGTCCGCGGCCACCAGCGCCGGCGGCAGCACCAGCACATGGCGTGCCTGCTGGATCCGGGCCATGGGCTCGCAGTGGATGCGCGAGAACGCCGAGTCCGCACGGTGTTCGACGCGCAGTACGCGCGCCACCGGAATGCCCGCGGGGTAGACGCCGTCGACGCCGCTGGTTGTCAGCAGATCGCCTTCGATCACATCGGCATTGCTGGGCACGAAACGCAGCTCTATGCTGCCGCCGCCGCCGGGCGACGGGTCGCCATAGGCGACGCTGCGCGCGCCGGTGCGCGGGTTGAAGACGGGAATCGCCTGGTCGCGGTCGATCAGCAGCGTGACTTCGCTGCGCCGCGGATAGACGCGCGTCACCTGGCCCAGCACGCCATTCGCATCGAGCACGGGCGAGCCCAGCGCGATGTTGGCGGTTTCACCACGGTCGATGACGACGCGGCGCGTGTATGGGTCGGGCGTGTCATGGATCACCTCGGCGGCCTGGCCCGGGCTCACGAGATGCTCGCGCAGCGCCAGCAGCGCGCGCAGATGCAGGTTTTCGTCCAGCAACTGCTCGGCCAGATGGGCGCTTTGCGCCACCTGGACCAGCCGCTGGTCGGCCGCACGGGCCTCGGCCTGGGCCTGCTCCATGGATTGCATGTAGCCCATGCCTTCATTGACCAGGGCCACGGGCTGGACCATGAGCCACTGCACGGGATAAAGCACGGTCGCCACGGCCTGGCGCACCGGCTCGGTGAGCTTGAAGCGCGCGTCGGCCACCATCAGAAACAGCGCCAGGGCGCTGTAGAAAGCCAGCTGCGACAGCGCCGACGGACCCTGGCGAAACAGGGAGGGCACGCGCCGATCGAGAGTTTCCGCCGGCATCAGGCGTACCCCGGCGCTGCCCGCGTTGCCGCCGGCAGTGAAAAATCTTGCGCAGCCATGTGTTTCACTTCTCGCCGCTCAGCGCGGTCCATGCAGCCGGATGCTCACTCGCTGGTGAAGATGCTGCCTTGGCGATCGAGGGTCTCGAGGGCCATGCCGCAGCCGCGCACCACGCAGGTCAGCGGCTCTTCAGCCACCAGCACCGGCAGGCCGGTTTCCTCGGCCAGCAAGCGGTCGAGGTCACGCAGCAGCGCGCCGCCACCGGTCAGCATCATGCCGCGCTCGGCGATGTCGGCGCCGAGTTCGGGCGGGGTCTGCTCCAGCGCGTTCTTCACGGCCGAGACGATCTGGTTGAGCGGTTCGGTCAGCGCTTCGAGCACTTCGTTGCTGGAAATCGTGAAGCTGCGCGGCACGCCTTCGGACAGGTTGCGGCCCTTGACTTCGATCTCGCGCACTTCGGAGCCGGGGAAGGCCGAGCCGATCTGCTTCTTGATCAGTTCCGCCGTGGGCTCGCCGATCAGCATGCCGTAGTTGCGGCGGATGTAGCTGATGATGCTTTCGTCGAACTTGTCGCCACCGACGCGCACCGAGCCCTTGTAGACCATGCCGCCCAGCGAGATCACGCCGACTTCGGTCGTGCCGCCGCCGATGTCGACCACCATCGAGCCCGAGGCTTCGGACACCGGCAGGCCGGCGCCGATGCCGGCGGCCATCGGTTCTTCAATCAGGTGCACGGTGCGTGCGCCCGCCGCTTCGGCCGCGTCCTTGATGGCGCGGCGCTCGACCTGGGTCGAGCCGCAGGGCACGCAGATGATGATGCGCGGGCTGGGCGAAAACAGCGTGCGCGGGTGCACCATCTTGATAAACTGCTTGATCATCTGCTCGGTGATGACGAAATCGGCAATCACGCCGTCCTTCATCGGGCGGATGGCTTCGATGTTGCCGGGCACCTTGCCGAGCATGGCCTTGGCTTCGCGGCCGACGGCCTGGATCACCTTCTTGCCATGCGGGCCGCCTTCGTGGCGGATCGCGACCACCGAGGGCTCGTCCAGGACAATGCCTTTGTCACGGGCGAAAATAAGCGTGTTTGCTGTGCCAAGATCAATGGCCAGGTCGGTGGAGAAATACCGACGGAAAGCTCCGAACATTCAAAGGTCCTCTCAGGCATGGCAGGCGCGTCGGCCGGTCATCGCCAGGTATCTGGGGGGGATGGGAGTGCAATTAGGCTTGATGCCGCAAATACCGCCTCAAAAGAGGGTAGTGCGGCAAAGCCGAGATAATACCGTATCCCCTGTGAATAACCTCTGCCGACTTGACCCGGATCACAGCTTTACTTCTGGTTTCCTCTTTCTAAAACCCTATGGCACTGACCTCTCACGACATCGAGCGCATCGCCAATCTGGCGCGGCTCGAACTATCTTCCACCGAGAGTGAGCGCATGCTTGCACAGCTCAACGACTTCTTCGGCATCGTCGAGAAGATGCAGGCTGTGGATACCTCGGGCATCGCGCCGCTGTCCCACCCCGTGGCGGCCATCGAAGACGTGCAATTGCGCCTGCGTGAGGATATTGCCAGTGAACCGAATAACCGCGAAGCCAACCAGCACAATGCGCCGGCCGTCGAACGCGGCCTGTTCCTGGTTCCCAAAGTGATTGAGTAAGGCTTCCCGCATGACTTCGCATTCCACCGATCTGCACGATCTGAGCGTCACCGCGCTCGCCGAACAGCTGCGCACGCGCCAGGTTTCCGCCGTTGAAGCCGCCCAGCACTTCCTGAACCGCGCCAAGGCCCAGCATACGCTTGGCGCCTATGTGGCCCTCAATGAAGAAGCCACACTGGCCCAGGCCCGCGCCGCCGACGCGCAGCTTGCCGCTGGCAACGCCGGCACGCTGACCGGCGTGCCCATCGCGCACAAGGACATTTTCGTCACGCGCGACTTCCCCACCACGGCCGGCTCGAAGATGCTGGCCGGCTACCAGTCGCCGTTTGACGCGACCGTGGTCACGCGCCTGGCCGAAGCCGGCGCCGTGACGCTGGGCAAGCTCAACTGCGATGAGTTCGCCATGGGCTCGGCCAACGAGAACTCGGCCGTCGCGCCCATAGGCTTCGATGCGCCCGCGCCGGTGCGCAACCCCTGGGACCTGTCGCGCGTGCCCGGCGGCTCGTCGGGCGGCTCGGCCGTCGCTGTGGCCGCGCGCCTGGCGCCGGCCGTGACCGGCACCGATACCGGCGGCTCGATTCGCCAGCCGGCATCGTTTTGCGGCATCACCGGCATCAAGCCCACCTACGGCCGCGCTTCGCGCTACGGCATGATTGCCTTCGCGTCGAGCCTGGACCAGGCCGGCCCGATGGCGCGCAGCGCCGAAGACTGCGCGCTGCTGCTCAGCGCCATGTGCGGCCCCGATCTGGACCGCGACTCGACTTCGCTTGAACGCCCGGTGGAGAACTTCGGCGCCACGCTGAACAACGACATCGCCGGCCTGCGCATAGGCGTGCCCGAAGAGTTCTTCGGCGACGGCCTGTCGACCGACGTGCGCGCGGCCGTCGATGCCGCGCTGCAGGAGTACGTGAAGCTCGGCGCCAAGCTCGTGCCGATCAAGCTGCCGCGCACCGAGCTGTCGATTCCCGTCTATTACATCCTGGCCCCGGCCGAGGCCTCGTCCAACCTGTCGCGCTTCGACGGCGTGAAGTTCGGCCACCGCGCCAAGGACTACACCGATCTGGTCGACATGTACAAGAAGACGCGCGCCGAAGGCTTTGGCGACGAAGTCAAGCGCCGCATCATGATCGGCGCCTATGTGCTCAGCGAAGGCTACTACGACGCCTACTACCTGCAGGCACAGAAGATCCGCCGCATGATCGCCGACGACTTCCAGGCCGCGTTCCAGCATTGCGACGTGATCGCCGGCCCGGCCGCGCCCACGGTCGCCTGGGAACTGGGCGCCAAGAGCGACCCGCTGGCCAACTACCTGGCCGACATCTACACGCTGCCCGCATCGCTCGCCGGCCTGCCCGGACTGAGCCTGCCCGCGGGCTTTGGCGCCGGCGGCATGCCCGTGGGCCTGCAGCTGATCGGCAACTACTTCCGCGAAGGCCAGCTGCTCAATGCGGCCCACCGCTTCCAGCAAGCCACCGATTTCCACCTGCGCCAACCAGCCGGCCTGGCCCTGTAATCCCGCAGGAGAACTGTTACCCATGACTGCCAAACTCATTCACGGTTACGAAGTCGTCATCGGCTTCGAGACCCATGCCCAGCTCGCGACCCAGTCGAAGATCTTCAGCCGTGCGGCCACGGCCTTCGGCGCCGAGCCCAACACCCAGGCCTGCGCGGTCGACATGGCCCTGCCCGGCACGCTGCCGGTGATGAACAAGAAGGCCGTCGAGTGCGCCATCAGGCTCGGCCTGGCGCTGGGCTCGAAGATCGCGCCGCGCAGCATCTTCGCGCGCAAGAACTACTTCTACCCCGATCTGCCCAAGGGCTACCAGATCAGCCAGTTCGAGATTCCCGTGGTGCAGGGCGGCGAAGTGTCGTTCTTCCTCGGCGAGGAAAAGAAGACCGTGCGCCTGGAGCGCGCCCATCTGGAAGAAGACGCGGGCAAGTCGCTGCACGAGGACTTCATCGGCCAGTCGGGCATTGACCTGAACCGCGCCGGCACGCCGCTGCTTGAAATCGTCACCCAGCCCGACATGCGCTCGACCGAAGAGGCCGTGGCCTATGCGCGCGAGCTGCACAAGATCGTGACCTGGATAGGCATCTGCGACGGCAACATGCAGGAAGGGAGCTTTCGCTGCGACGCCAACGTCTCCGTGCGCAAGCCCGGCGGACCGCTGGGCACGCGCCGTGAAATCAAGAACCTCAACAGCTTCAAGAACATGCAGCAGGCGATCGACTACGAGATCCGCTGGCAGATCGAGGAGATCGAGGACGGCCGCAGCATCCAGCAGGCCACCGTGCTGTTCAACCCCGACACCGGCGAAACCCGGGCGATGCGCACCAAGGAAGACGCGGCCGATTACCGCTACTTCCCCGACCCCGATCTGCCGCCGCTGGTGGTCGCCGAGAGCTGGGTCGACGAAGTGCGCGCCGGCATGCCCGAGCTGCCGCGCCAGCGCGCCGCGCGCTTTGTCGCCGACTACGGCCTGCCCGAGTACGACGCGACCACGCTGACCCAGAGCCAGGACATGGCCAGCTATTTCGAAGCCGTGGCCCAGGCCTGCAAGCAGCCCAAGCTGGCCTCGAACTGGATTATGGGCGAGATCTCGCGCCGCCTGAACACCGAGGAAATCGGCATTGCCGACGCCAAGGTCGGCAGCGCCCAGCTGGCCCAGCTCATCGCCCGCATCTCCGACGGCACGATCAGCAACAACGCCGCGCGCCAGGTGTTCGAGGCGCTGTGGGATGGTGAAGCCAGCGACGTCGACGCGGTCATTGAGACCAAGGGCCTCAAGCAGATGAACGACAGCGGTGCGCTCGAAGCCATCATTGACGAAGTCATTGCCGCCAACCCCGGAAACGTGGAGCAATACCGCGCGGGCAAGGACAAGGCGTTCAACGCGCTGGTCGGCCAGGTGATGAAGGCCTCCAAGGGCAAGGCCAACCCCGGCCAGGTCAACGAACTACTGAAATTGAAACTCACCCCCTGAGCCGCTTCGCCGGATGGCCGGCCCCGTCTTCCCCCTCTCATCCTTCGGTGGAGGGGGAGGCCCGCTCAGGGGCGGCCGGCTAGGCACGGCAGCCTCGCTGCGGGGCGGCCCTTGCTCGCTGCCCCCTTGCTGGGGCGCGCCAGTTTCCATAGATCTCATGCAATCTCTCACGCGCATCCTGGGCAGCTGGGGCCCGCTGGCCCAGCGCCCTTCCAGCAGCGAACTGCTGCACAGCTCGCTGGGCGCGGCCCTGGGCCTGGCGCTGTCGGGGCTGCTGGTCTGGATAGGCGCGGCCGACGGCCTGCTGTTTCTGTTTGCGCCGCTGGGCGCAAGCGCCGTGCTGGTGTTTGCCGTGCCCAACAGCCCGCTGGCCCAGCCCTGGCCGGCGATCATGGGCAATACGCTGTCGGCGCTCTGGGCCTTGCTGCTGCTTGCCGCCCTGCCCCACCTGCCCAGCCCCTGGCCCGAAGCCATTGCCGTCGGCGGCGCGATTGCCGTGATGCTGCTGTGCCGCGCGCTGCACCCGCCGGGCGGCGCGATGGCGCTGCTGGTCGTGCTCGCCGCAGCCAAGCTGGTGCCGCTGGGCTGGCATCTGATTGCCACGGTCTTTCTGCTGACCCTGGCGCTGGTGCTTGCCGGCGTGTTCTACCACCGCGCAACGCGGCGCCACTATCCGCTGCGCCATAGCGTACCGGCACAGGCGCGCACGCCCACGGCCGGCCGGCTGGCGTTGAGCAGTGACGATCTGACGGCGCTGCTGTCGCGGTTTGACCAGTCGTACAACCTGAGCCCCGACGACCTCGGCCAGCTGCTGGCCGCGGCCGAGGAGGAAGCCATACAGCGGCGCTTTGCCGCGGTGACCTGCGGCGAGGTCATGTCGGCGAAACTGCTGACCATCGCGCCCACGGATTCGCTGGAAACCGTGGCCGAGCTGTTTCACCGCCATCCGGTCAAGAGCCTGCCTGTGGTCGGGCCGCAAGGCGAGCTGCGCGGCCTGGTGCTGCGCTCGGACCTGTTTGACTGGCTCTGGGAAGGTCAGCGCCAGGGCCGCTGGCGCCAGTTGCTGCGCCCACGCAATGCCGCGGCCACCGCCGAGCGGCTGATGCGCGCGCCCGAACTCTGCGTGCAGGAAGCCGCGCCGCTGGGCGAACTGCTGGACACGCTGGCCCAGCACAGCGTGCCCTTCATTGCGGTGCTGCGCGGCAAGCAGCTGGCGGGTCTGATCACCCGCACCGACGTGATCCGCGCGCTGCTGCGGCTGCGCTAGCAGAACAGCGCTGAGTGCCTGGACGTTACCCCCCAGGTTACGTGACAGAAGACGTAACGTGGCGCCGCTTTACACCGCGCCCATTGCAGCCGACCCCATTGGAATCAATGACTTAGCGTAACGACAGGCCATGAGGATGCGCCTGAATCGGGTGGCACGGATGTTGCGGAGATAGATGCAAACCGGGAAAGGGACGCGGTGCTTCGCATCTCCAATTCAGGTTCAGCCCATAGGAGCAGCCATCATATGTCCGCCATCTTCTCCCCCTTTCACCCCGCCCCGCTGGACCTGTGGCCGCCCTGCATGGGCACGGATGTCTATGAAGGCCCGGCCTTTGTGCCCGAAGCGCGCCAGGCCAGCTTGCGCGAGCAAGCCATCGCCTATGCACTGAGCCACCATGTGCCGGATATGGCGCAGGGTTTTGTGGTTTCCGTCAACCAGGGCGAGTGGCAGGTCAGCGGTGACCTGGCGGGCCGCATTGCCACGATGGTGCGCGAGGCGCTGCTGGACGAGCTGGCCAGGCCCGAATAACTTCGCGGCCGCCCCCGGCCATGCCGCTCCTGGCCGGGCCGCTCCTGGCCGGGCCGCTCCTGGCCGGGCCGCACCCGGCCGGACCGCTCCCGGCCGGACCCGCAGGCAAGCCCTTATCGCGCTGTCCCACCCCGGCTCCCCTCCCTGCCCGCAGTCGCCTACACTATGCGGATGAAGCGGCTGGCACGCACCAAGCCGCAACGGGTTTGACTGCGACGACAGAAAGGGACTCCGCCATGAGCGCCACCATTGCCCAGATCGATCTCGACAAGCTGCGCCACATCGTGCAGAAGTTTGATGCATCCTCCTTCACCGCCGCCGGCATCGCCAGCGAATATGGCCAGGGTGCGGCCAGCGACGAAGACGTCGCGCTGATCGAGGAACAGCTCCAGCGCCACGCCCCGGTGCTGGGCATCCAGGCCCAGCCCGCGCAGGGCGGCGCCACCGTCTGGCGCACGCTCTGAAGCCGCGCGGCCGGCGCGGCACGCGGGTCGCATGACGCGCCCCGCGGGTGTTCTGTTGTGCCAGCCATTCCCACCTCCCTTGTATTTTTGTCATTCCGTCGTCTATGCCCTCTTTGGATTTCAAGCTTGAGAAAAAGCTGTTTCGCCAGTTCTATGACCAGCACCTTGAGTCGCTGGAGGAGGCGAAGGAGACTTTTGCGGCGCTCGCCCGCTCGCTGCTCAAGCAGGTTCCCGGGCTGCAGCTGTCCAAGATCGAGGCGCGCGTCAAGGATCGCGAGGAGTGCATCCACAAGTTCCAGAGCAAATACCTGCTGCAGCTTGAAAGCGCGCAGCAGCCGTACTCGATCCAGGAGCATGTGACCGACCTGATCGGCCTGCGCATCGTGTGTCTCTACGAAGACGAGGTGCGCCAGGTCAAGAAGGTGTTGTCCGAGCATTTCGAGGTCATAGACACCACCGACAAGTCGGCCTCGCTGGAAAGCACGGAAGGCGAGTTCGGCTACAAGGGCCTGCACCTGGACCTGCGCCTGGGCGCGGCGCGCCGCGGCCTGCCCGAGTACGCGTCCTATGCCGATTCGCGCGTCGAGGTGCAGATCCGCACCATCATCCAGGACTCGTGGAGCGTGCTGGATCACCAGATCAAGTACAAGAAATCGATTCCCGGCAGCCTCAAGCGCCGCATCAACACGCTGGCTGCGCTGTTCGAGCTGGCCGACCGCGAATTCCGCGAAATCCGCGACGCCACGGCGCAGGAGCTGGCCGAAGCCGAGAGCCCGAACGCCTACGAAGAGCTCGAGGCCGAGGAACTGCCCAGCGCCCCCCCGCCGCATGCCAGCACCGCGGCCGATGGCAAGGGCAGCGTCAGCTTGCCGCTGGCCAGCGCACCCGCATCCGCGCGCGGCCACCAGCTGGACGCATTTGGCTTCCTGCGCATCGCCAACCATTTCTTCAACGGCTTCGAATTCACGCCGCACAAGGTCGACAGCTTCACCCAGGAAATCAACAGCTTCCGTCCAGGCTTCACGCGCACCGGCTTCAACCAGAGCATGCGCACGCATATCAGCACCGTCAAGGACTACAAGAAGCATCTGGAGCAGCTGCATGCGGGCGACACCATGAGCCCGTATGAAGTGATCCGCCACTGCATGTATCTGAGCGACAAGCGCAGCTTCCAGCACCTGCTCGGCGCGGACATGCGCCAGGCCTTCGAACGCTGGCTGTTGACACAGCAAGACCCCGCGCCTGCCCACTGACATGGACGGCTCCGAATACCCTTTCGCCCGGCTCTATGCCTCGGTGCTGGCGGCGCTGTTCATCACGCTGGCCGCGGTCTGGCGCGTGCGGCGCGCGGCCCAGGGCGTGGCCCCGGATTCGTCCCAGGGGCGCACCGCCCGCCGGCTGGCCTGGGCTTACGCCGCGGGCGCACTGGTCTGGTGGGGCTATGCCGCCTATACCGGCTACGGGCGCTTTCTCACCGATGCGGCGCTGGCGCAGCTGATGAGCACCGACACGCTGGTTTCATTGACGCTGTTCATTGGCGCGATTGCCTGGGGTGCGGCGTTGATGCTGCAACTGGTGCTGAAGCTGCTCAGGAACGAACAGCAAGGGGGAAGCCGCAGCCGGCGCTGAAACCCGTTCAGGGTGGCGCAGCCCACAGCTGGCGCAACAGTGCCAGTTCGGCGTCAAAGCGCTGGTGTATGCGCCGCTTTTCCTGCTCCTGCGCGGCCAGATAGCGCGCCTGCTCGGCCAGGGCTTCATCGCTCTGGCTGACCTGGCGGCGCAGCGCTGCGGGCGCACGCGCCGGGTCCTTGGCGTAGAACTCCATTTCGGCATCGACTTTGCGCCGCTCGGCGCGCAGATCGTCGACACGGCGCTGCGCCAGCGCGGCCAGATCGTCGATCTGGGCAATCGCCGCGGCGCGCTCGGCATCGTGGGACGCCTCGTCGGGATAGCGGTAGGCCAGTGCGCGCAGGCGCCGGGCTTCGTCGCGTGCGCGCTGCTCGGCGAGCAGTTGCTGGCGACGCTGTGCCGCCAGCGCCTCGCGCTCCATGTCGGTCAGCGTCGGGCCCAGGCGCGCGCGCTCCACCCCCGAGGGGCCGAAGACGCGCTGTTCACGGTCCACACAGGCCGCAATGGGTCGGTCGGCCGTCAGCCGCCGACCCTGGGCATCGGTGCAGCTGTAGATGCCGGTCTCGGGCGGTTTCTGCGCCATGGCCGGCGCCGACACCAGGGCAGCGGCGACCAGACCCGAGACTCCCGCGATGATCGGCATCCACTGCATGAACCGGATTACCCCTTGTCGTTGACTCCATAACGCTGGCGATAGGCCAGCACGCGTGCATGGTGTTCCTGCATGGATTGTCCGGCATCCGGCGTGCCTTGGTCCAGATAAAACAGCAGGTCGGCCAGGTTGGCGATCGTGCAGACCTGCATGCCCAGCTGGTTGCGCACATACTGCACCGCGCTGTGCGGCACGTCCTGGCCATTCTCGGTGGCCATTTCCTGGCGGTCCAGCGCAATCGCCACCGCATGCGGCACCGCGCCTGCGGCCTTGATCAGCGCAATCGACTCGCGCGCCGCCGTGCCCGCGGACATCACATCGTCGATGATCAGCACCCGGCCCTTGAGCGGCGCGCCAACCAGACTGCCGCCTTCGCCATGGTCCTTGGCTTCCTTGCGGTTATAGGCGAAGGGCACGTTGCGGCCTTGGCGCGCGAGTTCCACGGCCACCGTGGCGGCCAGCGGGATGCCCTTGTAGGCCGGACCAAAGACCATGTCGAACTCGACGCCGCTGGCGATGATCGCTTTTGCATAGAATTCTGCGAGCCGACCCATCTTGGCGCCGTCGTCAAACAGGCCCGCATTGAAGAAATACGGGCTCATGCGCCCGGCCTTGGTCTTGAATTCGCCAAAGCGCAGCACGCCTGCATCCACGGCAAACCGCACAAATTCCAGCGCCAGAAGATTCTTGTCGTCCTGACGCGCGTCACCTATCACCATTGGAACCATCCTTGTTCAAATTAACCAGCCTCAACCTCAACGGCATCCGCTCCGCCACCACCAAGGGTGTCGAGTCCTGGATCGCGGCCACTGCGCCGGATTGTATTTGCGTGCAGGAAGTCAAGGCCCAGGCCGCTGATATAGCCGGGCGCTTCGAAGTGCTCGCCGAGCTGCGCGGACACTTCCATTTTGCCGAGAAGAAGGGCTATTCGGGCGTCGGCGTCTACAGCCGGCACGAGCCCAGCGACGTGGTCGTAGGCTTTGGTTCGCACGAGTTCGACGCCGAGGGCCGCTATGTCGAGGCGCGCTTCGACACGCCCACGCGCAAGCTGTCGATCATCAGCTCGTACTTCCCCAGCGGCTCGTCGGGCGAGCTGCGCCAGGGCGCGAAATTCCGCTTTCTCGCCGAAATGCACACCCACCTGATGCGCATGAAAGGCGAGCGCGAGTTCATCCTGTGCGGCGACATCAACATCGCCCACCAGAACAACGATCTCAAGAACTGGCGCAGCAACCAGAAGAACAGCGGCTTCACGCCCGAGGAACGCGCCTGGATGAGCGGCCTGCTGCACACCACCGAGCCCACGGGCGGGCTGATCGACGTCTACCGCCACCTGTGCCCCGACACCACCGACGCGTGCTACACCTGGTGGAGCAACCGCGGCCAGGCCTATGCGAACAATGTGGGATGGCGCCTGGACTATCACCTGGCGACACCGGCAATGGCCGCGCTGGCGCGCGCCGAGCACATCTACAAGGATGTGAAGTTCAGCGATCACGCGCCGATCACGGTGGATTACGACTTCACGCTGTGATCGCCGGGCCGCCGCCCCATCGCGGCCAGCACGCCATCAAGGGCGCTCCAGGATATGCGCGCCCGGACCTTTGGCGCCCAGGACGTCGCCGGGGTTGCGCAGCGGGCAGTCCGTCAGGGACAGGCAGCCACAGCCTATGCAGCTGTCGAGCTCATCACGCAGACGCAGCAGCAGCCGGATGCGATCGTCGAGGGCATCGCGCCACTCGCGTGACATCGCCTTCCATTGCTGCGCGGTGCGCTGGCTCTCGGGCGGATACTTCGACAGCACCGCCTTGATCTCGGTCAAGCCTATGCCGGTGCGCTGGGCCCGCACAGCGCCTAGACCGTAGGCACCGTGCCGCCGTCGATCACATGCTCCGAGCCCGAAATCGAACCCGCGCGCGGTGAGACCAGAAATGTGATCAGGTCGGCGACTTCCTGCGGCGTCGCCGGCCGGCCCAACGGAATGCCGCCCAGCGACTGCATGATGATGCGCTTGCCACCCTCGTAGTCCGTGCCCGCAGCGCGCGCCAGGCGTTCGGCCAGCGCGACCGACGCTTCGGTCTCCACCCAACCCGGCGAGACCCGCAGCACGCGCACGCCCCGGGGCGTCACCTCCTTCGACAAGGCCTTGCTGTAGGTCGACAGGGCGGCCTTGGCCGCCGCATAGGCCGTGGTCGACTCGGGCAGCGGCAGCAGGCGCTGGATGGAGCTGACATGGACGATGACGCCCGCGCGCTGTGCCAGCATCGCCGGCAGCAGCGCGCGGTCCAGGCGCACGGCCGGCATGAGGTTCTGGTTCAGCTCCTCGAGCCAGCGCGCATCATCGAGCGCCGCAAAGCCGCCGCCCGGCGCGCTGGAGCCGCCCAGCACGTTGACCAGGATGTCGACCCCGCCCCAGCGTTCATGCACAGCGCGCGCCACTTCGGCCGCGCCCTGGGCCGTCGACAGATCGGCAGCGACATGGAACACGCCTTCGCTCGACTGCGCGGGCACGGAGCGCGCCGCGGCCATCATCTGTACGCCCGCGGCGCGCAGCCCCTGCACCACGGCCGCGCCCACGCCCTTGGTACCGCCTGTGACCAGCGCCCGCTGGCCTGCCAGTTGCAGATCGAAGCTCATGCCGTGATCTCCAGCGACGCGATCAGTCCGCGCTCGAGCGCAAAGCGATAGTGCAGATCGACCGGGCTGCCGGGAAAGTTGCCGCTCACGCGCGCGCGCACCACCTGCCACCCGGCATCGCGTTCCACCGACAGCGGCTGGGTTGCATGGCTGTACTTGGTCGATGACGCGGCCTTCCATGCCTCGATCGCGGCGAGGCCGGTGTGGGTCTGGCCTTCGTCCTTGACGCTGGCCTGGGGCGTGAAGCAGCGCGCCAAGGCGTCGGAAGTTTGCGGTTCGGCCGCGAAGTAGGCGGCAATCGGTTCGGGCAGGTTGAGGGAATGCATGGTAGGACTCCTTGGTAGCGAAGACCTCAGGATGCGCGCCGCGGAGCAATTAGAGAATCTCCTAGAATCCGCATGAATCATGTAGCGGGGAATACAGAATGCGCGGATCGGAATTCACCGAACTCAAAGCCTTTGTGGCGGTGGTCGAGCGCGCAAGCTTTGCGCGTGCCGCCGAGCATCTGGGACTGTCGCCTTCGGCGCTGAGCCAGACCATACGGCTGCTCGAAGCCCGGCTGGGCACGCGGCTGCTCAATCGCACCACGCGCAGCGTCGCGCCCACCGCCGCCGGGGAGCAGCTGCACGCGCGCATCGCGCCGCTGTTCAAGGACATGGCCGAGGCCGTGGCCGAAGCCAGCGCGACGGCCGGCAAGACCGCCGGCACGCTGCGCATCAACACGCTGGGCATGGCGGCGCGCCAGCTCATCGCGCCGCGGCTGGGACGCTTCCATCGCGCGCACCCCGAGGTGGCGCTCGACATCGTCGTCAACGATGGCCTCAGCGACATCGTTGCCGGCCGCTTCGATGCCGGCATACGCGTGGGCGCGCGGCTGGAGAAAGACATGATCGCCGTGCGCCTGACGCCGGATGTGAAGATGGTGGCCGTGGCCTCGCCCGACTACCTCGCGCGCCGCGGCACTCCGCAAGCGCCTGCGGATCTGCATGACCATGCCTGCATCAACTGGCGGCTGCAGGCCGATGGGCGCGCCTACCGCTGGGAGTTCGAAAAGAAAGGCCGGCGCATCGAAGTGCAGGCGCAGGGCCCGCTGGTCACCAACCACTCGGATATCGGCGTCGCCGCCGCGCTGCAAGGCCTGGGCATTGCCTATGCGTTCGACCGCGAGCAGGTCGATGCGCATCTCGCGCGGGGCGCGCTGGTGCCGATCCTTGCCGATTGGACCATCACCCGCCCCGGGCTGTTTCTGTACCACCCCAGCCGGCGCCACGCGCCCGCCGCGCTGCGCGCCTTCATCGACTGCCTGCTCGACCGTTGAGTATCGTCTGCACCAATCCCTGCGGTCGTTGGCGGCACGGCTCGGGCGGCTTCTGCAGAGGATTCTCAAGCCAGGTATCTGGCGCAAAACCGGCACGCCCAGCAGGCGTTTTGCGATAGCTCAAAGGCCGGTAATTTGCTTATGCCTACACTAGGGTTGGTACCTAAAGCCATGTGCCGGATTGCGATCACCATCGTTGGCTGGGTCACACCGCATGGTGCGGTACTGGGACTTCGACATTCACACTGGAATCTGATCATGAAGAAAATTCTCGCTACCCTGGCTCTGTGTGCCACTGCTGCCGCTCCGGCTTTTGCCGCTGACTGCGCCACCACCGTTGAAGCCAACGACATGATGCAGTTCAACACCAAGAGCATCACCGTGCCCAAGGAGTGCAAGAAATTCACCGTGACGCTCAAGCACACGGGCAAGATGCCCAAGACTGCCATGGGCCACAACCTGGTCGTGACCAGCGCGGCCGACATGATGGCCGTCAACGCCGACGGCATGAAGGCCGGCGCTGGCGCTGACTTCGTGAAGAAGGACGACGCCCGCGTGCTCGCCCACACCAAGGTCATCGGCGGCGGCGAAAGCACCACCGTGGAATTGCCTGTCGCCAAGATCAAGGCCGGCACCGACTACAGCTTCTTCTGCTCCTTCCCCGGCCACGCCGGCATCATGAAGGGTTCGCTGAAACTCGGCGCCTGAGCGACAAGCGTAAGGCGGTAAATTTCACCGCCTGACAGGCCCGAAGCCTCCCCTGCGAAAGCGGCGGGAGGCTTTTTCATGGGTGCCAGCCGCCTGCGCGCCGCCGCGCAAAACGGTACTATCCAAAGCTTAGTCAGGCGTCCCGCCCGCCCTTCCCTTCGCCTCGCCGCATGCCCTCCACCGCCGACTCCGATTCCAGCGCCTTCTCGCTGCGCCGCATTGCGCTGCCCGCCTTTGGTCCCTCGCTGATGTTCGGCATAGGCGAAGGCGCGATCCTGCCGATGATTCCGCTGATGGCGCGCGAGCTGGGGGCCAGCATTGCGCTGGCGGCGCTGATGGTCACGCTGCTGGGCCTGGGCTCGCTGCTCAACAACATTCCGGCCTCCATCATCACCATGCGCTGGGGCGAGCGCGGCGCCATCATTGCCGCGGGCTTCTGGAGCGCGGCCGGCATGCTGCTGTGCCTGCAGACCCACAGACTTGAATTCTTCGGCCTGGGCTGCTTCATGGTCGGCATGTCGCAATCGGTCTACAACATCGCGCGCCAGAGCTATCTCACGGCCGCCGTGCCCATGGGCTACCGCGCACGCGCGCTGTCGACGCTGGGCGGGGTGATGCGCATCGGCCTGTTTGTCGGGCCGTTTCTCGCCGCCACCGTGGTGCATGCGTATGGCATGGCCGCGGCGTTCTGGATAGGTATCGCGGGCGTGGTCTGCGCTGCGCTGATCGGCATGCGCGTGCCCGATCTGCCCGAGCCCGCGCTGCCCGCGGGGCAGTCGCCGGTCAGGACCAGCTGGCTGTCGATACTCCAGGATCACAAGCGCGTGTATCTGACGCTGGGCCTGGCCGTGATGCTGGTCAGCGCGGTGCGCGCCTCGCGCCAGGCCGTGCTGCCGCTGTGGGCCGACCACCTGCTGCTGGCGCCGGCCGCGGCCTCGCTGATCTACGGGCTCGCGGGCGGCATCGAGATGCTGCTGTTCTATCCCGCGGGCAAGGTCATGGACATGAAGGGCCGGCGCTGGGTCGCCCTGCCCTCGATGCTGATCATGGGCACGGCGCTGGCGCTGGTGCCGTTCACCACGGGCTTTGTCAGCCTGCTGATCGCCGCCATGGCCATAGGCTTTGCCAACGGCATCGGTTCGGGCCTGATCATGACGCTGGGCGCCGACCATGCGCCAAGCCATGGCCGCGCCTATTTTCTCGGCGCCTGGCGCTTCATGGCCGATGTCGGCTCGACGGCCGGGCCGGCCCTGGTGGCGCTGCTCGCCGCCATGGTGTCGCTGCCGCTGGGCGTGGGCGCGACCGGGGCGATTGCCTTCACCGCCGCGGCGCTGATGGCGCGCTGGATTCCGGCGCCGCCGGCAAAGTGAGGCCTTCCAGCCCCTGCACCCAGCGCTGGTAGAGCCGCCTGAGGCTCGCGCGCATGGCCTCGGTGCGCGCGCCCAGATCGTCGAGCACCTCGGCGCGCGGGCTGCAGGCGGGGTTGCCCGCGGCTTGCTGGCGCTCCATCTGCGCGCCGTTGCGCGCCACGCTCAAGACCACGAGTTCCGGCGTCATTTCCAGATGCGACTGGATGGCCAGATGCCGGCCGTCCGCCACAAACGCCTGATTGGCGCAATGCGCGCTGCTCGCGATGCGCTCGGCGCCGGGCGGAATCGCAAAGGTATCGCCATGCCATTGAAAAGTCAGCAGCGGCTGGCCCGCGGGCTGGCCAAACCATTCCTGCGCCAGCGCGCCGGGCGCGGTGCGCAGCTGCGACCAGCCGATCTCGGGCAGCGCGTTGGCGGTGACGTCGGCGCCCAGCGCCGTGGCCAGCAGCTGGCTGCCCAGGCAGTGGCCGATGACAGGAATGCGCAGCGCCACGGCGCGGCGGATCAGCGCGAGCTCCTGCGCGATCCACGGCAGCTCGTCATGCACGCTCATGTAGCCGCCCATGAACACCAGGCCGGAAAATTCGCGCGGGTCCTGCGGCACGGCTGCGCCATCGAGAATGCGCAGCACGCGCGTGGGCACACCCAGCTCGGCCAGCAGTTCGGGAATGCTGCCGGGCGCACCGACTTCGGTGTGCTGAAAGATGCCAACGGGTTTCATGTTCACTCCTTGAGCCACTGCTCGAGCGCCACACCGAAGTCCAGCACCAGCGCATCGGCATGGCGCCGGCCCGCGAGTTGCAGGCCCAGCGGCAGACCCTGGGCATTGTGCCCCCAGGGCAGGCCCAGCGCGGGCTGCTGCGTCAGATTGAACGGGTGGGCGTGCGGCGTGGCCGCGAGCCAGTTGCCGCTGGCGCGCAGCGCCGCGGCCTGCGGGTGCGCGTCGTGCACGAAATCGCCGGCCAGCGGCGCAACGCCCGGCGTCGACGGCGTGAGCAGCAGGTCGATGTCGGCAAACAGTGCATGCAGGCGCTGCGCGCCTTCGCGCAGCGTGCGCCGCGCCGTCGCCAGTTGCAGGCCGGTGAGCGCCTGGCCCTGCGCCAGCTGGCGCCGCATGTCGGGGCCCAGCTGCGCGATCTGCGCGGGCGACAGGTGCAGGCAGGCCTCGAGAACGCGCGCGCACCAGACCTGCCACAGCGCGTCGCCGAGTTGCAGATCGGCCAGATCGACAGGCACCAGCGCCAGCCGCCGGCCGCGCCAGTCGGCGCCGTCGATCCGCGCCAGCAGCGCCTGCATGGCCGGCGCAATGGCCGGGTCCAGCCCGGCGTCGGGCCCGATCTGCAGGCAGTGGCCGATGCGCAGCACGCCGGTTTGCGCAGTCGATGCCGCGCCGCGCGCATACAGCGATGCCGGGTCGCGCGCATCGGGCTGGCCCAGCACCTGCATGGCCAGCGCGATATCGCCGACGCTGCGCGCCATCGGCCCCAGATGCGCGAACTCGGCAAACGCACTTGCCGGCCCCATGGGAATGTTGCCAAACGTGGGCTTGAAGGCCACCAGGCCCGCATAGGCGCCGGGAATACGCACCGAGCCGCCCGCATCGCTGCCCAGCGCCAGCGGGCCCCAGCCGGCCGCCAGCTGCGCCGCCGCGCCGCAGCTCGAGCCGCCTATGCAGCGCTCGGGCGCGCGCGGGTGCAGCGTGCGCCCATGGACCGGGCTGTCGCCATGCACCGTGCAGCCCATCTCGGTGGTCGTGGTCTTGCCCAGCAGCACGGCGCCGCCGCGGCGCAGGAGGGCGACCACGGGTGCATCCTCGGCCGAGGGCGCGAACGCAAACAGCGCGCTGCCGCGCTGTATCGGCCAGCCCGCGACCGTGACCAGGTCCTTGATCGACACCGGCACGCCATCGAGCGGGCCCAGCGGCGCGCCGCGCTGCCAGCGCTCGGTCGAGGCCTGCGCCGCATGCAGCGCGCCGGCGGTGTCGACAAAGGTGAAGGCATTGAACGCATCGTCGCCAATCGCCGCCAGCAGCTCCTGCAGCACGGCCAGCGGCGTGAAGTCGCGCGCACGGTAGCCCGCCAGCAACTGCTGTGCGGACCGCGCCGCCAGACCCGCCTTGGCGGGCGCGCCGCCCGCGCTCATGGTCCGACCTTGCCGATCTCGGTGTTGCCGAAGTCGGCGCCGACTTTTTCGTAGCGCCGGATGTAGTTGGTCTGCACGATGTCGCGTGTCTGCGCGTCGAGCCGCACCGGGCCGCGCGGGCTTTCCCAGGCCAGGTCCTTGAAGGCCTCCATCAGCGTCGCGCCATCGGCCTTGCCGCCGGTCTTCTTCAGCGCGGCGTAGAGCGCGGCCATGCCGTCATAGGCCGAGACCGCCATGATGGTCGGGCGGCTGCTCGTGGCCGGCGCCAGCTGCTGGAAACCGGCGACGAACTGCGCGTTCAGCGCCGAGGCATGGCGCATCGAATAGGGGTAGGAGGTGACCACGCCCAGCGCCTTGTCGCCGATCGCGTCGAGCGCCGACTCGAACACGATGTCGCCCGTGCCGATCAGGCGTATGCCGGCGTCATGCAAGCCCTTTTCGCGGAACTCCTTCATCAGCGCCGGCGCGACGTCACCGGCGTTGACGAAGGTGAACAGCGCGTCGGGCTGGGTGTCCTTGATGCGCTGGACATAGGGCGCGAAATCCACGGTCATCACGGGCGTGCGCACCGTGCCGACGATCTCGCCGCCCGCGGCCTTGAAGGACTGGATGAAGGCGGCTTCGGCGTCGTGGCCCGGCGCGTAGTCGGCGACCAGCACATAGGCCTTGCGCACGCCTTCCTTGCGCGCCCACTGCGCGATCGGCGGCACGATCTGGTCGTAGCCGAACGAGGTGCGCAGCATGTAGGGCGACTTGGCCGTGAGGCCCGACGAGGCCGCGTTCATCACCAGCATCGGCACCTTGGCCTGGGTGGCCAGCGGCGCGACCGACAGCGCGTTGGGCGTGAAGCCGAAACCGGCCAGCAACTGCACCTTGTCGCGCACGATCAGCTCGGTCGCCAGGCGCTTGGCCAGCTCGGGGTTGGGGCCGCCCACGTCCTTGGTGATGACCACCACCTTCTTGCCGGCGACGGTGTCGCCATGCTGCTTCTGGTAGAGCTTGATGCCGGCTTCCATCTGCCGGCCGAAGTCGGCGAACGGGCCCGACATTTCCGCGACGAGACCGATCTTGATGGTTTCCTGGGCCAGGGCCGGTGCGGCCTGCAATGCCGTGATCGCGCAGGCAGCGGCGATCACCAGACGACGGTTGACTTGATTCACGGAGAACTCCTGCGCAGGGCGCGTGTGGATGGATACGAGAAAGCTCAGACGGCCAGCGTCACGCCCAGCATGCGGTCGAGCAGCGCCGGGTCGGCGGCCAGCGCCTGGCTCGTGCCCTGATGGATCACCTTGCCGCGTTCGAGCACGATGACTTCATCGGTCATGGCCAGCGTCAGCACCGGGTGCTGCTCGACGACCACCGATGCCAGCCCTTCCTGCGCGCACATCTGGCGAATGGCCTCGGCCAGCTCCTCGACGATGATCGGCGCCAGGCCTTCCATGGGCTCGTCGAGCAGCAGCAGCTGCGGATTGGTCATCAGCGCCCGGCCCACGGCCAGCATCTGCTGCTCGCCGCCCGACAGCTGGTTGCCGTAGTTGCCGCGGCGCTCCTGGAGGCGCGGAAACAGCGCATAGACGCGCTGCAGATTCCACGCGCCCTTGCGCGCCACCACCGTGAGGTTCTCCTCGACGGTCAGCGAAGGAAACACTTCGCGCTCCTGCGGCACCCAGCCCAGGCCCGCATGCACGCGCTGGTGCGAGGGCAGGCGCGTGATGTCGCGGCCCTGCCACAGCACGCGGCCGGCCATGACGCGGGTATTGCCCATCAGCGTCTCGATCAGCGTCGACTTGCCCACGCCGTTGCGCCCCAGGATGGCCAGGCTCCTGCCCTCGGCCAGCGCAAAGCCGAGTTGATCGAGCACCACGGCTTCGCCGTAGCCCGCGCTCACGCCTTCGAATGCGAGAAATTCAGCCATGCTGACCTCCAATATGGGTGCTCTTGCCCAGATAGACCTCGCGCACCCGCGCATCGGCGCCGACTTCGGCGGCCGTGCCCTCCATCAGCAGCTGGCCCGCGACCAGCACCGAGATGCGCTGGGCGAAACGGAACACCAGGTTCATGTCGTGCTCGATGAACAGCACGCCGATGTCGGCCGGCAGTTCCGCGACGACTTCGAACAGCTCGCTGCTCTCGCCCTGGGGCACGCCGGCCGCGGGTTCGTCGAGCAGCAGGATGCGCGGCTTGGCGGCCATGGCCAGCGCGATCTCCAGCAGCCGCTGCTTGCCATAGGCCAGCGTGTCCACGCGCACATCGGCCAGCGCATCGAGGCGCAGCCGCTGCAGGATGGCATGGGCTTCGTCATGCACATGGGTCAGGCGCTTGACGGGCTTCCACCAGCACGCGCCCAGGCCTTCGCGCTCGCAGATCGCCAGCACCACCGACTCCAGCGGCGTGAGGCTGGGAAACAGGGTGTTGATCTGGAAAGTGCGCACCAGGCCCAGCCGCGCGCGCTGGTCGCAGCGCAGGTCGGTGATGTCCTGGCCGTCCAGGTAGATGCGGCCGCTGGTGGGCCGGTAGACGCCGGTCAGCAGATTGATCAGCGTGGTCTTGCCCGCGCCGTTCGGGCCGATCAGCGCCTGGCGCGCGCCGGGCTCCAGCGTCAGCGTGACATCGCCCACCGCCTGGAAGGCGCCAAAGCGTATGCCCAGGCCTTCGGTCGTGAGCGTCGAGGAATGGGGCTTGCTCATCGTGCCTTCTCCACTTTGACCATGCGGGCGAGCATGCCCATCAGGCCGCCGCCGCCCAGCATCACCACGGCGATCAGGAAGCAACCTATCCAGAACATCCAGTACTCGGGGTTCATGTCGGCGAACCAGTCATGCACCACCATGTAGACGATGGCGCCGATCAGCCCGCCGTAGAGCCGGCCCGCGCCGCCCAGCACCAGGATGATGAGGATTTCCGCCGAGCGGTTGATGCCCAGCGATTCGATGCCGACGAACTGCGTCGACTGCGCCATCAGCGCGCCGGCCAGCCCGGCGATGGCCGCCGAGAAGCAGTACGCCATGCGCAGGCGCGCGGCCACGGGCGAGCCTATGGCCTGCATGCGCTTGCTGCTGTCGTGGATGCCGCGCAGCGCCAGCCCGAACGGCGAGCGCAGGATGCGCCGCGCAACGCAGAACACCAGCAGCACCATCGCGAAGGTGTAGACGAAGCCGGTCCTGCCATAGAGATCGAACTCGAACAGGCCCAGCACCGGCGCCATGGTGATGCCTTGCAGACCGTCGGTGCCGCCGGTGATGTTCACCAGCCGGTTGGCGAGTTCGCTCAGCAGCATGCACACGCCGATGGTGATCATCAGCCGCGTGAGATCGGCGCCGCGCACCACCAGATAGCTCAGCAGGTAACCGAGCGCGGCGCAGACCAGCAGCGCCAGCAGCAGGCCCGAGAACGGCTCGGCCCAGGCGTGCTTGGCCCACAGGCCGGCCGCGTACGCGCCCATGCCGAAGAAGGCGGCGTGGCCCACGGTGAGAATGCCGGCGTAGCCCAGCGCCATGTCGAGCGACACCGCGAACAGGCCCATGATCAGGATCTGGCTCAGCAGCGTCAGATGCTCGGGCAGCAGGAAATAGCCGCTGGCCAGCAGCAGCCAGAACAGGCCTTCGGCCAGCGGCAGCCGGCGCGCGGAAAGGGAGATGGGAAACATGTCAGAGGCCTTTGCGCGGAATCAGGCCGTTCGGGCGCAGCAGCAGCGTCACGACCATGAAGACGTAGATCAGGAAGGCGCCGGCTTCGGGCAGGTAGTACTTGCCCGCCATGTCGACCACGCCCACCACCAGGGCCGCGACAAACGGCCCGACCACGGTGCCCGCGCCGCCGACGCAGACCACGATCAGGAACAGCACCAGGTACTTGAGCGGGAACGTGGGTTCGAGCCCCAGCATGCCCAGGCTCAGCGCGCCGCCCAGGCCGGCCAGGCCGCAGCCCAGCATGAAGGTCGCGAAGAACAGGCGCTGCACCGGAATGCCCGTGCCGCGCGCCACGCGCTGGTTGTCGACCGAGGCGCGCACCATCGCGCCAAAGCGCGTCTTGTTGAGCAGCAGCAGCAAGCCCGCCAGCACCAGCACGCCGCAGAGGATCAGAAACAGCCGGTAGCGGCCGACTTCCATGCCCGCCAGCACCACCTGCCCGGTCAGCAGCGGCGGCAGCGTGAACGGCTGCATCGACGGGCCGAAGAAGTAGGTGAACGAGGCAATCGACACGAACACCAGCCCGATGGACAGCAGCACCTGGTCCAGCGGATGGGAGCGGTACAGCCGCCGGTAGAGCAGCACCTCGAGCACCCCGCCGATCAGCGCCGCGGTCACGAAGCTCAGCGCCAGCGCCGGGAAGAATCCCCAGCCATAGCTGTTCATCGCCACCGCCGCCGCATAGCCGCCGGCCATGGCGAACGCGCCATGCGCGAGGTTGACGAAATTCATCAGGCCCAGGGTGATCGACAGACCCACGGCGATGAGGAACAACAGCATGCCGTAGGCCACGCCGTCAAATATCACGATGCCCATGGGGCCTCCTTGCTGACTGCAACACCGGGCGCGCAGCCTGCCGCCGCGCCCCGCGCGGGGCGCTCATGGCAGGCGCTCGCGCGCGTCGATTACTTGGCTTCCTTGGCCGGGTCCTTCACGCGCTCGACCTTGTCGAACTCGACGTTGACCCACTTGCCGTTCTTCAGCTCGGCCTTGCGGATGTAGACGGTCTGCACGATGTCGCGCGTCTGCGCGTCGATCTCTATGGGGCCGCGCGGGCTCTCGAGCTGCAGGCCCTTGAGCGCGGCCATCACCGCGTCGCCGCCCACGTTGCCGCCGGTCTTCTTCAGCGCCTGGTCCATCGCCGACATCGCGTCATAGGCCGCCACGGCGAAGTAGCTGGGGCGCATCTTGGTGCCGAATTCCTTCTCGAAATCGGCGACGAACTTGCGGTTCTTGGCCGACGGATGGTCGTAGGAATAGTGGTGGCTGGTGATCAGGTCCTTGGCCACATCGCCGGTCACGTCCATGTAGCTGTCATCGGTGGCCTCGCCCGTGGCGAACAGCTGGATGCCGGCCTCGGCCATGCCGCGTTCCTTCCAGACCTTGAGAAACGCCGGCGGCATCACGCCCGAGGGAAAGAAGAAGAACACCGCCTTGGGCTTGGCGTCCTTGATGCGCTGCACATAGGCCGAGAAATCGGGGTTGTTCATGGGCGTGCGCACGCTGCCGACGATCTTGCCGCCGCCGGCGACGAAGGCCTTCTCGAACGCGGTGTACGCGTCGGTGCCCGAGGCGTAGTCGGCGACCACGGTGTAGGCCTCGTTGACGTTGTTGCGCAGCATCCAGCGCGCCATCGGGTCCGACACCTGCTGCACCGTGAACGACACGCGCGCAATGTAGGGCGAGCTGCTGGTGATGGCCGACGACGAGGCATTCATCACCAGCGTGGGAATCTTCGCCTGGGTCACGAGCGGCGCGATCGCGTAGGCGTTGGGGCTGAAGTCCAGGCCGGTGATGAACTGCACCTTGTCGCGCACGATCAGCTCCTGCGCGATGCGCTTGCTGGCGTCGGGGGCCGGGCCGCCCGTGTCCTTCTTGATGATCTCGGCCTTCTTGCCGCCCAGCAGCCCGCCGCTTTCCTTGAGATACAGCGCGACGCCGGCGTCGAACTGGCGGCCGTAGTCCGCATAGGGTCCCGAATAGGTGGCGATCATGCCGACGCGCACGGTGTCCGCGGTCTGCGCCGAGGCCGCGCAGGCCAGGCCGATCAGCGATAGCGCAGCAAGGAAACGTTGGGCTTTCATGGGTCTATCTTTCTAGGTTCGTGGGAGAGGCGGAAAAAAAGCAGTCACGCGCGCGGGGCGGCGGCGGGGCTGGAATCGAGCAGCGACTTGAGCGCAAAGTCCGGGTCGGCAAGCGCCGCAGCACTGGCCTGCACCCGGGATTCAATCAACTTCCGTGCCAGCAGATGCTCGGCCGGGCGGTTGATGCTGTGCACGCAGACCACGCGGCCGGCGCGCAGCAGGAACAGGCTGAAGCGCCCTTCATCGGGGCTGCCGCGCAGCACGCGCGCATCGCCGGGCAGGCCCAGGCCCGCGATCTGCAGCTTGCTCGCGTACTGGTCGCTCCAGAACCAGGGCACGGCCTGGTAGGGCGCGGGCTGGCCGGCGATCACGCTGGCCGCGGCGCGCGCCAGATCGTTCGCGGCCTGTATCGATTCGAGGCGCAGCGGCTGGGCCGGATCGGCGCCATAGGGATTGGGAAAGCGCGCGCAGTCGCCTGCGGCGAGCACCCAGGGATCGGGCGTGCGCCCGCAGGCATCGACCAGCACGCCTTGCTCGCAGGGCAGGCCCGCGGCCTGGGCCAGCTCGTCGTTGGCCAGCACGCCTATGCCGACCACCACCGCATCGCAGGCCAGGCGCCGGCCATCGGCCAGCAGCACGGCGGCCACGCGGCCGTCGGGCCCGGCTTGCAGCGCCTGCACGCTCGCGCCGCAATGCAGCTGCACGCCCTGCTGCGCATGCAGGCGTGCGAAGTGCTCCGAGATCTCGGGCGGCACGACGCGGCCCAGCAGCTGCGCGCCGGCCTCGATCACATCGACATCGAGGCCGCGCGTGCGCAGCGCGCTCGCGGTCTCGAGGCCGATGAAACCGCCGCCGATCACGCAGACGCGGCGTGCGCTGCGCGCCATCGCATCGATGGCCAGCGCATCGTCGAGGCTGCGCAGGCCATGCACGCCGGGCAGATCGCCGCCGGGCACCTGCAATGGGCGGCTGCGTGCACCGGTGGCGAGCACCAGCCATTCATACGCCAGCACTTCCCCGTTGTGGAGCGTGACCTGGCGCGCGCCACGGTCTATCGCCACCGCCGTGGATTGCAGCCGCAGCGCAATGCGCTGCTCCTCGAAGTAGGCGGGCGCGCGGATGGTCAGGCCCTCCGGCGTCTGCTTGCCCAGCAGCAGGCCCTTGGACAAGGGCGGGCGCTGGTAGGGCGCGGCGGCTTCGTCGCCGAGCAGCGTGATGGGCCCGGCATAGCCCTTGGCGCGCGCCGCGTCCGCGAGCTGCATGCCGGCGTAGGAGGCGCCAATGATGAGCAGGCCTGCGGTCATGGCGTGGCTCAGCTCTGGCGGGCCGGCACCTGCACGGTGAGCCCGTCCAGTGCGGCATCGATGACGATCTGGCAGCTCAGGCGGCTGCCGCTGCGGCGCTCGCTGGCCACGCCTTCGAGCAGTTCCTCTTCCATCTCGTCGGGCGCGGGCAGGCGGGCCATGAAGGCTTCGTCGACATAGACATGGCAGGTAGCGCAGGAGCAGCAGCCGCCGCATTCGGCGTCGATGCCGCGCACGTTGTTGAGGATGGCGACTTCCATCACGCTGCGCCCCAGGGGCGCATCGATGGTGCGGGTGCTGCCGTCTTGCAGCAGGTAGTGGATGGCGGGCATGGCAGTCAATTCAGAAGAGATCGAAGTACTCGCGGTGTTCCCACTCGCTGACTTCGAGGTTGAAGCGGTCGATTTCCGCCTGCTTGATATGGCAGTAGTAGTTGACGAAGCGCTCGCCCATGCGCTCGCACAGGTAGGCGTCGGTCTTGAGCCGCGCCATCGCGTCGGACAGCGAGCGCGGCAGGCGTTCGGCCGGCGTCTCGTAGGGCACATCGGCCGAGGCGCCGGGGTCGAGCTGGCGGCGTATGCCGTCGATGCCCGAGAACACCTGCGAGGCCAGATAGAGATACGGGTTGGCCGTGGGCTCGCCCACGCGGTTCTCGATGCGGCTGCCGTTGTCGCCCGGCCCGCCCAGCACGCGCAGCATCGCGCCGCGGTTGTCGCGCCCCCAGGCCGCGCGGTCGGGTGCCAGCGAATGTGCGCGAAAGCGGCGGTAGCCGTTGATCGTCGGGCTGGCCAGCAGCGTCGAGGCCGCGCCGTGTTCGAGCAGGCCGCCCAGGTACTGCATGCCCAGCGGGCTCAGCACCTGGCCCGGCTCCTCGGGCATGAAGGCATTGCGCCCCGAGCCGCGCGCCTGCAGCGACTGGTGCAGATGCCAGCCGCTGGAACACACATTGGGAATGCGCGGGCGGCACATGAAGGTCGCATGCAGGCCGTTGCGCGCGCAGACCTGCTTGACGGCGCTGCGCAGCAGCATCATCAGATCGGCCGGCAGCACGCCCAGCGTGGGGCCGAAGGTCAGCTCGAACTGGCTGGGCCCCATCTCGACTTCAAGCGAACGCAGCGGCAGGCCTAGCGCCACCAAGGTGGAGCGCAGCAGCTCCATGGTGTCGTCCAGGCTGTCGTAGCGCTGCTCGGTCAGGTACTGGTAGCCATGCGACAGCAGGCTCACGCCCGGCGGCTGGCCGGGCTGGCCCGACTGCGCCAGCGCCAGGTTCTTCTCCTCCACGCGGAACACATGGAATTCGACTTCCAGGCCGGCGACGAAGTCATAGCCCAGCTCGGCGAGTTCGGCGACCGCGCGCTGCAGTATCTGGCGCGTGCCCAGCGGCGACGGCGTGCCGTCGGCCATATAGGTGTCGCACAGCAGCCAGCCGGTCTTGCGCGCCCAGGGCAGCACGCGAAAAGTGACGGGGTCGGCGACCATGGTGAAATCCGCCCCGCCCTGCATGCCGGCGAAGTCGAAGCCGCCGCCGGCGCTGAACACCGGAAACACCGTCTTGTGCGCGGTGTCCTTGGCTAGCAGCGTGCTGGTCATGTTCACGCCCGAGCGCAGCGCGGCAATGGCCTCGCTGGCCACGAGGGTCTTGCCGCGCAGCACGCCGTGCTGGTCGGCAAACGCAAATCGCACCAGCTCCAGCTGCTCGCTGACAATGCGCTCGGCCACTTCGCGCGCGCGAAGCTCCTGCTCGGCCGTGAACAGGCCGAATCGGTCGACAAAACTCGCCATGGCGCTGCTTCCTAGTTGGTCTGCAAACGTGCGCTGGCCCAGTCCGAGCCCTGGCGGCGCTTGAGATCGGCGTCTTCGCAATAGCTGCCGGCATCGCTGGTGGCGCTGATGCCGTCGATGGACGGCGGGCCGCAGAAGGCGCTGGCCTGTTGCGCCGTGATCTGCAGCGGGATCTCGCCCGTGCCGGCCGCGGTGTTCTCTATGGCCTGGACCAGCATGCGGCGGAAGGCGACGATGCCCTTGTCGGTCGTGCCCAGATGTTCACGCGTGCGATCCTGGATCGGGCCCTGGGACTCGATCGCCCACTGGTCATGCACGTTGATGTCCATGCCCATGCCGGTATAGGTCTGCGAGTTCTGCTCGGTGACGCTGTAGCCGTAGTTGTTGCGCTTGTTCTTGCGCGAGGTGTAGTCGGGCAACTCATAGAGTTCCAGGCGCTGGTCGCGCATCTGCTGCTTGTCGACCGGGCCGGTGAAGCTGGTGAAGATCGCGTACCAGTAGCAGTTCTCGTCATCGACGGGCACATGCCACTGCGAGATCGTCATCTCGGCGCTCATGGGGATCACGAAGGCCTGCGGGAACACCACGTTGGTCACGCGCACATGGGTCTGGGTGTCGTCGAGCTCGCGCAGCGTGGTCAAACGCAGGCCGAAATCGACAGGCTGCACTTCGATGGTCGGGCGATCGTATTCGCGCAGCACCTTGGTGATCGGCATCTGCGAGTCGGCCGAGGCGCCGCGGAACTGCTTGCCATAGCTGTCGGAGGTGTCTTCGTCCTCGAAGAAGCGGTGCAGATAGGATGCATGCGCGGGGTCGATGCCGACTTCGAGCGCCTGCAGCCAGTTGCATTCGAACAGGCCCTTGAACGCAAAGGTGTGCGTGCCGGGCGCGACAAAGCAGTCGAACTCCGGAAAGGCCGGCGGCTCGCCGCTGCCGATATAGGCAAAGATGATGCCGCTGCGCTCGACCACGGGATAGGCGCTCTGGCGGATACGCGAGCACAGCTTGCTGGTCACGGGCTCGGCCGGGGTCTCCAGGCAGGTGCCCTTGACGTCGAATAGCCAGCCATGGAAGGGGCAGCGCAGGCCGCCGCCTTCGAGCCGGCCATAGGCCAGATCGGCGCCGCGGTGCGGGCAGTCGCGGTCCAGCATGCCCAGCTGGCCCTGCTCGTCGCGGAACAGCACGAAGTCCTGGCCCATCAGGCGCACGGCGCGCACCGGGCGCTCGCCTGCGAGCTCATCGACCAGCGCCACAGGCTGCCAGTAACGGCGCAACAGCTTGCCGGCAGGGGCCTGGGGGCCGACGCGGGTTATCAAATCGTTTTGTTCTGCACTGATCATGGGGATTCACCTTTTTGCCTGTATGCCACCAATTGCATGCAATTGATGTGCCAGCCTGCAATCCCCTCTGGGGACTGCATGCACGCCACTTGCACAATGGGTTGATACAACTCAAATTTCACCGAAATGGGGCTTTGAATGCCACTTTTTGTGGCATCTGCCGCAATTTAAGGCACCCAAACAATGCATCCAACAGGGTTAACCAGCGAAACTGCATTTGATTGCATGCAATCAAAAACAGGCATCACAATGGGGAGGCCATGCGCTATGGCACACTGCGGCACCCAAGGAGAAGCCATGCAAAGTCCGATCGAATCCCAGCAAGCCCGCGTGCTGATCCAGTTGCGGGACATGATCCTCAAGGGCGTCTTCGGCCCGGGCGAACGCCTGGCCGAGATCCCGCTGGCCGAGCGGCTGCAGACTTCGCGCACGCCGGTGCGTCTGGCGCTGGGCACGCTGGAGCATGAAGGCCTGATCGCGCCCAGCGCTTCGGGCGGCTACCAGATGCGCGGCTATACCGCCAAGGAAGTGGTCGATGCGATCCGCTCGCGCGGCGTGCTCGAAGGCTTTGCCGCGCGCACGCTGGCCGAGCAGGGCGCGCCGCGCTCGCTGCTGCGCGCGCTCAAGGACTGCCTCGACGAAGGCGACAAGGCGGTGCAGAAGCCGGTCATGGATCTGGACGACTACGCGGTCTATGTCGACATGAACGTGCGCCTGCACACGCTGATTCTCGAAGGCTGCGGCAATGCCTCCATCCTGCGGCTGATGGAGCGCATCAACTCGCTGCCGTTTGCCGCGCCCAGCGCCATGCTGCCCATGCAGTCGTCGATTGCCGAAGGCACGCAGTGGATGCAGCTGGCCCACCACCAGCACCACAACCTGGTGCAGGCCATAGAACGCGGCCAGGGCACGCGCGCCCAGGCGCTGGGCGAAGAGCATGTGGAAATCGCTTGCCGCAACCTCGAATACGCGGTCGACCGCCCGGAACAGGCGGCCAAGGTCATGCCGGCAATCCGCCTGGTCACCGACGCCAGCCGCAAGGCCGGCTGAGCCCCGCAGAAAAAAACGCCATGGGTGCCGCGTTGACGGCGCCCATGGCGTTCTTGCATGCGGGCCCGTTGCCGGGCCCGGTCTCAGCGCTTACTTCTTGAGCTTGTACGCCACGACATAGTCACCGGCCTTGGTGCCGATGGAGCCGTGGCCGCCGGCCACCAGCACCACCATCTGCTCGCCCTGGCTGTTGAGGTAGCTCATGGGCGTGGCCTGGCCGCCCGCAGGAATGCGCACATCCCACAGGATCTTGCCGCTGGCCACGTCGTAGGCGCGGAAGTTGTTGTCCACGGCGGCGCCGAGGAAGGCGACGCCGCTGGCGGTCATCAGCGGGCCGCCGATGCCGGGCACGCCGACACGGATGGGCAGCGGCACGGGCGACAGGTCGCGGATGGTGCCGTTGCGGTACTGGTAGGCAATCTTGCCGGTACGCAGATCGGCGCCCGCCACCGTGCCCCATGGCGGCACCTGGCAAGGCACGCCTATGGGCGACAGGAAGGGATGCATGGCGACCGCGTAGTCGGCGCCGGCGTTCTCGTTCAGGCCTTGCTCACCGGTGTTGGTTTCCTGGCCCGCAGCGATCTGCGACTTGTGCACCAGCGTCGAGACAAAGGCCAGATAGGTCGGCATGCCGAACATCACCTGGCGCTGCGGATCCACGGCAACGCTGCCCCAGTTGAAGACGCCGAAGTTGCCCGGATAGACCAGCGAGCCCTGCAGCGAAGGCGGGGTGTAGCGGCCTTCGTAGCGCAGCTTCTTGAACGCGATGCGGCACATCATCTGGTCGATGAGGCTGGCGCCCCACATGTCAGATTCGTTCAGCTTGGGCGGCTCGAAGCTCAGCGCCGAGGTCGGCTGCATCGCGGCCACGGTCTGGCCCGGAATTTCCGTGCCCTGGGGCGCGGCGCGTTCGGTGATCGCATGCACCGGGCTGCCGTCGCGGCGGTCCAGCACATAGACATCGCCCTGCTTGGTCGGCACCACGATGGCTGGCGTGCGGCCCTTGGCGAGGTCGAGGTCCAGCAGCACCGGCTGGGCCGGCGAATCCATGTCCCACAGATCGTGGTGCACGAACTGCTGCACCCAGCGCACCTGGCCCGTCGCCAGGTCCAGCGCCACGACCGAAGTCGCGTACTTTTCCTCGTCGGCATTGCGGTAGATGCCCAGCTGGTCGGGTGTGCGGTTGCCCATGGGGAAATAGACCATGCCCAGTTCCATGTCGACGCTGGCCACGGACCAGCTGTTGGGCGACGAGGCGGTATAGGTCTGCGCGGGGTTGTTGGGATCGAAGGCCACGCTGTTGCCGGCCTTGCCCGAATCCCAGTTCCACAGCAGCTTGCCGGTGTGCACGTCATACGCGCGGATCACGCCCGAGGGCGAGTTCACGGCATAGTTGTCGTTGACCGCGCCGGCCACGATCACGCGGTCGCCCGCGACGGCCGGTGGCGAGGTCGAGTAGTAGAAGCCCGACTGCTTGAACGGCATGTTGTGCGTCAGGTCCAGCGCGCCGTCCTTGCCGAAGTCGGCGCAGGGCTTGCCGGTGGCGGCATCGAGCGCGTAGAGCTTGGCGTCGGACGTGGGCAGGAAGATGCGCTTGGCGCACAGGGCCGGGCTCGCGGCCTGCGTGCCGTTGGCTGCGGGCGCAGCGGCAACGGGCGCATCGCTATGGAACGAAACGCCGCGGCAGGTCTGGTGCTGGCGTTGCTTTTCCAGGCCGGACTTGGGATCGAAGCGCCAGCGTTCCTTGCCGGTGTCGGCATCGAGCGCGATCGCCAGGCTGTGCGGCGTGCACAGGTACAGCGTGTCGTCGATCTTGAGCGGCGTGGCCTGGTAGGTGGTTTCACCCACGTCGCCCGGGCCGCGCATGTCGCCGGTACGGATCTGCCAGGCGACGTCGAGCTGGGCGACGTTCTCGGGCGTGATCTGCTTGAGCGGCGTGAAGCGCTGGCCGTGCTGGGTACGGCCATAGGCCGTCCAGTCACCTTCGGCCAGCGGGCTGTCGCCGAGCTTGGGGTCGGCATTGACGATGTCCATCGACAGCGTGCCTTCGGTCTCGTGCAGGTGGCGCGGAATGCCCACCAGCGCGACGACGGCCGACAGCAGGGCCGTCGCCAGCACCGGCCAGCCCAGCGCGAACTGGCCTTCGCCCTGCGCATTGCGGCGCGCGGCGGGAATGGCCATGACCATGCCGATGATGGCCGGCAGACCCAGGCGGGTCGCCAGCGGCCACCAGTGCAGGCCGGCTTCCCACAGCGACCAGGCCAGCAGCACCAGCAGCCAGACCGCGTACAGCGGCGTGGCCCAGCGCTTGCGCTGGAACACGCCCACGGCGACGGCCAGCACGACCAGGCCGCTGAACAGATAGAAAGGACTGCCGCCCAAGGTCAGCAGATAGACGCCACCGCCGGTCAGCGGCAGGCCCAGCAGGGCCAGAAGGAACAGGGTCAAGACATGCATGACGGGCTCTCCTTCGCGATGAATTGCGTGATTAATGCCATGATTAAGATATGGTTTTTTTGCATGGTTGGAAGAATATGGCGATGCGGCCGCGCTGACACTTTCCTGAATTTCTTCAGGATCGCGAAAGCCCCGGCATACCGTCCCGGGGAGTCATCATATTTTCGCTGGAAAGAGCTTGTTGCCAGCCTTACTATTCGGACACAAATGTCCGAACACCGCTGTCCGCCAGAGGAAGCAGCGAGCGAAACCCGCAGCGCGCGCGTGCGACCAGGGCCGCGCGGCCGATTTCCGGCAGCGCGCGGCGGCATTATCTGGACGGCAGGTCCAGCCCATGCTTAATTCGCCGTCGTAAATGGTATTGAAAACAAGCCAATCCGCGGCCGATATCCATCGGTCTAATACACCGGTGCGGCAGAATTTCTAATTTTCAGGAATATCTGAAACATTGATCCGGCATTTGCGCCATGGATTTCCTCCCATGTGCAGCGCAGGCATCAATCCGTCACGTCGGAGGCCGGCTGGGGCGCGGTCAGAACTGCGCGCAGCGCGCGCAGGCGTTCAGGGCGGGTATGCACCAGCCAGTGCGGCACATCGGCGGCCGGCATGGGCCGCGCGAACAGATAGCCCTGGATGCTGTCGATGCCGCAGGCCACGACGCTGCGCAGCTCGTCCTCGGTCTCGACGCCCTCCACCGTGGCCGAGATGTCGAGCTCATGCGCCATCGCCGCCACATGGCGCAGCAGGATCTGGCGCCGCACATCATTCGCCACGTCGCGCAGGAACAGCCGGTCGCACTTGATGCTGGCCAGCGGCAGATTCGCCAGCAGCCCCAGCGACGAGAAGCCGGCGCCAAAGTCGTCCATGACCACCTGGATACCGCGCGCATGCAGTTCGCTCACGCAGCGGTGCATGTGCATGCCGTTGGCGGTGATCGCATGCTCGGTCAGCTCCAGCCGCACATGGCATGGCGCGAGCCCGCGCTGGGCGATCTCGGCGTCCAGCCAGTCGGCAAACCCGCTGGCCATCAGGGTCACGGGTGCGATGTTCACATGCAGGACCAGCGCCTGCCCGCCCGCATGCCAATGCCGGGCCTGCTCCAACGCATTGCGCACGATGAGCCTATCGGCCTGCTGCGTCTTGCCGCGCAGCTCGCACACCAGGAAGAACTTTTCCGGGTTGATGCGGCCCAGCCGGGGGTGCTCCAGGCGCAGCAAGGCCTCGAGATGCACGGCATCGCTGCGCAGATTGACGATGGGCTGAAAGTGCAGCACCAGTCGCTCGGGCCGCAGCAGCTCGTGCAGATAGTCGGCGATCAGCGCCAGCCGCGCATCGGATTGCACCACCGCCGCATCGCTGGAGCGGATCATCGACAGGCCGCGGTGCACCAGATGCTGGCGCCCCCGGTCGGCACGGATATTGATGAACTGCTCCAGCGCCATCGCGCCGGCAAAGATGCCCACGATCAGCAGCGCGGCGGACTCGTCCAGCAGCGCCGTGCCGGCTGCCGGCAGCTCCTAGCGGTACGCGAAGGAAATCGACAGCAGCCATTGCAGCGCCACGATCACGCCGCCGCAGCCCACCCATTCGAGCCAGGTGTTGGCATGTGGCGAAGCCTTGGTGCGCAGGCGCAGTTTCTGGTGGCTCCATGAGCGCATGAGCACCAGCCCCGCAAGAATGAGAAACGCCAGTCCGAAAGGCAGCTGCCGGCTGGTGATTTCAAGCGAGAAACCGTTGGTCACCAGCAGGGTATAGGCCAGCAGCATGCCTGCCGACATCGCCACGCTCGCCAGAATGCGCGCGCCCCAACTTCTGCGCGCCAGCAAGGTGGGCAGGGTCAGACGGCAGCTCACCACGGTGACGACCAGCGCGGACAATGCCGGCAGCAGCATCCACTCCCGCAGATGGATGTCGCCGCGCAGCGAGACGATGGCCATGACCAGCGCCCAGAACAGGCAGCCCATGCCCACCGACGCGAACGACTCGAACACCCGGCGGCTGGCCTGGTCCACCGACAGCGACACATATTCGGACAGGCGCTGCGCGGCATAGACGGTCAAGGATGCGGCCAACCAGAACGCCGCAAGCTGCCAGGCGGGCATGGCCGGATCAAGTTGCGCGAGAAGTCCGAGTTCGGCCTTGAAGCCTGGCCACGATAGGTATTGGTCCATTGGTTGAAGGCGCTGCGCAGGCAGCCTGCCGGGCGGGAGTGGACAAACTATACGCGGCCACGCCCGCAGACCAGTGACAATACGGGTGGGGTGCAGGGACTTCGCGGACAATGTCCCAAGACCATGCCCAGCGCCACCACACCCCATGCTTGAATACCTCACCATCCCCGTCACCGCCTTCCAGCAGAACTGCTCGCTGGTCTGGTGCAGCGAAAGCCGCGACGCGGCCGTGATCGACCCCGGCGGCGATCTGCCGCGCATCCTGGCCGAAGTCGAACGCCTGGGCCTGACGCTGCGCGCGATCTGGCTCACGCATGCGCACATCGACCATGCAGGCGGCGCGGGCGAACTCGCGCAGTCGCATGCGCTGCCCATCATCGGCCCGCAGGAGGCCGATCAGTTCTGGATTGACGGCCTGCCGCAGCAAAGCGCGATGTTCGGCTTTCCGCCAGCGCAAAGCTTCACGCCCACGCGCTGGCTGCATGACGGCGACAGCGTGCAGATCGGCCAGGAAACGCTGCATGTGCGCCACTGCCCTGGCCATACGCCGGGCCATGTGGTGTTCCACGCGCCGCAGATCGAGCGGGTGTTTGTCGGCGATGTGCTGTTTGCCGGCAGCATAGGCCGCACCGACTTCCCCCAGGGCAATCATGAACAGCTGATTGCCAGCATCACCGAGCGGCTGTGGCCCATGGGCGGCAATACGGTGTTCATTCCGGGCCATGGGCCGGAGAGCACGCTGGGACGCGAGCGGCTGAGCAATCCTTATGTGGGCGGGACCTGAGGCTGATTTCCTGCGGGGCCGCAGGCAAGCGCTATCTGTAGACCTCGCGCCGATTGCGCCGATTGCACCGCTTCACGGCCTTTGCGCACGCGCTCCACTACGTCGGACGCCACACCGGCCGGCCTAAAGGCAGCCAGTGCGCCCATTCATCCTTCGATCCTTCGACAGGCTCAGGATCAGGACGAACGGGATTTTTAGGCCTTGCGTGGCCGTGTTTCTTTCAACCGCATTGCGAGGCTGCGCCTCGCTACCCAGCTCAGGGCGAACGCAGGGGACTTGTTTTGCCGCCGGGCCGGCCCAAGGCAAAACGCGCCCCCTCGGGGGCGGCCCGCGCAGGGGCAGAGAGCCACACGCAGTGGGCGAACGTGGGGGCCCTATTTCCTCGCCTGTCGATACAACCCATCCACCTTGGGTACATTGCG